>Ga0208957_1001292_pt1 | contig 13355 bp, 14 predicted proteins | sample RifOxyA1_FD_184029 | JGI IMG/M metagenome (GOLD analysis project Ga0208957, IMG submission 184029) | Groundwater microbial communities from Rifle, Colorado - Rifle Oxygen_injection A1 (SPAdes) | ecosystem: Environmental > Aquatic > Deep subsurface > Groundwater | place: Rifle, Colorado, United... | reverse complement strand
CCAAACGCCGCTTAAATCCCAATAAAAAGTATCGTAGGATTTTGCCGATAATAAGGCAAATCGTATTCATTCGTGAATATTTGTTTGATGTCCATGTGATACTAAAGCCCCATTGGGAGCCGAGTAAATTTTAAGAATAAATATATGAAAATAAAAGTTAAAAAAGAAGGAAGACCAAATGTCTTTATTCCAGAAAAAGATGATTTAATAAAGTTTATAAAAGACAAAAAGTTAAAAAAAATTCACAATTTTATTCCATCGGGATTTATGGTGTTAGGGGCAGACCACGATGTTAAAAGTGTGTTAGAAGATATTAATAGAGCTGAAAGATTGGCGATTTTTACCGACAATTCAAATATGGGGCACTCTCTTTCTTTAATTTATAAAAACAAGTTAGAGTGTTATGATATTGGAAAAATGAAAGAAGATGATTTAGAGATAAGCGATTAACCCCCTTAATTTAAGAATAAATATATGACTAAAAACTGGGCACTAACTGAAGAAGAATTTGAAGCCATAAAAAAAGCCATCACCAATGTTCTTCATCTGTGGCATTATGATTTTATAGAAGCCAATGATGGCGCAATGAACGCAACCTCAATGAGCAAGGAAGTGTTTTTTGAACAGTTAAAAGGAGAATTTAGCTTTAACCCTAAAGAAGAGATATGAAAAAAGATATTTATAAAGAAATGCAAGAAGCTGATTTTAAAGAAGAAGATAAACTAATAATTAAAGAATTTTTACAACCTATGACTATGCCAAAAGGGGCGAAAGTGGAAAACTGGGAAGAAGAATTAGAATTTTTAATCGTTTCAGTTTTGTCAAGACAAAGAGATTATGTTTGTTCCACAGATGAAGATAAAACTTTCGCATTTGAGAAACTTAAAAAAGGGGAAAAAGAATTAAAGGATTTCATCCGCCAAGAACTTGAAGCCCAAAGGAAAGAGTTTATTGGGATGCTGGAAGAAGAACATGAAACAGGCGATAGTGCAAAAAGAAACTTAATTGACTACGAAAAAATCCTAAATAAAATAAAAGAACTATGAAAAATGAGCATCCCTTAGATGAGTTACTTAGATGGCGGAGTCCTAAAAGAGTTGACGAAATGTTTGATTTGGTTTGTTTTAATAATTTTGTAGCTGGACAATTTGATGGGAAAATACCTGTTGATAAAAATCGTGAAGTTTTTAAAAGAATAAAATGGATTTTAAAAAATGAAAAATGAAAAGCTCTCAGAAATATCTCTTGAGAAAATTGATAGGTTCGTCTTATCCGTCAAGAAAAAAGCAAAAGAAAGAATGCGACTTACTATGGGCGAAGCTAATAAAACTAAGAGCCAAAGGAAGGTGCGAATACTGCGGGGGAGAGGGAAAAAACGCCCATCACATCTACTCAAGAAACCGTGCCTCAACAAGGCACGACCCCGCTAATGGCATATTTTTATGCCCACTACATCACACTTTAGGAGTTTGGAGTTTTCATAAAAATCCCATAGAAAGCGTTGAGTGGTTGAAAAAGAAAAAAGGAGAGAAATGGTATCAGATGTTAAGAATCCGCGCTGAACAGATTTATAAGCCCGATTACAATTTGATAAAATTAGACCTTTTACAGGAGCTTAAGAAACATGAATAAACCAAATTGTGTTGTCTGCGGCAAACAACTCATCAACCACGACTACGAAAGGCATGGCAATTTCTGTCCTACCTGTTCAGGTAGAAGCGAATACCAAAAAAGAAAAGCAGCCATAGAGAGAAGATATTATCATAAAAAACATGACACACGAAGAAGAATCACAAATCCTCAATAACTTTATGAGTAGTCAAGAATTTACTGACGACGATCTAATAACCACAACTAAAATAGCTATTAAAATTCTTATTTATCGCAAAGTCAAATATTACATTCTTTATTATTCTAGACGTCCACTACAAGGTCTAAGAGCATTAATCCAAAAAGGATTTAAAAGTTAAAATAAAAAACCGCCTGTTTCTCCTGACAGGCGGTTTTCCCATAAAGGGTTATTTCAATATCCCAGAAATGGTGGTCTTGGCCCTGTAGCGTCCAATAATAACCATAACAACGCCGATAATTTCTAACGCGGCGGCGATAACTGTTGCCAGCTCGCCTTCGCCAATCGGCAAACCGAAATGCTTAACCAACATCCCCAAGACGGCGACTATCGCGCCCTGTATCGTGGTGGATAATAATAATGGTGTTGTATTCATTTTTTTATTTGAAAATTACCATCTAATAAATTAATAAAGAACAAAGCGAAAGCTACTCCGGCACCGACCGGCCAGATTAGCGTGCCTATAAACCAAAGAAGGAAATCAACCATTTGATTATTTTACTGATAAAGTTTTTTTTTGCTGTTTTTTCCGATGGAATAAGAGCAGCGTCTTTTTTCTCTTGTTCGTTGGCGGTTATTCTACTTTGCTCAAGAATACGATAAATAAAGACTTCGGGATTTTCTTTTACTCCATACCGCCGACACCAATCATAGATAGAGTAATGCTTAGATGGATCATTGATCGAATAGAATCCATTAGAAGCCGGAAATTCCCCTCTAACATCTTCTCGTAAAAGATAAATAAATCTTACCATATCAATATGTAGTTCGAAAGTAAAGATTTGCTCATTAATGATAACTCTATACCCATAATCATATAAGTCATAGTCTGGAGCAAGGCGCTTAATGAATCTCCAATCCACATTGTCGCTCACTAGTCCTTCCACATAAGGATCCTCGTAGTTATCAAAGATGAGATGGTTGATAACTTTATTGATTTTCATCACACAATGATTAGCAAGATTATTCCATACTCTCGGATATATGCCATTCTTGGGAGTGGGCCAAGCATAGAGAGCAATATCTAGTAAATCATAATCATCAATATTATTAAAATCATCTTTACCATAACGAATAAAGTTGAGCGGAAACCGCTTTTTGAATTCTTCTCCTAGAGCCATCATCTCTTTGGTAATTCTTTTCTTATTAAGATACTGTGCCTGAGTCATCCAAGTTTCTAATGGCAGAACTTTTTTAGGAACACAACCATAATCCTTTATTGCCTCTAAAGGAGCTTTGAGTGAGTTTCCTTGAGGACTAGTCTTGCTTAAAATGGCTATAAAAGCATCAGAAAGAGCTAGGCTACCCCTATCATTTATATATCCATTGTCATTAAGCCACTCAGCGTTATCCACACTCATATTCTGGCTCTTAAGCCAATAGTTAAGTTTTGTTTCTACTATATTGGTTGGCCCTCGCGTAGCACAATCCATCATATCTCCGTTACCTTGTTGGACTTCACCAGTCGGGAGATACTTGATAAGTTCTTGATTTTCTGAAATATCTTCAATTGTGCTTCCTAATTGTATGCCTTTTAGGTTGTCCGATGCTCCACCATAAACCCAATCTTTATCTGTATGAGACTTAAGTTCTAATTCTGGATTAAAACCATAATGAATTTTAGTCATAAATTTTATTATTAATTATTATTTTATTTTTCCTTTTTCCCATTGAGGCTTTTTAAATTTTCCTTCTTTTACTCCATTAATAAATTCCTTTGCATCATCTGATAAGGTTGACACTCTCCCAATGATGTCTTTGTTGGCATACCAAGCGAATCTTTGAAGATCATTAATATCCATATTCTTTAACAATTTCTCCTGATCTTTTGTTGTCAAGTCTCTAAAATAAATAACATCGTTTGGTAAGTCGGCGTCTCTGATAATATCTTTTTTCATCTGTTCACTAATCTTTTTCTCTTCTACTGCACTTTTTAATAAGCGATTTGCCTCATCTGTATCACCATCTTGATAGATCTCTCTTATTTGTTGCTTAATTGAAGGAGCATAAGTTTGGACACCAAGTCCAAACAAAGAGGCAAAGGTAGCAGCGCCTCCAAGCCATACTCCACCTGATCCATCAGTGAACGCATCATAAGCATCAGTAGAGATTAATGGATAAACAAGTTGATCTGCAAGATACATTGCAAAGTCTTTTGAAAATCCTAATTCAACTGAACCTCCTTCAAAGTCCTCTCCTTTTAATACATCTCTTACTACTCCTCCAATTGGAGATGCTTTATTAGTAATAAACTCTATGGCCACATCCAAAGCATCTTTTACTCCAAAGCCTTTTGAGTTAAGCATTGAAACAACGCCAGTGGTCGAACTCTTAGTACTCAATGTTCCCATTCGTGAAAGTAATGTAATAACAGGAGCAAGTCCACCAGTCAAATCAAATCTCGTATTACCTATTTTTGCCTTACCGAAATCAGCGCTCCGTGTATCAAGCTCTACGTCTCCTCCAGCTAATTTTACCATTCCCAAGATCGAGACAGCAACTCCCATTACCGTTGCTAGTTGTTGAATAGCTTCGATTCTTGCTGGCCCTTTTTTTGTGAAAGGATTTATTAAGACCTGAAATCTTGAAGTCAGCCAGCGAGGAGAAAAAAGAACAGTTGAAAGAGGACCAGCCATCGTTTCTGCTTTTCCTAATCCTCCTCTTCCTGTTCCAGCAGCAATAGTTTGTGCTAAGCTTTTCATAGCTTCAGGATTGTCAGTAATCCCATTTCCTGCTTTTTCTAATTTTGAAAGCACATTAACAAATCTATTAAATCTCAAATCATTAGCAAAGCCAACAAAGGCTCTTTCTGAGCCTCTTAAAAGTGGAATTTTACTAATAACCTTTGCCCCAAATTGTTCTTCTCGTTGAGTAAATTTTTCACCAAAAATTGTTAAACCAAGTTCTTTTTTATACTTTAATGCTTCACTGGAATATCTATGGCTTAACATTCTTACTTCGAGCTCATCCATTGCTAATGGATCTTTAGCATATCTGAACATTCTTATAAATCCACTTCTCCATTCTTTCCTTCCAAAATATGTTATTCCTTGCCTCAGAGACAATGATAAATCAAAGCCGGTCTTTAGTGCTCTTAGGACCGATAAAACAATTTCTGTTCCCTTGAGAATCTTTCCTTTTTTTGTAAGAGCTAGAATATTGGGTGATGCATCTCTTATAAACTTTAAGAGTTTTTGTTTTTCTTGAAAATATTCCTTTGATTGAAGAAAGCTTTCTTTGGCTGGATTATATAGATCCTCCATCTTCTTTGTAAGATTAGTAATGGTTTTTGCTTCAGTCTCATTCAATGAGACCCCCAATCGCTTTTCAACTATGTCAGCTAAAAATTGTTTGCCTTCTTCTGGATTTAGTGCTTTGCTTAGTTTATTAATCTTTGCAACAATGTCATTCTCTGTTTCTTTTTTTAATCCAGAAAACTTCTTTGCCCAAGTTATCATTCCTCTTTGTTGGTTTTTGAGAAGCAACTTGCTCTCAAAAAGGGTATTTGCATACTTAGCATTGAATTCGCCAACAAACTGGCCTAAATAAACCCTTCTATTATCAGAGGTCATATTGATCAACTTGTCAGGGTTGATCTTGCCTTCTTTTAAGGCACTTAAAAATTTACTTGCGTATTCTTTGGTTAGACACCACATATTTGTAATTTATTGGTTTACCTGTTGACCTTTTTATTGTTGGGAGTTATACTCTAGATACAACTATTGCGACATTATTTTCAAAGATTGGTTCCCAATTCTGTCGCAAGGTTGGGAACCTTTTGTTTTATAAATAATAAAAGTAAAAGATGCTTTCAGTATATCATGCAACTATTAAAATGGCTAAAAGAAAATTGGTCAGATAGGTCAGAATGGTTAGAAACAATTTTATGCATTGGCGGTTTTTGTCTTTGGCTATATATTATTTTTACAGCAAATAGTCTTTGGGCATTGAAATTCATAATCTTTGTCTTTTCTATTATTTTTATAGACAATATAGATAATATTGCAAAATTAACAAGAATGGAAAAAGAAGAAGACGATAGAAAAAACATCTTTCTATAAATTTAACATCTAATAGAACTTATAAATTCATTCCAATCTAGGTTAGTTAGATTCGATTTCTTAAACACATAAGCTCCTCCTTCAACTTTTCTTTTTATATATTGAGCCACCTTTTCTTTCCCTCCAACTATCTCTATCTTAGAGTTAACTAGGTTCGTCATATATTTAACTGGACTATGAGGATTTAATTGAGAAAGAATCTGTATATTCTGTCCAGCTCTCTTTGCTGTATACCCCATTAGCTTTAATGCTAATTCTTGATCACCAATAGCTTGCTGATTCAGAGCTACATAAATTGAGCCCTCATTTAAACCATTTGGTGTTGGCCTTTTGCCCTCCAATACCTCCATTGCCTCATTTTTATTTTCTAAGACATATTTTGTAGCCTTCTTTATTGTATCTTTATCATTCATCGTCTTTGACATCGAGACGCCTAATTCTTTGAGTTCATCTTGATTTTTATCAAGCAAATCCTTCATTCTTGCTTCAAGTCTATTTGCTTTCAGCTCTCCTTCGCCAATTGGAAGCTTAGATTGTGGAACTTCAACTACTTTCTTGCCTAGCACTATATCACTATATAGACTATCAATCTTTGATTCATTGCCAAGATAAGATTTTATTCTTTGAATGATTTTATCAAAATACACTTTAATTTTACCAGAAGCTCCTTCTCTTGTTCTCGCATACTGAATAAAGTCTTCTGCCAGCTTTTCTTCAACCTCGCTGAAGTCGTTCAGTTTATATAGCTTCTGTGCCTCTTTTAGAATCTCAATATGCTCAGCCTTATCTGTAAAGACATCGAGATATTTGTGAACTGCTTCATGATAAAATGTATCCTTCGCATCTGCTTGTCCTTTTAAAATCTTTATAATGCCATCTTGATATGAACCCAAAGCCTCTTTGTTTGCAAGAATTTGTCCAGTGATTTTGACATTGGTATCACCAAACATCTTTTTATTTAAAGCAATTATTTCTTCTTCTTGTGCATCAGTAATTTTAATGCCTACTCCTGCAAGGTCATCTTTTATTCTAAATGCAATTGTTGGTTGCTTGGCTGCTTCTTTTGAGACTTGTATTTTCCACCATTCACCATTATCGATTTTGATTTTCCCTTCAACTGTCAATCCCATCTTTCTTGCTTCTCTTGGGATAGCCTCTTCGTTGAGTTTATAGACAAAGTGCTTAATGTCTACTTTACCAGAGATGTCAAAGGTTTCTGAACGACCCCCAATATATGCCTTTCCATCAACTATTTTATTATATCCTAAAGCAACATCTCCTAAATAAATTTTTCCATCAACTAACTTTCTTCCTTCAATTTTAGTATTTGCCTTAAACTTCCCATCTCCGAGGACGTCGGTGATTATCCATTGGTCTTGCTCTGCATAATTTGGTTGATTGCCAAATCCAGGTTCATCTCTTGAAATCCTTGCTCCTACTTCTAATTTATCAGGAGTCAATTTACCACTCCCACTCGGTCTCATTCCTGCTGGTGTTTCTATATCATCGTACAACTGTCTCCAAGTTGTTCTGTCTCCCAACCCCTCAATCTTCATTGCTGTCTCTCCGCTTGGAATGAGAATAATATTCTTGCCATCTTTAGCAGCTCGCTTTACTTCTTCTCTGAAGGTACGGAGTTGAGCGAGTGGATCACTAGAAGAGTAGGATTCTAGTTTTTGTAATTCTTGTTTTCTTATTTTTTCTTTTATTGTTTCGTCAACTTTCTCAGGAAGATCATCTATAATCTTAATTATTTGTTGGATACGTAATTCATTTTTGGCTATATTTGTAAGTTTATCTTTTTCTAGGCCAATTGCACCAGACTTGTATTTATCTGTATCTTCCCTAACTTTACCAAGCCATTCTTCCAACCACGGTTTGTCTTTTTTAGATAATCCAAATTCCTTACTTAACCTATCTAAGTCTTCTAGATTCAAACCTTCTCTACTTTTTTCATAAAATGCGAAAGGAAAAGCATCTTTTTTTAATTCTGGATGTAATTCGCCTCTATAATCTACTGACTTGTAGGGTGTTTTTTCGAGTGCAAAATTATCTTTCTGCATCAAATCACTTTGTGTCTCAAGTATTTTACGAGTCTTGCCATCTGCCATATCTTCATAGCGAATATGAGAGAAATAGTTAGGGAAATCATTGCCGCCTTGTTTTTTAGCGACCAATTGAACCCACTCTGCATTTTCTTGTGGAGTCATTGTGTTGGATATATTTTTCTGCACAAGAACATCGAGTCTTTGTCTCTCTACTCTTGTTAATTCTTCAATGTTTCCAGTTCCTCTTTTCATGAAATGCACGTCTCCGGCGCTTGTCTTTATAGGACTTTGATAAACTATTTCTCCATACTTGCCATCACCTATAAAGTCTTCGCCAATATTTGACCATCTTGGAGACTTAACTTCAGTTGGAGTAAGAGGGAGAAGTTGTTCTTCTATGTCTTTTGCGAGTTGAGTAAGATTGATTTTACCTTTTTCTTTCAGTTGCGTTTCTGCCAAAGAAACAATTAAGTCTTTTTCGACTTTCTTGATGCCTTCTTTTTCAACACGATTTAATACTTCGCGAAATTGTTGTTCAGTTATCTCATTTAGCATCCCCTTGAATTTTTCAAGGAGTTTAGTAGAAAGATTAGAAAGACCTTGGAATATCTTAGGCCCAGCGGCTTTGGCCATTCTAAACTTTGCTGGTCTTCGCATATATTCTTTTATTCCTTGTGTACCAGTTCTTTCGTGAGTTGAAACTCTTATTAATCTCTTCTCTTCTTCTGCTGCCAATCTTCTATAGAGCCTTTCGTCTGTAATCACATCAAACTCTCTTTTGCCAGCTTGATACATTTCGACTAATCTATGTTTTCCATTAACAATATCGTATTTGCCATTTGGCATCTTTTCAGCCAATAATGGCAACCTCAAATAAGATGTTTTCTTCTTTGAAACATCCTTAAGAGCTATTATAATTTCATCACTCATATTGACCTCTTTGATTGAGATCTTAGAAATAGCTCCTGACGGAAGCTCCTTCATTAAAGCACTAAATCTTTCAGGCTTAATAATAACTTCGGCTTCTTCTTCAAAAAATCCAGCAGATCTTTGAATCTTTGATGGCAACTCAGTTGAGTCTAAAAGTATTTCATCTGGAGTAAATTTTCGTGCAAGAACCCTGCCTGTGCCATATGTGTGCTCCTTTGCAAGTTCTTTATTATAAGTCCAAGAAGTAGGTCGAGAAAAATCCAAGGCCTCACCCTCCTCAACTCCTCTATAAAGCGTAACGGTCTTTTTGGGCTTATATTCTTCTCCAAGTTTTTCGATTGACCCCATATTAATCTTGGGCTTTTCGCCTTGTGCAGCATGTGTCCATTTTTGAAGCTCTATGATTGGGTCATTTTCTTTTTCTCTTAACTTTATACCCTTGCTTTCAATATACTCTTCTACTGTTCCTGGTTTCAAGTCTTGAATAATATGTTCTTTTGCAGTCTTCCCTGTTTCTATTTTAATCACTTCGTTTGCCGACTTAACTTTTGTCTCGAGTTTTTCTATTCCTGGCTTGATATCATAAATTGGCCTTTCAAGCTGTGTCCCCTCTCTTAAATTAACAGTTTCAAATGTTCTTTGTTTTACATCTTGAGTAGTCCGAGTTTCTAGTGCCTCTCTTATTGTTTGATCTTTGATCTTGCTCGTAGTTTCTTTAAACTCATTCCCTACTTCATTGATAGTTTTTGAGAGTGCTTTGTCTTTTATTAAACCAAATGCCTTAGAGGCTGCCTTAAAAACTCCAAGAGCTATTATGTCGTTTCGCAATTGCTCAAGACGACTTCCTTCTTCGTGTAAAATCTGTCCAGTACCCAAAAATCCAACTGCATCAGAAATAGCAGGAATATACTTAGCAACCTTTGGAGCAAGATTTAGTGCCTCAAGGCCAACTTTAGTTGTCTTAGCCATGCCTGAGTAAGGAACCATCCATCCTAAGAACTCACCAACTTGTTTGGCTTTTTCCTCTTCAGGAGTTTGTGGCTTACTTTTTATACTTTCAAATTCTTTATTCTCAACCACCTCGCCAGAAAGAAATTTCTGCGAAGATTCTAGAGGTTTAATAACTGCTGTCTCATAAGCGCCCTTCAAAATCTCTTTTGGCTTCATAATGGTCTTTTCATAAGCGCCAATTGTTTCACCTATTTTATCAAGCGTATCAGTAACAGTAATTAATGGATTTTTTGCTGCCTTTTGAGCCTCCTCTTCAGCCTTTAGGTAGCCCTCTACTAATCCTTTAAACTTTTCTTGTCTTTGAGTTTCTTCTTGTATGATTTTATGCTTTTTGACTATGTCCTGATAAGTAGATGGTCGAGCTTGTTGAAATTCTTCGTAATTCTTTTGCGCCAAAGCATCACTCAATTTTAATGGAGCGATCGGTGATTTATTTTTATATTTATTAACTATATCTTGATAAGTTGACATGTTTTTATCCAATCTCATTATTTGCAGTTCCACTTGTTTTGCCTATTCCATATTTCCTGCGATCTTCTGGACTTAAATAATCAGAGAAGCTATCATCAAAATCTGCAGAAGTTCCTTGATTATTTTGAATATAAAGATTCTTGATATCCCTATATACATTTATATCAACAAATCCACCTCCTCCAATAAGTTCACTTAGTGCACCCGCTGCTTCTGCGTCATTTGCATGCCCGCCGCCTTTACCTGCTAAAAACTGAGCGTAGGTTTTCCCGGTTCCAGCTTGACCTCCAGCAAGACTCCATTCTTGATAAGACGAAGGAGCTTCGTTTGGTTTTGATTTTGCAATCTTTCCAGCTGAAACCTGATTTACAATATTCCCTACCTCATCATAAGTAGTAAGTGTAACCTCGCCTGTTGCAGCATTAGTGGATTGAATAACCTTATAACCCTCTGTTGCTGACTTCATTCCTTGAATGGTAAACTCTTGCCCAGTATTTGGATCTGTAATTGTTTGAGTTTCTCCTTCTGGCAACTCTTTGGCAATTGCGATTAGATCAGAACTCTTAAAGAATGGATCTGGTGTAGCGATTCCTGTATAGACCGTTCCATTGGGCGAAGTATAAGTTTCTCCAGCTGGGAGCTTCGAGATAACATTAAAGTAATTCTCGTCTTGTTGGATTTTTGCATTTTCTTTCTGAATGTTTAATTGCTCAAGGTCAATACCAATACCTAGAATCTTCAAAGCTCTATCATATAGCTTATCATTAATCTTATCTCTTTTCTCTTCTTCGATTCTTAAGGACTCATTGGTCAATTTGATGCTTTCAATATCAAGCATAGCAAGAGCTTGCTCTTTTTTCTTTTCTAATGTTTTAATTCTATCGTCTATGTCTTTTTTAACAGAAGAAATATATCCAGCAGAAGCAGTATCAAGCCCTAGGTCGCCACCAGCAAATCTTGCTGTTTGAGCCGTAGCAACTCCAAGTTCTTTCTTACCCTTTTCTGTTTCTTGGCCTATTGCTTCTCCATACTGACTTTCTATGAGACGTCTTGATGCAGCTTCTTGTTCTTCGATGTTCTTCCGGATTTGTTCTTCCATATTAACAGAAGTAGAAAGTCCAGAAGATTGAGAAGACATAAAATTATTGATCCAAGCGTTCGGGTCAGAAAGAAAATTTGGACTATTGCCAAGATTAGTATTAGGAGAAGCTGGCGCTCCAAGAGTTGCAGGAGTTATTGCGGAAGTCGCTGGCAGAGGCGCTCCTCCACCAGTAAAAATATTACCAGAAGCATCAAGAATATTTCCTTGATTGTCAATATTTACGACTTGTCCATTAGGAAGAGTTGTTGTTGGCATAGTTTTGATTATTTATTATTTGCATACTTTATAAGTGTAAAATCTATTAGTTCCAGTCGTCCCGTTAGTCGTCCAATTAAGAGTAAAAGTTGTAGCCGAGATAGCGGAAATGGAAGCTTGAGCAGAAACTACATCAGAAGTATTAGTCAAAGTAATAATTGAAGAGGTGCTTTGAGCGACCACCGAAGCCGCGTCAGCGTTGCTATGAGAAGAATAAGTGCAGTTATTGGCTGAAGTAGAAGTAGCATAGCCAAAAGATTGAGCCATTGCTTCTGCTCCACCGCCAGTCATGGCTGTAATTTCAATTAAAGTCGGCGCCACTCCCAAGCCGTGCGAGATAACTTGCGCGGCAACAACATTTTCCAACATATAATTCATCCCCCCAATACAATCTGTCGCGTGATAGTGCAGAGCTGAAGCATTAGAAGTAGCTCCAGTAGTAAGAGTATTGAGGTTTGTTGCTGTTACAGTAGAAGTTGCTATTCCATCTAGAATGTTTAGTTCGTTCCCATCAACATTTAAAACATAGCCCCTAAGATAAAAATTCCCAGCCTCAGCACTGATTGATAATTTAGATAAAGTCGAAGTTCCAGTGAATGAATGAACACCAGTCCAACTTACAATAGCAGTTGAAGTCGCTAGGCTCACAATAGATGAAGTGATGTCTATCCCAGCTCCAGCAGTATAAGTTGAGGCACCATTCGAAATAGCAGAAGAACTCAGACCATCATTTGAATAAGACCAGATATTATTTCCCTCATCATACATCAAGTATGGTTTGTTGGTCTCGCCATTATTCGCATAGATAACTTTATTATAAGTTGTATTTCCTCCTCCTATTTTAATTTGCGAAGCTGCTGTTGTTGAGGCAAAGCTCCAAGTCCCATAAATTGTCTCATCATCATCATTTGCAGTATATTGAGTCTTTAACCAGGCATCATCATTTGAAATAATAACTGTTTCTCCTGGAGAGTGAGCCTTTGCATTCCCAGATAAAGCAGAATTAGAATAAAAAGAATATCCTCTTGTACATCCTGTAAAAGATAAGGTCGAAACTCCAGTACAAGAAATTATCTCATCGGTTGATGCTCCAGGATTAATGTGAAAAGTTATAAAGTCGCCCACATCAGACGAAGTCAAAGTATGTCCATCCTTTGTTGTTAGAGTTGAAACATAGATTGTTTCAGTTGTCGATGCAGTTGCCGATAAAGACCTTGATAGCGTTGTTTTAAAGTTTGAAGGTCTTTGTCCTGAGTCAGCACCAAAGGTTGTGTAAGGATTTTCTACTTCTTTGTTAGAAAAAGCATCCTCAAGTACAACCAAATAATCTCCTTTGGGATATCTCCCTTGAAGATATTTAAGCAGGGCAACATTTTGATTGTAGGTCCCGACATATTCTCCTACTCTTGAGACAATGCCTGCTTCAAGGGCAATTTTAGCCCTCTCAAGACGAGAAGGAAGTTGTCCTTGATAGAATTCCCAAAGCGTATTTGCTCCGAATGTGAAGCTTGGAATTAACAAGAAAGCAATTATTAATTGTGCTATGTATTTTTTCTTCATAAGTTTATGTTATTTTAAATGCTTTTTTATATTTAGATGGTATTTTCATTTGTGCGTCTTTGATATTA
>Ga0208957_1001291_pt1 | contig 13360 bp, 9 predicted proteins | sample RifOxyA1_FD_184029 | JGI IMG/M metagenome (GOLD analysis project Ga0208957, IMG submission 184029) | Groundwater microbial communities from Rifle, Colorado - Rifle Oxygen_injection A1 (SPAdes) | ecosystem: Environmental > Aquatic > Deep subsurface > Groundwater | place: Rifle, Colorado, United... | reverse complement strand
ATTTTTTCCGTCTTTTGCTTTAATTTCCAACACTTCTCCGTCGGTTTCGGAAATGATCGCCGGATTCTTCGGAATCCTTCTTTCGAATATTTCTTCAACGCGCGGAAGACCGGTGGTGATGTCGGTTCCAGCCACGCCTCCGGCGTGGAAGGTGCGGAGAGTAAGTTGGGTGCCCGGTTCGCCGATGGCTTGGGCCGCGATAATGCCGACGGCTTCGCCCTGCTCCACCAGCCGGTTTCTGCCGAGATCAAGGCCATAGCACTGCACGCAAAGCCCATGTACTGTTTTACAGGTCAGAGGAGAGCGGACAAATACTTCCGTAAAGCCCGCCCCTTCTATATTATAGGCTTCTTCCTTGGTTATTAGGAATCCCCGCTTGTAAATTATTTTGCCGTTTTTGTCCTTTAGGTCGCCCGCAAGTACGCGTCCGCGGATATTCTTTGAAAGTGGTATCTCAATTCCGGAAATATTTTCTCGGGTAACTATTTTTCCTTCCTTGGTGCCGCAGTCCTCTTCGGTTACAACCACGTCCTGCGCCACATCCACCAACCGTCTTGTCAGATATCCGGCCTTGGCGGTGTTGAGCGCGGTATCAGAGGCGCCTTTGCGCGCTCCGTGGGTAATGACGAAATATTCAATCGGGGAAAGCCCTTCCTGGTAGCAAGGGATAATCGGAAATTCCAGCGTTTTCCCCTGGTTGTTCTGTATAAGACCTATCATTCCCACCAGCTGGCTCAAGGAACCCATATTACCTCTAGCTTTAGAAGTAAATATATCGTAAGTGGAACCGTTTTTATCTAGTGTTTGCGGGAGAATTTTTTCCAGATTTTTCTTTACTTGTGTCCAAATTTCAATAATCTTCTGATACTTTTCGTCCAAGGAAAGGAGCCCTTCTTTCCATTGCACGATTATGTTTTCCTCCATTTTTTTTCCTTCTTCAATAATTTTTTTCTTTTCCGCCGGAACTTTAACATTATCAAGTCCCCAAGTAGTGCCGGACACGGTTGAATACTTAAAGCCAAAGGCCTTGATTTTATCCAAAATAGCCGGAGTATTATCCACGCCGGAATGCACGATTATCTCGTCCAGAAGCATTGACAGCCGGTCCTGGGTCATTTCATCGTTCACATAGGAAAAATCATCCGGTAAAATGCTGTTGAAAAGAAGTTTCCCGACAGAAGTTCCAAAAACTTCCCCGTCAAATTTCTTGTATTTATATGAGTCAGTGGCCAGAACCTTGATTTTGGCGCGAAGAGACACTATTCCGTAATCATGAGCGGTAATGGCCGTGTTCGGATTTGGAAAATACTTTCCTTCTCCAATTTCACCGTCAACCGATTTCGTCATCCAATAAGACCCGAGCACCATATCCATACGAGGATGCACTATTGGATCACCGTTCTGGGGCTTCAGCAGGTTTTTGTTGGACGCCATCAATTCCTTTGCTTCCCATTGCGCTTCTTCAAGTAATGGAACATAGACGGCCATTTGGTCTCCGTCAAAGTCCGCGTTAAATGCCTGACAGACGAGAGGATGCACTTGGATGGCGTTTCCTTCAATCAGAACCGGCTTAAAGGCCTGGATGCCCAGACGGTGCAAGGTGGGAGCGCGGTTTAAAAGAACATATTTTCCGGCAATCACTTCTTCCAACATTGCCCAGACCACAGCCTCGCGCTCTTCAATGAGTTTATTGGCTCCGCGGATATTGAAAGCAAGTTCTGCTTGAAGAATTTTAGAAATCACGAACGGCCTGAAAAGTTCAAGCGCCATGTGTTTCGGCAATCCGCATTGATTGAGTTTGAGCTCGGGGCCGACAACAATAACCGAACGCCCCGAATAGTCCACTCTTTTTCCAAGCAGGTTTTGACGAAAAAGCCCTTGTTTTGATTTGAGATTATCGGAAAGAGATTTAAGCGGACGCTTCTGTGACTGACTCATAGCCGCGGAATCGTTCTGCTTGGCAATGGAGTTGTCAATCAGCGCGTCAACCGCTTCTTGGATAATTCTTTTTTCGTTTCGCAAAATAACATCCGGAGCGTTGATTTCTTTCAATTTCTTCAAGCGGTTATTGCGGTTTATGACCCGACGATAAAGGTCGTTTAAGTCGGATGTGGCATGTCTGCCTCCGTCTAACGCCACCATCGGGCGCAGAACCGGCGGGATGACCGGGATAACGGTCAAGAACATCCATTCCGGCCTGATTCCGGCATAGGTCATGGCGCGAATCAAGGAAAGTCGCTTTTGCAGCTTTTCCTTCTCGGCCGCGCTGGTTTTTTCCAGCATCTTTTCGGTCAGGTGCTTCAGTTTGTTCAGGTCAAGATTTTTAAAAATAGAGTAAATGGCTTCAGCGCCGATATTGGCTTCAAAACAGGTTCCGTATTTCAAAGAATAATGGTGAAAGGAAATTTCATTCAGAACCTTTCCTTCGTAAATTTCTCCGATTTCTTTTTTGGTGATGGAAAGCAGGGTTTTTAATTTTTCGCGGGTCTCGTCATCGGCTGAATTTTTCAGTTTATTTTTATATTCCTTGTCCAAACCGGAAAGAATATTTTCTTTCTCGTCTTCGTGAACTTTGATAATGATGTATCCGGCAAAATATATCACTTTTTCCAGGTCGGAAACGGATATATTAAGCAGGATGCTCATTCTGGAAGGCACCCCGCGCAAAAACCAAATGTGCGAGACCGGGGTTGAGAGCTCAATGTGCCCCATTCTCTCCCGACGCACGATAGAACGAGTAACCTCCACTCCGCATTTCTCGCAGATTATATCTTTGTAGCGAATTCGGCGATATTTCCCACAATAGCATTCATAGTCCTTTTCCGGACCGAAAATTTTCTCGTCAAAGAGACCTCCGCGCTCGCTTCGGCCGGTGCGGTAATTTATCGTTTCCGGCTTGGTAACTTCCCCGAAGGACCATTCTTTTACCTGGTCGGGAGACGCCAGGCGGAGCGCGATTTGATCAAATTCAGTTGTGTTTAAAGTTTTCATATTATTTGGTAAATTTAAAGGTAGAGAGAATTTGATTAAATAAATTTTCTGCTGCAGTCTTGTTTTCTGAATTATAAGATAAATAACTTATATACCAATCACCGCCTTTTTCAAACTGAACATAAATCTGACTCAGTCCATCCCACATGCCCCCGCTATTATCTTCAACTCTTTCTGCAAAATAACCCGCAACTTGAGTGGCTGTTTTAATAACAATAACGCCATCTGTTGCAATTGAAATCTTATTTTTTTGAATTAATAAGTTAAAAGAAACACAGTCCTTTGGCCACGGACCACCTCCAGTTACAAGAGTTTTGCAAGTAGGTGATTCCATGAAAACTCTCTTTCCTTCTGGTATTTCTTCTGAAAAGTAAATTGAACTTTCTTTTAGTGAATAATCGCTTGGATATTTAAACTCAAAACCATATTGAGTATTAGTATACGTTTTCCAATTTGCATTATTTGTTTGTGTATTAACAGGTGAAATTTGAATATTTGATTGTTGTTCTTCATTTCCAACGACAATAGGGGTTTTTGCTTTTTTATTTTGATAAATATATACACCACTACCTAGCACTAATAATGCGATAATCGCTAATAACATTGGCACAATGAAACCTTTTTTAGAATTATTTTTCATATTTTTTTCTTATTACTAATAAACTTTCTTTTTTCACTTGACATATATTTTGGATTTGCTATACTTCCCATTACAAATGGCTTCGGCCCTCCCCTCTGCAAGGAGGGGTATAAAGAAAAAATCAGGTAAGCAATTGCTTGATTTTTTCTTTTAATACAATAAAATCTGCCTCACTTATCATGCCAACTTTATACTTCAACCTTTTTGCGTCAAAAAGGCGTACTTGTGAAACAATGGCTACGCTTTCGCTTTCATTAAGATTAAAAGCAAAATAATATTTTCCTGTCTTTTTTGTATGAGTCAACGGGACCCCAAGAAAAATTTCATTATTAAATTTTTTTGTTATTACAACAGGACGCAGAAATTCTTCACCTCGCCCATCTTGTTCGAAACCAACATTTTCCCCAATTGAACAAGAAAAAACATCTCGTATCTGAAAATTTATCCGATTCTCTTTTAGCTCTACCTTACTTTTTATTTTGTGCCAATTTATAAAATCTTTCATATATATATAATTTCTAACGGGATTCATTTTCCCCTTTCTTTAAATTCACATCCAGCGCTAGACCCCGCAAATAATTGAGGAGCACGTTGAAAGATGCGGGAGAGTTTGGTGGCCGGATTGTTTCATTTTTAATAATAGAATCAAAGGTCGCGGAACGTCCGAGTATATCGTCGGATTTAATGGTTAACATTTCACGGAGAGTGTAGGCGGCGCCGTAGCCCTCCAGCGCCCAGACCTCCATTTCTCCGAATCTTTGCCCTCCGCCTTGAGCTTTTCCGCCCAAAGGCTGCTGGGTAATGAGCGAATAAGGTCCGATTGAACGCATGTGAATCTTGTCTTCCACCATATGATGAAGCTTAAGCATATACATATATCCGACAGCTACATCCTGTTCAAAAACTTCTCCGGTGCGTCCGTCAAAAAGTTTTAATTTGCCGTTTTCCGGAAATCCGGCTTTTTTCAATTCTTCTTTTATTTCTTCGTGCTTGGCTCCCAAAAATGACGGAACAATGGCCTGATATCCGAGAGAGTTGGCGGCCATGCCCAGGTGGATTTCCAAAATTTGTCCCAGGTTCATGCGGGAAGGAATACCTAAAGGAGAAAGAATAATGTCGATGGGCGTACCGTCCTCGGTATAAGGCATATCCTCTTCCGGAAGAACTGTTGAAATAACTCCAACCGAAATATTCCTGATTTGAGCGACTTCAATCGCGATTTTCTTGATAATACCCGCTTCAAGCGCGTGCCCGAGATCACGGGAAAAAATTTTCACACCGATTATGCGTCCGCGCTTGCCATGTTCCATTCGCAATGATGTGTCTTTCACATCACGCGCCTTTTCGGCAAAAATTGAACGAAGAAGCCGTTCCTCCGGAGTGAGTTCGGTTTCTCCTTTTGGAGTAATTTTCCCGACCAGAATATCATTCTCCCTCACTTCGGCGCCGATGCGGACAATGCCGTCCTCATCCAGGTCTTTTAATTTAAGTTCCCCGACATTCGGAATATCGCGGGTGGTAATTTCGGGTCCGAGTTTGGTATCACGGACTATACAGGTAAACTCTTCCACGTATACGCTGGTGAATTTGCTATTCTTTACTAGCCTTTCGGAAATAATAATTGCATCCTCGTAAGTTGAACCGGACCAGGACAAAAAGGCCACAAAAATATTCTGTCCGAGAGAGATCTGTCCGTTTACCGTACTCGAGGTATCTGCCAAGATATCGCCTTTTTTCACCTTGTCGCCGACATTGAGGAGCGGACGCTGGTGAAAGACGGCAAAGTTATTGTTTCGCAGGAAATTGATGAGCTGGTAGGTTTTTTCCTTTTTTCCGTTGACGACTATTTTCTTCGCATCCAAATAAGATATGATGCCGTCCTCTTCCGCAATGACCAACCGTCCGCCGTCGCGCGATGCAAGTTCTTCCACTCCAGTTGCCACAAGGGGCATTTCCGGCAGTACGCACGGCACAGCCTGTTTCTGCATGTTACTTCCCATCAGCGCTCGGTTAGCATTGTTGTGTTCTAAAAACGGAATCATGGAAGTTGCGATGGAAAAGGCCTGGTTGGTAGCCACGTCAATGAAATCCACTTCGTTTCTGGAAACCCTGCCCGGCTCGGTTTTGATTCTGGCTTCAACTTTTTCTTCGGTTATTTTTCCGTCTTCGTCATAAGGAATTCCGGCATGCGCAATGTTATATTTTTCTTCTTCCAGTGCATTCAGATAAATTATTTCACCGGTAAGTTTGCCGTTTTTAACTTTTATATAAGGAACCTCAATAATCCCAAAATCATTGATTCTCGCGTAAGTTGAAAGGTGCAGGATGAGCCCAATGTTCGGCCCTTCCGGAGTGTGAATCGGACAAACTCTTCCGTAGTGCGAAGGGTGCACATCGCGAACTTCAAGTCCGGCGCGTTCGCGAGTAAGGCCTCCGGGTCCAAGCGCGGAAAGTAGACGAATGTGTTCAATCTCGGCCAGCACATTTTCCTGGTTCATAAACTGAGAAAGCTGGTTGGTAGTGAAAAATTCTTTAATGCGGGCTTGAAGCGGGCGCTGGTTGATGATGGCAATCGGCATCGCCGTATCCACGTCAATAATGGACATCCGATCCTGGATGTTCCTTTTAATCTGCATCATCCCGGTACGTACTTTTTGTTGCAAGATTTCTCCGACAAAACGCACGCGCCTTTGTCCGAGGTGGTCTATATCGTCCGCTTTTGCTCCCGGAGTATTGTTTAAGAAAATAATGTGCGAGACAACCGTCACCAAATCTTCCTTGGAAATCGTCCGGCGGGCCATTTCTTCCTCGCCCATTCCTTTCTCAAAGCGTTGGTTGAAACGGAACCGTCCGACCGGAGAAAGATCGTAGCGTTCCGGGGTAAACAGCGAATGAATGAATTCTTTGGCGTTGTCGGCCGTGGCCATATCGCCGTCCCGCAAACGCTTGTAAATTTCAATATATGCGTCATTTAAGTTTTTTAGTCCGTCTTTGGTCAATAAATTCTTGACGGTTTCCGCTACCACTGGGTCTTTGGAGAAAGCTTTAATAAGCATTTCGTCTGTTTCGTAGCCCAAGACGCGCAAAAGCGCGGTGGCTGGGAACTTTCTTTTTTTGTCTATTCGTATGTAAATTCCTCCGTCGGCCTCCGATTCTATTTCAATCCAGACCCCACGGGCCGGAATAATTTTCGCGCCGAAATATCTACTGCCCTTAATTTCGGATTCAGTAAAGAAAACCCCGAAGCTTCTGGCCAACTGGGGCACAATGACACGCTCCACTCCGTTGATGATAAAAGTGCCGTGGGAAGTCATCAAAGGAACATCTGACATAAAAATTTCCTGTTCCTTGACGGTGCCCAGAATTTTGTTGGTCAGCTTGACCCGCGCCTTCAAGGGCCCTTGATAAGAGAGCTTGTTTATTTTGGAATTGTTTTCATCGATTTTGGATTCGCTTAAAGAAAAAGAGGTGAATTCCAACTGAAATTTTTTTCCGGAGTAATCGGCAATTGGAGAAAATTCTTTAAAGACCTCCCCGATACCGGTTTCCACCAGCCATTTGAAGCTTTTTATCTGCGCCTCAATTAAATTCGGAAACTCCACCAGGGGTTTCTTATATCTTGAAAAATACTTCTTCGGACGAGATGTTATTTTATGCATACTGATTGAGTACGAAAAATTAACGCTTTTTTAAGGCCTTATAATTAAACAAGATTGCATCCGACACTCAATCAATGAATCTCAACCACCTTACTCTATTCGCGGTTTTTTGTCAACAGTTTATTGGGGATTAAAATAATATTTATGATTTTTCGTTGTTCTCTAAACTCACCAACGTATAACTTTTCTGCATATGCTGATTTCTTATACATAGGGCAAATTAAGTTAAATGGAAATGTTTCTTTAATTTTTCATCCCTTAAAATACTTTCCGTAGTCAGAACTTCCACGCACTTTTCCACTCCAAAAAAGTCAGCAACAAAAATTATTTCATCTTCGCAAGGATAAGGGTAAATCCAAGCGGATTTTTGAAATTGAAAAAAATTTAACTTCTTCAAATAATACCTCAAGGCTTCTCTCCCCTTTGTAAATCTCATAGGGATATCAAACATTACTAACCTCCATTTTCCATCCCACTTTTTGGGTTTTTTAATTTCTATGAGGTCAATAGAAAAAGACTTCAATTTTGCTTCTCCTTTTTTGGTAATTTTGACTATTGTTTTTCCATCCTTGTCACAGACATATTCTATAAGCTTTTGGCGTTTAATATTATTAACGGCACTACGAATTTGCCTTTTAGAATATTTCTTGGAACCCCCAAATATTTTAAAGCATTGGACTGCGTTTCCTATAGCTCCAACTCCGACAACTAGTACCGGAATTGAGGCGAGAGCAAGTACACAAAGAGCAACCGTGGCAATCTTGGCTTTAGTGGTATCTGAATTTAAAAAATCTTGTAATTGTTCTTTATATCCTTGTTTGTACATGTGTATAATATACTAGCATATGCGGAATTTTTATACATGTTCCCGGGTTAATACCTTTCATCTTTGGCTGTTGCGGTAGTATAATAGGTTCATGGACAAAAATTCTTTTATACATCTAGCAACAATTATATTTACCATAGTGGGAATAATTCATCTATATCGTGGCTTTGCGGGACTACCCCTTACCTTGGGAGCCTGGAAAGCACCTTTATACATATCTTTCGTTGAAAGTTTTCTGTTCCTTCTCTTTGCATATCTAGGATATCGCCAATGGTAACAATATATTTATGGTCTGCCTTTTGACTTTTTCCACTCTTCAATTTTTTTATGGTTTCCGGAGAGCAGCACTTTCGGGACTTTGTAATTTTTTCCCCTATATTTAAAAACCTCCGGGCGGGTATAGACCTCGCTGGAGGAAACTCGTTCTTCTTCCAATGATTCATATTTACCCAGTACTCCCGGAATCTGGCGGGAAATAGAATCTATCAAAACCATTGCCGGCAGTTCTCCGCCGGTTAAGACATAATCCCCAATTGAAATTTCTTCGGCTTTTAAAATTTTCTGCATGCGCGCATCTATCCCCTCATAGCGGCCGGAAATTAAGATAATGTCGGTATATTTTTGTTTAACCAATTTCTTCGCATAAGCCGTATTAAATTTTTTGCCGGATGGAGAAAAAAGAATTACTTTTGTTTTATTTTTCTTGCCCCGCCCTGGCGATGGTATTTTAATTTTCGCAAAGGCTTTAAGAAAAAGTTCCGGGCGTAAAACCATGCCGGGCCCGCCGCCGTAGGGCCGATCGTCCACCCGGCGTTTCGGCTCGCAAAAATCCATTGGATTATAAAAAAGAACTTTAATTTTTTTATAATAGATTGCCCGCCCAATAATTGACTCCTTGAGATAAGAATTAAACATTTCCGGAAATATAGTAATAATGTGAAATTTAGTCATAAAAAATTGCTGTGCCCGTCCGTAGCTTTAGCGAAGGGGGGTAATAATGTGAAAATGCATGTCTTTAAAGTATATCAAAAATCCCCCTTGCGGGGGATTTTGTTTAAATTCCTTTCAAGTCCTCCATCGCTTGGTCTACCGTCTTAAGTGGATTTTCCGGACCGTGGGAACCCATGTGCCCCTCCGGCCTTAAACTGCCGGCCGGCTCGTTGATTTTCAGATTAACCCGGGCATTGTTTTTCATGCCAATGATGCGAAGCAACGTGCGGATGGCCTTGGCGGTGTTTCCCATCCTTCCGATAATTTTTCCCATATCGGCCGGATTTACGGTTAGCGTTATCAGCACCCCCATTTCGTCCACCGTCCGTTCAATCTTAACGTCGTTCGGATTGTCCACCAGAGCTTTGACCACGTATTCCAGAAATATCTTGTCAGCTTCTTCCATAGTGTTTCAGAATGATTTTATTCTTTATAATAACGCAGTGTTACGACCGATACTGCTTTCTGTAATTATACTTTACCCCACCGTGGCGGGGCAAGTTATTTTTTCGCTTTCAACTCTTTGCGCTTGACCGTCGGCTGTTTTCTGGGCAAAACATTCACTTTCTTGCCGACAATTACCTGGTCGTGCACTAGAAAATTATGCATGGTGTCGGAACATTTGGCGCCCTGGCTTATCCAGTATTTTATCCTCTCGGTATTCAGATTTTTTTTCGCGCTGTCGTCCTTGGCTTTCGGGTTATAAGTGCCTAGGATTTCCAAAAATTTTCCGCTTTTGGTGCTGTTCTTGGAGTCGGTCAAAACGGCCCGGAACGAAGGGTCGTTTTTTCTCCCGATTCTCTGAAATCTTATTTTCAGCATTTAGCGAGTTTAACATAAATTATTAAAAAGGCAACTTTCTATGATATAGTGAAAGAATGAAAGGGTCCGCAGGCAAACGCGAGGGCATTATCTCCATATCTTCCAAAGGAACGGGATATGTGGCTATCGGGGCCGAAAAAAGCAAGGGCGAGGACCCGGAAATTGATTTCCGGCATTTAAATACCGCCCTGCACGGAGACCTGGTTGAGATAATTCTCCATCCCAAGGGACGCGGGAGGCCCGCCTCCGCCAAAGGCTACGGTAGGGCAAGGCAAACAGCCGAAGTGACAAAGATACTCTCCCGCGCCAAAACCCGCTTCGCGGGGGTACTGGAAGAAGAAAATAAAATGTTCTTTCTGAAACCGGACGACACCAAAATGTATACGGATATCCTGATTCCCAAAGAATCGCTGAACCATGCCAAAACCGGGCAGAAAGTTTTCGCGGAAATAGTTTCATGGAAAAGCGCGCAAAAGGCCCCGCTCGGAAAAATAATAAAGATCCTGGGCCGTCCGGGCGACAACGACGCCGAAATGCATTCCATCGCGATAGAGAAGGGGTTTGATTCGGAACTGCCCGGCAAAGTGGAAGAAGAGGCAAAAAAAATAAAACGGAGCGGAATCAAAGAAACAGATTACAGAGGCCGGCGGGACTTCAGGAAAATTCTTACTTTCACGATTGACCCTTCGGACGCGAAGGACTTTGACGACGCGATATCTTTCAGATTCCTCCCCTCCTTAAAAAAGGAGGGGGTAGGGGGTGGTAATTCAAAAGACCACTCCGCCTTCGACTCCCCTCCTCCACAAGGAGGGGAGCAGTATGAAATAGGAATACATATCGCGGATGTGTCGCATTATGTCCGGACCGGCATGGAGCTGGATAACGAAGCGCGCGAGCGGGGTACTTCGGTTTACCTGGTGGATAGGACAATCCCGATGCTGCCGGAGACACTCTCCAACGATTTATGCAGTTTAGTCCCTCACCAGGACCGGCTGACCATGAGCGCGGTTTTTATTGTGGATAAAAATGCCAGAGTGCGGGGCGAATGGTTCGGGCGCACGCTGATACATTCAAGAAAAAGATTCACCTACGAAGAAGCGGAACATTCAATCAAAAAACCGGGAACCCCGTTCCACCGAGAACTTTCTGTTTTGAACAATCTGGCTAAGAAATTAACCAGGGAAAGGTTCTCCCGGGGGGCGATATCGCTCGACCAGGAAGAGGTAAAATTCGTGCTGGATTCAAAAGGAAAACCGGTCAGGGTAATAAAAAAGGAGCGGGGCGATTCCAACAGGTTGATTGAAGAATTTATGCTTTTGGCAAATAAAAAAGTCGCGGAAAAAATTACCCGAGGGCTCAATATAAATAAAGCGAAAGGAAACTCGGCCTTTATTTACCGCATCCATGACGAACCCAGTAAAGAAAAGATGGCGGATCTGGCATTTTTCCTGCGAGGCCTGGGACACAAAGTATCCTTGCAAAACGGCCTCATCCCCAATCATGAAATAAACAAACTTCTGGGAGGTTTGGCCACGGAAAACGCCAAGGATATAATGAGCGACACGGTGCACCGCGCGGTCATCCGGTCCATGGCCAAGGCGATTTATTCTACCAAGAATATCGGGCACTACGGGCTGGCTTTTGAATATTACACGCATTTCACCTCCCCGATCAGGAGATACCCGGATATTATGGTGCACCGAATGCTGGCCGACTATCTGGCCGGGAAAAGGGTCAGGACAGAAAAACTGGCTGAATACGAAAAAATTGCCATCATCGCCTCCGAGCAGGAAAAGCGAGCGGCCGATGCCGAACGGGCCTCCACAAAATACAAGCAAGTGGAGTATATGTCGGAGCATTTGGGAAAAGTTTTTGACGGAGTGGTCAGCGGGATAACCGAATGGGGAATGTATGTGGAAGAAACGGAAACAAAGTGCGAAGGATTGGTGCGGGTGCGGGACCTCAACGACGATTTCTATGTTTTTAACGAAAAAAAGCTGGAATTGGTTGGACAAGGTAGGAAGTCCCGACGCCCTTCGGGGTCGGGATCCCGGCCGCAAGCGTCGGGAAAAAAATACCGTCTGGGCAGCCGGGTGAAAATAAAGGTCCAGAGGGTTGACCTGGAGAGAAAAACAATAGATTATGTCCTAGCATGAAACATTTTTCAAACAAAAAAGGAAAAATAAAATTGGTATTGTGGACAATATTTTCCGTCCTGGTCGGAATATCCCTGGCCCTTTCTCTGTCGTTGACATTCAAAAATATCAAAAATGCGACAATATTCCAGTCAATAAAAAATGTCGCCGCGGTAATCCAGCTTATCCCGCCGGAAGGCGCAACCGCCGTTAAAGAACCGGAAAAGCCTCAATATTATTACACCAACAAGGAAACAATTGCATTGCCTAAAATATCCGCAAAGGCCTTTCTGGTGGGTGATTTGAATACCGGAGAAGTAATACTCTCAAAAAATCAAAATCAAAAATTTCCAATTGCTTCCACCTCCAAACTAATGACGGCGCTGGTTACGCAAACAAGTGGAATAGATGAAATTACGCAAATAACCAAAACTGCCATAGCCACGCCAGGCAAGAACGGAGGACTGCAGTTGGGAGAAAAAATAAAAGTTAATGACTTGATGTATCCCCTTCTTTTGGAATCAAGCAATGATGCGGCTGAAGCCATTGCCGAGCACTTTGGCCGAGAAAGCTTCCTCGCGAAGATGAACCAAGTAGCCGAAACACTGCTGATGACTTCAACTTCATTTACGGATCCCAGCGGGCTCTCTTCCCAGAACCAATCAACCACCGCTGACATGTTTAAATTGGCGGGATATTTGACGCAACAATATCCCGATTTATTTAAAATTACGACTAAAAGAAGTTATTCCAATAAAAAACACAACTGGTCAAACATCAGCCAGTTCCTGGGAGAGGAAGGATATTCGGGAGGAAAAAGCGGATACACGGATGCCGCTCGGCAAACGGTTGTTTCCCTCTTTTCGCTGCCTTTGGGAGAATCGGATTTGCGCCCTATCGCCATTACTCTCCTTAAAAGCTCCGACCGTCAAAAAGACGTGCAAAATATCCTAAAATACCTGAAGAAAAATATCTATTACGGCGGGGTGGCAGACGCGAACACTAATTGGGTACAGGAAAAAGTCGGAATGCCCGACATCAAGGACCCGAATTTCGTGACGCTTGCCTTCGGGGGCGACATAATGCTTGACCGCGGGGTTAAAAGTTCGGTTATAAGAAATTTCAACAACGATTATTCCGCGCTTTTTGAAAAATCAAAAGAATTATCCGAAGTATTGAAGAAATCCGACATCACCGCGGCCAATCTGGAAGGTACGGCGTCCGACCAGGGAACCGACCAAAAAAACTTGTATTCTTTCAGAATGGACCCGGCCGTCATCCCCGCCCTGAAAGGCGC
>Ga0208957_1001290_pt1 | contig 13394 bp, 12 predicted proteins | sample RifOxyA1_FD_184029 | JGI IMG/M metagenome (GOLD analysis project Ga0208957, IMG submission 184029) | Groundwater microbial communities from Rifle, Colorado - Rifle Oxygen_injection A1 (SPAdes) | ecosystem: Environmental > Aquatic > Deep subsurface > Groundwater | place: Rifle, Colorado, United... | reverse complement strand
TTGGCAAGGGCGATTTATAATTTGTTTTTTGCTTTGTCCTTCTAGCATTCAATCATATTAAGAATTTTAAGCTCCTTTCATAAAAAACTCTCTCAACTGAAATTATGGCAGGGCGACTGGTTTAGGGGGTATATAGTTCTGGCACTAAGGATAAATTTTTACCTAGGATAAATCCTTAGAAGAAGGTGTTTACTAATTTATTTGATTATTAGTTTCCTCCAACCTAGCTACTTACTTCTCCAAGCTTTCACCAGTGCCTTACAGGGGTAAACAAGCCCCATTATTCAGCCATACCAGAACTATATACCTCAGGAGGGGATACCCCACCGCTGAGAGAGTTTTTTAAGGTGGGAGGAAGTGGATAACTCAAAGAGTCGTCCACCCCCTATTATAGCACGCAGGAGATATGGACATGTGAATATGTCCGGCGGGTTAATTTGATCGCCTCCTCTCTAGCAGTTGCCGATATGCAATGGATCTTCCATAAATTCATCAAACCAACTTTCATCGGTGCTCTGAAATCCGAAAGCGACGGATAATGTCCATGCGTCGTGTGGGCTTATCTTCGAGAAGATGAGGGTGTCTTTCAACACTAGCCCCGTATTCTGTGATCCGCTATTTATACTGGACTTCGTAGGTGGATTCATAGACCCGTCCTCCTTTTAAGGAAAACATTTTGCAGGGCGATGTTCATTCATTTCTTCTCCTTTCCAGGAATTTTCTCCATCTGATTTTGCATAAACACCTTGAACTTTTCTTCCTCCACTCCTTTTAGGAAAACCCGCATTTGGTTGTCAGATGACTTAGAAGGGCAGATGTGTTCGAGTTTTTTAAACTCATTAGCAAATCTTGTCCCACACTGGTTACATTCTTTTAAATCGTGCGGCATCTCTTTTCCTCCTTCTTTGGCGCATTTGCCACCAGTGTTTTAGGTCTATCCAATACCACCAAACATTTGCCTTTATGACTTTCCAAATCATATTTCCTCCTTCTTCTTTTCAAAGAGAGTAATTATCTCTCCGTCAATCTCTCTGCCGATAAACTCGATATCCTCGTCTCCGAATCTCCAGTAATCTGGAGCAACCATTCGGATTTTAGTCACAACCCAGAGTTTGGCTTTCGGGAAATGAAGAACAACTACTGCTGAAAGAGGAGAAAGAGGGAAGGCTTCTCGATATTGCGGTTCTTCCGACACCATTTCCTCTTTAATGCTTTGAGGAATCCCAGCCGACACCACGCCAATGCCGAGGAATAACACGGTCATTAGTATCTTCATAAACCCTCCAGTCTTTATCAGGCGAACAACGATTACAAGCACAGCACCTGCGATAAGGGGCTGCATCAAGCAAGTCAATACAATCCAAACAAAAGCGATGTTGGCAATTTGGACAAATCAATTTCTCCATATTTACCTCCCTGCCTGCCGGTAGGCAGGCGCTATTAAAGAACTTTCGATAAAGTTTATAGGGGTTTCCCCAGCCCTACAAACCTCGTCGCAAGCTCCTTAAAAAGGAATTCCTCTCAAATCACCGAATAATCTTCTTATCAATTCTACTAACCAACTGTCTTTTTTCTCTTTTTTTTTAAGCGAGTAGGACATTACTATTTTGAAAGAATAATCCCATGCGAGATTTTTCAGATACGATCCTCCCGTCGTGGGATAAGAATCATAGACGATCCAGTGCTTGCCGGGGAGGTATCCTACAAGGCAAGTAAAATGATTTGGATTCTCTCCACCGTAGTAAAGCCCGTCTTTTTCCTGCCACGCCTCAACTGCCACTCCTAAGGGAGAATACTTTAATTCTTCCATAAGGTTTTCGGGGGTGGGAGTAACCCATTCATAACCTATTTCGTAGTTCTTGAGCCACTGGATACCCGTATTTCGCACGGAGATGGGGGGAGGCGCGTGAAATTTATCAAAGGTGTCTGTTTCATTGGTGAAAGGCCAATCGGCCTCTGGGACGGCTCCTGCGTGCCGAAAGGTTCCCGCTACTGTTTTCGGATCGTTACCTTGATTGGTGGTTTCGGACATCGTGCTTAAGAATCTATCCGAGTAATTGGCGCGTATTCCGAATTTAACCCACTGGAGAATCTCGGCGATGTTCAAAGTGCCGAATGAAACGCACGAAAAAGATTCGAAGCCGGAGCGTTGCTGTATTTCCCCGTCTGGTAAATCTTTTGTCCAATTTCCATCTTCCCTTCGGACTTCCTTGTGTATCTTAGAAGCACCGAGGGTATAACAAAAATCAAGAGGATCCCGAGGTTCAATTAAAAGTCCGTATGATTTATATATTTTCATTTTATAATTTTTAATTCTAACAATCTGTCTAATTTTTTATCCATCGTTTCCAAGCGTTTTTGAGTTTCCGCGAAATGATTATTTTCTCTTTCCTCAACAACGGATATTTTTGTTTCCGCCATTCCCACTCTATTAGAAGCGGAGAACCAGCCGGTGAACGCGGACGCTAAAATCATTCCTCCCGCACCCACTATTGCAATCCACAAATTTATTTGTCCTTTAGGTTTCATAGTTTTAGTCATTATCGGAAAAACATTTAGCGCAAATAACAGGTTTCCAAGTCCATATTCCAAGATACTTGTTACAGTTTTGGCAGAGATTAAAAAGAATTTTTAATAAAGTAATCATCTCATTCCTCTGGGATAAATAATACGGGGATGGGAAGCTGCAATTGATCCCGTTACTATCCCATTACCACCCTTTTTTAAATCAGTTTCGGGTGAATTTTTACCAATTAGAGGAATATAACGAGCAAGATCTTTGAGATAAAATAATGGTGAAAATCCTTTTGACAAAGATATAATTTCTGCGTCACTTAGCACTCTTGTCCAAATACCACATTCCGCTAAATCTCCATCTCTATCTGCCACTCCCCCGTTAGTTTCTCCAAAAGTAAGGTGGGTGTTAGTTGGCCCATTATCTGCTAGGGCTGAAACATCTGCTGGACTATTTGCATCTTCCACACCATTAACCCATTGCTGTAAACCAGTTATGCTCCCTGCTTGAAAACTAAAAAAAACGTGTTGCCAAATACCGGAAGCAGACGAATTAGTTGCACCCTCAATTCTTACGCCTGCGCCACCTGCCCCCGATGATTCAGTAACAGTAGAATTATACATATCAGTTCTTCCGCTTTGAGAACCCACGTCGTCTCTATATAATCTCCAACCATAAGTTGCTCCATCAGAAGTTGACATCTCTACAAGATTGTCATCATTGGTCAAACTATCATTTAGGACCCAAATACTTACTGAAAAAGCGGTAATTCCAGCCAAATCAGTTAAGTTACCAAACTTTATATTATCATTTACACCATCAAAACTTCTTGCCATTATATAATCTTATCCTTTAACAAGCTGATAATTTGGGCTTTGGTAATCGTTTTTCCTTGTGACCACTGGGTGTTTCCGACTACTACCAAGACTTCCACAAGGTCTTTCAAAGAAATATCAAAACTCTCTGCGTTCTTTTTTCTTTCCAAAAGTTCCGCGTCATCAATAACTTGTTTTTCTTCAACAGTCATTTCAATAACATTATTCCCGTCTCGTTTCCAATACTTGAGAGGGATGTCTGCTACTGCGGAAATATCAGGGTTCACGATTGAATCCACGCCCTCATAATCAGGCGTGTTTACGCTGATTAAATACTCCGCTTTACCATTTTGAAATCTAACTATATTGCTCATTCTTCTTTAATTATTACGCTGATAAGTTCGGCGTCTCCCGCGCCAGAATCTGCGACTCCATTTCTGGTTACGTTTAATCTAAATAAATCTCCCTCAACTATGTTATCCATATTCGTTCCAGCAGTTACGTTGATGCTTGCCATTCCGATAATTCCTGCTGTTCCGGGGACGGTTACTGTCGCGGTCGAGGTTGCTCCAAACGAATTGGTGTCAAGATTATCCGTTCCGACTAAAAGTCTTTCAAAGGAAATATCCCATTGAACAGTATTTGCGGTGGCGGAGGTCATTGCATATTTAATAACAACAGACACAGCTCTTCTTGAATAAGATTGAGGCATTGTTCCTGTAAAATAAGCAATCTCGTTTAAGGTATCGTCAAAATCCAAAACTGCATGGTTATTTCTAGTATCAAAAGTAGCAAATGTGGTAGCGGGCGGTTCATTTGCGGTTGCGGCGAATTGCACTAATGTTTGTTTTCCTCCCTGCAATGGCCCGACAAACGTTGAAGTAGCAGTGGATGATGCATACATAGGCCCTAAAAACCAAAAGGCGGTAGTCGTGGCGTTAGTTGTTGTCCCGAAATTTGTAGCAAGTGTGAACGGATAACTGAAACTTGCTCCTCCTCCCGTAGCATCATCTCCATCGCAAAGGGCGGCGCTTCCTGTGATTGTGGCGCAATTTGGAGTTAATACGCCTGCTGTGTTATCCAAGCCAGTTCCAGTTAAGTCTGTAAAAGATTCTGAATTAAGCCTCAAAGCTCCTCCGGAGATTGTGAGTCCATTAGAAGATGAAAGACCGGCTGTTCCTAAAGCTCCAGCCCAAGTTGAAGTCCCCGTGATACTAGAACCAAAAGTCGAACCCGCCGCCATTGTCAGAGTCGTTCCTGAATCAAAAGTTAGCGTTCCTGAAGTATAATTATCCGAAGCGTTAGAACGGAGTAAAGAAGCTCCCTCGATAGAATCTACTGTGGCCGCGTCCGTGCAGTTTGAGGTTACTGAAACCGTCCCAGTGCCTCCCAGAGCCGTTGAACCTGAACCCGTGGCGCAAGTGCCGTTTCCGAAGGTAATCGTTGAATTAGCGAGCATAGCGTTCGTTACAGAGGAAGCTGGAAGTGTTAATCCTCCAGTTACAGTCAATCCTACAGTGCTTATTGTTGAAGTAGCTCGGATATTTGGAGCAACTAGATTTGCATACATAGTTGAGGTCGGAGCTTGGAAGTTTGCGATAGATTGGATGGAAAGAGCCGAACCTGGTGAGGAAGTTCCTATCCCAACATTTCCAGCAAAACTTATAAAGAAAGGGTCGAGCGTTGAATTGCCAAAGACTAAGTTATCTGCGGCTCCTCCATCGTTGCGGATTGTCCATTTATTTATTCCGTCCAGCGAAAGTCTAAATCCGGCATTTTCTGTAGCTCCCGTTCCGTCAATATTTACATATGTACTACCAGTTCCTTTTACATGCAGTCTATTTGTTCCTCCAAGTGGATCAGTTGTACCGATCCCTACATTCCCTCCAAAAGTCGCTCCATTGGTAACGTTAAGGCCATTGGTTGAGCGAAGAACACTTGCCTGAAGTCCTCCTTCAAAGGTTGAAGTGGCAGTTGAAGAAGCAAAGATAGCTCCGCCCCGTAGCCATAATGGGCTTGTAGTCGCCATAGATGTTGTTCCAAAGTTTGTAGCCCAAGTAAATGGGTCGGCCGCGCCTGCGCTCGTAGAATCGGTCGTGCAAGTGAATGTTCCATCGGCAGTAACAGCAGAAAATTTATCTGTGCCAGTGCAGGTTAAAGCGTCAATTAAAGAGAAATCCGTGCCGTCTGCCGCAACCGTTAAAGCGGAAGCTCCGTTGCCCTTTAATACTCCGGTTAAAGAGGAAAAGATAGGCGCGGAAGATAATGTCAAAACAGATGATGTAGCGTTTCCTATAAAGGGATAAGCCCAGCCAAAACTAAGAGTATCGCCAGTTAAAACGATGGGGAAAGTTGCCGCAAGATTGGTATTTGCCGAAATATCAACAGTGGTGAGATACGTGGAAGTATCAACTGAAAGTGTCCCAACACCTCCTCCTGTTTTTACAAATCCATTAGAAGTTAAGTTTGAAAGCGTGGCGATATTTTGAGATGTATCTATCGAAAGGTCGTCATCTGTTAAGGTAATTCCTATTCCAGCAGTCAAGTTTGTATCTCCGGAAATGTCTAAACCAGAAATAGTTGCGCCTGTATGCGCGTGAGAGTCATCTGTAACCGCGATAGCGGAAAGCGTTCCAGTAACATCCCCTCCGACAGCAAGGTCGGCGACATTGGCATCTGTAATACAGCTAGTGCAGGTGATAGTAACTCCGCCCGCAAAAGTTGAAGCGGTGGAAGAAGTAGCGTTGATATATCCGACATTGAGATAACCGAGAGTTGAGGAAGCAGCCAATAAACCCTGTCCAAAATAAAATGGACGCGTTGTAGAGGCAGAATGTTCTGTCCCTCCGATAATAGTAGGCGTGAAAGGATAAGTTCCTGAACCGCCGGTAGGCCAAGTAGTGCGACAAACGTCTCCTGTAAGGCATAATTCATCCGTAATAACGCCTAGCCACGCGGTTGTGGAAGGAGTTGTTGTTCCAAGAAAAAATCGAGCACTTTGTTCTGGAATAATAGAACGTTCAATTCTAAAACTCGGGGCAGCATAAGAAATTGCAAAAAGACCAAAAAATCCCAGTATTATAATAATTAAAAATTTTATTTTATTCATACTAAAATTGAATTAACTCTAAAATCAATAACTTTTATCCATTTAATCGCATTACAACTTCTACATAAAGGTTGGATATTCCCAATATCGTTTGAACCACCCTTGGAAAGAGGAATAATATGATCTTCTTCAAGTTTTATAAATGGTTCAATTAACTTGCAACATAGACACATATAATTATATTTTTTCTTTAAATCTTCCCATTCTTGTAGAGTATGTAACCCTTGAGCATTTATCAATCTAGCTCGGCGAGCAATAACACTATTTATTCCCCCCTTCCAAAAAGGATGATTTTCTCCAGTCATATTCGGTCTTTTTTTACCTAACCAATGTTTATTATGGGCACTATTTTCTCTCATTTTTTGTAGGGTTTTTTTAGTATGTTTCTTTCCTTTAATCCAAGGTATTGTCCCTCTTTCAAATGAAGTTTTATTGGATTTCATTACCCCTTTAGTCCCCTTATTCCAAGTAGGTTTACCTATTTTACTTTTAATCATTCTTTTTTTGCCTTCTTCTGACATCCAATTTTTTAACCCCTTATTCCAAGAAAAAGCAGGACAAATATGTTCTTTTGTTCCCTTTAATTGCCCACATTTATTACATTGATTTATATTCATATTCTTACTGATAAAACAAGACTTCAATCATTGCCATTAGAGTTTGTCCTGATTGTATCGTTCCTACCCCACTTCCCAGCGAGAGAATATTTCCAGATAAAGAAAAATCGCTTGAAGAAAATATAAGGGGAAATTGCGTGCTCCAGACCATATGAACTCTTACCGTATCTCTAGGCAATGTAAAGGTAGTTGCAACGCCATCTACTTGAGATGTTAAATCTTCAACCTTTGTTATTTGCACTTTCCGCATACCAAATTTACCGCGAGGAAGATTTTTAATTCTTTCCGTTTCTTCCTTTAATGATTTTAACTCATTTTGCAAGTTTTCTAAAATTTCAGGGTCAATGTTTTTCCCCGGCTCACCGTCTTTCGGTTTCGGGATTCGTTCCAAGACTTTTTCTATAATCATACTTTCGTCAGCATTTTTTCCGTCGTGCATTTCCATCATTTTTTCATCCATCTTTTGCATTTTCTTTTCGTGATCCGAAACCATGTTTTTTACCACTTTAGACATCTCGGTTTTCATAGATTCCATCGCTTTTTCGTGGCTTTCATACATCTTTTGGAAACTCATTTTGCTCTCTGATAGAAGATTGATTATTTGCTCATTAAATGCTTGACTTTTCTTGTTTAATGTATCGTCAATCTTCTTTAGCAGTTGTTCCTCTAATCTGCTAATTTGTTTAATTACTTGCTTAAAATACTCAAGAAATTTAGCTTCGCTTAACCCATCGTTAGCGATATTTAGAAGTTGTTTTAATCGTTCTAGTTTTGCTGTTTCGGGTGGCATTGTGTTAGATAGTAATAATGTTAATACTACTGATATCTTTAATAGTTGGCGGATTGGCTTGGTGGGCTTCGGGCGATATGGATTTTTGGGATGGTTTCGCTTGGCTCATACTGGTTATAATTTTTACTGCTTATACTTTTTTTGATAACGATGAATCAACATAAATTTATGGCGTTAATGTCGGTAATTTTGGTAAGGCAGGCAATTCAGAAAATTCTGGCAAAGGAGGAAGACCTAATTCTTTTAATGTCGCGTTCATAGATTTACCTTCTGTTGATTTTTTTGAAGGTTCAGGCACAAATCTGCGAAGTATCTGCCCAGTTTGACCCGCACCCGAAATTCCTCCTAAACTAGCCGCAGCTTCGCCCGCGCGTATCGCACCTTTAATTTTCGTTTCAGTTCTTTTGGCCGTAAATGTGCTTATTGCTCCTTGATACCCCTTACTGGCCACATCCCACGCGGGCACGCCACTTCCTCCGTATTCGGCGATGCTCGTCAAATTAGAAATAACAGGGAGTTGTCCTGTAATAGAATTAAATACTCTTGCTCCGATGTTTTTTTCTCTTTCCTTTTCGGCGTAATCCTCGCTTGAAAAAAGCTGGGCAATCCCCGTTTGGACATAGGATTCGGCAATGCCCGCAGCCACAAGAGAAGCAGCGATAGCGGCGGCCTTAATCGGGTCTTTTTCTTTCATTAGGGCGACTTTCGCGTCTCGCCATAAAATGGATTGATTGTGAATGAATCTTTGAAATTGTAAAAATGCCATTGTTAAATCTTTGTTTGATTGTGAAGCGTAAAGGAGCGAAGCGTCCTTATATTCAGAACCGCCTTGCGTTCTTCTAACAATTAAATCGGCATATTCCTTTGCCTCGTTATCTACATTCTTGCCCGCCTTGAACTCATCCAAACTGAAACTAAAATCAAGATTTCGCTGATTTAGATTATGTCTATAAGCGGCATACCACACGCTGTCTGCGGTGTAGGAATCAAATGTTTTAATGCCTTTATATCCCCATTCCTGCCATTTGGCGAGCCGTTTGGCTTTGGCAAGCGCAGTATAAGCAGGGTCGTCAAAATTACGGAATGCCTGCTGTTTAGAGATTTGATGAATCGCGTCTCTTATTCCAAAATCCGTAAAAAACTGCGGGTCATATTTGAAAGCATCTACACCCAAGAATCCGGTAGAAACGATTTTGGCTAAAGGTTGCTTAACGATGGGGGAAATTCTGAAACCCAAAACTCCGTGTCCGACGTTCCTGACAAGTTTAGTAAGTATACCTGGCTTATATCCCTTCGGGATTCCTCCACGGGCAAGCAAATCCAGCCATTCAGCTACCCACTTTTGTCCCATTTTGCCGACAGATTTGGCATATTTGTCCGAACGGGCAATCTTGCTTAAATGATTAAGTAGTTCTTCTTTTGCGATAAAAGCCGAAGCATCGTTAATATGCTTTACCAAAACGTCCAGTGCGTTAAAATTATATTTTTGCGTTCCAGCAAGAGTCCTTGATTTGGTAAATCCTTGTTCCGTTCGTGAAGAAAGTTTGTAATCTCCCGATAACCGCATAAAAAGCTCATCGGAATTGTCAAAATCGGTCATCAATGACCAATAATTATCTACTTTTCCCAGTTTCTCGCCCCGCGTTTTCCAAAGAACATCCTCAATATGAGGACGCAGTTCATCAAAAATCTCTCTTCCTAATTTGTAAAACTCCATCTCGCCTTCAGTAATTATTTCTTTGCTATCAAGAAAAGCATCTGTAAAATATCGCGGGTCTGATTTTTGAAATTTAGCCCTAATGCCTTCCTGCCGCAATCCAGCATAAATAAAAACATTGTCATAATTTTCCGCATTGAGTTTCCCGTGCCGGATTTCAATGTCATCCACTCTCTCAAAAAGATCATCTATAACCGCGTTTCTCATTCCATTTTCAAAGTCCTGCGCGGCATCTATCGGGCGTTTGAATGTTCTCCAGTTTGCCCCGAATTGTTTATCATTATCCAAAATCTGAAATCCTACATCTGGCGTTACATAGTATTGCGTTCCCTTGCGTATGGCTTCAATCGTAGAATCTCTCGCCCCAGAAAAGCTGGCGGATGGCACGGGTTCTCCGGGTTTTCTAGGAGGAGGTAATCCTTCATCAAGATTTCTAGGAACGGAATCGGTGATTTCTTTAAGGGCGTTTTCCACGCGAAGTCCTTTAATTTCTTCGGTGGTTTTCTCCGCTAATTTTCCTTCTCTCATAAGAAAATCCAAGCGGTCGTTTATTTTAATTAAATCTCTTATAGAAACGTCTTCCAAAGACTTTTTACCAAGCTCGGCGGCGCGTTCCGTCTTTTTCAAAGTCTTCGCGCCGAATCTAAAAACCGCTTCAGGTTCTTTTTGAATGAATTCTTTAAGTTCGGATAATTTTGTTTTTGTCTTTTCGGTAAAGGTTTCGGCAGTAAGTCCTTCTATAGTTTCTATTGCTTTCTTTTGCTGATTGGGCGGTAAGGCGTCAATTTTCTCAATAACTTCTTCTATGTTGGTTACGATTTCTTTTTTGATTTCATTGTTTCTTAAAATGTTTATTCTGCGGATGGCATTGGCGACATCGCCTTCCGTCCTCGCGCTGGCCACAGCAGAAAGCAAACGACCTCGTAAATCTGGTGAAAGTTTTGTTTTGGCGTAATCGGTAATTATCTGCTTCTTCTGGACAATATCGGTTGTCTTATTTCTAAGCGTTTCCACAGCTTTTTTGGTAATGTCATCCAATTCAGCCACGGCCTGTTCATATCTTTCACCTCTCGCTCGCAAAACGACTCTGATTGTTCCCGCCGCTTCTTTTGCTCCTCTCGCCTCTGCCCTTATTCTTTCTCTTAAAAGCACATCTTCTGGTCTGGTAATCAAGGGAGGTTTCGGACTTATGGTTTCCATTATTCTTCTGCCAGGAGGAAGTTGAAGCGGTTTAACCATATTATCTCGTATAAGTTGGCGCGCGAATCTGTCTAATGCTCGCTGTTTTTTAGCCTCACGGAATGCCTGAATTTCAGGTCTAGAAATCCTGACTTTACCCTGTTCAGTTTGCAATATAGCTTCCCTCAATTCCTCGCCGTCTTTGAATGTATATCCAAAATCACTCATTTGTGTAGCTAAATCATCAAGAGTAGAGCCAGTTTTATTATTTCGCAATCGTAAAGGAATAGCCGAAAGTTCTTCAGACAATTCTCCTTGAGCAAAACTTTTTATGCCACCCAATCTTTCTATATCTTTAAATAAAGTGAGTTTAGTCAGTTCCCGGATATCGCCCATATCCTTCGCAAATTCAGTTTCCAGTATTCTCAATTCTTCTGGAGATGTTATTTCTTTTACTCCCCTCACTGCTTGATTATAGAAGTCGGTGAGTTGGGATTTGATATAACTTTTTGCCTCGTTTAATGACCCAAACTTTTCAGAACCGCCGCCATAACTTAAATCTCTTACTTCAAAATTATTTTTTCTTCTATCAAAAACAATATCAGTCCACTTGCCTCTAATTTTCCCGCTAAAATAAATATCTTCTCCCAGATATAGAGAATACGGCTTATTCGGTATTTCTGGCATCTGCACTTCCACAAACTCCTCCGCTGTTTTGAATTTCCTTGCTTCTTGGGCGAGGGGTTGGAATGTTTCGTCAGCTACACGAGGCGCAACTTCTCCCGTTTCTCTCATTAAATCAGCAACCGGTCTATATCCTTTTCCGGTAGTTTTACTTTGTAAAGATAATGCCGCATCCAAAGCCGTTTTCACTTCCTTGGTTGTTTTCAATGGCACAAAAACATCTCTATACACTTCTATCACATCATCGGCAAATCCTACTGATTTCATCGCTCTCGCCACATCAATCGCATTATCGGCACGTTTTAAGGTGCGGATTAAACCAACTACTCCCTTAAATGGCTCCGCTCCCAAAACATCCAAAGTAGAAAAAAGAATTGTAAGTGAACCGCTGAATTTTTTAACAGCTTCAGGGTCGGCGCCGAAAGTTTCTAAAGTTTCCACATCTTCGCTTGTGGCGTTAAAGGGCTCTGTTTTCCCGAATATAGATACTCCTAAAGCACGAGCTGTGGGAGAATCTCCAAAGTAACTTTTGGGATCAACAATATCGTTAGAAGCTAATTTAGTTTTTTGAGCTATCTTTGCTCCGGTTGCCGTCCATTGCCTTGCGATTCCTTGTCCCATCACCTTCAAAAGAGTTTGGGGAGTTAAGAACCCTTGCGGCAAAATTGCCGGAGTAGTTGTTTTTGTTCCAAATAAATCAAGCCCTAAATCAATAGAAACAGGTTCAATAGGTTCTAGTTTTTCGCCTCTTAATTGTGCAATAGGAATATATCCGCTTTCTTTCTTTTTAAATTGTGCTAACGGGATATAGGCCATTATTTTATGATATATCCTTGTTGTTTATATTGTTCAGCCAAAAGTTCGGCTAACTTTTCTCGCGCTTTCGGTGAGGCTAAATAATTAGCTCTTTCAGTTGCTCTCGCTTTGAAGAAACCAGCGAATCCCGCATCTTTGGCAAACTTATTTATCTCATCCTCGGTATATCTAGCCGTGAAAAAGTTTTCTACATCACTTTGTTTCATAGCTTGAGCGGCTTGTAAAAGTTGGGCTTGCGTAACTTCTTTGGATTCAACTCCATAAACTTTCTTGATTGCGGCTTTTTGTGCGTCCGTATAATCGTCCTTCAAAACTTCATCAATTCCTATCGTTCTCACGCCTTCTTCTATGTTAGAAATCATTGCATCAGAAAGATTAAAACCAATCAAAAATCTCCTATCTTCCGAGGTTAATTTAGTTTCTGTATCTTTTGGCGTTTCTGTATCTTCTGGCGCTCTCCCCGCCTCTCCTCTGCTTGCCGTAAATTGATTAAGTTCCGCAAGATTATTTGGCGTTCTTCCATAAACCAGCTTAAATTCTTCCAAACTACCCGCGGTGGCAGACAAATCAACTGCTTCTATCTTTTGAAACTTATTATAAATCTCAAAAGCTTTCTGTAAATCAGGAATATCTGAAAGACCTATCTTGGCTATGGATTGAGCTTCAAGGGCAGTAGCTCCATTCTTTCTGGCATCAACAGCCCAATCGAGAATAGTTTTAGAATCCGTCTTTTTCTTCGCCAAATCTTCCTCTTTTTTCTTTTGAATCGCGAGTTGTTTGTTGGCGCGATTGGTCTGCGCGATAGAGAGCAGAGGGTCTTGCAGAAGTAAACTAAGATTCTCGATCTTCGCTTTCAGTTCAGCTTCCTTTCCCCCGTATTTGTTCGCTACAGCGCGTTCCAGGAGCGTTTGGGCGGTTAGAAGCTTATTTTGAGTTCCGGCCAAAAGAGCGGCCGTTACGTTGATTTCGGCCGCCTTCTCGCTCTTACGGAGAAAGTTTTTACGCAATTCTCCCGCTTCAATAGGAGCCAAACCCCCTGTCGTGATCGCCCTTCCAGTAGCTTCCAGTTGTAGGCGTTGTTGTATTCTCGTATCTTCTGTTTCAAGATTCTTAAATTCCGCTTCCTGTTGTTTAAGTTGCGAGAATAAATCT
>Ga0208957_1001289_pt1 | contig 13409 bp, 33 predicted proteins | sample RifOxyA1_FD_184029 | JGI IMG/M metagenome (GOLD analysis project Ga0208957, IMG submission 184029) | Groundwater microbial communities from Rifle, Colorado - Rifle Oxygen_injection A1 (SPAdes) | ecosystem: Environmental > Aquatic > Deep subsurface > Groundwater | place: Rifle, Colorado, United... | reverse complement strand
GCAGGTGTGGTCCAATGACAGGGAAAAATGGATTGCTGCTCATACTTCACATAAGCAGGCCAGCATAACAGAATTCATTGAAACTTATTATACTGGCTTAGATTGTCCTGAAATTAATTGTCTACATGATAGGGGGAAATAACAAGTAGATTTTATCTTTTATCCATACTCAGGAGCGACGATAAAACTAATCCGCTCCTGAGTACCAATAAAGGATGAAATAATAACACTGTGTCACTTATCCTGATAACCTATTCTGAATGAAGGGAGAAAATTAAAATGAAAATTGAAATTGCTTTCCATAAAGAAGCTGAATCCCTATACATTGAAATTTTCAAGGCTAAACCAAATAGAGATATTTGGCATGTATATCGAAAAGTGTCTTGTTTATCAATTGATAGGTTATATGTATACGTGGTTACTCATTCAGATAATTTTAGAATGGATGTATATCCTTATCCTGATAGGTTAACTGTGCGATATTATTCAAGCGGAAAAATAATCAAATGACAATCTATCACGTCAAAATACGTAAGTTTTATGTTCTTATCAGTCCAGCCAATTTGTATATCTCAATTGGCAAAATAATCATTAGACTATAAAGGGGAAATACTATGCAAAAGAATATAAAAGAAGTATCGATTCATAAGTGGGAGAACCAATTTAAAGTAAGAATTCACATAATTAGATGTGATTCTTACTTCAAATATCCAAAATATTATCAGCCGACATATTCTAGTTTGCAACGTATAACTAGAATTATCAATAATCCGTGTATTGATAAGCGATTATCAATGGATATACACGGATTAACAATAATTATCCGATTCTGATAAAGGAAAATAAAATGAAAAACTTTCAATTTCTAAGTGGGGACATAAATTGGCAAACATACGGCGCAAAATGGTATAAACAAGTGGATGATACCACTTACCACATTATTGAGTTAATCAATATGTGGGACGCAACGGGCGAAGAGGATCAGGATAAATACGCCATTGAATTGGTGGAAATTGATTTATCCAACTATTTTGAAAAACAATTAGATGAGGCTATTAGTTGTTGTGGATGGAGTGACGAGCAAATTGACAATATGACTCCTCTAATGTTACTTGAATCTTGCCATGATTACGGTTATGGCGCTCCGATGGGATTCTGGAGTGGCAATAACTATTCCAAACTGCTAAAATCGGCAAAAGATGAATCTAATCGGTTATCCGATAACGATTATCACGAAAATCGAATGAATCGCTCTGTTAACCAATTAGGGAGTACTGCCTGTGAATATTCTCAAGGAGATTTTACATCAGCTATGATCCGTGGAATTGCCAACGGTAATATGGACGCTAAAATCATCGGTAAAATTCACGGTTTGAAATCCGATGATATAAAAGAAATTGAATCGGATGAATCGCTCAAAAATTTCAATTTGTACTGCTAATAAGGGAGAGAATCAAAATGGAAGTATGCACAATTGGCGAAAAGTGTTATTGGAATTCATGTTTATCAGGACTGCTAAAATGCAAGGTTATTGACATTCTACCTGATAATCAATTGACAATTCAGATTACATCTACATCTAATCGAACATGGAGAAAGGGAGAGAAATATACCACGTCAACGTTATGGATAATTCCCCGCCGTTTTTATCATAAGACAGGAATTTTTACCTTTTCTGTCTATCCTGATTATATCTGGCAAAAGGGAGAGTATTAAAATGATTACAAAAACTATGTCAGGTTATCCGTGGAACAGAATTGACGCTGCTGATCCACTTCGATTAAGACTGTCTGAAGCTTTATTAGACATTCTACCGCATGGATCAGGCATAAATGGATCATGGTACATTGACCATCCAAAAACCATCAAAAACCGTTTTTATGCTCATAACACCTATGAAGCTATGAACGAAAACGGATTTTATTGCCATAACTACCGTTTCAATTTGACGATTGATTTTATTCCAGAATCAATCCGAAAAACACCATGTCGGCATTGTGACGAAAAAGGAATAAGACTGATAAAAGATTTAATGGAATATCATCCTACTATGACAGAAATTGAATTGATAGAATGGTTAGAACAACGATTAAATGTCGCTATTGTTCTATTCGCTGATGGTTATGGATTTGATTGTAATTTCTGTCGTGGAAAGAGATATACCGTTAGACATCCATTTGAACTTGTGCGCTTGAATTTTCATGATCAGCGGGAATATTCCTGTTGTGGATATGATTTAAAGAATTATCTAGTAGGGATAATCGACGAAAGTTTATCCCAGGCGGAAGGATAATCACAATGAAAAACCAAGAAAAATTAGTTAAGATAACAAGAGCTGATGTACGCAAGTCCCTTATGCTTAATGGCGCTTGGAGTGGAGTAGTAAAATATTATGATGAGCGTAGACAACGTTCTCTACTGGTATATGCCACTTATACCAGTTTGGCACAGATTGTTTTTGATATAAATTTGCTCGAATTTTATACCCTGTCATAAATCAGACGTCTGATTTATAGGTAAAAGCACTGCTAGATAGTTTAGCAGTGCTTTTTTATTGTCTGGCAGAGCTTTTATCTATAAAATGTTCCACCAAAACGATTCTAAGACGTTTTGAACGGATAAAGGACATCTGATATGGATAAGGAAACTATAGAATACTGGATAGCAGCGTACAACAGGACAGGACATATAGCATTTTATCATCCACGCAAAGACAGGATCAGCCTTAATGGTAGACCATCTATTCCGGTCGCAGAGGCGATTAGACAGATTAAAGAATGTTTGAGGAGAGCGAAAGAAAAATCAGAAAATGGAAAATTGCAAAAATCAAAAAGTTGAGGCGCAAAAATATAGTCATGTGCAATCAGACATTTTTGCAATTGGCAATTTCTGCACATATTTTTGAGTGCAATCAGAAAATGAGCATTTTAGATTTCTCATGTAACACAGTGTTATTTGTGCTAAACTATGTATATAGAAAAGGAGATAAAATCAATGAAAAAATATAAATGGTATGCAGCGGTCAAGAAAATGGAAATAGGATTTTATCATTGTGATATTATTAAGATTGAATCTACTATCGAACCTACAAAAGAATTATATCCACAATATAATTTTATGTTTGGTGGATATTCAACCAAACGAAAAGCGGAACAAGTTGCGATGTATCAAAACTATGTAATTGATACTCCGTTATCAGTTGCACATTTGATATAAGGGAGCGATTAAAATGGGAATAGTACAGAAAATCAAAAACATGAGCGAATCAGGTAAACTTGAAATTGAAGCACATTATTTCAAGGATGATAATCAAATGGATTATCTTTGGTATTATGTAGCATATCAAGATTCAGATGGAGCAGAAATTGCAAGCGAGATGCCAACACTTGAAGCCGCAATCGAATCGGTTTATAGTCAAATTGGCATATACAATGCAAAAGTAAATACATCGTTTGAAGCATGGTACAAACATGCTAAAAAGATTTTAAGGGAGAATAAATAAAATGAAATTCTACGCATATATTCCAACTGATGAAGGAAAGGAACCTCTGGGAACAGATCATAGAACGCTATTTGAACTAAAAACTATTAAAGGTGCAATCAAGCACGCTAAACGACGTCTAGGAAGTACAAACTTTCGTTTGTATATTTATTGGAATTTCTACGATAATTCAACTTTCAAACTTGTGTATAAGGGAGAATAATAAAATGCAACGCTATCCACCAACAAGTTTAAAAAATCAATTTGAGCGTACTTTCAAAGTAAGATTTATGGATTACTTTGAGCCGTGGACTGGATTTGATATTGTTAAATTTGATGAAATTATCAAACCCGATGATAACGAATCTACTGCCGATAAGATCGAAAAAGAATATGGTCAAGGAGCAGTTGATTTAATTTCAGAACTTCTCAATTATCCCAAATGGTAAAGGAGAATAAAAAAATGTCTAATGATATGTTTGTTGTGCTCACAGATCAAAATAGTGCAATCCTGAATCTAAACAATCAGATTACAGGGAAACAGGAGACACTATTAGTTATGAATGAACAGAAAAGCATTAACTATGTTATTTTCTGTTTTGCATACCGTGAAAACGTCCCGGTGTGGGCAGTCGGTTATAGTATCAGGCTGCCAGAACAATCAATCTAATTTGTATAAATAGGGAGAATAAAGAAAATGAATAAAATCGTAAATCCAGGTAAGATTGAAGTTTATCCGAAAAAGGCAGTAAATATATTCTGCAAGATTGAATATACTGATGGTCGGTTATCTATTTCGGGGGTTGAAGGCCCATATAAAAACGGAGATGCTGCCGGAAGTTGTGGTCAAATCATTATGGGATTTAAGGAATATGATGAGCGGGGATATAATACCCTTGATGATATTGTGATTAATGAAGAATGGAGTAAATCACAACTAAAAAAGTTCTTTGATGTTTGGGATAAATGGCATTTAAACGACATGCAATCCGCTTGTGAACATCAACGAGAAATGGGTTGGGAATATAAAGAACATCATGGATTATGGATAGAAGTTCAACGAAAAAAAATTGTCATTGATGAATATGACGATGGTACAAGTAACGATCCTATCCAAAAGTTTGATGAATTTAAAGGGCATTTATGTCCCGTCTGTGGCTATTCAATCGGTTCAGCATGGTTAAAGATGGAAGTTCCACAAGATGTTATAGACTTCCTGTTTAACCTTCCTGAGACTAAAATCATTCCAGCGTGGATATAAACAAGGAGAGATATAAAATGTCTAACAATCTAGGTGTAGCAACTGCAATCTATACAGATCAAGAATATACACGGGTTATTTATCATAATACCCCCGTTGTATCATTCAATCAAGAAAAAATTATCCTTGATTCTAATTTTTGGTGGACGAATACCACCAAAAAGCGAATGAATCAGGTATCAGACATGTTCAATCTTGGATTTTACGTACATCAAAAAAATGGTCAGTGGTACGTAGATTATCAAGATAAAACCTATGAATTTGATATGAATGGAGTAAATCATAATCCTACTTTAACATTGTCCCGGATATAACTAATGATTACATTGAATGATGTAATCATAACCCTACTTGGTTTTCTTGGTTTCCTATTACTGATATTCGCTTATATATGGTATCAGGTAACAATCAAGAATCATCCGGCACAGGATGAAAATATCCCATTAGTCGCATTTCAGGAAATGAAAAAATGAAAACCTATTGGATTCATTGGCCTGGATTAATATATGCTTTTACATTGGAAGCAAAGAACAAAAAGGAAGTAAGAGCATATTTTCGGGAATGGATAGGTAAGAAACGATTGCCTAATCAGACTGCAATATGGATAAAGACATCATAGGAGCGACTGTAAAATAATTATGTATACAATTACAATCAAGTTTAAAGACGAAAATCAACCTGACATCGTTTATAAAGAGTCTACTAGTGAACTGGCATTTTGTACCTTAGATCATGCTTGCAAGCAATTTGCAAGTATATCAATGGCAAACATTGTAGAACCTGGAAACATGATAAAACATTGCTTCAATGCAAAAGGGGAATATCTTTTTACAGCACAACCGACCGCTCCGTTTCAAGTCTAACAATTGAATATTCTAACCATCTATTAGGCTGATTATCACATCAGCCTAATTTTGTTTGTGTATAATGGGGGTAATCATGGAAAGGATAGGATATTATGCTAGATAATCCCAAACGTGAAAGGTTTACCAGCTCCGCTATATTATGGATGGTTATTGCTAATGTTTTAGTTATCATCGGCGTAGCCATTCTAGTACTCTCACAATGTAGATAATGGCAACTGTCTATCTAATCCACTTAGATCAACCAATAAGTCATGCTAAGCATTATCTAGGGTATTCCAGTCTAGAAAATGTTATAGACCGTCTAGCACGTCATAAAGCTGGTAAAGGCGCTAGACTGCTACAAGTAGCTAATGAGCGGAATATAACCTATTCCATAATCAGAACATGGGAGTTTGCTACCTGGCAGGAGGCTAGAAAATTTGAGAGAAAACTAAAATCACAAAAACATACTCCTAGGCTTTGTCCTGTCTGCAATCGGCATTTGTGCAATCAGGAAAATTCAGAATTAGATTTGATAAAGGAGATATAAAATGAAATATAGAGAATGGAAAGTTAATAATTTTACTGCTCTTTTATGGCTAATTGGATTTGAAGTGGCTGGAATTGCTACTACATTTATTAACTATGAAAGACTTGGAAATTTAGAAAATAGAATCGCCCTAATGATTTTATTCATGCTTGGCGGATTGCAGCCAGCCGTATTCGTATTCTTCTTTGGGGATAAAATTGAGAACGAATAAGTTTCTGCAATCAAGTTTTCTAATCTAATACAAAGGTGCAATCAGCAAATTTCGTGATAAACTGATAACATAATGTCAGAGAAAGGAATTTTAATGAAAAATAAATCGCTTGTATTTACTTTGAAAGTAGATAAAGATATTTCAAGTCCGAGCATAATTTCTAATCTTGCTTCTTTAGAAGTGTTAGAAGCAATGCAAAAAATGTTGGAAAATCTATTTGGAAATGGAAATGTATATGCGGAGCTAAACGAAGAAAATGGCGAAAAAAACGGGTAAGCATTATATTAATGCCGCTAGAAGTTGTCCCACAATCACTACCAAAAATGGTAGAGGAGATCATGTAAAAGTGTATGGTTATGATCTAAATGGGAATTGGACTGCTACAAGTATTCCCATAAATTTGAAGGGGGATGGCACAGAATGTAGTATACGGAAATGGTTATTACGTTTTGGAATTATTGCTGCCTTTATAGTTGGTACGATAATCTATTTTGGTTGAAGGAGAAAATGTAGATGAATGATTTACCAACATTATATACAATTGCAATCCTGATAATTTTCGTTGTTGGTTATGCAACTGGCTACTATCAAGCAAAGGAGAGATAAGAAAATGATTTACGTCAAAGAAGAATTTACGGAAAATGGCGAGATATATCGCAAAGTTATTCCTTGCGGTATGCTCTATACTCATAGTAGAGAATATTTCTTGCTTTCGCCTTATCCTATTGGAGCGGATTGGGAAGCATTATATGAAAGACGATTTGTGGCAGTTCCACGAAAGCAGGTATGGCAATTGGAGGACGGCACTAAGATTTATCCATTTGCCAGGCATATAGTTACGGACAGCTTCACAATTGACTATGCCGCCAATATGCCAACGATTATCATTGCAAAGTTAAATGATAGAATTGATTTGGCTGAGACTGAACTTCCAGTTCGAGATGCGAATGATTATATTCAAGAATTGGATGAGGCATTGGATGATAAGAAGCAAAAATTAGCAGATTTAGAATTTGAATATTTAAATCTTTAAGGAGAAATGAGATTGGATAAAATACTTGAAATAACAACATATATAGCATTGCCTTTTACATGGATTTGTATAGTATTTGTAACATGGCTAATGATTAATTTAATAATTGGTAATATTCCAATTTGTTATTGAGGAGATAATATAAATGACTGACATACTGATAAAGTTTACTGCTATTGTTATACGACCAGATCAAAGGCAATACCGCCAGCAAGAAATTGAGATGGTCTGTCAACACGAATTAGAAGTTCCCATGCCTTTGATTAATGAATATGTTGCAAACTCTGAAAAAATCATTCAATGGCAATTAGGAACTGTCCATGTTCTTGAACCAAATCCAATTCTAACGGTTGCAGGACTGAAATATGTCATTGACCAATTTGATAATGTATTCTTAAAAGTAGAGGAAAAAGAAGTAGCGAAAACAGATGATGAGGATTGGGGAGAAGAAGAAACCGAAAAGAAGGCAGAGAAACTCGCATCTAAAGTTGAGGATGAGGATTGGGAAGAAAGTCCAGACCCAAATGAAGAAGTTCCTTGGGATTCAGATGATGAGAAATGGTTATAAGGAGATATAAAATGGTTTATCGACCACCTGTAAAGAAATCAGAGTTTGATGGGCCTAGTGGAGCAGCTAAAGTTGCTCTGAATGGCAATAAGACTAAAGCAAAAGTTACATTCAATGAAAGTGGTGATAGTTATGTAATTTCTGTTAAGGATTGCTCAGACGAAGTAAAGGGATATATTCGCTCTGGTGAGTTCATCGTCAAGATGAGCAAGGATAAAGATAAACTCTACTCAATGTCACCTATCAATGGCCTATTTGAGGGAAAAGCTGTAAAATTTTCCTCGAAGAAGGATCAGCCTCCAGCGCCTATGACCAAGACCGCCACAAATAAAGACGGGCAAACTTATTCATATCAATTCTTTGTAGTAATGGTGCAAATCGTATCAGGCGATTACACAGGAATGCAAATTCCATTATTCCTACGATATAATTTTGGTGAGGAGCAACAGGAAGTCAAAGGCAACATCAAGACTGTCACAGGATATAATAAGAGCCTGGATAAGTCAAAGCATACTGCCTTCCTTGACGAGTTCTTGACCATCGTCGGGGCATGGGATTTCGGGCCTCTACCGTATTCTGACAATATTCTCCCGTCGCTTGAGAAACGCATTTTGCGAAAGGCTAAAGTATTCAACCTCCTTATGAAAAAGGGATATATTGATAACTTCTACGAGAAATCTCAAATCCAAGAGCCTGAATCTGATAATGATTTTGCTGAAGGAGCAAGTTTCGATAGCGAGGATTTGACGGACGATCCCACAGATGCCACTACTGACAAATTTGAGTAAGTTTACAATCTAACATATAATGAGAGGCAGGATAATCAAGTTCTGCCTCTCAAATAATCCCAATTTTTAGGAGAATTATCAATGAGTAAACATCTACATAGCAGAATACAATATTGTTTTGTTTGTAGTAGCGTTGCTACTGAAGAATGTAGAAGTTGTGGAATGCCAATTTGTTTGGAATGTTCCCTCAAATATGATAGAAAATGTGATATTTGTTCTGATGACATAAAAGAAGAAAACTTAATGTTGGGGAGTGGTAATAAACATGAAGCCACCAAAGATCAGGTTTATATGTAAGGAGAATTTCACAACAGAAAGGAAATATGGCAGGAAAATCAATAAATGGCTGGTAGTCGGATGGTCTGAAGATGGATATAAGATATTTAGGATGGACACTGGACTACCTCTAATTGATACAAAGTTTATGGATATTGACCAATGCACAGAATTTGCTCAATGGATTGCTAAGCAATATGAAAGTGTGTGGGATGTATGGGAAGCATGGCAGGATTGTGAATTGCTGAGGATTGCCCAATATTCTATCCCAAACGGGGAAGAAGTTTATAAGACAATTGAGAAAGTTTTGAGACAAAAGGTAATATGTCAATCTTAGATGAAGTTATTGAATGCGTTGAATATGGGCAGAAATATAACAATTACATTGCCGCCAAATGTCCTTTTCACGATGATAGCAGACCGTCTTTGATTGTCCACGAAGATTATTACAAATGCCTTGCTTGCAATGCTCACGGCACAACAGAGAAATTACTTAGACGTCTACAAGGTTTACCGCCAAAGCCTCTGAGTAATGAAAGATTTTTCAATCCATTTACAAAGTGGATGAAAACACAAACTTTGTCGGCGGCCCTGAAAATTGCCTGGCAGACAATGAATGAACACCCTTCTGTAAATATGAGAGATAAACGAGGGATAACTAATCAGACTTGTAGAGATTTAGGAATAGGACATAGAGATGGATGGTACACGTTCCCAATTAGAGACAAATGCCGAAAGATCGTGGGAGGAGTTGCTAGAGCAGATCAGACTAATCCAACAACAGCTAAATATGTTACCATTTCTGGGCAAGACTCAAACCTATTATATGTCCCATCCTGGGAGCTTGTTGAGAGATCGGCCATCGTTTATGTCGTATTTGGTATCTTGGACGCAGTCACACTCTATCAACTTGGGTGTGGAGCTATATCAACTACGGGAGGTAAGAGAGTTGATCCAACGGCGTTTGATGGAATACGAAAGAGGCTAATTTTTATACCTGATTTTGGGGAGGAAGATGCTGCATGGGATATAGTAAAACATCTTGACTGGAGAGGCAAAGTAGCGCAATGTCATTATCCAGAAGATAGTAAGGATATTAACGATATGTGGGTAAAACATCCCGAAATGCTAAAATCTTCTATTGGAGTATGAATATGAATGTACTAAGTCTTTTTGATGGAATGTCGTGCGGACAGATTGCACTAGAACGAGCAGGAATTAGAGTAGATAATTACTTTGCTTCTGAAATAGATAAATATGCCATAAAGATAACTCAGAAGAATTATCCAGATACTATTCAATTGGGAGATGTAAATAATTGGATTGATTGGCATTTACCTAAGATTGATTTATTGATTGGTGGTAGTCCTTGCCAAGGTTTTTCTAATGCTGGTCAAGGATTAAATTTTGACGATCCTAGAAGCAAACTATTTTTTAAGTTTGTTGACTGTTTGAAATGGTATAAGCCTACTTGGTTTCTTCTTGAAAATGTACGAATGAAAAAAGAATGGCAAAATATAATTAGTGAGCATTTAGGAGTAGAACCAATAAGAATAAATTCTGCTCTAGTATCGGCACAAAATAGGGATAGATTTTACTGGACAAATATACCGAACATAACTCAACCAGAAGATAAATACATTCTACTAAAAGACATTATTGAGAATGGAGAAGTTGATAGGGAGAAGTCTTATTGTATAGATGCAAATTATTTTAAGGGCGGAAGTTTGAAAATATATCTAGAAAAATCGAGGAGACAAATTGACAATTTGTCTCCTCTGCACCAATCGGAGAAGCGATTAATGGTCAAAGGAGCAGCAATTAGAAACCAAGTTACAAAGCGAGGAGTAGAAGAACAGTTAAATATTCGTAAAGATGATAAATCTAATTGTGTTGTTCCAAGTTATCCACATAAGTTGAATGGATATGTTCAAGTTAAAACAATTCCACATGGGTATATGAAAGAAGACATTAAATTTCGTGATAAATATCCAAGTTTAGTAAGTCAAGACCCATCCACTAAATATAAAATCGCCCAAAACAACCAAGAAATAATTTGGAGAAAATTGTCCTGTTTGGAATGCGAAAGATTACAAACTGTTCCAGAAGGATATACAGAAGAAGTAAGCAGCACTCAGAGATATAAAATGCTTGGCAATGGTTGGACAGTAGATGTTATAGCACATATCTTTAGTTTTATACCAAAGGAATAAACCAATGTCGGTACTTACTTGGGAAGGTTGTTCAGGTGTGGTTTGTGGATTGATCCTAGATAAAAAATACAGTTTAAACGTTGTCAGACCAGAAATGTTTACTCCTCCTTATAGTGACATCATTAAAGCACTCAAAGGAGGAATTACTGAACCAGAAGAATTAATAGAAATTTGTGGATTTGCAGGAATTGTAGCTGCACATGAGGCAGTAAAAGATATAAATGGTGTCGGAACTGCCAACTGGATAAAACTATTAGAAAACTCATACGCTAATTACGATGCTGGACAGAAATTAGAGAAGTTTGGTAGAAAACTCCAACGTGGCGAAGAAGTTGATTGGTCTATACTAAATCAATATCAACAGAGAGCCTTAGAAGGGGTTGGCGGAGATTTTACGCCTCTATCTAAAGTAGTTGCTAAAGAGATGCCTTTTATCCCTTCTGGTTGGGATGCGATAGATCAACATTTACAAGGTTTACCAGAAGTCGGAGTAATCGTAGTTGGAGGTGATCCTGGCGTCGGTAAAACGACGTTTATGACTAAAATTGTACAAAAGTTTGCCACACTTCATACAGAAAAGAAGGTTGCTGTATTCTCTATTGAGATGGTTCTATCAGAATTAGCAATGCGGTTCAATGAAATAAGCAAGATACCTGAAACAGTAAGAGATAGAATTTTGCTAAATGACTTTCCAGTATCAACAGATGAATTAGTCAACAAAGCTGCCACAATAGATAATCTTGGTCTTATATGTGTGGACTTTATAGATATGATGATCCGAGAAAATTCTGAGGCAGAATATTCTAAAGCCTATCTCACTCTTGCCAATGCCTCAAAGAGATTACGTTGCCCAATTATCGTAATAGCCCAACTTGTGAAATACTCTGGTGGACTTCCCAAGAAAAAACATTTGAGGTACAGCAGGATGGCGGAAGCTTTCCCATCTATGATACTCATGCTCTATGACCCATCAACAGCATGGAGTTCTGATGAGGATAAAGAAGATACTATATTACCTATTATAAACGGCAGAGCCTATGTTTTATGTTGGAAAGTCAGGGGAGGATTTAGAAATCATTTAGACGAATCGCCTGGAGCAATTCAAATGGCGTTTCAAGGAGACAAAGGTTGGGGTGGAGACGGCAAGAACTCTCGCTGGTTTAGTTTAAGAAAAGAATCATAAATGGACGATGAATGTAAAAGATTGAGAGAAGATTGGTGGAATTCTAATCAATCTCTAAGTATAGAATAGCAACATTGGTGTTATACTAATTATATAGAAAAATGGAATGAGAAAATCATCAAAATAAGGAGAATTGAAATGACTGACCAAGAATACATTGAAAAGTATGCTGATCTCATTGAGCGATTAGATATGCTCACCAAGAACCATGCAGAACTACGAGAGAAAGTAATTCCCAAGGAAATTCATCAAGCATTAACAAGACTTGCTGATGAATACTTGCCCATGATTGAGATTGTTCAAACAGAGTTAGCAGAAGTGAAAACTAAGATCGAACAGCAGGTTCTTGAAGTCTCTGCCACTTGGAAAGGAACTCGTTACATGGCAGTATGGAACAAAGGTCGATCTGGCGGATGGGATACTAAAAAGTTAGAAGGGTATGCTCTGGTTCATCCTGAGATTATGCAAGCAAAGAAACCAGATGGTGAACCCACTGTTTCATTTAGGCAAGTGAAATAATGGACATAGATACTTGGTTGGATCAATTATTTCCGTCTCCGAGCGAAGATGAATTGAAACGGCTGGAATTTTGTGTGTGCTGCGGCAAAAAAGAGTCTACCAAATGTAAAAAATGTGGGTTTGGTATTTGTTCTTGGCATAGTTGGATTGGCAAAGGCTACTGTAATATGTGCCGAATCATCCGTGACCTTAGGTGAAATAATGAAAGCACTAAAAATAATGCTCATTGGAATATGGTTTTTGGGAATGATATACGCAATTTTCAAATTTCCTACTATTACAATACTTATTCTTGTTGTAACGATCTTTATTTGGATGATGTGGAACGACATTAAAAAGTCAAATATGCCATCAGAATGAATATTATTCGTGACTTGCCTCCCTATTTGCCTGAGAATACTTATATCAGTTTAGATACAGAGTGGCTTGGTATTAATAAAGCCACTCTGCATCGACCAACAACAGGGAAATTCGGATGTCT
>Ga0208957_1001284_pt1 | contig 13421 bp, 16 predicted proteins | sample RifOxyA1_FD_184029 | JGI IMG/M metagenome (GOLD analysis project Ga0208957, IMG submission 184029) | Groundwater microbial communities from Rifle, Colorado - Rifle Oxygen_injection A1 (SPAdes) | ecosystem: Environmental > Aquatic > Deep subsurface > Groundwater | place: Rifle, Colorado, United... | reverse complement strand
GGACGCCCATGGCGTTCAGCGCCGCGAACGCCGGCCCCGCCAGCGTCGGATCCATGAGGTTCGTCTCCGAGACGCGCTGGAGCGCCCCGGCCCGGTCGGTGAACGGGAAGGCGTTGTCCCCGATCGCGTTCATGTAGATGCCGCGAAGCATCTCCTGCGTGATCGGGATACCGGCGTCCTGGATCGCCTTGATCCCGGAGTGGTAGCGCGCCTTCTGCGCCGTGCGCCCCTGGATTTGCGCGACCGCCTCCGGGTCTCCGGCCTGCGCCGCCTTCAGGAGCTGCGCGTTGGACCGGACCATATTGGCGATCGAGGGGCCGATCTGCCCGCCCAGGTCCCCCATGTTGATACCCTCGACGCCGATCCCGAAATTCGGGCCGAGGATCTGATCCAGGTCCACCGTGGGCACGTTCTCCCCGCCGAGCACCGAGCGGAACGTCACCGGGTACTGGCCGGAGCTGTAGGACTGGAGCACCTGCGCCAACTCCTCCGGCGTCGTCGCCTCCTGGAGATCCACGATCATCTGCTTGCCGAGGTCGGACGCAAACTGCGTGTTCATCTGCTTCTTCTGCATGGCGGATGGCCTGACCTTGTTCAGGTCGAGCGCTTCGGCGAGCGTGGCGCCGGCACCGGCCGCGACGCCGAGACCGGGCACGACGTTCAGCATCCCCAGCAATTCAGACATGAGGATGGCCTGCGTCGGCTCGCCGCCGGACATGGCCCCGCCCGCGGCGGCGCCGAGATACGGCACCACGGACGCGGCCAACTGGCTGGCCGTCATGGCGCCCGTGGCCGGCGGCGTCACGAGGTTCGCACCCTCGGCGAACGAGCCGCCCGCTGGCGGGACTGTCCAAAACGGAGCCGACGGGTCGAAGGAGGAGGCGAAGGCTAGGCCCTCAGAGCCCTCGACAAACCCGGGATTGCGGACGATGTTGGCGCCCTCGCTGAAATCGCCGCCCTCCGGCGGCACGATCATGGTGGGCGCGTTCGGATCGTAATACGACGGGAAGCGGTCCGCGAAGAACGCGGAGAGTAACTGGCGGATGGTCGGATCGCTCGCCGCCTCCAGCCCCTTGAGAATCGACTGGAGCGACGTGTCGCCCCCCTCGCCGGCTCGCCGCAGCAGTCCCCCCGCCGCGGCGCCGCCCGCCTCGCCGGCCGGCACCGTGCCCTCGCCGCCGATCGTGGCCGGCGCGGCGCCGCCCGCGACGGGGCCACCCGTGGGCAATGCGGGCTCGGCGCGAAACGCCAGCGGGACTTCCTGGCCGAGGAAGTCGAGAACGTTGGGCGTCTGCTCGTCCAGGCCGAGATCACCGAAGAGGCTGTCAGCCATGAGTCCTCCTGCCAGGAGCAGCGCGAGGAGTCCGGTCAGCACGTCGCTCAATCATCGCAGAATCCATACCCGGCATGCCAAATATCGAACGCGTCCCCGGCGCCGCGCTGGTAGAGGAATGTCTGGGCCACGTTCGGGAGCCAGACCTGGGCGTTGAAGCCGCCGGCCGCCGCATAGCGACTGGCCTGCATGAAGTTGACGCCCGTGACGAGCCGGAGGAACGTGGTGGAGGTGCCGCCCCCGGACGCGGCGTCCAGGAACAACGCGGTACTCTTCGCGTTCGGCGCGGTGAGCGTCGCGACGCTGACCGTCGTCTCGCCGGTCCCCGTGCTGTTGATGATGAGCTGCCGCGCCTCCTGCCAGTAGACCTGGCAGCCGCGCACGTAGCTGTTGGCGAGCGAGGCCGTCGAGCGGATCGTGGTGGCCCAGGCCCAGAACGTGTAGCCGGAGGGCAGCGACGGGCCAGCGCTCGCGTCCGCGAGTGAGGCGACCGTCGCGAGCGTTGTGCCGTTCCAGATGTAATAGAGGTTGTAGAAGGCCGTCGTCTGCGCGCCCGTGTCGAGTCCGTTGGCGCCGGTCGTGGCGAGATTGACCGTGAGTGTCCCGGGGTTGGTCCGCACGACGATCGAGCCATCCGTGGGGTTCCGGAGCACCACCGCGCCGGCCGTCAAGTCGTACTGGCTGGCCGGCGTCCCCGCGTTGTTGGTGCCCGTCAGACTCGCCACGCGGTAGATGCCCGAGACGGTGCTGGCCTGCGAGATCGTCAGCCACGTCGAGCCCGTGTCGAGGTAGAGCGTGGAGGTGTCCGTGGCGAAGTACCAGCGGCCTGCCGTGGACGCCGCGGGGCGATTGGCGAGGACATCGGCGGTGACCTCGCGATTGTTGACGTAGTTCTCGACGGAGGTGAAATTATCGTCGATCAGCGAGACGTTGTGGGCGCCGGCCGCGAGCGAGCCAAAGGTGTTCGGCACCGCCAACGTGCCGGTCGCGTCCGCCCGGAATGGCAGCGCCAGGAGCAGGAGCCAGAGCGGCCAGTAGCGTCGCATCACTTCGTCCCTCCCGGCGGTGGCGCGGCCAGGCGCTGCGCGAGTTGTTGAATCGCCGCGTTCACATCCCGGCGCCAGATGATCCAGTCGGCCATCTCACGCGCCGTGACGTAGACGGCCGCGAGGAGCAACGCGACGGCCACCGTGCGCAAGAGCCAGCGCTCGACGACTGTCACGCGACCCTCTCGTAGGCGAACTTGTCGAGGAACAGGCTCCCGGTCCAGCGGAATGCGAAGAGGGGTGTGCGGTTCTTGAACCATCCTGGCGGGTGGACGAGCGCGCCCCATCCGGGCGTCGGGTCCGCCCACCAGGTCTCGGCGCCCTCCACGAGCTCGACCCAGGCGTGGCCGACGCCGCCCTCGAGCACGCCGGCGACGAGGAAGAGCTCCGCGCCCTCGGTGAGCGCCCAGGTGCGGATGATCGTCCAGATGGCCGCGTCCTCGCAATCGCCGTTGCCGTAGTGCTCCGTCTCTTTCGGGCTCTGCCAGAGGTCGCTGCCGGGCTTCTCCGCCCGGTACGGGAACTGCTGGCACTCGAGGACGGCCTGGCGGAGCGCGTCGAGCGGCGTCATGGCCGGCGATCCCCAGGGCGCGCGATGCTCGACCCCGTGAGCGTGGTGTCACCGCCCGGCCGACCGTGGATCGTCCACGAGAGGTTCGGCGTCAGGCGCAGCGGGGTGCCCTTCCGCCACGCCGGCGGGGTGTGCTGGTCCAGGACGAGGCAGTCCCACCGCCCGCCGGGATCGACGCGGACCCACTGGCCGCCGCGCTCCTTGCAGAGCTGCGCGTTCAGCTCGTCGAGTTGCTGGTCGTAGGGCGTCTCGCTGACGGGCGCTTTCTGCCACGCTGGCGGGGCGCACCCGACCAGGAGGAGCGAGACCAGCAGGAACAGGCCACCGCGCCAGCGCCAGCGCGCGAGCTCCCAGCGGTCGAGGCCACTCACTCGTTCACTCCCAGATCGTGCAGGGCGCGGGCGCGGGCCGCGGGGGCCAGCGCGTCGAGCGCCTCGCGGTACGCACGCTCGCGCGCTTGCCGATGCTCGGCGAGCGCCGGGTTCACGAGCCCGTTGAGCACATGGGCGCGCACCAACTCGTCCGCCGTGATGCCGAGGCGCGCCGCGCGCGCCGCGAGTGCGCGGTCCTGGGCCCCCGTCGTCGTGACGGTGTAGGAGCCGGCCCAGGCGGGCGCGGCGAGGACGATCAGGAGGCATGCGAGGAGCCCGCGTCTCATGGGAACACCTCCGTGACGAGCGCGCCAGTCAAGGGCGCTGTGGCGCGCCGCCGCGCAACCTCTTTCAAGAAGTTGCAGTTATGGCAGAGCACCTGGAAGCCGGTCGGATAGTGATTCCGCTTGAGCCAGAGCCAGAATCCGGGTCCACCGCCAGTTTCTTTTCGATGCACTTTCCCGTTGTTCTCGATGTGGTCGATACACAGTGCATCGACGTTGTCGAAGCCACAACCAAGACACGTCATCGTGCCATGCGAATACACTTCTAATGCCGTCGCTCGAATGGCGGCAATGTAGGCCCTAGACCGTTCCGCCATTGCACGGCGCTGTTCCTCGGTCTTCCTGAGCCTCCATCGGCGCATGTATTGCGACGCCTCCCAGGGATGATCGCGGCGATACTGCCGCGCGTAGAGCTTGTTATGTTGTCTTCTCTTTTCGGAATCTTTGTAGGGCATGGTTATGGAAAAACCTCAGTCACCAAATAAAAGACCATCGTGCCCTGGCTCAGATTCGTCGCCGCGCCGTTCCCGAGGTTGCCCGTGCCGCTCGTGATGCGGTACGTCACGGTGGTCGTCGAGGCCCACGACATCAAGACGCCGTTGAACAGCGCGCCGTTCGCCGTGCGGGCCGCGGCGTTCAGCGAGGCGCCCAACTCTGCGTCCGCGTCGCCGAACTGCGCGGCCGCGGCGTCGAGGTCCATCGAGGCGAGGAGCTCCGTGCCGCCCGCGCTGGTGCCGAGCGTGCCCGAGAGCGTGGCCGTCGTGCAGACGGCGGTGCAGGCGTAGGTCGTCGTCAGATCCGCGATCACGGCCTTGAGGAACGTCTTGGCGGGCAGCGTGGCGATGGTCAGATCGCAGGTCGTCGCGGCGGCGACGCAGTTGGTCGAGAGCACGGTCACTTTATAGACGAGGGCCTGGACGAGTCCCGTCGCGTTGACGGTGACGCCCGTGCCGCTGCCAGCGGTCACCGAGGCGGCCGCGATGGAGACCCCCGCGCCCGACGTCGTGCCCCCGACGACGAGCGTCGGCCCCGTCAGGTACGGCGAGGGAGTCAGCGACAGCTTCCCCTCGTAGCTGAGACTCATCATGGTGCCGCGGTTCTGGTTCAGGAAGTTCAGGTCCCACGGCGAGCCGTTGGTGGCGATGTCCCACTGTTGCTGCGGATCGTTCGCGTTCCTGAGCGAGAGCCCAGCGTAGCCGTTGTCGGTGCTGTTGATCATCAGCACCTGCGTGCCGGCCCCAGACACCGCGAGCTGTTCGTCGCTCGCAATAGGGTTGGGGAGGATGCCGACGAGAAGGTGTGCAGTGCTCCCCGCCAGCGTCAGCGCTGTGCCGGTAAACGTGAAGTTGGCGTTCGTCGTCGTGCCGGTCGCGGTCGCGAACAAGACACCGTTCGTGACGCTGTTACTGGCCCCGGAGATCGCGACCCACGCGCTACCGGTCCAGACCTGCCATTCCCCGCGCGTCGAGTTGAAGCAGACCGATTCGCCCGTCGTCGGGCTGTTGATCTGCGAGCAGGTCGCGCGGATGAACGGCCCGCCCGACTGGCCGAGGAGCGCGGGCGGCCGGAGCAGCAGCGTCAGCAGGCCCACGACGCTCAGTGCGGCGAGTCCCCAGCGCCTCATTTCTGCCTCGTCTCCGTCACCCGGGCCGGCACCACTTCGAGCGCGAACTTCTGCACCCGATGCGGCGGCCCGGTGACTTGATAAGTCCAGCCGATGTAGGTCCCGTACATCGCGCTCCGCACCCGCGAGGCGGTCGGCCCCTGCGTCTGCCACGCGAGGTCCTGCCCGCCCGCGTTGATGAACGTGATGATCCCGCCCGCCGTCGTCTGCCACGTCAGCTCGGCCGTGGTGGTCAGCGTCACCGCCTCACTCTTGTAGAGGGAATCGATCGTCAGCGTCGGGCTGATCGGCCGCGAGGACTCGACTTCCACGGCGGCGCGCGTCACGAACTTCCCGTGCATGGACGAGCCAAGGGCGTGGAGCTTGGAGATCATCTTCGCGGTCACGTCCACGGTGTCCGCGGCGCCGAAGAGACGGAAGATCGTGGTCCCATCCGTCGCCCAAGCTTGCGCGACGCCCCCGACGATCAGCGTCGTGACCCAGGTCACCGCGCCCTGATAGGCCAGGCACCAGCGGCCCTTGTTGAACACGAGGAGCAGGGAGATCGGCCCGGCCCCGTTCGCCAGCGCCTGGCCCGTGTACTGGACCCGGTAGATCAGGCAGAGGAGGTTCTTGACGATCGCCACGCACGCGGACACGGTATCGTCGATCGTCAGGGACGGGAACAGGCCGTCGAGCTTCTCCGAGAGCTGCTGCGGCGTCACCCCGGAGAGCGCGTAGGCCCCGTAGGGCGCGAGGAACGTGAGCGCGCGGAAGTACCCGCGGAGCGACTGTGGCGAGGTCGTGCCGATCGTCGGGACGATGTTCGTCAGGGCGAACACCGTAACCACGTTCGGCGCGGTGCCCGAGGACGAGACATTCGACAGCGCCTCCACGGAGGCGTTGCCGACGAGCCAGATCTGTTCGAGCGCAGACACGGCGGCGACGACGTTCCCGTCGAACGCCTCGTCCGTCAGGATCGTCGAGCCCGCGCCGTTCCCGGCCGTGAAATCATTGTAGGTGTTCGGCGCCGTGTAGGTGATCGTGCGCTCATTGATGAGCCAGGCCCGGCCCTGGCCGACGACGAGGGCGACGCCGGTCTGCGTCGTCGAGATCACGGTGAACGTCGTGCCGTCCCAGGAGACGTAGCCGAGCGACGAGAGGATCAGGATCGTGGTCCCGCGCCAGATCGTGCAGACGGCGTCGCTCGGATCGACGCTGTTCGCCGTCGCGACGCTCGTCGTCGCCCCGCCGGGCGTGACCTGCGTCACCGAGCCGTCCCGGTTGATCGCGATGTGGACCGGCGCGCCGTTCAGCGTGAAGCCCCAGAGCGAGGCGATCCCGACGCTGATGGTCGCGACCGCATCCCCCGGCCCGTTCAGGATCTGGAGCGCGCCCGCGCCGATCGGGATCATGTTCTCGAGCCAGTAGGCTTCATCATCGGCGATGGCCGTGCGCGCATCGACCTGGTTCATCCCGCGCCGGAACGCCTCGAACTCCTGCCAGCGTGGGCCCGCGGACGGGCGCCGGGCGCCCCCGGCGCGCTGCTGTAACATCCTTGGCGTCAGGCTCATGGCGTGCTACGCTCGGGCTGGCTCGTGACCGCCATGGTGCCGGACGAGAGGTCCGGACAGGGCGCGTCTCCTGGCCCGGGATGAAACAGCGGACACGGGCCCCCGCGGCTCACACCCGCACCACGCCACTGTAGAGACTCGGCACCGTCCCGACCCGCGCCGTCAGGGCCACCTGGAGCTGCTGCTGGTACTGCGTGAGGAAGGCGTCGGCTTCGTCGAACGCCCGCTCGTAGAGCTTCGCCTCGTAGGCCGCGTAGTAGGCGACGGGCTTGGTGTACGGGAACGGCAGCGGGTCCACGTCCGTCGTCGCCACGAGCGGGTCCGAGTACACGGAGCAGTCCCACTCCGAAACGTAGGCGCTGACCGGGATCGGCGCGAGGTAGACCTGACTCGGCCCGTAGCGGCAGAAGGCGCGCGGGAGCGACTGATACGTGGTCCAGGCCCGCGCGGCCACGCTCAGCTCGCTGTAGCTGTACTGATTCAGTTGGATGCGCGTGGAGCCATTGATGACCGCGATGCCGATCACGTCGAAGATGGCGTCGTTGCTCAGATCGGAGAAGCTGTAGAGCGCCGTCCCCGCCGTGAGCGTCTTCGAGATGAGCACCCGGTTCTGCCCGCTGTCGAGGTCCCGGCGCTGCATGCCCGCGTTGATGTACGCCGTCTTGTCCACGGCGGACCAGAAGTTATCGTTCTCGTCGTGGAGGAGCCTCCGCAGCTCGGCCAGATAGTCGGCGAGCGTCGCGGTGCCGCCCCCCGAGACGGACGGGTAGCGCGCGAGCCAGTCGAAGGTGCCGCCCCCGGCCGGGCAGGGCGCGGCGAAGGTGAGCGTGAAGCCGCTCGCGGTCTTGGCGCCGACGCTCCAGGCGGTGACCCAGGACGGCGCGCCACTGATCGCGTAGGGGGTCGAGAGGGTGAGGCTCGCGACCGCGTGCGACGTCGCGGCGGCGGCGATGGTCGCGACGGCCCCGGCTACGGGCATGTCACCACCGCGCGGTCCAGTCGAAAAAGCCGCCACCCGCCGGGGCCGGCGCCGCGAAGGTCAGCGTGAAGCCCGAGGCGGTCTTGCTACCGATCCCCCAGGCCGTAGGCCAGGAGGGCGCGCCGCCGACCTCGTAGCTCGCGGCCAGCGTCGCGCTCACCGCATGGCTCACCGCGCCCGCCGTGATGCTGGCGACGGCTCCGGTCGTGGGCATCGCGCCTCCTCACGGCGTTACGGCGCGGCCGTGACCGTCATCCCGCCCGTGAGGCTCGAGGTCACGCAGACGGTGCGGGGCTTGACGTTGACGTGCTCCAGGATCGCCACCAGGCAGCCGATGTAGCCGATCGAGAGCGCCGGCAGCGTCGAGGCGAAGCCCGTGAACGCGAACGGCGCCATCTGGTGGATGTACATGTGGTCGTAGCGCGTGTTGTAGTGGTACGACGTGCCGTTCGCGAGCCGGGTGCTCATGAAGTGCGGCACGCCCGCAACGCTGAGCGCCGTGAACCCGCCGCGGCCCTCGCTCTTGTCGAAGCCGGTGCCGGGCTGGACCTGGTAGGTCTCATCCGCGATGAAGTCGGCGGCGAGCGCGTACCAGTCGCCGACCGAGAGGAACCCGACGTTCGGCATCTCCCCGAGGCCGAACTGCATCCCGTCGATGATCGAGGCGAGCATCATCTGCCGCGTGATCGCCCCGCCGGTGCGGAGGCACGCCTGCATGTAGGTCTCGACCGTGCGGTCAAGGCCGAGGTAGGTGTTCGTCGCGCTGCCGATCGCGGGCCAGCCGGCGATGTTGATGTTCGTGTCGGACGTGTTCGTCCACGCCTGGCTCGACAGGTAGTCCGCCACCTGGTTCCCCGCGTCGTTCATCCGCGCCTCGACCAGCGGGATCAGGGCGGCGTTGTCCTGGATGATGCCCTCCATGCCCTGGAAGCCGATCGGCACCACGACGCCCTTGAGGACGCCGCTGGCCTGCTTGATGCCGGTCTGCCCCGACGGCGCAGAGAAGGAGCCCGTGAAGTCCATGGCCGCGGCGGTCGTCAGCGGCGCGCCCTGGACGGGCACGACGATCGACGTCATGCCGCCGGTCACCATCTTAGCCTGGGAGAGCGCGGCCGACAGCCACCCGTCGAACTGGTAGATCTGGACGATGCACGCCGGCACGGCCGCGTAGCGGGTGACGGCCTGCAACTCGTCCTGCTGCGCCTGTGTTGCTCCGGAGAAAATTCCGCCGAGCAGGGGCATTGTCGTTACCCTCCGTGGGCCTCAGCCGTCTGTGCGGACGCGAGGCCGAACAGCACCAGTCCGAGCAAGGCCGTCGAGACGACATGGAACGTGAAGAAGCCAAGCGTGGAGACCGCGAGCGCCCCGAGCGCCGGCCCCCACGCGGGAGACTGCCACGCGCGCCAGTGGTCGCGGAGCCAGGCGCCGAGGACGGCGACGCCGAGGACGCCGGTCTCGTAGGCCGCCTGGAGTGGCTCCGAATGCGCCTGCGCCCAGAGTTCCCCGTTCGGCAGGACGCCCGCCTGCTGCTGAAGCATCGGGATGCGGAGCGACCAGGAGGACAGGCCGAAGCCGTGGAACAGCCCCTGCGTCCACCAGTCGGAGAGCGCGAACGCCCAGATCGTCAGACGCCCGGTCACCGTGCCCCAGCCCTGGATGGTCGGCGAGACCGCGTGCTTCCAGAGGCCGATCGCGATGACGGCGCCGCCGAGCGTCAGGAGCGACGCCGCGAGACCGACAGCGCGCACGCGGGGGCGGTCCTCCTGCATGAGCCAGCGGGCCAGCAGGCCGACGCCGAACGCGGCGATCGCGGTCAGCGAGCGTCCTTCCCAGATCGCCCAGCCGGCGAACGGGAGCGCCCAGAGCGGCATGAGCGGCGCGGTGATCGCGACATAGGCGCTCGCCGCGTCCACGGTCCCGAGCGTGCCGAGCGGCTGGACATGGCCGACGAGCACGCCGCCGACGAGCGGCCCCCACAGCAGATCGTAGTGGAGCACCGCCTGCTGGAGCATGTACGCGACCTGGGCCATGCCGGAGATCGCGAGGATCAGCCGGAGCCGCCCGTGCCAGACGCGCGGGGTCTGCCGGAGTGCCACCAGCGCGAGGACGCCGAAGAGCACGACGGCGAAATGCGACCCGTCGAAGAGGGAGCCGCGGATCAGGAGGTTGCCCGCGAGGAGCCAGAGCAGCACGCCGAGCCAGCGATCGCGGACCCAGAGCGCGGCGCCGACGCCGCCGAACGCGACGGCCCAGAACACTTGACTCTGCCAGAGGTCGATGCCGATGGGCGGCGCGTAGATCGGGAGCCCGAGCCCGGGATACTGGTGCGCGAGCATCGGGAGCCAGGTGACCAGGGGCGCGAGCAGCGCCCCGGCCACCGGCACCCACCAGGCGCGGGCGAGAGTCATGCCTTACAGTCCGATCTTGACCTGCGTGGAGTGAACGCGGAGCGAGCTGGTGCCGCTCGCGACCGCCGTGCCCAGCCAGTGCCAGTAGATGTTGAGTTCGGTCGGCGAGGCGAGCACGGAGGTCCCCAGCACGCGCGCTGTGTATTCGACCCGCCCTGCGTTCGCGTTCGACAGACCGGCCGTCGCGAACTTCGCCTGCATCCAGAGCGAGTTGCTCATGTTCGGGGTCGCCGAGGTCGTCGCCAGCGGCACCAGATAGACCGTCAGGACGAAGGGGGCATCGCTGAATCCCTCGTTGGCGCTCGTCAACACGGCGCTGTTGATGAGCGAGAGCGTCGCGCCCGTGCCGTAGTTGATGCCGAGCGCGGCTTGCACCGTCGTCAGGGCGGTCAGCTGCCCGATGATCTTGACGCTGATCGGCGCCGAGGTCGGCCAGATGGTGGTCGTGTTGGTCGTCCGCTGGGTGGCGACGAACGACGGCGGGATCAGCAGGCCGAGCACCTTCTGCTGCGTCACCCGGTCGTTGCTGTACGAGCGCGTGGCGTTGTCCCAGTAGAGGAGCCCGCCGGGACCCACCGGGGCGCGGACCTGGGCGAGGGCCGGCGCGGCGCCGAGCAGGAGGAGCGTGAACGTGACGAGTGCGATCATCCGACGCATGGGCGCGCCTCCTTGCGGCATGTCAGGCCACCGGCCACTTGTGACCCCGGCCGTTGCGGAAGTCGTTGACGATCTCTTCGATCCGGCCGCCCCGCCACTTCTGCGGGTCGTCCAGGATGCCTTTGTACTGCTCGGCGCTCGCGCCAAGCCCGGGCACGTCCGCGGTCAGGGCGAACGGGCGCGGGGTCGCCACGGCCTTCATGCTGCGGTAGAGCATCGCCGCCGCCTTGTGCGAGGCGATCGGGCCCAGCGTCGGGTCCTGCATGATCTTCTCGACCTCGGCGATCTCCTCCTCGGTGATGCGGAGCTCCGGATCGTCCATGACGGACCGGCGCGCGGCGGCCAGATCGGCCGCGTCCTTGTCCTTCTTCCGCGCGAGACGCTCGTCGTCGAGTTCCTTCCGCAGCTCGCTCCGGTAGGTCTCGAAGCGCTGGTCCAGGTCCACTTCGGGGATTGGCGCCTTGGGGAACTTCTGCTTGACGAGCGCGCGGAACTTCGGCCGCGTGTCCGGATCGTTGTCGAGCGCTTCCATCAGGACGGCGCGGATGTCGACCTGTTCGTTCCCCACGGCTAGCTCTCCTGGCTGCGCGCCGAGGTCTTCTTCGCCGACTTGACGCCGGTCGGCGCCTCGGGCACGAAGTCGCCGCCGGCCGGCAACTTGCCGGGTCCGGTGAGACCGCCCATGTCGGCGTAGTGCGGGGAGTTCACCATCCGCCCCTGCCGCTTCGCCGTGGTCTTGGGATCGCGAATCGGAAACCGCTGCGGGCCGACGAGTCCGTCACCCATGGCTTACCCTCCTGGCCCGCCGGCCATCATCGCCGGGGGCATGCGCTGCTGTGTCATCTGGCGGAAGTCGCTCATCCCGCCGGCCGGGGTCGGCCCCGCGGGCGCGGCGTTCTCGGCCATCATCGCGATTTCCTGCCGTGTGAGATCCTGCGCCGCCTCGCCGAATTGCTTGGAGAGCTTTGCCAGCGCCTCGAGCACGATCCGCCCGTCCTCGGTCTCGGCGCCCAGCAACTGCACCGCCTGCGTCAGCGTCTTCATGGCGATGTTGACTTGGATCTTGCCCCGGACGTGGAGGCCCGAGTTGTCGGCGGGCGTCGTCGCGGGTGCGGTCGGACCCTGCCCGTTCATCGCCGACCCCTCGGCATCCGCCGCGCGGTCTGCCGGGTGCCGCCTGCCCAACGCGAGGTGCGGGCCTTGGCGACGTTCTTCCGCACGCTGCGGGCGTGGTAACGGCCCAGGCGTTGCATATGCCCTTACCTGTACCCTGACCTGTCAGGGCGTGTCAAGGAAAAGGTTGACAGGAGGATTCTGGGGTCAGGGCGAGCAGGGGTCGGCTAGGCTAACGGTGATTCGCTGCGGCTACTTCTTCAGAGCCTTCAGCTTCGCCACCTTCATGATCTCGTCCTGATGCTCCGCCTGCGCCTCGGCGATGCGGCGCGCTTTCGGGCGCAAGAGGTCGAGCCCCGGCAGGTTCAGGAACTCCAGGAAGTCCTCCCCCGTGATGTCCCCGGTCTGGCGGGCCGCGATCGCCTTGCTCATGATCTGCTGGGCGAAGATCGGCGAGGCCGAGTGCGCCCAGACCCGCGCCGCCAGCGCCGCCGGCATCTGCGACAGATAGAAGCGCTCGCCCTCCGTGGTGAACAGCGGGCGCTCCTTCCGGCGCCGCTCGAGCCGCAGCAGCGCCGTGGCGACGCGCTCGATGCAGCGCTCCACGAGCATCGCGCGGTTGAGCGTGGGGCCGGAGGACAGCAGGGCCTTCGCCATCAAGTCGTCCTCGGCGCTCGCTGGCCCGAGTCCGCGGGCGCCGGCCCCGGTCGGCAACGACTCCATGTTCTCCCACATCCGGTCAATCGCATCGATCATGTAGAGCGGATCGGGGATCGGGGGCGGGATCACGGGCTTGACGTCCGCGCCGGGATTGTTCGCGGCCAGCGTGCCGCCGGCCTTCCGGAACGCCTTGGCCTTTTCGTTGTCCACGAGGTTCCCGAAGCCGAGCAAGACAAGCGGCGGGTCGATCTGCTTTTCGTCCCGATCATCCATCGACAGCATCTTCTTCTCGCGCCAGTTCTGGAGCCCGATGAGATAGCGCATCGGGGCCAGGCCCCAGACATACCCCGGCACCGGGTCGAGCGTCAGGTTGTAGAATGGATGCTCGCCGGGCAGCAGCGGGTTGCCGGTGTCGCGCACGATCGTCTCGGTCGGCAGGAGGAACGTGACGACGCGGTAGTCCGCCATCGCGTCGTCCCAGATCCAGAGCTCCGCGAGCCGCACGACGTCGGCCGCGACCTGGGGTTTGGCCATCGTCGCGTCCAGGCCCGCCACGTTCGCCTCGCCGGCCATCGTGGGCGAGGTGGAGAACACGATCAGCGATTCGACCGTGGGCGGCAGCGCGTCATCGCGCCCGTAGGGCCGGCGCGATCGGTGCTCCTGGGCGATGGCCCAGAGGCGCTCGCGCATCGAGACGGGCTTGCCGGAGATCAGGCGCCAGAAGGCGGGGAGACTCATCGAGTACCAGTGGCAGAGCGCCTCCTGATGCACGAAGTCGTCGCTGATCTCCTCCCAGACGCCGAGGTCGCCAGGATCGGAGAT
>Ga0208957_1001283_pt1 | contig 13438 bp, 9 predicted proteins | sample RifOxyA1_FD_184029 | JGI IMG/M metagenome (GOLD analysis project Ga0208957, IMG submission 184029) | Groundwater microbial communities from Rifle, Colorado - Rifle Oxygen_injection A1 (SPAdes) | ecosystem: Environmental > Aquatic > Deep subsurface > Groundwater | place: Rifle, Colorado, United... | reverse complement strand
CCCGTTAACAAAAACACTATTGTATTTTTGTTCGTGCTAACGATAAGTTAAATGGAATTTAACACCCGAACAAGCGCCGATATTAACCGAACACAATTGAATGGTCAACCATATTTTTTTATATTTTATAAATATTTTACTATCCATCATTTTACCTTACCAGGATGCTACTGGAAGTCGTTTTTAAGAGGTTGAATTTTTTTCATAATACCCAAAAAAACTCTTATTTTTTCAACAAAAAGACCTTTTTAAATATCCAAACCCGTAATTTTTACATTTTTAGTGGAAATCCGGACTTCTCGGCAATCTCAATTAATTGATTTTTGGATTTTTCTAAAAAATCACCTTCTAAAGTTTTATCAGGACTATTAAAGGTGGCCCGCAGGGTAATTGTTTTTTGTTCGACACTGATATTATAAACTCCTACCACCTTTATAGAAACTAATTCCTTAATATTAATTTTTTTAAAGCACGATAAAATATCACCAACACAAGTGTTTTTACCTGCTAAAATAGTCCAATCAAAGATTGAACTTGGAAATTTGTCAATGGGTTTATATTTAATATTTCCTCGATCAGATTTATCTTCAAAAGAAGATAAATCAATAATCGCCATTGATAAATTTCCTTTAATTTTATAGCTTCTCAAAACTAGCGGATGCACTGAAGTGATCACGCCATTCATTTTTCCCATGATACGAATATTTAAAAACTCATAGGGGTGACATCCAGACCAGGTTTCATTTAGTAACAATTCACTTTTAAATTGACCACGCTGCTCAATAACAAAAGGTACTTTGATATCGTTCATTAATTTTTCTATGACGTTAGCCAAATCAAGGAATACACTTTCATTTTTATGATAAAAAACTACACCCAAATGATTACTTTCTTTAGAAAAATTTTTGCTATCTTTTTGATAACTTCTGCCTATTTCAAAAAATTTAAATGCTTCAAAATTTTTTTGATTTTTAGCGGCAGCATCCAGTAATGACGGAACTAAAGACGGCCTCATCAACGAATATTCTTCCGACATGGCATTTAATATAGTAATCGCAGGTACATTCCAACCGGCCCGTTCTAAAAAAGTTTTACCAACCATTGGGTATGTCATCACTTCGAACGAATTGCCTTGATAAACCATAAAATCTTTTATCTTTCGATCTAACTTAATAGCGCTGGATAAATTGACAGGTTTGATTTCAAGATAAGGGGATGCTTCCAAAATATTATCGTAACCAATTATTCTGCCAATTTCTTCAATGATATCTGCTTCGTATTCAATGTCCTTAGTGGCCCTGAAACTGGGAACTTCCACTTCTAAATTATCCTGGTCGAGACTATGAACTTTAAAATTTAAACTCTCAAAGATTGAATGCACTTTAGCTTTATTGATTTCCACACCAAGTACCGAATTTATTTTGGCAATGGTAGTTTTAATTTTTAGCGGCTGTTTCTCTCTCCAATTCTCTCCATCATATTCAAGTTTGCCGACCACTTTTGCTTTAGGACATATCGCTAAAACCAAGTCAAGAGTTCTAAACATGGTTCGTTCAAGCAGTGAAGTATCCAACGATTTTTCATATCTTTGGGAAGAATCAGTACGAAGACTAATTCTGGAGGATGTTTTACGAACTGGGGCACTCTTCCAATTGGCCACTTCAATAAATATTTTACTAGTTTTATTCGTCACACCACTTTTAAGACCTCCCATTATACCTGCTAAAACTAGTGGCCCGGTGGAATCACAAATGACCGTATCAGTTTTAATGAGATTTCTTTTTTCTTCGTCTAAAGTTGTAAATTCTTCGTCCTTTCCAAGTTGCTTAATTATCAGTTGATCTTTAATCATTTCCCTGTCAAAAATATGTAAAGGCATGCCAAGTTCAAGCATAACATAGTTAGAGATATCGACGATGTTATTAATAGGGCGAAGACCACATGCAGTCAATCTTGATTTTATCCACTCAGGACTCTCTTCAACTACTACGCCATCTAAAGATAATCCGTAGTATCCCAGACAAGCACATTCCCCCTCAATCACGGGAACAACTGGCGATTTTACGTTGGTAAATTTTTTTCTAAGTTGTACTTCCCATTTTTCGTCATAAGGATTTTTAAGTGGCAAATTATAAACTGCTCCAAACTCTCTTGCCATACCGTAGTGTCCCCACAAATCAGGTCGGTGAGTAATTGACTTATTATCAATATCCAGCAAAATATCCGGTAATAAATTCAAATATTCACTCATGGATTTTCCAAGAGGAGCTTCCCCTGGAAGCTCCATTAAGCCATGAGAGCTTTCGCTTAAGCCCAGTTCTTTTTCCGAACAAAGCATGCCTTCTGACATGACCCCTCTAATTTGTTTTGGAACAAGAGTAAATCCGTCAGGAAAAGTCGTACCCAGTGGTGCGTAAGGAATTTTTAATCCAACTTTAACATTGGGGGCGCCACACACCACGGTTTTATTTTCTTTGCCGGTAGTAAAGGTTACCAAATTGAGTTTATCAGCTTCGGGATGTTTTTTGATCTCTTTAATTTGCGCAATAATAATCTGTTTAAGATGCGGACCAGTCTCTTTCACTTCTTCCACTTCAGCTGTAGCAAGTGTAAATCTTTTTTTAATTTCTTCTTTAGAAAGTTTAGGAAGTTCAACAAATTCTTTGATCCAGCCTATAGAAATTAACATAGATACCTTCTTTAATAACTTTTAAATTGGTTAATAAAACGTAAATCAGCGCCATGAATATTTCTGATATCATCAATACCAAAACGCAACATCACCAAGCGATCAAGGCCCATCCCAAAGGCAAAACCATTCCAAATTTCTGGATCAATTTTACCGGCCTTTAAAACGTTCGGATGAATCATGCCGCAAGGAAGTAGCTCAAGCCATCCAGATTGTTTGCACACACTGCAGCCCTTGCCTCCACAGATCAGGCATTTCACATCCAGCTCGAAACCAGGTTCCACAAAGGGAAAAAAGCCAGGACGCAGTCTAACTTCCACATCCTTTTTAAAAATTTCTCGAAGCGCCACTTTCATAAAATAAATTAAATTAGCGACCGAAATATTTTTACCTACCAGCATACCTTCCACTTGGTGAAAAGCCGCTTCGTGGGAGGCATCGATTTTTTCCGCTCTGAAAACTTTTCCCGGAACGATAAATCTAAAAGGCGGCTTTCTTTGTAGCATCCCTCTAATTTGCACACAACTGGTATGAGTTCGTAGTAAGCGCTTTTTGGCTTCGGTAGAATCTTTATCGTGAAACCAAAATGTATCTTGCATATCTCTGGCAGGGTGATTTGCGGGAATATTTAAGGCATCAAAGTTATAAAATTCCTCTTCTATGTGAGGACCATCTAAAACTTCAAAACCCATGGATATAAAAATATCTTCTATTTCTCTCTTGATTGCACTTAAAGGATGAAAGCCTGCATGAACAGTATCGGTCTGTTTAATATAGTCCCTATAAGTAATATCAATTTGATTGGTTTTTAATTTTTCATTTATCTCAGAGCATTCGATCTCATTTAGTTTGCTGTTTATCAGTTCTTGAATTTGATCCTTAATAACATTAACTTTGGAACCAATTTCTTTTTTCTCTTCCAAAGAAGCATTTTTAATGCCTGACATAATATCAGAAATCGGACCTTTTTTCCCGAGATACTTAGATTTTATATCTAAAACTTTTTCTTTTTGACCTGCCCCTAATAGCTCTTTTTTAAGGTCAACTAGCAATTGATCTAATTTTTGTGACATAGCTTTATCCTTACTTCAATTTTTTTAAGCCCATAAAATATAACACGTCAGATCTCCAACTTGAAGTAAGAAATTCAAACTTAATATTATGAGGATTATTTTTGTGAAAAAAATAAAAAAAAAGGCCAAAAGTGCAGTCAATTTTACCGCAAATCTGGCCTGTATGAAAACATCACATTAAGTGAATAAGTTATTCCTAAAAAGGAATTCTCTTGTATCCTACAAGCGCTAGACCTGTAAAAACTTCCTCCTTACGAAAAAGGTTTCAGCCTAGTATGCTTCCATGGATTCAAAAAAATGTACGAAAGTTTTAGAAACCGAAACTAGAAGCCTGGGAGCTTTCCCACAAAACCTCCTCCAAAAAACCACTCTTTCCAAAGGAATATTCCCCATATTCCTTTGACCCGCTTGGTTACCCGACTTACGTCGGCAAAAAGTGGTCTCTTACCGTTTAGGCAGCTTACTAACCCATATCCGATCACTTAGGGCGAAGCTTTGTTCCTGGCCCTTTCGAAACCAGTCACCTTTGTCTACGGGCTTTAATCCATAATACTGCGAATTCATTTTCAATTGAATTAATAAGATTATTTTTTTACAAAAAATTGGAATGCGTTGAAATTATAAGCTTGTGAAAATTGAAAAACAATAAATATATAATAAAATCGAGTTAACTATTTAATTGTTTGATGAAGAAAATTTTTCTCTTTTAGTTTCGAGCGATTCTTATATAAGTAGCAATAAAATCTTTCAAATATTGCCAGTATTTAGTCCAGGAGTATTGATTCTATTATAAAATGAAATTAGTTCTTCACAACTTACCGTGGCTGTTCCTCTTTTCCCCACCACTACTCCAGAGGCACAGTTACCCATCCATACTGCTTCCTCAAAAGTACTACCGGCTAAAAGTGCTGCCGTAATGGCACTAATTGACGTATCACCCGCACCCGATACATCAAAAACTTCTCTGGCCACAGTTGGAATGGTTTTTAGTCGTCCATCTCCATCGCGATCCATTAAGGCCATACCACTAGCACCTAAAGTAATAACTAGCATTTGCAAATCGAGTTTTTCCACCAATGTATTGGCCACATCGAGAAGTTCCGAACTTCTTCCTCCCAGAGATCTACTCATGGCAATGGCTTCATTAAGATTGGGTTTTAACAACATGGCCCCATGATAATATTCAGGTGGGGTCAATTTACCCGGATCAACGGTACAAATTATTTTTTTTTGCTTAGCTAACTGAATTATATTTTGGGTCAAACTTTGGGAAAAAATACCTTTGCTATAATCCTCTAAAATAACAGCTCCGTGATTATCAATCATTTTTTCAATATTTTTTAGAATATTTTTTTCTGAATGCTCGTCGATGATTTCCCGGGATTCGTAATCCACTCGACATATTTGTTGTACATTAGTGGTAATTCTCTCCTTACAGGTAGTCATTCTCAGTTTAGTTTCAATAATGCCGTCTAAAGTAATATTACTTTTTTTGAGAATACTCTTAAATAATTCACCATTATTATCTTTTCCAATCAAGCCACATAAAGTCGATTTTAAATTAAGCGTATTTAAATTATGCGAAATATTAGCTGCCATCCCCAACTTGATGGTTTCTTCCTTCGCTTCCAAAACCGGTACTGGTGCTTCAGGAGAAATTCTTTTAACTGATCCAAAAGTATATTTATCAATCCCCACATCGCCCACTACCAAGATCGGTTTGCTTTTTTTGAAATTGTCTAATATATAAAAAAATCTTTCTTTAGAGATTAAATTCATGAACACCTCTATCATCAATAACTTTATTAATTTTAAATAATTCTTTTACATGAACTAAAACATCATCCACTTCAATTTTGGCCATGCATTTATAATAAAAGCAATCTTCCCTGGCACACACAAATTGTTCTCCACACACCACATCTGGAATTAATACCCTACATTTTTCATGGGTTCTACTATATGGCCCCCAACGCATGGCTGATTGGACTTTAATTGGGGAGTAAATGGCGATTTGTAATACGTCTAAGCAATTGGCCAAATGAGTGGTACCCGTACTCGGCCCAATAAACAAAGCAGCGTTCTTCAACACTTTCAAATATTCTTTAAGTCCTAAAATACCTCCATCATAAAAATATATTATTTTATTTAAATGTTTAAATTGCTCATCTTGCAAATAACCTTTTATTTTACTGATGTAGGGTAAGTCTGATTTAGTAAAAGAAACCACAAAAGTAAATCGACCAGGCCAACTCTCTTCTATCTCACACATCAAACTAGTGAAGTTAAACATAGGCCAATTTAGGGTATGCCCCACCATACCTGGATGAATAATGATTATTTTTTCTCTCCATTCAATTCCTTGCACGATTACACTTTGTTTTAACCGCTCCTTGGCTTCCTCCACTTCATGGTTTGGAATCACCAACAAAGGACGCAATTTCGCGCGATCTTTAAATTGATATTTAATCTTAAATTTTTCCAAAAGCAGCAGATTATATTCACTTTCATGCATCTCGACCAAAGACCGTTTTTGTCTTATCGAATTATTTAAAAAAACAAAACTTTGCCATTTTGAACGCAGTCCTCCTCTGAATTTAATTCCTTTTAACCAAGCAAAAAAACTGGGAAAATGGCTGCCGGCAATAAAAAAATAAGCATCTATATCGTGGGAAAAAATTTGTTTAAATGAATGAACCATTCTAGAAGGCCAATAGTTGTTTCGATCCATTACCCAAATCTTGTCAACCCATTTATAATACTCAAAAATGTCTTGAGATTTATGTGACACCCAAAAAATGATTTCAGCATCTGGATAATGTTCTTTAATCAGTTGAGCAACCGGTAAGGTCAAAAGCGTATCACCAATGGCATCGGTTCGGTTTATTACAATTCTCATATTTTCAAATTCTGCAATTTAGCTTTCTTTATTATTATACCTTTAACCACCTCAATCACTTCCCCAAATTTCAAATCACTTGTATTAAGTAATTCAGCATCAGGTGCTTGAACCAATGGAGATTCTAATCTGGATATATCACGCTGGTCTCTTAATTCTATATCCTCCAGGATCTTCTCTAATGATGTGTCGAGCTTATTCATATCTTTGAGTTGATTGAACCTGCGCAATGCCCGTACATGAACACTCGCTGTTAAAAATATTTTACAAAAGGAGCACGGAAACACGACCGTCCCGATATCCCGCCCCTCCATCACACATATATTTTTTAACACCAATTCTCTTTGAATTTTTGTCAAATAGTCCCGGACTTCTTTTATTTGCGACACCAAAGATGCCAATTCAGATACTTTATGCTCTCTGATTTTTTGAGTTAAATCCACTCCGTCCACTCTGATTTGAACGGTCTCACTCTCACCATAGCAAAATTTTAAAGCCTTTAATGCGTGGTTAAGTTCGACACTTGGTTTAAGGGTAATATGCTTAGAATCCAAATAATAACCCAAAGCTCGATACATGGCCCCAGTATCCACATATAAAAATCCAAATTCTTTAGCAATAGCCTTGGCAATACTTGATTTACCACTACCAGATGGTCCATCAATTGCAACAACTTTATCAAAATTCATTATCACTTTAACATCCTCTTATAAAATCAACCACCCTATCTTAACAACTTGATTGGCAATAGATCAAAGAAAAAACTCAAAATGGTCATTAATTATTTAGATTTTTATCCATGGAAACTAAAACTGGTCGGGAAGCATTTTCAACAGTCTTAATATATTCCCGGGTTAAGTAGCGATAAGCCTTTTTAACTTTTTTAAAATAGAGGTTAGTGGATATGACGGTATCTTGCCCCTTTAAAAGCTGTTTCACTTTAGCCGGCCCATGATTATAGGCCATGGTTGCAAAAATATAGTCATTATCAAAATAATCAAGCAGGTATCGCAAATAAAAGATTCCCATTTCAATATTAGTACGTGGACTCCACATTAGGTCATAAATATTACTTTCATCATCCAGCTCTAAATTAAGTTTTTGCGCGATAAATTTGCCCGTATCAGGCATAATTTGCATCAACCCGCGTGCATCCATGGGACTTCTGGCATTATTTTCAAAATGACTTTCTACCCACATAATGGATAACACCCAAAATGGATCCACCTGATACTCAGTTGCTAGGTGCATGGTTCTTCTTATATAAAGCTTTAGTTTAGGTTGATAAATTTTAGGAACGGATTTTAAAATAAGTGATTCAAATTCTTCCCCTGATATTTCAGCTGAACGATACAAACTAACTTGTCCAAAAGGGCGATATACTTCTTGAAAAAGATAGTTTTTCTTGGGCGCTAAATCTGAAAAAAGCCAAGTTTCAACGAAATTTCCTAATTTATACACTACCCAGTTTTTAAGACTCGTTACCTCACGTAACGAACTCGTCATAACACCGCTACTTCGTTTGTTTAAATCATCACTAACGGTTTTGTTCTGATTTTCCTTAAACGACAGCGACCAGGAAAACAAACCCAAAGCCAGTATTGAGGCTATCAATACATTAGCCTGACGGGCCCCAAGCTGGAGCAAAATGCTTTTAAACACAACTAAAAATTTCTTCATCAAGGGTTTATTCCCTCGAAAACTACTAGTTGTAAACCCCTAAACCACGATTTAATCGAATTTCAGACCAAAAGACCTTTCGCACAAACATAAAATATTATCAAAATAATGCTAACTTCTGCTTGAACCTTCCAGCAGTTAATGTAAAATTTTCAATAGTTAACCTACAAATGTTTCTCTGTGTTGTGATAACAACTCAAAGCAATAACCAGGATCAAAATAATGAATAATACTAAATTATTTAACCGTCTCGCGAATGAAAAATCTATTTACTTAAAGCAGCATTGTACAAATCCAATCGATTGGTGGCCTTATGGGCCACTCGCTATTTCCAAAGCTCAAGACGAAAATAAGCCGATTTTTTTGTCAATTGGCTATAGTTCCTGTCACTACTGCCATGTCATGGCCAGAGAATCATTCACCGATCAAAATATTGCCAATCTACTTAACGAAAAATTTATATGTATAAAGGTAGATCGGGAAGAATATCCTGACATGGATAACTTTTATCAATTATCTGCTCATATCTACACCAAGAGAAATGGATGGCCGCTTTCTGTTTTTTTGCTACCTAACTTGAAACCCTTTTTTGCTGGGACTTATTTCCCTTCCGAGTCAAGTAATGACCAGGCCAGCTTTTTACAAGTGATAACAGAGTTATCAGACATTTATATCAACAATCGCACTTTGGTCGAAGAAAATGCCAATAAAGTATATGAGGCTCTCTGTGAGGGAATCATTCCGAAAGAAAAAGTTGAATTTGAAGGTCATTTTCCCCATCCGCTAGCTATTATTGACGCCGTTAAAACATTTGAAGACCAAAAAAATGGTGGATATGGAACCAATCCTAAATTTCCAAACTTTCCTTATCATGAATGGATGATCGAGCAAATATTAGAGGGAATTATTGATAAAGATAGAGGATCACATGCCATTTTTAGTATTGAAAAAATGTTAGCCAGTCCTCTCTATGATCAAATCAGGGGAGGGATTCATCGCTACGCTACAGATAAGGAGTGGATGAAACCACACTTTGAAAAAATGCTCTACGATCAAGCCGGGCTATTAAAATTACTGGCCAAAGCTGGCATCCTCTATTCATCACCTCTCATTTACGATGCGCTTATTCAGACTCTAGATTATTTAATGAAGGAAATGAATAATGAAGACCAATATTTATTCAGTAGTCAAAGTGCTGAGTCAGAGGAAGTTGAAGGTCTTTATTATTTATTTACGCAAGAAGAATTTGAAAAATCTCTCTCAAGTGAATGCCAAAAAAATATCGCTGAATACCAAAACTGGTTTAATATTACAAAAGAAGGCAATTACCACTCTGGTCTCAATGTACTTTCCCTCAACCCTCAATTTAAAGACCAGATTCTATCCACAGATGGTTGGAGAGTCGTTCGTGATATAAAAAAAATGTTACTTAAAGAAAGAGCGAACCGCATACCGCCTCTTACTGATACCAAAGGGATTGCTAGCTGGAATTTCGCTCTCATGACGGCACTCATGGATGTAGTCCAATACTGCCCCATCGATAGCATTAAAGAAGCCGCTAATAATATGCTCGGACTTTTTACCAAAAAACTGGAGACAACATTTATTTCCGAAAATACTTTCCCCTGTATGGATCATACCACTACGAAAAAAAATAATTATCCGCTCAGCGAAGACTGCATCTTTTACGCTGAGTTTCTCTTGAGACTTTATGAACTAAATGGAGATATCTCCAGTAAAACTAAATTTTTTCAAGTCCTAGATTTTATCCGAAGTGAATTTATCGGCGATAATTCCTTATACACCAGACCGATCATGCAAAATGAATCCGAGCTTTACCCCAATCAAAGAGTCCAGGCATATGACAATGCTTTCCGCTCTAGCGCTATTGTTTTAATTCAGCTCAATATCAAGGCCATGCTTATTTCCAAAGACCATGATTATCTAACCAGTGATGCCATGGTGGAGAGGTTGGTAAATGAATCCCTGCTCAACCCGCTAAATGCAGGCGAAGCCTTACGGGTGCTAACATACCCGCTGTCCGCTTATAAAATTGTAACCGTGCCTTTAAGCTGGCTTGCTGATCCCCGCTTTAAAAAATTTACCAATTATTTCATGCCTAGATTTACTTTTGATTACCACGAAGAAGATAATCAAACTTGGCAAATATGCTCTTATCAAGCTTGCGAATTAAAAGGAATCGGTTTTCATGAGTTTGAAAAATCACTAAGACCTCAAACAGAAAACGGAACTAATTAATATTTTTGGATAGGTCTCTTCCGATCCTTTTATGATTTTTATTTCGTTTTTTACCTGGTTTGTTAATTCCTGGCTGATAATCCATTTTAGTCAAGGGACTGCCAATCAAAACGGAGTCCACGATACTAGTTACTTTGGCATGCAGCTCTTGATCGTTGACTAAATACTTCCCTGGCACGACCAGTGTCTGAGCAGGATTAGCTTGCACTCTATGTACTTGGTTAGCATTTTTTTGAAAATTCAAGCCAGCCACACTTCTTAACCATCCTGAAAATAAAATCGTTAGCGATACGCCTAAAAAGGCCAACAAAGAAATCCCTCTTAGATACTCCATAAGTTCATGCAATAAAATTATGTTATCTTTTTTTATACGTACAATGTCTTGCATCAAGGTTATATGGATTTTCACTTTTTTACTGTTTGTTAGATAGGAGTTACTAAAAGTAAATAAATTATTCAAATTGTTAGCGGCTTCCCTTAGAAAATAAAGCTTCTCCAAGACTTTTTCCTTGGCATCAGTTCCTACATTGGCTTCCAAAATAGTATTTTCAATTTTTTGTAAAATTGATTTCCAGGGAGCCAGAGTCACCACTTTGGTTTTGAACAATTTCCTTTCTAGTTCTTGCCATAGTGCTTCGTACTCCAATATGTTAGCATGATTCACTGACATATTTTTTGATTCAAAATATTGGGTTAAACCCGCAATGTTCTCCTTTAAGTCCTCTACTTTGGTATTGGAAGAAAATTCTAAATGACTTTGATTTAAATCATTTTGTAAAATGGATAAAATATTTTGATATTCTTTGAGATACACTTGATCTGCAACTTTAAAATCTATAAAAATTTTTTGTCCAACGGTCAGCCAATTTTTCTTGGCCATAATTTGTTTTCGATAATCATTTTGTAAGTCTTCCCCTTTATATTCCTCAAAATGTTTCAACGCCCTTTGAAGGTTTTCCAGTTTTTGATAATGGGACCAGCTTAAATCAGTGGGAGATATTTGAAGTGAACCATATTGCATAAATATGCGATCACTTAAAAAAATTCCACTTAATAATAAAATTCCTACGACCAAAACCGCAACATCTATGGCAAGATGTACATTTTTTTTCATCTCCACTCCCCATTCACATTCAAATAAAATTTTACTACGGAAGCCTGCTGACCTAAAACAATATAATGATGGCCATATTTTACCCTCTATCAAAATACCTTACTAATTTATTTTTTCCCATAAGTTAGCTTGAGTTAACATTTTGATGCCAATTTTTATTGTCAATTACACGTTGTTTATCGCTTAATAATTTGAGTCAGTTGCAAATTCTCTTATCCAAACAATCGGATATTGGTTATACTGGTATTTAGGTAAATATATGAAATCAACTGGATTAAATATCACTCTTTTTTTATGCTTACTTATTTATAGTTGGCTTCCAACAATATCCTACGCAACGACTTGCTCTTATGATGACGACGCTTACATGAAGGAAGAGCAATCTAAGTGCACAGAATCAAGCAGAGAGTGGGTCTGTGAGCTCAACCGCTGTATGACTAAAGCAAATGCAGTCGATACCAGAAACCAATTAGAACAATGTGCCAGTTTAAAGGAAAGCGCTCAGGTAAAGGAATGTATTGATAACCTCGCTAATCAAAAATCAGGCGAACCAGACATTGATTATGCGGCCAGCGGAAAAGAAGGTCTGGCCCAAACCGCTTATGGAATGTCACTGGGGTTAGTGTCCATCGGTTTTTTAAGCAAGGAAAGTAAGGCCAAGTGTCTGTCAAAAACAATCCTGACTGGTGCCGGTTTGGGTTTTATTGCCATGGAAATTTATCAATATTTTTTTCTAAAAGACAAACTGGAAAAATATCGTAAAGAATATCGGGAAAAAGAAATTGCTGACGCTACCTATAATGCCCAAGTGGATGCTTTTATTTATTTAAAAAGGGAACAAGAACTCATTCGAGATATTGCCAAAAAGAAATACTACATCCATCTGACTTTATCTGCTGCCTTTGGTACGGCAAGCGCTGTGGCCCTATACGAAATGCTCTCTCCCAGCGCCACCAAATGCCTGGCCAATGTTCCTAAGCCAATCGCTTCTCTTGAAAGAAATCAAGTCGAACTGGCTTTGCTTTTTTTACATGACACTTTTTTCCCAAGTGCCGTGGGTAAAGACAAATTATCATATGGGGACAAAGAATTTAAAGATTATCTCCCTACCTTGCTAGGAGCTGGTGCTACCACCTTGGTCGGTTTAACGACCTCCCTTGGCAAATATTTTACCAGTTCAGCAGGAATAGCGACGGTCTCTACCCTCGCCGCTTTTCTCTCTTATCAACTGGCCAATGAACATAAAAAAGTTGAAACCCAGGCCAAGGCTAACATTGAAAAAATTGATGAAGCCTTGAAGGAATTTACTGCCGATGCCCAGCAATTTTGCCCCGATGGACGGGATGACTTAAGTAACCCCAGATGTTATTGCTATAATAGCGATGGCAGTGCGAATTATGACCGTTCGGCGAGTAACACCTGTCAGGCTTCTTGGCATAACACATTTATTACCGCCACCGCCAGCGATTATGCCAATACCTCCATCTTGGGAGAACAAGGATGTGTTTCCAAAGATGAACGATTTGATCCTGATTGCAATTGCAAGCAGATGATCAATACGAAAACCGGTGATGATGCCTGCCTAAAGGCCATTCCAACATCATTTAATCTTGGAAAACTAGCATCAGCGGTTAACCTAAAAGCTACTGAAAAAGATTTAAATGATTTACTTAAGGGTAACTTAAAGACAGCCAATCTAAACGAGGCTGATCTGACTCAAAAAG
>Ga0208957_1001278_pt1 | contig 13511 bp, 21 predicted proteins | sample RifOxyA1_FD_184029 | JGI IMG/M metagenome (GOLD analysis project Ga0208957, IMG submission 184029) | Groundwater microbial communities from Rifle, Colorado - Rifle Oxygen_injection A1 (SPAdes) | ecosystem: Environmental > Aquatic > Deep subsurface > Groundwater | place: Rifle, Colorado, United... | reverse complement strand
CGTCCGGTCCGGGGAAGAGCTGACCTTTCTTGATGCTGTTGTTCCGGTCGTAGCCCCATACCGTGCCATCCGGGGTGTAGCGTGACTGATGGATCTTCACGCCCTTGGCCGTGGGCTCACCGTCCAACTCGAACGGCCCGCCACCGGTGAACCGCACACCCGCTTCCTGCTGCGCGACGAGGTCGTTGTAGACGCCCTGCGCCAGCCACACATCGGTGATGTCGGAGCCGGCGGGTCCGTTGTTCTGGATACCCTGGCGCATCTTGCGGAACTTGACCGGCGTAAACCGCCCGCCGCCCGTATCACTGTAGCCGGCCGCCCACTTCGGCTGCGCGGAAGTCGTGACGTTGTGGAGCGAGGACGACGTGAGTAAGTCGAACAGCCCGGTCAGATTCAGGTTCCGCTCTGAGCCGGAGGCCATGGTGGTGTTTTCGTTGTTGTTGGCGAACACGATCAGATCGTCCGCGGCCGGGTTGGTGATCCCCGAGGCACCGCAGGTAATCGTATTGGTGCTGCGGGTAATCGCGGTAATCTCCACGATTCCCCCCACCCGCAACGCCGGACCGGTGGGGTTCAGGACGGCGATGAAGTCGCCCACCTGGAACTGATCCACGGCGCGCCGAGTGTGCGAGGTCGAGCCGAGGCCCGACTCCCCATACATGTCTTTCAACACGAGGTCATCGGTGCTGATGGAGCTGATCTTCGCCACGGTGCCGGTCGAGTACCCGTAGGCCATCATGACGAACTTCTCACGCAGGGACTCCACGGCCTTCATGCCCTGGTACGTGAGGTCGTTCTCAATGAACGCATCCCGCGACCGCTGCCGGAGGATTTCCGCCAGTCGGCTGAAGGTGATGCGCTTGTTGATCATGATGAAGGACAGGGTGGCATCGACCAGCGCGGGGCTGGACGGCCGGGCCTCGTATCCGCCTTCAGGAATCGAAGAGGCGCCGTAGCCTTGGGCCAGATCGAGCGGGACGGTGATCGAGCGGGTGGACCACGCGACTTTGAAGTCTCGGCCCAACCGACCGGACTGGAACTCGTTCCATTCGTCATAGCCGAAATTGGCCGACTTGTACGCCTTCGTCTGCACCTGACGCATGAGCGTCGAGAGTGACGAGGTGGTAGTGATCGTGTTACTCGCGGCTGCCATTGCCTAGCTCCAGATCCGCTTCAGCCCCAAATTTCTTCGTCGGCTTCGCGGGTCGAGGTATACGTTTTGGGTTTGGTGCCGGCCGGTTTCCCCCGACCCACACCCGCCATCGGTGGAGCTTTCGCTCCCGTCTGCCCGAGGCGCTTCGCGTTCTCGTTCTTGACATCCTGCGCGGCTTGCTGCGGCGTCCGGCCCTTGAGAATGCCATGCAGGAAGAGCAACTCCTGCCGTAACGGCTCCAAGTTCTCGGTCCGCTGACCAGCGCGGAGGCCATTCACCGGGTCGTCGGTCTTCAAGCGCGGGAACAATTGGTCCAGCATGTCGTCCGCGTGGTACTTGGCGACCAAGGCTTTCTGCTCGGCGTCACTGAGGCCCGCTTCTTGGCCCCAGGTCCGTACCGCTTCGTCTACGCGACTCAGCATGACGGGCCGCTGTTGGCTATCGAGGTCCCGTTGACGGAAGGTGTCGAGTTCTTCCTGCTGCGCCTTCGTTCGGATCTCGAATCCGCGTTGCATGGCATCGGAGCGCAGCTTCGGCCACGTCTGGTGCAGCCCCAACAACCACTGACCGAGCGGGGTCTGCGCCAACTCTTCCAGCGTGGTGACGCCTTGGGACTGTTCGACCATCTGGTCGAACGAGCCTAAGACTTGCTGGAGTGTGGTTTCGGCCGCTTCCCGCGCTTTGCTTTCGCGGGCCATATCCCGTTGGGCTTCCGCATCACGGCGGCTGTAGGCTCGGGCATACGCGAGGTCGTGCTTGAGTTGCTGCACAGCTGGGGGAGTGAACAGGACATTACCGTCTTCGTCCTGGTGCGCGCCCGGATACTCAAGGTCACGGCCTTCCGCCCGATAGCTAAATGCCGGATACGTGCTCAGATCGGGTTCGGCGGCTTCCTCGGGCGTCCCTGTTCCGGGCTCCGGTGCTGGAGCGTCAGACGCGGGGGGCGTCTCGGCATCGGTGGCGTGGGCACCGTCTACTGAAGAGGTCTGAGTGTCGGCGAGCGCCGGACTCGGGGTTTCAGTAGGGGTCGAAGGTTCCTCAGCGACCGTAGAGGTCGCATCGGACACGTCCGCCACTTCGGATGCTGGCATAATAATTGACTCCTCAATGAGTAGTTGTCAAGTCCTCAAGCGGTCCGCGTTAGTACAGACCCACGAGGTTGCTGGCCGTCGTGTTGGTGCTGTTGACCTGTTTGATGCGCAAGGGATACACGCTTCCTGCGACCAGACCGACGAACGTCACGGTTGCGGTATCGTCCACCAACACCACCGCCACGTCTCCGGCCGTTCCCACGTACAACCCCCGCGTCTCGTTGGGGAGCAGGGCAGCATCACTTGGTGTAATGGCGAAGCCCCTAGTAGCCGGACTTTCTAAGCCGGGTCGCCAATTGGGGTAGGTCGTCACCGTAGAATCCTCACAAGGAGAGACCGAGATGGAGATGGAATCGAATGGGCGGCATGGTAGAGTTGGCCCCGGTGTACGTCATGGCCGCCGCGACGTTGAAGTCGAGCGACAGTCCGCCGTTGATGGCCGTATGGCGGTTGTAGACCATCGTGGCCGCGGGGGTAAGCGTGGCGTTCACTGCGCCGCTGAGTGCGGGATGCCGTTGGTATTGAAGACTGGCCGCTGGAGTAAGTACGGCCTCCAGGGTCCCCGTGGTCGCGGGGTGCTGGTTCCAGGCCATCGTTCCGGCGGGGTTTAACTCCACCGTGACCGCGCCGGCAATCTCCGCCCCGCCCACGGCGTATTGCATTGTCGCTGCGGGGGTGAGCGCAACAGCCACGCTTCCCGTCAGCGCGGCGTGACGATTGTAGATGAGCGTGGCCGCGGGGGTGAGACTGACACCGACCGCCCCGTCCACCGCCGCATGCCGGTTGTAGGTGACGGTCGCCGCGGGGGTCAGGGTGGTGGTGACCGCGCCCGCGATTTGCGGATGGCTATTGAACGCCAGCGCCGCCGCGACCGCCAGCGCCGCGGTCACAGCCCCGGTGATCGTGTAGTTGTTGGTGGCGCTATAGACGACATCCCACGCGAAGGCCCCGACTTCGATACCGCGCCGCGTGCCGCCCGTCCCGCCCGCCGTTTGCACGAGTCGGCATTCGACCGCCGACCCATCTGCCGTGCTTAGGCTTGCGGCATCCCATGTGCCACTGATGACCTCACCGGGGTCGAGGGCTGCCGTTGTGCCCGTCGCCAGTGTAGCGACGAGACTCCCGCCCTCGTAGAGTTGTAAAGACCACGTGGTCGCTGGATTCGTGACCAGTGGCGTCTTGCGCACCAAAACACGAAACGTCTGCGTAGCACCCGCCGTCGGCGCACCCGTCGGCGTGGGAAAGCTGACACTGGCTATCGTGTTGCCGTTCCCGTCCCATGCGCCCCAACTGCCATCACTGGCCGCGGGGTCCTCGTCCACGTCCCCGATGTTGAGCGTGGTGTAGTTGGTGCCAACCAACACCGCATCGGGGGCTAGGGTTTCTGTCGCCACTAGTTACGCGACCGTCACGTTCGGGGTGATCTTGTAGGTGTCGTTCTCGTTAATGGTGTATGGCCCTGCCGCGTCGATCTCGATGAACAAGAGCCGCTTGGTCCCACCGGCCGCTTTCGTGTTGATGAAATAGCCCTGCACACTGCCGGTCCATCCGCCCGCGCCACCCGTGAAGGTCTGCTGGGCATAGGCCCGCGCATCAGCCGCGCCAGTCCATGAGGCATCGGTCAGCGTGATCCGGGCGTACCCCGTTCCTGTGGGCTCGGTCAGTGCCGCATGGGTCATGGTTTCGTCGGGCGCCACGTTGGTGAACAGCCCGAGTTCAAGGTCGGCATCACGATCCGTCAGGACCCGTTTGCACACGAGATTGGCGATCGCCGCCTCGCCTTCGTTGGGAACAAAGCCGGCCATACTACACTCCCTTCGTGGTCAGACCACGGTGAAACCGGTAGAGCCGAGTCGCTAAACCCCGGCGTTGCATCTGGCGACGGAACCCCTCCGCCGTGTCCAGTACGCGCCCGCGACAGTGGAACTGTCGGGCTGATTCGTCCGTGGCCAAGTAGAGATAGCGGCCCTTCGTCACCGCATCGCGGAACCACTGGCGTATGCTCATGTCATCGTCCCGTGCGCCGCCCGGGCGGCTTGCACATCGAGGAGTTCGCCCTGTTTCCGTAGCTCCGCTTCTGCGAGATTTGACTCGCTCTGGATCTGGGCTTTCTGGATGTCGGTCTGCGCCTTCACCTGATCGGCCTGGGCTTTGGCTTGGGCACCTTGCGCCTTCGCCTGCTCAACTTGGGCTTGCCCCTGCGCCTGTTGCTGCGCGGCCTGCTGCTGTTCCGCAACCGTCGCTATTCCGGCTGCCATCCGGGCTTGCTGATACGCCCCGATCAACCCCTGTTGCCATGCGGGCGGGAACTTCTCAAACCGCGTGGTCGCCATGACGCGGCTGATTTCTTCTACGCGTCTGGCCGCGACGGCTTGCTCGTCATCGCAAGGCCGCGGCGCGAAGATGGCCGACAGCACGGGATCGGGCGCTGGGGGGACAGGCTGGCCGGTTTGGGGATCAACCGCTGGCTGGCCGGTCATGGGATCGGTAGGAGCAACCGGCGGTTGCCACCCCTGCGGGGGACCATCCAGCCAACGGTCAACCTGTCGCTTTACCCGCTGGAAATGCGGGTCGTCCTGGAGCGCGAGAATGGGGTCGAATGCCGAGGTCACGATCCGGCGATACTCTTGCGGGGTTAGCGTCTTGTCTTCGAGGTAGAGCGTCTTCGCCAGCGCCGCTTTCTGCGCCGGCACCATTTGGCTGAAACTGCCCTGCGCGATCCGCACGTCCGCCGTGCCCACGAGGTCGGAGCCCGCCCATTCCTTGACGTGGTAGGCGCCGTCTTCCCCTTCCCACTGCAAGAGTTGCGGAATGGAGTAATAGGCGCGCACGAGCTGCGCGATAATCTTCCAGCCGCGGACAATCCCGCGAGTGGCGTTGTCCCGTAGATCGGAGAGCAGAACGGAGACCTGGTTAAGATTCGCCTGGAATTGACGGGCTGACGTGACGTTCGCGCCTTGGAGGGCTTGGCCGGCTTGCTGGAGGCCGCTTTCGGCGTCCATCTCCTGCGTGATCCGGGCGTGAAACTTCTCCACCACGACCGGGAAGTCGGGGATGATCTCGGGGACTGGTGGGGTCGCGCCGCTAAACGGGATGTAGCGGTGGGTCTCGGCCTCCAACTGCTCCGGCCGCAGATTCGAGGTCATCGGCACGAAGGTTTTGGAATCCCCATGCCGGTCTAAATGCTCCAGCATGGCGTCCAGCATGATCGCTAGGAGTTCGTTCCCCGGCCCCAAAAGCTCCATCGACCCGGTGCCGTAGGGGTTCCCGTGCTGGTGGTGCTGTTTGATCTGGGTGACGGGGAGGTCAAGGGGCTCGTCGTGCTCCTCGTCCCACCACGTTCCGTGATACGCCAACTCGGTATCGCCCACGGCAGCGAAATAGGACCCTTTCCGTGTCTTCCCGTTGGGCAGCTCAAAGCGCTTGAGGAGGAAGACGAGCGCGGTGTCATCGATTTTGCTGTGGTTCAGGTACCGCCGCTGCTCGATCGGGAGGAGGTCTCGGGCTTTCGTCGGCCGGTAGCTCACGATGGCCGCGAGCCGATCGTCGGGCAGGTTGGCAATCTCGGGAAACGCGGACTTCACATTCCCGAGCGGTACCATGGCCCCAATGAGCACCACCGAAGCGTCCCAGATGTCCCGGGACGTGCCCGGCAGCATGCGGACGTGGCGCCCGTTGAGGACATCGGCGCAGACTTTGGGGAGGAACTGGTGCTGGAGCGGCTGGCTGTAGCGGTCGTCGGTCAACCCCCCGTCTTCAGTGACGTAACGCAGCGTTGCTGCCTTGGGTTCGACGGGCTGGCCAGCCGCCCTCGCTTCCTCCAACATCGGATCGTTCGCGTCGGTCGCGTCCGGGTGGGCTTTGATCCGCACCGGCTGCGGGCCGCGGCCTTCGGGGTCGATGTAGAACTCGATGAACCCCGAGCCGTAGTCTTTCCCGACCTCGAAGGCGTCTCCCACGAGCACGGTGTAACTCAACCGTTCGGACTCGTCTTTGAGGATCCGGGACTGGAATTGCGCTTTGTCCGCATCGACGTCGACGCCGCGATTCGGCACCACGTCAGGGAGCGGGGGATCGGCAAACAACATGGAGCGCAGATTGCGCGAGAGGCGGACGGCTCTATTGAGGCCGGTAATGGACGGACCTGCGCCGTATGGGACGAACGCTTCCTGCTTGTCTTGGGTCTTGTCGAGCCGCGCTCCGATATAGCCATCCGAGCGGGCCATGTTGACCTTCCACTGCTCGTTCAGGTCTTTGATGTCATCCCAGGAGCGGTCCCACTCTTCCCGCATCTTCTTGACGACGGCTTCCGGGTCGGTCTCCGCGAGGGTGAGGAGATCGGCTTCCTGGGCGTCGTTGGGATCGGTCTGCGCCGCCTTCGTGTTGGTGGGCTGCTCGACTTCAGGAAACGGCATCGTGGTCCTTCGTCGCGTCGAGCGTACACTTCACGCCTGCGACTTCCAGCTTGTTGAGGTGTTCCCCGTAGCGACGCACGAGGAGATGGAGTGTGCCGCCGAGCAAGAGCTTGAGGCGCCACCAGACGGGGATGTCACAGAGCGAGAACCGGACGTGGCAGAGCCGCCACTTGGGCGTCTTGGGTTCCTCGACGTGGAGTGTTCTCACTATTTAGCCGAACACCCGCCGCAATTCTTCCACTACAGTCCCGATTCTGAGGTGTTGGCGGGTGAGTTCGTCGATGACGCTATCGAGTTGCGATAGGAGGCCATTGCCAGAGGGACCCCCGCCGCTCCTTTGCTCGGGTCCCGCGGGGTGTGATCCATTTAGCCTGTCGGCAACATCCGCTAGGGTATCCGCTAAGGTGATAGCGTGCTTCACCTGCTCGGTAAGGCGATCGACTGTGTGTTGTACGGGGGCCACGGGACGTTTCACGACATTACAGGAATCCAACCCGCCAGTGCGGGGATACTGGGTCGGCTCATGCCCCGGAAACCCTGATGGTACCTCGGGTACAACCGCGCTCATAGCTACGTCCTTTCGTGGTTGGGACTTCACCAGATGATCTCTTGGCCGCGCTTCAGCCGCTCGTTCACTTCCAGCGGTTCGAGTCCATCGGTGAGAAGCTTCCGCGCTTCCCGCACTTGGCGGTAATACTCCCGTGTGCCCACGCCGAACTTGACGAGCAGGAAATCATCTACGATGGCCGGCAGGGGATCGGGCGGTGGCGCGGCAGCGGGGGGCGGCGTGAGTCCGGTCGCATCGCGGGCGAGCTTGAGGACTTCGGACGCATGACGGTCCGAACGATCCACGAGCGCCTGAACCAGCGCGTCAAGTCGGGTAATCTCGGCGTCTTTGGCCGTACAGGCGACACAGGGGAACCACTTCACAGCCGCCTCCATTCCTTCGGTTTGTACCGGGCGTGCTGGACCTTCTCGCCCCCGGGAATCAGGCCCATCGCCTGTAACTGTTTCTTGTAGCGCTGCTCCAGGCCCGGATGCCGGTCTTTGGGCTTCGGCGCGACCGGCACATCCACCAGCGGCGGCCGACTCAGCAGGAAATACGTCAGCGCGTCGTAGAAGTGATCGTCGCTCTTGGTGTCAACGTCCTCAGGGTTCTTCGCGTCCGGCGGCAGCTTGGGAATGGTGGTAATGCAGTTCCCGCATGCCTTGAGAAACCGCAATCGCGGCGGCCGGTCGTCCTGGACCTTGAGGTACTTATGAAGCAGGGAAGCCCGCATGACCCGCGATTCCCCGGACTTGGGAACGCCGAACACCCACGGCCCCGACCCAGCCTTGCCCGCGTCCGCCCACGCCGCATTAATGCCCGCTTGGATTTCTTCCTGTTGGTTGGGATACCCGCGCTTGGCGGCGACACCCGAGATTGAGGAGTCGGCTGCTATCCCACGGAGGGGTCGGCCAAGGCCGGCGGCGAACGTGCCGATCTCGTAGCCCATGTCATACCCGTCCTTCTGGACCCACCGCTTTTCTGAGAGCACCACCGTGTTGCCTTCCTCGCCCGTTGCCGTGAGCACGAAAGCGGAAGGCTGCCAGTAGCCCCAGTCGTACCCGGCGCCCAGCTCCCAGTGGTCGGGAACGTCGAAGGTCTCCAGGGTGTGCGCGGTATCCAGCCATTCGGGAAACGCCAACCCGGCCCCAGGCGCTAAGAGTTTGGCGTAAACCTCTTGTTCCAGGGTGACGGAGCCGGTGGGGTACTCGGCTACGAGCTTGGCGAATCGCTCCGGGCCGATCTTGGGGTTCTCGTCCGCCGTGCCGTAGGACTCCATCCAGTCCTCGGTCCGCTGGTGCTGCTGAATCTCTTCGCAGAGCGTGTTGAAGTAGGAGGGGACGCGCCGGTTCTCGTTCTCGTCCAACCCGCCATCGGTGCCGGCGTTCGGCGTGGACATGATGATCGCCCAGCCGTCGTTGTCGGTCAGGGTGGGGAGGATCACATCGTACCACGCCGCCGAGAGGTCGAGGTGGGCCGCTTCGTTGATGATGACGCCCTTGAGGCGTTTGCCCAGCCCACGAATGGCGTTCACGTTCTCGGAGGTGTAGAAGAACAACCCGCCACACCCATCAAGGAGGACGGTCTTATCCTGCTGGTTGACCGAGACGCCGGGAATGCCTTGGAACCGCTCCGCGATCTCCTCATGCCAGATACCGCGGCCCTGCTTGAAGTCGGGGGCTAACCACGCCACATCCCAGCCGTCGAGGATGCCGGGCCATGAGTAGTCGGGACCATGCCCGAACCACGCGACGTGAAAGGCCAGCCGGTCCTTGCCCCAGCGCCGGCCTTTGCGGAGGACCTTGAACCGGGCGGGGTGACGCACGTCAAGCTCTTGGTGGGGCAAGAGGGCGGGGATGGGAACGATAATGTCAGCCGCGGCGGTCATATACTCGCAAACCGCGGACACTTACACCGTCCCAAGCGTACGTCCTGTGCCGACAGGAAGGCTTCAACTTCTTCCGAAATGTCAGGATTCCCGCAGCGACGACAAACGGGTAGTCGTTCGACGGTGCCGTTTTTTAGCGAGACAACGAGGTCGCCGTAGAACGGAAAGACGGTCACTCGCGCACCGCCTTGAACGTCACGGTCGCGTCGATCTTGTGCTGTTGGGCTGGCGGGGACTGGCTGTACTTCGCGGCGAGGTCGATCACCTTCATGTTGCCGGCTTTGGCGTGCGCTTCCGCGACCGCCCGTACTGTGTCATCCGCGAGGAGGTCTTTACACCATTGGACGAAATCGACCGGCTTCCGGCCCGAGCGGCCTTTCTTGCCGCCGGAGTTACCGGGATTACCCGGCTTTAGGTGCGGAGGAAGTCTCGGCTTTTGGTTTGGGTTTTTAGCCGCGGGTTCGGAAATGAAAAGCCCCCTAACTGGAGGCGTTCACAGCCCGGGTGGGCTCCCGCGTATGGTGTTGTCCTACAAAATAGTTAGGTCAGGTCAGACGGTCAAGTATTGACCTCCATATCTCATTGCCTGCCCGCATGTACGGCATTTCCTCTTCGTCCCGGGTGGTTCCGTAGTGACCGAGCATGCCGTCCTCTATAGGGTAGGCACGTCCAGGGCAGTTGCCGCCCCAGTGGGTACACATGAGTGATCCCGGGAGTTTGTTGCTTTTCCGCACCACACCACAGGTATCGCAATGCCACATCTGCCCGTATTCCCCGCTCACGCCGCCCTCCATTCGGTGCCGTCCATCCATTCCCCGAACGTGTCGCCGCTGCCGTTGCCGATCCATCGCTCTTCCGCTTCTTCCGTGTCGTACAGGTCCCAGCGCGGTAGGTACTTCCCTTGAGGGATGGCGTTCTGTAGCGCCGCCCATGGATTGGTCGAGAGTGCGCCGCCCGATAGTTGTAGGAGTAGGCTCGGTGGGTAGGCGATACCCGTGAGTTGGGATCGGGCGGCATTGAACCCCACGAGGAGGCCGCCCACTTCGGGGCCGCCGAGTGCCGTTCCGAAAATGCCGCACGCTGCCTTACCAAGGCTACCGAGAAAGTTCATGCCGCCTTCCGTTCCTTGGTGATCTCAGCCTCTAATCTCGCCCGTTCCCGTTTGGCTGTCCAGCCAGCGGCGTTGAGTCTCGCTAGCTGTTGCGCGGGGCTGCGCTGGGCGCGATCGGCTTGTCGTGCTTCGGCCTCTTGGCGTTTCTGAAGGCGTGGCTTCATGCGTCCACTACATGGGAGCGGGTGTGCTCGGTGGTCACCATCGCCTTCTCGGTGACCACGCGCTTGCGGGCGATGACCGCAAACTTGACTTCCAAGCCGAGAACGTGCCCGCTGCCCTTCGGAAGACTGACGCCACTCCACCGCTCGAACTCCTCCCGGGGTACTGGATGGTAGAGGAGCGAGTGGAAGGCAGGCGTCAACTCCTTCGGCATCTCGTGTCCATTGCGGAAAATCACTTGCTCTTTGGTCGTTTCAATCCAGAGGGTGCGCTTCATGCCGCCCGTCCTTTGTATTGGGTGAGGGTCCGCACGCCACAGCGGCAGCGTTCCATGGTAAAGCCCAGCCAATCGAACTCGATCCGCACCAGCTCGTGGCAGGTGGGACAGAACGAGTCGGTGAATCCCCCGGGTGGAAGCTTGCGAGGTCGTCCACCCACGAAACGCTTGAGGCCATGCCGCGGCCAGCGGTGGCTCACAGGCGCCTCGCCGCCCAGATAATGACTTGGGCGATTCCCGAGCCGAGTACCGCACCGGCCGCAGCCGACCAGCTGAAAAGTAGTACCATCATTCCGAGGCAGCCGATCACGACGTACGTCAGGATACGGGCCTGTATGTCCTCTTTGAGAAAATCTAGAAAGTCTTTCATGGGGTCGTCTCCTGGGAAGAGAGAGCCTTCAAGGCTGCCCGACAAATGGCGAGAGGAGCGGTGTCGGCGGACGCGACGAGAAACCAATCGCTGCCCTCGAACACGTCCCACGATGCCGGTAACTCGCCATCCTCCGCATCGTACGAGAGGTAGAAGCGGTGCGGCGGCGCTGCCAACTTTACGAAGAGGTCCCATGCGGCGGCTATGTCGGTAGATGGACTCCACCCGCGCAATGTTTTTCCGTCGATGAGTTTGTTTCCTGCTGCGACGGCAGCGAATCCGGCAGCGTTGTGCCACTGGTCTTCGGGTGGCGTGTAGTCGTAATCCGTCACGAGGTGCCAGCCCATCACCTTTTCGGCTACCAACGCGTCCAGTTCGCGGCCGGCTTCCATCTCATCGGGGGTCATCTCGGGTGCCGCCTTTCAGGGGGAGAGAATCACGGGGTCTCCGTGCTCCGCTTTCCCCGTTTGCGGTCGTAGGCATTCAGTGCCGTCGCCACCACCTGGGCTTCGGCGCGGGTACAGAGATAGGCGCACGCCGTCACGCAAAGCCCGTCCTGGTGCCTCTCGACTCCCCATGAGTCTGGATCGAGACCCGCCTGCGTCCGCACCACATGCCACCGCGTGTTCCGGGGCTGGTGATGCATCCAGCGCGGTGTGCTCATTGGGGAGTCTCCGTGCTCCACTTGGCGGCGTTGGTGCGGACCCACGCCACGAGCGCCAGTATCTCGTCACTCGGCTGCTGCGGGTCGCCGCCAGTGAACGTGTGGTTAGCATTAAAGACCGCGAAGCCTCGCGCCGCTTGGGTATCCCATCCGCCGCCGTGTAAGAAAATGACAGCAGGCCGCTCGCCACACGTTGGGCAGGTCATTGGGGGGTCTCCGTGCTCCGCAGCGCAGCCCACGCGATGGCGCGAATGACAGCATACTCCGCGTCGAGGTATGTCCCATCTTGGGCCGCATATGAACCCGCGAGCGCACGAAACGCTTGCACCACCTCTCTACATCCGTCGATTCGCTGGACCTCTTCCTCTCGCAGCCCCTCGCTAGCCCGCAAGCGGTCGATTTCTGCCAAGAGACGGTGGCGGTCCTCCGCCGGTAATGTGAGCCGCGCACCCGGTTCGGAGCCTTCTTGAACCATTCCGAACGCGGCTGCGTCCCGTTCGCGGATCGCCCGCAGTTCCTCATCTCGTAGCCCCTCACTGGCGGCGGGCGCGGGAAGGGCCGCAGTAGTCTGCTGACCCGGTTGTACTTCGACGCGACTCACGTTGCCGCTGCCGCACTTCGGGCAGACCAAGATCGTCGGCCCGTACATGCAGCCGCAGTCACCGCAGGACATGAGGCTCACGGCTTCTCCTTCGGGGTGGCCCGCGACAGGTTGATGGTGATTCCCGAGAGGCCCGGCTGGCCGTCGTCAGTCCAGCGGAACACCTGAAGCTTCCCGTTGAACGGTGGCGCTGTGGCGTTGAGCGATTCCCCCACGGCGTCGAGTAGGTCAGCCGTCGCAGCAGCACACGCCAGACACACCAAAAACTCTTCAAGGCATGCGGCCCAGCGCGGTTCCGGCACCTTCAGAAAGTCGGCCACCGTCCGAATCTCATACGTCGTCGGCTCGCTCATCGCTCCTCCTCGCTTCCGGGCTGCGAGGCTTGCTCTGGGTAGCGTCGCAAATAGGCAGCGTTGCATGCGATAGGGCGTCCATACCTTCGCGCCCAGAGTGGATACGCGAAGTACCGTGTTATCAAAGCCCAATGCCGTTGATCCTCGTGTGCTAGCATAAAAAGCCGTTCTTCTGCGCTCACGTCTCCTCCCCGTTCCCGGCCCCGAAGTCCACGGCGTACCCCTCCAGTAAAACCGACTTCGCCATAGAGCGGCGCTTCTCTCGCTGTGCCTCGGACAATTCTGCCCATGGCGTGAAGTACCGGTCGGTCATCAGTTCTTCGTGAAGCACTTCGGCAGCGGCGGCAATCGCCTTCTCACTCGGTTCCCGCGCTGCTGGCCGTGGGCTGGTCGCGGGCTCGACGGGGGGAGCTTGGTATTCGGCCCACGCAATGAAATGCTCATGGCCGACGCCAGTATGATACGGACGCCTTGGTGTCCTGCCACAGTCCACTCCCGCCGTGATCAACTCAGGTGAGCAGTAAAGCCACTGGCCTGACGGCTCGACGGGGGGAGCGGCGAGATAGGCGTCGATGGCGTTACGTAACCCTCGTCCATGCCGCTCGTGTTCCGCCGGAACGCTGTCATCGCCGCCGCTGTTGAGCAGGAAGGCGCGCTGGCTGGTGGCTAATCTCGTCCATAGTTCAATCATCGGCATCGTTTCCCGCAGCAGATCCCGTCCCCGGTCGTCCAGGGGTGCGGCTGGCGTGGCCCAGAGGGTGTCGCGGAGGGCGTCTAACGCGGCGCTCCACTCGTTCGAGTCATAACTAGGTGTGTCGAGATTGTCATAGGCTCGCACGAACCTCTGCGCCGCTTGCCGGAGATCGGAGATCATGGGGT
>Ga0208957_1001277_pt1 | contig 13514 bp, 19 predicted proteins | sample RifOxyA1_FD_184029 | JGI IMG/M metagenome (GOLD analysis project Ga0208957, IMG submission 184029) | Groundwater microbial communities from Rifle, Colorado - Rifle Oxygen_injection A1 (SPAdes) | ecosystem: Environmental > Aquatic > Deep subsurface > Groundwater | place: Rifle, Colorado, United... | reverse complement strand
TAAAAATAAAGAATGGCAAGCGGCAGGAAGTGGAAGAAAAGATTTATCCGGGGTATGTGCTAGTAGATATGATTTTGACGGAGGATTCGTGGTATGCTGTTAGAAATACGCCACGAGTAACTGGTTTTGTAGGACCGGATGCCACTAAGCCGACACCGCTTTCAAAAGTAGAAATAGATATGCTTTTAGGAAGAATGGATAAAAAGGCAGAAAGGTTTAATGTTGACTTAGTAAAAGGAGAAGTGGTAAAAATTGTTGACGGGCCATTTAAGGATTATGAAGGAAGAGTGGCAGAGATAGACGAAGAAAAAGGAAAGGTAAAAATAATGGTGCCAATCTTTGGCAGAGATACGGCGGTGGAGATGGATTCTTTGCAAGTAAAGAAGATATAAGACAAGGATAGTTAAAAGTTAATAAAAAAAAGTTTATAAAGGTAGAGTCCTTCGACTATACTCAGGATATAATAGGAATTATAACTGGATTCCTGCTATGTCTACCACCTGCCTGTCGGCAGGCAGGGCAGGCGGGTTTTCGCAGAAATAATAAAAAATTTTATAGAGTAAAAGATAAAAGTTTAAAGAAAAAATATGGCTAAAAAAGTAAAAAAATCCAATAAAAAAGCGAAGAAATAGGCGATCTTATTAAGATTGCTTTTTTTATTTTTAAAAGATGTTTAGTGATAAACAGTTTCTCGGTTAATAATCACCGGAAGACGCAATAAGCGTCTTTTAGAAATAAAAAACAATATGAGCGAAGAAGAAATGGAAAAATATCTAAAAAATTTAAAAATCAGTTTTTTAGAGAGTGATATTATTAAAGAAAGAATGAAATTCCGGCAATTTGGATTCATCAAGATAATGCGCCCTGATTGGATGATAATGGAAATAAAAATGTATTTTAAATATTCTTTTTTAAAAAGAGTAAGATATGCCGCGCAAATACGAATTGTTTTAATTCTAAGATTTTTCAGAGATTTAAAAATTAAAGTGCGATATTGGCGGAAATACGGAGAATGGCTTCCCAAATCGCAAAGAAATGTGAATAATAACTATGGCGGAAAATAGGAATAAAAAATAATATGGAAGCGGTCAACGCAACAGCGGAAATTCCCATTAAATATCAAATGGAAAGGATTGAGCCGATTAAGATTGATGTTGAGTTCATTCGGCACCCCAATACGAATGAGATAATTATATTAGCCAGAAAGATAAACGAGATCGTGGAAAAAATAAACAATATGGCAGAAATTCCAGAAAGAAAAAAAGTAGAGGTAATAAATAAGAAATTGTATGTCGGAGGAAAATCAGTTGAAAAGACCACTCAAGATTATTTTTATAACCCACAGAAAATGGCAGATCAATAAATAATATGGCTAAATCAGGCGGAACTTGGAAAAAAGGACAAAGCGGAAACCCGAAAGGGAAACAAAAAGATCCGGCCTTGGAAGAAGCAAGGCGTTTAATCGCTGACGCCGGTTTATTGTCATTTGCGATACAAAGAGCAAAAAAGAGCGACCAAGTTTTAATTGCTTTACTGAAAAAGGCCTATCCGGATTTATCCAGCACAGAATTGAAAAGCGCGGCCGAGGGATTTAAACTGATAGTGGAACAAGGCGGTTACGCTGTAACGAAGAGTGAGACAGACATAACTTAAAAAATGTGAAAGAAATAAAATTTGATGATGTTTGTAATTTTTTTGACAAGCAAAGAGAAGCTTCAGAGATAGCGGACAAGTTCAAGTATGTTTTATACGGAGGTTCAGTCGGTGGCGGAAAATCCCGATGGCTGAGATGGTACCCGCTTAGATATTTGCTTATTCAGTATAGTTTAACGGAAATCAAAGGAATTAGAGCTGGTCTATTTTGCGAGGATTATCCCGCGCTTCACGATAGGCATATAGCCAGAATACAGTGGGAGTTTCCGGAGTGGCTGGGCAATTACAATAAAACCTCAAAGGAATTTATTTTAAAAGCAGAATGGGGATCGGGAGTTTTATCGCTTAGAAACTTAGACGATGTATCACATTACCAGAGCGCGGAATTTGCCCTTGTTGCGGTAGATGAGCTGACGAAAAATAAGAAAGACACCTTTGATTTTCTTAGAACGCGTATGAGGTGGCCGGGCATATCGGATGTCCGCTTTATTGCCGGCAGTAATCCGGGAGGCATAGGACACTTTTGGGTTAAACAATTATGGATGGATAAGGTTTATGAACCGACCGAAAAAGAAAAAGACCAATTTAAATTTGTATCAAGCAGGGTTGTTGATAATCCGTATCTGGACAAAAGCTACACTGTCGCCTTAGAGGGCTTGCCGGAGAATTTAAGAAAAGCTTTTTTGGACGGAAATTGGGATGTATTTCAGGGACAATTTTTTACCGAGTGGGATAGAAATATACACACCATGCCCGCATTTGCGATACCGAGAGACTGGAAAAGATATAGAGCCATAGACCACGGCGGAGACATATCACCGACATCTTGTTTATGGTTTGCGGTTGATTATGATAAAAGAGTCTATTGTTATCGGGAGTATCACGCCATAGATAAATTAGCCACTAATCACGCAAAAAGAATAAAGGAGTTAAGCGGAGACGAAACAATAAGCGCTACTTACGCCGATCCGTCAATGTGGATTAAGAGCAGTACCGATGGCCGCGCAGTCTCTGACTTATATGCCAGCGAGGGCGTAAATCTGGATAGAGCCAATAATGACAGGATTAACGGGTGGATGGTTGTGCGGGAATTTTTTGCCAAAAAAGAGGGAATGACGGCTCCTCGTTTACAAATATTTGAGAACTGTTATAATTTAATTAGAACAATACCGCTGCAGATTCACGACGAGAAAAAAGCTGAAGATTTGGATACAACCGGAGACGATCACGATGTTGATGCTTTAAGATATTTCTTGGCTTCTTGGTTTGGCTGGCCGAGAATGAAAAATAAACAGCCGGAACCCGGCTCCTTTGAATGGGAAATGGAACAAAACAGGAAAAGAAGAGAAGCCAAAGAATATGAATAAGGTTAAAATATATTATGTGCGATGGCTGGAGAATGATGCTTTTTTTCTTTCCTTAGAATCTGCAAACCAACATATACGAGAAAGAATAAGTATGGAAAAATGGGATGTTTTTGAAAGGAAAAGAAAAGTAAAAATATTCGCGTTTGAAGCGGAAGAATTGAAAGAATATGAATAAATAAATTATGTCAAAAAAGAGTAAAAAAGAGGAGATAAAGGAAGAAAAATTGGCCGACACCATACGGGATCGCATTGCCGTTTCCATTAAGTTTATGAAAGACTGGAAAGCAAGCGTGGACACGGCCAATCTGTATTGGACGGGCAAATCGCGTCCCAAGAGCATATCGCGCGAGAACTATTATTCCGTCAATTATATCTACGCCATCATCAAGGATTCTATTGCGAGGATGTACTACCGCAATCCGCAAATCAATGTGGAACCCGTGAACGGCAAAGATCCCGCCATATTCACGAACGCCAAGAATGCGCAGCTTGTTTTAAACTGGCAAGCGCAAAAGAAAGAATATCGGTTAAGAGACCATATCAAATTGGCTTTACTGGATTGGCAAAGAACGGGAATGGGCGTAGTCTTTACCGGATGGACAACGCTTTTGGAACAGGAAAAAGACGAAATTAAAAGGATTCAAAAAGACCAGCCCGACATTAAGAGAATCCACCCAAAGCATATTTATCTTGCCCCCGGCTTTACCAGAGACAAAATAGACTATGTGGTGTTGGAATATCAAGTGCCTCTCAAAGAAGTGAAGAATAATAAGAATTTTAATCAGAAGGTTTTAGACGGATTCAATATCACAAGTTATTTGGACAAAGAATGGCGCGATGACGGCAATGGAGGAACAAGAGTTAAAGAAACGGAAGATATGGCCAGAGTGACGCTGTATCACTACTATGACGCGGAGCATTGGTTTGTAATGCTAAAAGGCGCGGACGATCCTTTAATGGAAAAAGAGAATCCGTATACGGCGGTATTCGGAGAAGATAATCCCCTCCCTATTACAATCATTTGGGGAGACGACGATTTGGCCTCACCCTTTCCAATCTCAAAGATTGATCCGATAAAGGATGTGGTCAGGGAACTGTCAATGATCCGAAGCCAGCAGGTCAATCATCGCAAGAGATTCAATCGCAAGGCTTTATATGACAGCAATTCCATTGACGAAACAAAAATAGAAAAACTAAAAAATCCCGATGACGGCACTATGATTGGCATAGCCTTAGAAAGCGGCAAGACATTAGATGGCGCGATTTATCCCATACCGGAACAGCCCTTACAGTATCCATTTCAAATTGAGCCGATGGTCAAAGAGGATATATATGTCATTTCCGGCACGACGCCCACGGCTCTAACCGGCAAGTCGGCCAATCCCACCTTAGGACAAGATGAGCTATCAGCCAAGAGCGCGCAAAACCGAGAAGAAGAAGATCAATCCCAAGTGGAGCAATTCGTGGAAGCGATATATCAAAGGCTTTTACAGCTTGATCAAACCTATCTGCAACAGCCCGTAGCAATGCAAGTATCGGGCTCCATAGATCATCAATGGATGGAGTTGACAAGCACGGATATTGCGGGCGGGATGACGCTCAAAGTGATATCTGGTTCTATGGTGAGAGAAACCGATGAGGTAGTTCGCAAACAAGCTATGGATGTGTTAAACTTAGTGGGAATGTTACCGATTGGACAGCCACTTATTCCTGAAATTATTCAGAAGATACTTGACACCTTTCCGATGTTTTCCGATATAGCGGAAAAGATAAGAAGGATGATGGCGCAACCGCAACCGCCCATTTTGCCTCCTCAAATGGGAGAGACAGGCAATGGGCCGATGAATCAAAGTATATTGAATCAAAACGCGCCAACAGCCAGCGGATTATCAAATGGCGCGAATAAAATAACTTAATAATATGTCAGAACAAAATTTATATCTAACGCTCACCGATAAAGAACTGCCCGATCTCGCTCAATGGAAAGCGGGCAAGGAGTATGAAGTATTAGCCAGAATTAAAATGGTAAAAATGACCAAAGAGATGAACGAAAAAGGCAAAGAACTGAAAGCGGATTTTAGCATTGTGAATATTCGGGATGTGGAAGAAGCCGATATGAAGTATCGCTCTAAATTCCAAAAAGTGGCCAAAGAGGCGATGAAAGATTCACTCGTGAAAAATAAGCCAGAAGAAAAGAATGAAACTTATGTGACGCTAAGAACCGAACCTTATGTTAGCTAAGAGATATGAGGACGCGAAAAAGGAGCAGGTTAATTTCAAGAATAAATATTGTTGGGGATGCGGAGATTCAAGATATACGGTGGCCAGCCGATACTGCAAAAGGTGCGACGCTAAGATTGAAGAAAAGATACGAATGGACTCAAAAAGCGGACGGGCGAAAAACCAGAATTACGGATATGACAGGGGAATGAATTACGGCCTTGGCATTTATATTGAAAGCAAAGATGAATTTAAAAAAGGCGTTAAATACGCGGAAACCGAAGGAACATTTTTAAAAGGTTAGTTCGCCGCAAGGAAGAAGCGAGCCAATCTTTTATCAGCGGCTCAATTATCAACTCAACCGCAAAATTTTATGCCAGACGAAGAAATCGGGCAAACCGAAGGAAGCTTTGTTCCTGATGAAGGGCAAACAACGGGTTCCGAAAGCGCGGCAACCGAGGCAGTAGAGGGTAATCCGCCCGCAGAGGCGAATCCTCAAGCGCCGGAGATTAAACCGCAATTTGGCCAATTTGGAGAGGACGCCAACAAACTTTACGAGGGCTACAAAGCTCTTGAGAGCAAACTCGGCAATTGGAACGAAACCGAGGAATTAGCGAATAAGTATCGGGAGCTTCAAGCGAATCCGCCAGTGGCGGAAACGCCCGAAGAGGTGCCTGACTTCCAAGCAATGACGCAAGAAGAACAGCTTGCGTATTTACGCGCTGACGCGCGAAAAGAAGCCGAGAAAGCCGTTCAAGAAGCGATCGCCAAAGAAGTCAAACCGCTTCAACAAGATGTTTATACGCGCCAAGCTAATGAAGCTGCGGCTAAAATCAAGGAAAAATATCCTGATATTGAGCAGCATAAAGACGCGATAAACAAGTTTCTTGATGATAATCCCGCTATTGCCGCTAACCTTAATCCGGAAGTATTTGACATAGCCTATCGTTATGTCACTTATGAAAAGGCGAAAGAACTTGGGGCCAAAGACGCGATAGCCAAACTATCGCAAAAAGCCGCCAAGAATACGCCTCAACCGATGGGCAGCGTTCCAGTCACCTCCACAACGCCAAAATCATTTATGGAAGCATTAAGACAAGCGGAAGACGAGGTAAGTTAAATAGAATTAAAATTATATGGCAACAGGAAATACGAATTTTGACGCCATAGCCTCAAGCACCTTGCAGAAATATAAACCAACCTTATACGACAATGTGTTCAAAAGAACCCCTTTGTTTTATAAGTTAATGGAAAAAGGCAGTAAAGATGTACTGGACGGCGGACGATCAATCGTCGTGCCGGTCATTATGTCCGCTAACAGCACTGCGGCAGGGTATTCGGGCTATGGGACGATCGATATTACTCCGCAATCAAATGAAAGCGCGGCCGAATTCGAGTGGTGTCAGTACGCCGCTTCAATCGCGATCTCCGGACTGGAAGAAAGAAAAAATGCGGATTCCAAAACGCAAATCTATAAACTTTTGGAAGCAAAAACAAAAAATGCGGAAGATTCTCTCCGCCGAAAAATGGACATTGCCGCCTTTTCAAATGCCAATGGGTCAACCAGCGCTTTGAATGGTTTGCAAACATTGGTGGACGCCACCTCAACGGTCGGCGGAATCAATAGAACCAATGACGCTTTTTGGCAAGCGGTAGTCAACGCTTCAATCGGTTCATTCGCTACGAATGGATTGGACAAAATGCGCTCTACCTACAATTCTTGCACCGATGAAGGCCAAGACGCGCCAGACTTCGGAATCACCACGCAAGCCGTCTTTGAGTACTATGAGAAATCATTGCAGACTCAACAGCGCTTTACCGACAGCAAAACCGCTGACGGAGGATTTGAAAATCTCAAATTCAAAGGAATGGTTTTGATGTTTGATTCCAACTGCGCTTCGGGAGAAATGTATATGTTAAATTCCAACTGGTTGAAATTGGCCGTCCATAAAGACGCTGATTTGGAAATCGGAGCTTTCGTAGTTCCGGCCAACCAAGACGCAAAGGTCGCCAAAATTCTGTTTCAGGGTAATTTGATTGTTCTCCAATCTCGCCGCCAAGGCAAGATCACGGGAATTACGGCCTGATATTTTTCTTTGACATATTTCTTAGGAAGGAGTATAATTTTTATAGATTATTTTATAAAATATTATACTTATGCTTTCAAAAGAAATATTACAGAAAAAATATTGGAACGAACGATTAAGTCTTAAAAAGATTGCTCAAGAAGAGCAAGTATCTCCAAAAACAGTTGCACGGTGGATGGAAAGTTGGAACATTGAAAGAAGGCCATTTAGTACGAAAGGTCTTCAAACAAGACTTGGAGCAATACTAACCGAAGAAACAAAAAAGAAGATAGCTCAAAAACATTTAGGAAAAAGGTTATCTCCAGAACATCGGAAGAAGGTAGTAGCCAATCTTAATAAGTATCGTTGGGGGAATAAAAATCCCGCATGGACAGGTGGTATAGTTGTTAGTGATAATGGATATATTCTTATTAAAATGAGAAATCATCCAAGAGCCAATAAAAATGGATATATAGGATCACACATTTTACTTCTTGAACAAAAGATTGGTAGATACTTAGAAAAAGATGAAGTCGCTCATCACAAGAACGAAAAGCGTTGGGATAATCGGTTAGAGAATCTTCAAGTTATGACTTTCAATAAACATTCTAAATATCATGCAATAAAAAGATACAAAGCAAATAAAGGACTAAATCATTCTTAAACCATTATTAAAATCTAATCAATTAAAAATATTATGGCTTTCGCCTCTACTACAACCACTGCCCCGGGACCTGATGTATTGGGTTCTTCCCGTCTTATCTCGGGAACATATACCAATGCTGAAACGGATTCGGGCGGCGCAATTTCAACGGGCTTTTCAGTCATTATCGCTTGCGGCGTATTTTCTACAAACGCAATCGGCAATGCAGATCCGAAATTCACTGTTTCGGGAGGCACAATCACTGTCGTCACTTCTAATGGAGCGGACGGTTCGTGGTGGGCCATAGGGAGATGACGTATGAAGATAGCCTATTTAGCGGGAATTATTGACGGAGAAGGATGTATATTAATTCATCGTTCAATAAACGACAAGGGATACATTGGCTATACTCTTGAAGTAGGGGTAAGAAATACTGATGGTCGTCTAATTGATTGGTTAAAAAACAATTATGGTGGAACTGTTAAAGTTTCCAGTCGAGGAAATTCTAAACATAAAACTTGCTATGATTGGAGATTATTCAATCAAAAAGCGATAAGCCTTTTACTTCTTATTCTTCCTTACTTAATTGTAAAAAAAGAACAAATAGAAGTCGCGCTAAAGTTTCCTGTAGGAAAGATAGTAAGAAATCCAGCATTACGTGAATGGATATATAAAACCCTTCAATCCCTAAAGGCTATGGTTTATACACTAAACTAGAACCATTACTCGTAGACGTGTTTCCGGGAGATGCGAGTGGGTAAAGTCCATCAGCCTACCCGGACAAAATTACTCACTAAGAAATCTAAAAAAACAATATGCAAATTCAACAAGTCAACCGAACAGATGATGAAAAAATTTATCTGGTCGTTAAAAATGTAAACGCGGTAACCGCTACCACCGGATTCGGTCTTCGTTATGTCGGCGGAGCCGCAGCGGAGATTGTTTCCACCGGCGGAGCAAACGCGGTCTTTCAGACTGATGCCACCAACGGATTAGCCGCCGGTGTCGCAGTTGAAGACATTGCCGTAAATGCGTACGGACGCGTGCAGGCTTACGGGCTTGTGTCGGTCGCGTACTCGTTTGAAGCGGACAAAACAGTCGGCGTAACAGGCGTTGCTACAAGTCTTTTAAAGACTGGCGGTCTGGCTGGCTCTTTTACTTCCACTCGCGTACCGGAAGGACTGTCAACATCGCTCTACAAATACGCCATCAATATGGTGACCACCAATATTTCAGGCGGATTGCCTCTGGGGAGCGCATTTATAAGATATTTGTAGCTAAGATTAGCTAAAATAAGGGGGATAGGGCGTTGGCCTTATCCCCTAACGAAAGGAAGAAAAATATGAGAGAAAAAGACATTAAATATTTCAGGTGCCAGAGCGATCATCAAATTGTTACGGCCAGGATGATCCATAAAGGGTTGGCGTGCGGACATCAACTGCGCATAGCCGGATATGTCACATTTTTGGAATGGCTATTGATTAAAATAAGGTGGATAAGGTAAAAATAAATTTATGGAAGGAAGAATAATAAAGGTGGCGATAGGCGTACCGACGAAAGGGACGACTGACGCGCCCGCTTACGACAATCATTTGACGCTTCTGGCGCATTTGGGAAAATTGCAAATCGCCTCGTGGGCGGGAATAAAAGAAATGGACGGAGAGTATTTTGATTATCCGGACGGCATTAAATTCAAATTCGCTTTAATGACTTTACCCCGAGTATTCCCCGCATTAGCCAGAGAGAAGATAGCGGAAGAAGCGAAAGAACAGAATTGCGATTATCTTTTCTTCTTTGACGATGATATGATAATGATGCCGGACATATTTGAAAGATTATTCAAGCACCGGAAAGATATTGTCGCGGCTCTGGCCTTTTGCCGATTATATCCGTACAATCCGGTTATCTATAATCTGACGAAAGGATATGACGGAGTGGAGAAAAAAGAATACTATATTAACTTGACGGTTAATCGGTATCCGAAAGACCAATTAGTGGAATGCGACGCGGTCGGTTTCGGAGCGGTGCTGATTGATATGAAGCTCTTGGATACAATACAGAAGCCGTGGTTTATGACGACAAGCGGGGCTGGTGAAGATATACATTTTTGTCATTTAGCGGGAAAAGCGGGATTCAGGGTATTTATGGATACGGCCACCAAGATAGGCCATTTAGGGGAAAGAGAAGTAGTCATCGAGGAAACTTACGAAAAAAATAATACTATTAAAGAAGATCGCCAAAGAGCGGGCGATGAAAAAAAATATCAAAAAAAGGAAGTATGCTAGAACCCATCACGATTTTAATCCCCACATATAATAATTCAGACCAACTGCGGCAATGCGTGGAATCAATCCTGTCGTATAACTTTATTCAACCGGCTGAAATAATCATCGTCAATAACGGACAAGCTCCTCTGGCATTTTTATATAAGGATATTAAAAATGTAAAAGTGTTTACAATGAAAGAAAATCTCGGCTGGGAAGGCGGATTAAAAGAAGGTTTAAAACATACCAAAACAAAATATGTGATGTTTCTGAATGATGATGTGTATATCCCGCGATCTTCGTCAAATTGGTTAAGGAATATGGCGCGGGTGCTGGAAACATACAAAGAGGCGGGAGCTATCGGCCCGTCAAGCAATGTGGTAATGGGACAGCAAAACATATTCAGTCCGCCATTCGTTCAATGCTTTCAAGCGCAATTTCTTATTGGTTTCTGCATTTTATTCAGAAGAGCCGCACTTGACGATATTGGAGGAGTGGACGACACCTTGCCTGGAGGCGATGACTTTGATTATTCCATACGACTGCGGAAAAAGAACTGGAAAATGATTGTGATGAAAGACACTTTTGTTTATCATCACGGCTTTCAGACCGGCAATGTATTGCACGGCGACCATACGGCCAAGAACGGCTGGAACTCTCCCCAAATGACGGAAAGAACGAATACGGCTATTATCAAGAAACACGGATTTATTGACTGGTGGGAAACGATTGCGCCTCAACCGCTTGGCCATGATGATTTAATACGGGACGCGGAAGGGGACGAAATACGCGCCCTTGTTAAAGGAAAAGATGTTTGCGAATTGGGAGTAGGTGGTAAAAAGACGATAGAGAACTCTATCGGAGTGGATAGGGTGAAAAAAGGCGAGATGATTCCGTGGGTCAATCAAATATCAGTGGCGGATGTCGTGGCTGATGTAAGTGGAAAACTGCCCTTTGAAAATTCACAATACGATTGCGTGATCGCCCGTCATATTCTGGAGCATTCCCTGGACACTTTAATCACCCTTGCTGAATGGTCAAGGATTATTAAGAAAGGCGGACAACTGATTATTGCCGTACCGAATGAGAACATTGCCGATAGTATTCCGCTCAACCCGGAACATCTGCACGCTTTTACGCCTGAATCTCTTACCAATTTAGGCTATGCCAATGGATTGAAGCCGGTCAAAGCGATTGAGGGGTATAATTCCGTATCATTTATCATTCAATTTGAAAAAGTATGAGAATAGCACTAAGGAACGAATTGACCGGATTTGTTACGCTTAAAGCGTTTAACTTGTTCAGCTTTGTGAATATGGTTATGTTCAAATGTTGTAAGTACAACAAGATTCTCAATTCGATTGTCATTTTTAATGCCATTGATATGATGAACATGTTGTTTATGTTCAAGTTTTCGACTAAGATGCATTTCCATGACAAAACGATGTTCGCCAACCCAATGAGTTCCGTTCCAAATTTCAATGTAACCAGATTGTTGATTTCGACGAGAACCAATAGAACGCCTACTGTCTTTCATTGCTTCTCCACCCTTCCATTGAGGATTAAGTTCGCCATTTTGAGTGTTTATGTTTTTAACAGAAGCGCATTTAGCAGAGCAATACAACTGTTTTCTATCGGCTATAAAGAGTTCTTTGCATTCTTTGCATATATATTCTTTATAGGGTGCGGGAAAACGACCAGTTCCAACAGTATGCCAAGTTCCGTCTCCGTGATCTATCCATCCTCTTTGTTTCGCAATAGAGATTTTCATAGTATTTTATTAATTAAGAGAGTAATACTTATATGATAGAGGAATCTTTGAGACCTGTCAAGAGAGTAGCGTTTCCGTACGAGTCAAGACTCGGAAGAAATGACGGAAGTCCATTGTATTATTCTCATTTAGTCAAACGCACACCAGGATTTGAAATGATCCACTTCACCTCGGAAGACACAGGCGACTTAGATAAGTGGGGACGGTTTGATGCTTGGATTTGGGTTGACTGGGGAGAAGACGCTCTTAAAGAAATGCTACCCTATACTCCAATGAGCTTAAAAGACAAGCACCCGTCAATCTATATATGTTCCGACACTCACTTAGGCCGAGAGTATCGCTTTGAAAAAGCCTTGGAATTTGACTGGGTTTTCTTTAATCAAAAAAGAGCGATGGAAGAATTTACCGCTTTGTTTCCCGAAAAAAAGGAAAAGGTATTTTGGTTGCCTCACGCGGTTGAACCGCTGGCATACCCCAATAAGCCCGTATCAATCAAAAAGTTTGATATTGGTTTTGTCGGATATGTTTCTTTTCGCAAGAGAGCGGAAATGCTGGATAGGATGTTCAAGGAGTTCCCTAACTTCTTTTACGGACAAAGATTCTCGCGCTGGATATACGGCGAACCGGCGGACGGACAAGATACGGCTGATATATTCCGAAAGTCAAAAATTGTTTTCAGTACAGCAGCAGTTGATGATGTTCAAATGCGCACTTTTGAGGCATTAGCAACGGGTTCTTTTCTTCTCACGGAATGGGTACCGACACTTGAAGAATTGTTCGAGAATAAAAAACATCTGGTTTGGTACAAGACAATGGATGAAGCGGTGGAACTGGCGAAATACTATCTGGAGAATGAAATAGAAAGAGAAATGATTGCAACTGCTGGTATGCAGGAAGTGTTAGCGAATCATACATACGAAAAAAGATTTGAAAAAATATTATCAATTATTAAGATTTAATATTTATGCCAAGAGGAAGACCGAAAACAATCCGCGCCAAAGGCCCCACCACTGTTTATGAAGCCGAACAGTTTATGCAATTTTTCATTAACTGCTTTGAAAGGCATCCGGAACGATCCTTTGACGAGATGATGGATTTGATGAAAATGCCGGCTGGTACTGTGAATATTCGGTATCTTGAAAAGATGAGAGATTTGGCCGAATTGTAGCTCTTTTATAACGAAAAAGGAGAAAATTATGACGACTTACGAATTGAAGCTGGATGTCTGCCTTAACGGATGCAAGAAAAAGTTGTATACTGTATTTATCAACGAAGACACCGGAGATATTTTGATGATTTGCCCCAAGTGCAACATAAAGTACAAAAGTAAGCTCAAATTTATCTCGCGCGAAAAAGTTTTGCAAGTTATGCGAAACAACCGAAAGGAAGACGGTTAATGTCTTCCTTTTTTTTATTTAATTATTAACTTTAAAAGATAAAAATTATGGGTCAATTTAACACAGCAAGTAAATCAACAGGGCCGATTACGGCTGACGCGGTAGTATCAGCCGTACCGTGTATTATTACGGC
>Ga0208957_1001276_pt1 | contig 13516 bp, 10 predicted proteins | sample RifOxyA1_FD_184029 | JGI IMG/M metagenome (GOLD analysis project Ga0208957, IMG submission 184029) | Groundwater microbial communities from Rifle, Colorado - Rifle Oxygen_injection A1 (SPAdes) | ecosystem: Environmental > Aquatic > Deep subsurface > Groundwater | place: Rifle, Colorado, United... | reverse complement strand
TGAATTTAAGGGCGGAGCAAGAATAAAAGATACTGTCTTGGTTGCCGGAGCATAAGTCCAGTCACTTGTTTCAAACAAAGGAGAATTATCGACCATAACCTCTAGGCTTTCAATCGGATTTGGCGCGACTCCCAAAGTAAAGTCTTTATTCGTTCCGTCAACCGTTCCTGTCATCTGAGACCAATGACTAAAATGCTGATACATGGCCATCGCGCTAAAGCCTCCTCCCCCAATAACTCTAGTTTTTTCTTTTTTAATCTCATCTAGTAATTCTTGCAAATCTTTAATTGCGGAAATCTCTAATCTTTCATCACCTTTTAAAAGTTCTAAACCGTCCCTAATAGACGCCCCTGCCTGCGGGAGTTCTTGCATTATGGCATCTATCGTCGGTATGCTCTTTTGCACCTCGGAAATCGCCAATTTGGACGCTAAAATAGCGACTGAATCGGTGTCTGCGTCCTTCCCATCTGCTCCTTTTTCGCCATTTACGCCGTCTCGTCCATTTTTCACTTGAGACAATTTCGTATCAACTTTTTCTTCTAAGTTAGAAAGTTTAGTAGAAATCTCAACTTCTGTGCGAGAGATAACTGCTTGGTATTTTTGAGTTAAGTCTTGGACGGCTTTTTTGCAGAAGTCTAAAACGGTTTTGAAGGCGTCAAGAAATTCAGTTTTTGTTAAACTGTCAGTCGTAAGTTTTAGGAGTTCTTTAAATTGTTCGGTTTTGGTCATAAATTATCTGCTTGGTTCGCCAAACAGCCACGAGATTATCATATAGAAAAATAAAACTGTTAGCGCGTTTATTATTATTGGCATATTATTTGTATTTTTTTAGTATATCTGCTCTTGACGGAACATCAATCTTGGGAATGTCTATATTATATTTTTTAAGTAATTCATTCGGCACGTTCTTTTTTGTGGTCGTTTTTTCTTCTGGGATAATTTGGTTGATAAGTGTCGGGGTTAGTGTCCTTTGAAGCTCTCCTACACCCTTTAATTTTCCCTCTTTGGTTTTCTCTAAAAATAGAATATCGTCTATGGCCGTGGTTAAGTCAACAATAAATGAGGCTAATCTTGGCGCGGCGAAAGAGCCAATAAACTTCGGGTCTAATGCTCCGATTAAAGACATAGCGTCTCTGGTTGATTTGAATATAATATCCTCAACAAAACTTCGGTCTTTCTTGTTTGATAATTCTTCGTAATATCCATAAGTGCCAAGTCCGACAGCCGAACCCAAGACTACCGAATAAAATAACTCTGCTCCTTCTTTTGATTTCAAGGCCGGTAATCCTTCGGCTAAAAGTTTTTTTGATAAAATTCTGGCATTAGAAGCTGTGGAAGTTAAAATCGGAATAGCCCATTTTTTATATTGTCCGCCAACCGCCCCCTCAACTGATTTTCCGAAGATTGATTCCGCCCCCTCTACATTCCGATACCTACCCATTCCCTTTCTTAATTGAGCCAGCCTTTCAAGCGAGATTGCTCCTTTCGCAAATTCTTCGGATGTCATTGATCCAAGCAGAAACACTTGATTTCCCTTGCGAGACGATGCCCCGAATAATCCATAAATTCCCCCCAATAACTGGTCTCCGGCAGTATTAGACGCTTCGGTCAACTTCTCCCAAAATGTCTTGCCGACAAAGTTAGCATATTTTTTAGTTATCTCCCTACCCCGTTTAGTGGCTAACCTGCCTACTCCTAATGAATAATTTTTAGCCCCAAGCATTGTTAGGTTTCCTGCTTGTTCTCCAAAGATATTGGCTATTCCAACTGGGATATTTAAACCCAAATCTCTTATTCTTGTAAGGGCAACTCCGGTTCTTAACGCCCAATCAATCTTGCTTCCGGGTTTTATTATTTGTTTTTCAGTTCTACCTTTCTTTGAATTTATCCACGATTTTATAAATCTTTTAATAGAATCGTCCATCTCCACCCCCCTGGCCGTCAGATTCCTTGGAGTAAGCGAGTGGACATAAATCATTATTTCTGGAATAAACTCGTCGAATTGCCTGGCCTTCTCAAGGGCGGTAATATAAGTTTTAAACGCCCGGCTGGCGTTTTGTGTCGGCACAAGGCCCCCCGTTCTAAATTGAGCAAACCCCACCCATTTTTGATAAGGCAAAATTTCTTTGGTTTTTTCGTCAAGAATGGTCAGCAGTCTTTCCTCTTGGATAAAACTATCCTTGGTCTCCTTGACTGCCCTTAAAAATCCATCCTCTTTCCACGCCTCAAGAAATCCTCTGCGAGTGTGCGGAAAATATTTATCTTCAAATCTTGAAGAAAACTTTTTATCCAATTCTCTTTTAGAAAGCCAATCGTAGTATTCTTTATAAATAGAATCTTGGTATTGCGCCGCTTTAAGTTCTTCGGCGGTCATCGTCTTAGCTAAACCTGCCTTAATCGCCTCGTCCCCCTCAAGCCACTTAACGACATTTTTATCAGTCGGGGCAACCTTTCCGCCAATTCCTTCGGGGTTTGATTTTCTAGCCGCCTTGATTAACTCATCGCTTTTTCGTTCCATTTCCAAGATTCTGCCATTGGCTTTTAGATAAGAATAGTTATACTTATCAACTAATAAATCATATAGGGGATTTTGTCTGGCAAGTTGAGCGTCATACATCCACGGGTGAGGTTTTATCGGTGGTAGTTGTTCGGGTGTTAAATTGTATTTTTTGGCTAAATGCTCTTTAACCTCCCTAACCGTTCTAATGCCTTTCAATTCCGTTTCGTTAATAGTCTCAAGTTGCCTGACTGGTAAAAACTCATCGGCGGTTTTGTATTGAGATAACACTTCGTCAAGTTTTCCTATTTGCTCAATGTTCATTTTCTCAATAGTGGGGAGTTTCATTGCTTTTTGGACATTCTCCCATTTCTGTAATTCTTTTGTTTGAATAGTTGTTTGAAGTTCGCTAATGGCTTGTCTTTTGGTGGCAAGCTGGTCAGCTTTAATTCTTACATCATCAATATATTTTTTAAATTCAAGGTTATTCATAAACCGAATATCCCTGTTGGTGATTGATTTTAATTCCGCATCCGATAATCCAAATTGCTGTTGAGCCGCCCGAATAAAACCTCGTCTATTGTCTAAAATATCTTTGGCGGTGTTTATTCCTTCAATTTTCTTCTCAAATCTTGTGGCTTGCTTGATTAAGGGAGCTTTGGCGGAAATCTTTTTAGTTATGTCTTTTTGAACTTGAGTTAAGAATTTGTCGGGTTTAACCTCTGCTCCTTTAGTGGCTTGGGTGTAGAAGTCGGTCATTAAATTGTTGTATTCTTGTTTTCCACCTTTTAATCCCATCGGAGCAATTCGTTCTATTTCTGATAAGGGAATATTATTTATTTCTTTACCCGAAAGTTTTGTAGCATTTGAGAGATTATAAGCTTTTATTATTTCCGGTGGATAGGGTTTAGCAATTCCTTTATAAATAAATTCATTTCCACCTGTTCCCGCTTGCGATATTTTATCCAATGAAACTTTTATTTCATAAACTTTTTTTCCATAAGTTTTCGCAATATCTTCTGAAGTAGTTAGATAACTTCCATTTCTAAGACGACTTGGATTAAAAGAAATGTCATCGGTTCCGTGATAAAGAGTTATCGTATTTCCTTCAATTTTTGCCCCATACTTCTTTGCTTCTTGGGCGAGGGGTTGTAATCTTTTTTCCACCGGCACATAAATATCTTTAATTGCTTGGGGGGTCTTTGTCGCAACCTTTGTTGTCTGCTGAAGTTTCGCGATGCTATTAAATAATTTAGCCGCGTCTTTTTCGGTAGCAACCTTAACCACATCAACCGCAAACTTTTCGGCTAAGTCATCGGCCACGCCCATACTTTTTAAAACAGTCATTCCTTCGCCCAGAGTTTTGGCTTTTATCATCGCCCGATATGCTCCCTTTTCCAGTCCACCAAAAGGAGTTAAGTCTAAACCAATCTGACCCATAATCGCCGGAAAGGCTAAAAGTTTTGGGCTGATATTTGAAAGTGTATTGACGACAAATTTTTCTGTCGGCGATAAGTTCGGAACTTGAGATAAGCTCCCTATGCCTTTTTGCCAGTCGGCTATTTTCAATTCTGCTTCGGCTACTTGGTCTTCTATGGGCTTAGTAGAAATAAATTGTTTATCTGGTTCTTTACCGAATACAGTTTCAACTAACGCCTGACCAAAAAAACTTTTCATATCGTCGGGGTTCAATGCTTCAATATGGGGTTTCAATTCTTTGGGAGCGATTGATTTGGCCACCGTAACTCCGGCCGCCGCAATACTTCGGGCGGTAGATTGACCGACTTCTTTTAAAAATCCACCAGCCATTTCAACCGTTCCCATTGGAATTGACGATGGAGTAGAAAATGATGTTTCAGCCATTGGAGAGATAATCCCCATATCCAAAGAAGCCAAGTCGGGTTTAGTCCGTTGTGCCACCGGAACATATCCGGTAGTGATTGATTCGGTTTTTCTTTGGGCGACTGGGATATACATTATTTAGCGTTAGTAGTTATGGCTCTTTTTAATTCTTCAACAGAAGCATTGTTAAACATATTTTCTATTTCCCAATCTTGCCCGTGCAGCATAGAAGCATAACCTAATTCTTTAGCGATTTTTTGTAATTCGTCATCAGTAAATAACATTTTCATATCGGCCTCTATTTCTTCTTTGGTTTGGACAACCTCAACCCCGTAAATTTTTTGAAGTGTCTTTTTTTGATTTGGGTCGGTAATGCCCTCCAGAACCTTAGTTATTCCGTATTGGTTGATGTCATTTGTTATATTGGTTATGTCTGATTGCGAAAATCCCGCGCCCTGAAGCTCAACTAACTTAGCTGGTGGTAATGGTGTTCCGTCTGATGCCCCCAGTTCCTTAATGGTTTCGCCTGTTTTAGAATTAATTAAAATTTTCTTTCCGCCAACTTCAATAACGGAAGTTGATATACCACTCCCCACCGGCTCCCTCACCTTATCTTGGTAAATCCTTGAGTTTTTAAGTTTGGCGGTGGCTACCTGCAAAGAGTCGGTCGGCAAAATTCCGGCGTCGGGATATTGTTTCGCCATATCTTGAACCTGTCCGGTCTGCCCTATGTCAGTTATAATTCCTTTCGCCGTCGCTTGCGCCACATTCATTCCGGTATCTTTAATAAACTCGGCTTCGGTGGAATAGGCCTTGCCCGTTGAGGTTTGTCTGATTTCCCCTCCATAATTGTAAAATTGGGTAGCGACATTATTATTTATTCCCATTGTGATATTCGCTTTAATGATCGCTTTTTGTTCGTCTATCTTCGTTTGCTCGTCTTTTAATTTATTAGCTAAAGCGTCAGCGTAGCGTTTCTGCTCTTTATCAAATTCGGGATAATAAAGTTCTAATTGTTTTAACTTGGTATCAATAATTGATTGACGGTCAGCAAACTTTAGCTCAACCGCTCTATCGGCGGCTTTTTGAGCGGCTTCTAATTGCCCCTGTAAGCCTAAGGCTCTGGCTTGTAAAAGTCCCAAATCCGCGCTCTTGGCATTGCGCTCGGCTAACTGCATTTTATAAATTTGAGATTGCTCGCCGATAACGCTCCTCATAGTTACGCCCGCCCTGCCTTCCTCTTGTTGTTTCATTTTTTCATATCTCGCCTCTGTGGCTTTTTGTTCGGCCAGTCCTTGTAAGATTTGAGCATTAAGTCCGGCTAACTCTTGAGAGTATTTAGGCACGCCTGTTCTCTGCTCGGCCAGTCCTTGCTCCGCGCCGCGTCCTTCAAGTCCTGGCAAGGCCGCCGTTGTTTCTCTCAATAAAGATTGAATTTGTTTGCTTAATTCAGTTTCGGGCGGAGTTTGCTCTTTAATGTAATCTTGAATGGTCTTTGAAGTTGCTTCCGCCCCGGCCATAACATCCGAAGCTAAATCCGGAGTGTGTGTTGGTGGTGGAACAATCAGGGGTGTAGCGGGAGTAAGCGACTCTAATGAAATCGCTTGAGAGGCGGTCTGGTTTGTAACAGGATTGATAATTTGATTAGGGTCGGCAAACACATATTTTTGATTAGTTGCCGTAGCCCTTAATGCTTCATTATAATTTGGATTTAATTTAAGTTCTGCCATTTTTTTAAGTTAAAATTAGCGAGCCAAAGTTAAACATTCAAAATTAGTGGAATCGTAAGCATAACAAAGTAAAGTCGCGTTCGCCGCCAAAGCCTTAGCCGCGTCCGCCGCTCCTTCGTTGATAGCATTCCCCACCGCTGGAAAAACATCGCAAGAAGCCGCGCCGTGATTGGTTATTAAAATTTGAAGTCCCGCCTTGGCTCTGGGCAAAGTAACGGCATCCCCCGCGTTAGCGCAAACAGAAATCTCTGCAATATCTTTAGTGATCTGAACTCCCGTAGCTTGCGTTGAACCAGTAGCGGCGGTAATTCCAACTTGAACGCTTTTAAGAGTAAGGTCAAAAGCCGGCATCATAACTTTGGGGCTGTCTGCGCCATTGTGGGTATGATAAGTCGGCGGGATTAAATTCTCCGCTTGAACTCCGCCCCGTGAAATTGATTGTGGTTTTTCGTCTATAGTCATCTATGGTCATCTTAATATAAGTGATTTAAACTCTGGCGTTGTTCCCGAACCGCTAAAAAGAATTCTAAATTGTATTGTGTCGGCTTCGGCAATTTTAATTCTATCTACTTTATCGTTATAAGAATGTATCGCTCCGTAGGTTGCAAAGTCATAAGTTCCAACATCTGTCCAAGAGTCAGTTAAGTTTAATCGGTATTGAACTTTGATCCCTTCATTGGCCGCCAGTTCTTTAGCCAGTAAAAGTTCTAATTGAGAAAATTTATTTTTGTCTGAAGGTGTCCCGATATTATAAAGAGGCGAATCAAAGAAAGCGGCATAAGAAGAAACTCGGTTGTTTGAGTCGTCAATTCCATAGGTGATATTTTCTTGAAATCCGACTCTTAAATTACTGTAACCTGAAGATATAAGCGCTCCGATAAAACAAGCATTGGTTTCTCCCGCGTTTCCGGTAGATACTGTATTTTCAAAATTCAAGATATTTCCTTGAGAAGTCGGCAAAAGACTCCACACTCCGCACCCGCCGCTTTCGCCGGAATTTCCCACTCCAAAGAATAACCTGCCCTTGTGTTTGGTAATTGCTCCAGGATAATAAACAATATTTCCGCCGGCCTCTCGGTTGACAACCGAATAAGGAAGCTGGGCAACTAAAGAAGTCTGAACGCCATTAGAAGAGTAAATCTTTCCGTCAAATCCCGCCAAGACATAAAGAATAGAATTTATAGTCTTCAGCGCGTGAACGCCAAAATCTTCTATGGAAATCGGAGTATCGTGATTGGGTGAACTTCTATCCCAGGGAAAAATATCCGCCACGTTGTTTTCTAGGGCGGCGGTGGTAACAATAGTTCCGCACATTAACCTTTCTCCCTGTTCCTCAAGACATTTAATTCGGTGGTCTGAAGGGAGAGAGGTTAAAGCTCTTGGCGTAAAAGTGTATTCTGTTCCATCTGTTCCAGTCGGAGAAAAAGTCGTGAGTTCTTTCAAACTAAAAACATATTTTCCCGCTCCGCCATAAATTTTATCATCAAATTTAGAAACTAACATTGGATGCCACAAAACATCCGAGTCAATCAAAGCTGAATCTTTAGTCGCCCCGTTTCCTTTCCAATTATTAGTCCAGGGGCTGTTCCCGATATTTACCAACGGGCCGTAAATATCTATCGCCGTATCTCGGCAAATAAAAAGATAATCTCTCCAAAGCACTATTCCGTTGCCGTGGGCGCTGGTGGTAATTCTAAAAGTGTGCGCGCCTGATTGCGAACCAGAGGTATTTATTGCCGCTCCGCCCTGTGAAGCTGAAAGTTCAAACGCGTCATCAGTAAGTCCGGTGGCAATCACATGATAAGTCGTTCCGGCGGTTAATCCTGTAGGCAAGGCCCCGGTCGTTGCCAAAACCACCGTATCGTTTTCTAAAAGTCCATGAGCGATAGCCGAAAAAACGGCCGGAGAGGCAATAGTAACAGTAAAAACATTCCCTACAACTTTGGTAATCGTTCCATTATTAATTATTTTGTGCAGAACTCCTGAAGCGTCCAAAGCGTAAGCGCCGCCGTATGTTTGAGTATCTCTGACCAGCCATTTGGGAAGAGCGAGCGGAGCGACGGTATTGGCGACTAACTGATAATTAAGCTTGGCGACTCCAGGGATAGTAAAAATATCCAAATTTCTCACGTCTCCATAGCCAAGATGCGGAGAAGGCGCAATGCCCATTATGGGAGCGTTTATAATTAAGGGTTTTTCCATTTAATGACAATCCTCTTTTAAAAATTCTTTTAACTGTTCTTTTGTATTATTTCTTTTTTGAAACGGCATTTTTCTAATGATTATCTTCGATCGCTGGGACTAAACGCGCCCCAGAAGTCTTAATAAAACTCTGCGTCCCCGTGCCGGCGTCGGTTGTAACTATCGGATCGCCTCCCTTAGTCGCCGAAACCTGAAAAACGCTCGTAGTCAATCCGTCCACCACAACATAATAGGTCGTATCAGCCGAAAGTCCAGCCGGTAAAACAGAAGTCGTGGAAAACTCCACCGTATCCCCAACGTATAATTCGTGATCAACACAAGTTAAAGAAGCTCCCGAAGCCGTGAACGTCTGCCAATAGTTGCGTGCAAATTTCATTTTTTTAAATTATGGTTACGCCTTTCCCGCCCAACTTTGAGCAGGAAGAGGACTAATCACAAGTTTAGTATTGAGTCTTAGAAACCCTTGCTAAAAACTTTCCATCAAAAGTATTCGTTACTTCGGTGAAGGCTCCGCTTGCTCCAGTTGCACTACTGCTTAGTGTCACCGTGCAAACCATATAAGGATATTTCGGACCAAGCATAATCTTGGCTACCGTCCCGCCATCAACTGTCGCTCCTTGAGCGGCCGTTACATTATTCTCAATAACAGCTTTGGTTGAAGTTGCAACCTCGCCAGAGGATAAGTATGCGATAGTTGCCGCCGCGTAAGGCGTGGCTGACGCTCCGCAAATAACCGTAAAGGACGAAGTCGCTACGCCAGTAATATTAAGGCGTAACATTTCAACGGTTGAGGAAGCTACCGTCTTACCATTAGGATATGTTCCAGAAACAACCACATCGCTCGCTGATGATGTTGCCATTAGGAATGGTGAAGCAAAAGACACAATCGTTGTTGTGGCGTCCTGGCAGCTCCCTGTTACCCGATAAGTATTATCTCCATTAACGTTGAGATTAGGGGATACCGATAAATCATTCCATCCCAAGGCCAATTCCACATCGTCTAGGACCTCCGAATCGTTTAACTTCTGGCTGATGTCGCGGCCAACAATTTGTCCGGCCACCAAAGAGATTTTATCCAGCAAAGACGAACCAAAGTCCGCTTTAGCAACCGTAAACAATCCAGTCGTCAGAACTAACGCCAGCGCTAACGCTATCGCCCCGATCCCCAAAGAAACGGGGATTTTTATTTTCAATAACTTCTTAAATTTTTTCATCTATTTTTTGTTAACGGCTTTTCCCGCGGCTTTTTTGTTGACGACCTTTGCTGGTTTAATTTCTTCAGCGTCTTCAGCGTCTTCAGCAGGTGCTGGAGCAGGCGCTTCCTTTTTAGCCGGCTTGGCTAAACTTTCAAGTTTTGCCAATTCTTTCAATAACGCCGTTTCTTTCAGCACGTATTTTTCGGGGTTCTGAACCTTATACGCCCCAATTATCGCCTTAAAATCCTCTACGGCTTGCTCCGGGCTGACAGTAGGAATAACCTCTTTAACTTTTATTTCTAATTTCATTTTGTTGTTTTTTCGGAGGGTAAACGAGGAGGAAACCTCGGTGGGAAGCTTCCGCCTCTTACACCCCCCGAAAAGAGATTAATAATTAAGCTATCGTAATGTCTACTGTCAACTCCAGTTTCTGATACCACGCCTTAAAACCGATATATCCGTAAATCGCAATTTCTCTGCCGGTCATTCCCGTTACCTTTTTTTCCTCGTATTGCACACCGCGCGGCGCAGCATAAGTAGTAATGCCCTTAACGCCGGCGACCCTGTGTCCGGCATTGGTATAGGTTTTGGTGCCTTGCGTATTGGTCACGAATGTGCTATCGGGCACCACGTGAACATCAATACCCAAATGAGAAGTCATCAAACCATTCTTCAGCCAAGTATCGGCGTATGAGTAACCGGAACCCGCGCCGGCTAAAATCAAACCGGAAACATCCCCCGCTTCCAGCACAATATACACGCCGTTAAAAGTTTCGGCGTAGCCAGCCCACTTTGCCCACAATTGAGCAAAAATAGTATTAACGTTAGCCGCGGTGGTAAATCCGCCGGTGGGCGTGGTTAATGTTCCCGTCCCCTCATCGCATAAAGCGTTCAACACGTATTTATCTATAGCTGTTTTAACCGAAGCCGTAATCTCATTCGTTCGGCTTTGCAGAATGTCGCCGTGTTGCATAACACTCTCAAAGTTCTTGATTTGCTCGGAAAGAATAAACTCGTCTACCACCGTCAACGTGTCAGCCGTTGAGGTGTAAGCCGCCGGAGCGTATGTTCCGATAATCGCCTGCACAACGGTAGTCGGTTTTGAGCCGTATGGATTCCAGATATAAAAATTATCAGAATTATCCACGGCGCAAATTTTTTCCGCTACCAAAGCCGCCTTCAACGTTTCTTGCAAATTGGTTTGAAACCATTTTGCATTCCAGGAAGTGGCCGCATTAGTATTTGTCGTTGCCAAATTCGTTTCCCTACCACCATCGGGACTTTATATTTATATAAAGCCCCACCGACTTTATTTTTTCTCTCTCAACTTTTCTATTCTGGCCTTGACAGTCGCTTCAATATCCTCTTCTTTTATTTCGCTGGGATTTGATTCTAACTTTTCAATTAAGGCCTCGCTGGATGCGCGGAAAGAAATTCTGCGAGCCGTAGTTGTTGAGGCCGCTTCGGCTGACTTTCTTTCTTCCGCTTTCTCTTTAAGGATCGTTTTGATATAAGATGATCCAAGGGCTTCGGCCAGCGATATGCCTTTGAATTGGGCATAATCTGAAACCTCATCCAGATCATCCGCTGGCACATTGGCTTGCGCCAGCGCCAAATAATCCTTAGGAGTAAATTCTATTTTAGGAGTTTCCTCCGAGTTTTTAGGAGTTTCCTCTCCTTTTTTTGGCTTCTTAGCCTCGGCCTCGGCTTTTTCGGCGCGGATTTTTTGATTGTTGCCGTATTCTTTGGTCTTTTTGAATTCGGCTTCAATCAATTCGGCTTTCTTATCGGCTATCGCTTGATCTTTGTCCTCTTCGGGCAAAGTTTCAAGTTCTGCCTGAAAGTCCGCATCCGCGTCTAATTTTTCTTGAACTAAGGCATCAAGAGTTTCCGTTTGGTTTTTCATAGAGTTGTTTTTTAGGTGGACAATCGCCACCAAATTATTTAATTATTTAATTATTAACTTATTAACTTATTAACGTGAACTATTTTTCATCAATCTTTCTTTAGTGGCATCTACTGTTTCACTTTTTGCGCCCGCTAAAATCTTAAAAACATTTAATTGCGTTTCCACGTGCCTGACGATCAAGTTTCGCGCGCTTAATCTGACTATCGCTTCGGCCATTGGCTTGTCTTTGTCAGGTAATAATTCTTTTAAAATTATCTCGCCGTTTGGCGTGCCCGATAAGACATCAAACTGTTGTTCCAAATATTCTTTTTCAATCAATCTTGAGCGTATTTCCATATCTATTTTGTTTATATCGGGTTCTTGAAAGTTAACGATATTGAATAAATCCTGCATTTGAAACAACGGCACGTTCGGGTCAAGTTCGGGGCAAATTTCTTTCTTGATAATCGCCAGTATCTCAGGACTCAAACTTTTAATTAAATTCTTCTCTTCGTTATCCAGTTCAAATTGTAAAAATACTTTTCTCAAAGTATAAAGCAATTCGTCATTTTCGGCGAAGTTATATTTTAAGATTAAAAGTTCCGCGTCGCTGAAACGCATTCGTTGTTCAAAATTTCTCTTATTTTTTATTTTGGCTTGTCCCATAATTTTATTTATTTAATCTGCTAAATACTTCTTCTTCTTTTAAACCGTGCTTTTTTATCAACTTCATCATCATATCATAGTGGTGTTTTTGAACTACCTGTAAGTCATCTCCGATGTAAATCCGCGTTGAAGCTCCGCCGTAATGGTAGATAAAGGATTTTCTGGCGACAACCATTGCGTAATTGGCGTTTCTGATTCTTAACACGATGTCAAAATCTTCTCCGCCGTGGTTAAAGTCTTCGTCCCACTGACCGGGGTATTTCGGGTCATCCAGCGCTTCCATACATTGTCTTGAAATTAGGAAGCATACTCCCGCTAAGGAAAAAGGTTCTAAGATATAATCTAGGTTTGCCATCTTTCCATTCCAATCTACGCTTTGTCTATTCCCCATTCCCCACATAGTCGGACCAACCAGCCCCACGTTCGGATCGTCAAAGCCCTTTAACATCTCGTCCATCCAGCCCGGGGTTGCCACGGTGTCGTTATTCATAAAGCAGTAAAGATCGCCTGTCGCCACTTTCATTCCCGCGTTTAGCGCTCCGGCGTAACCTTTGGGTGATTGTTGAATATACTTAATCGCCTCTCTATCAACTCCGATGTGTTCTACACCCTTGCTTTTCCACGCTTCCCTTACTTGTTGTGGATAAACCAAATAGCTTTTTAGCAATCTCTCAATCTCCTCGTCTTCTCCCTCTTGCACCAGTATCAGTTCGTAATCTTGCGTGTAATTTATAATGCTGTCTATACAAACTCTTGTTAAATCTGCTCGGTATCTGGCGGGTAAAATTATACTGACCATTTTATTTAACTGCTACATTATTTGGTATTGGAGCAACTGTCGACCCACCGACTCCCACCGGCATTGGTTGCTCCTCTTTAAATTGACTTAATTCCAGGGGACTAATAACTCCCGACTCCTCTAATATTTTGTTCACCACAAATTGAGCTTTTTTATTCTGCGAGAAAACGGGATTAACCATAACTTGCAGTGCGGTATTCAAAGTCGTCATTACGCTTTGAGTATCTTTCTGTTCGCCTGTAATATCACAAATCACTTCCCACTCCAACCCCTCCAGCGCCTTTTTCCAGGTCTTGGTTTTAATATCCGAGGGAGAGATAAATCTTTGATTGCCTTGCTGATTAAGGCCTTGCTGTAAACTCTGGGCCTCCATTTGCGTATCCATTGCCTGCCATTCGGGGGTTAGGTCTCTGGTGTCTTCATCGGATAATATCCTTTTTATAATTTTGCGATTGTTATTTCTAATAGCTTGATTTGGCACATACATTTGGTCTAATTGCGTTATCTGATGTTCGGCCAAAATCGCGCTTATCTCTTCTGTGGTATCCAATTTCTTTTTAAGGTAAGGAATGACAAATCTTCGTAACATTTCTTCTAGGGCTAAACCCTTATTCTCGGTCATTAATTCAAAGAGTGAGTGGTTTTCTTGTAAGAGGGCTTCTGTCTGTCTCCAGGCTGTGCCTGATTTGGGGGCCG
>Ga0208957_1001271_pt1 | contig 13537 bp, 14 predicted proteins | sample RifOxyA1_FD_184029 | JGI IMG/M metagenome (GOLD analysis project Ga0208957, IMG submission 184029) | Groundwater microbial communities from Rifle, Colorado - Rifle Oxygen_injection A1 (SPAdes) | ecosystem: Environmental > Aquatic > Deep subsurface > Groundwater | place: Rifle, Colorado, United... | reverse complement strand
ACGCCCCAACGGTAGCCGGCCAGGCTTCCGTCGGCGCGCACGGCGCGGTGGCAGGGAATGGCGACTGCCACGGGGTTGCAGGCGCAGGCATGGGCCACGGCACGATGCGCCTTCGGCTGGCCGATGCGCCCGGCGATCTCGCCGTAGCTGGCGGTCTGTCCCGCCGGGATCGCCTGCAAGGCCTGCCAGACACGGTGCTGAAAAACCGTTCCCTGCACGTCCAGCGGCAGGTCCAGTACGCCGCACGGCTGTTCGAGGTAGTCCAGCACCCGGGAGACCCAGCGTTTGAAGGCATCGTCGGCCGGCTCGAACTGCGCCTGCGGGAAGCGGGTCTGTATGCGATCGGCCAGTGCCTGCGGGCCGTCGCCGAACTCGATCGCACATATTCCCTTGCGGGTCGCCGCGACGACGACCCAGCCGAGCACACAGGGCTCGACCGTGTAGCGGATATGTTCGCCCGCGCCGCCCTTGCGATAGCTGCCGGGCGGCATACCGAGGAGGGCGGGCGCGACCTCGTAGAAGCGCCCGGTCGAATTGAAACCGGCGTCGTAGATGGCAGCCGTCACCGACGGCGCGGACTGCAGCGACGCCGCCACCCGCCGGGCCTGAAGGGCCTTGTGATAGGCCTTGGGGCTGAGACCGGCCACGGCCTTGAAGACGCGCTGGAAATGATACGGGCTCATCCCGGCCTGCTGCGCCAGTTGCGCGAGAGACGGCGGCGTCGCGCTGCGTTTGATGGCCTGGCAGGCCTGGCGAACCAGCACGCTGCGGGTTTGCTGCTGCGAGGGCGCATCCGGCTGGCAGCGCTTGCAGGGGCGGTAGCCTGCCGCGGCGGCAAGGTCGCCGGTCTCGTAGAACGTCACGTTTTCCCGTTTCGCCGCGCGCGAGGGACACGAAGGCCGGCAATACACGCCGGTGGTACGAACCGCGTAGACGAATTCGCCGTCCGCCAGCACATCGCGGCGGACCACGGCCTGCCAGCGTTGCTCGGCAAGCTGCGCGGTATCAGGCGAAGCGGCGTTCGGCGGGGAGACGGATTCGGTATCCATGGTGACGTTCGACAGGGCGCGGGAATGACAGTGTCAGCCGGTTTGGGCCGCGCCGCAATCCGGAACTTGCGCTCAAATTCCATGACGGTCGCACCGCCCGCCAAGCGGCGGTATCCTTACGTTTTGTCCAATACGCACACGAACATGAAAAAAGCCCAAGACCTCAACCAGCTGACCGACCTGGTGCACGAAGCGGTGTACGAAGTCGACGAACTGCGTGCCTGCCTGGAACACGACGACGAAGAGGCGTCGATCTACACCCCGTTCCTGGACGACCTCGACAAGATGCTGCGCGACCTGCACGAATCGATGGCGTCCGGAAAGTATGCGGGCGTGGGATCGGGCGAGGACCTGCCCTTCATGCCGCTGTTCAAGAAACACGAGCGCAACATCCCGTTCCGTGAACTGCTGCGCACCATCAATGCGACGCATCGCGAGGGATACGAGCCGTCATGACGGCCGATTGACCCGGCAATCGGATGATCAAAAGCAGCTTGAGGCGAGTCAAGCCGAAGCAGGAATCCGCATCGTCCGGTTCGCTCGCATAGCCGGAATGGTCTTACATCCGTTTCGGATCATGCCGATTATTCTGTTGGCACGTATCCGGGCATAGTGCGTGCTCGGTCCCTGAATGCGGCTACGTGCCAACAGAATGAACATGAGCATCGAAAACCCCGTCAAGCGTCTGCTGATGACCGTGACCCAAGGTGTCTATGTGGTGGGCGTGGGGGAGGGCGGCCTGCGGAATGCCTTCACCGCCTCGTCGGTCATGCAGGTGTCCATGCAACCGCCCATGCTGGCGATGGCCGCCAATCCCGACAATGCTTCCTATCCCATGCTCGTGGAAGGCGGCGTGTTCGCAGTGACGGTATTGCAGCAGGACCAATGCACCCTCGCAGACTTCTTCGGCAACCATAGCGCCCGGGACGAGGACAAGCTGGGCGCAGTGGCCTGGCACGCAGCGCCCTCAGGCGCCCCGGTACTGGATGAAGGGCTCTCTTACCTCGACTGTCGCGCCGTATCAAGGCACCCGGCGGGCGACCATGTGGTGATCCTGGCCGCGATAACGGGCGGCGATTTCTTGCAAGGACGCGTCCGCCCCCTGCGCTATGACGAAGTGGGGGACATGGACGGAAGCGACGAATTGTTGCCCGAGCACCTCGGTATCGCTGGCGAGCGTAGCGAGTTTCCCGGTCGCTCATGACGCGCCGGAGCCATGACAGACGGAAAGCGCTGACCGGTCCCAAGGAGCGAACGGCTTATTTGACGGTGAGCTGGTTGTTGACGCTTGCCACGCCTTCTACGCCCTGAGCAATCTTCGTGGCGAGTTCTTTGGCCGAATCGCTCTGTACCGTACCGGTCAGCATCACTACGCCCTGATCCGTTTCAACCGAAATATCGAGGCCCTTGAGAGTATCGTCGGCCAGATACTTGCCTTTGATCGACGTCGTAATCGTGGCGTCGTCGATGGCTTGTCCTGCCTGGTCGGCTTTCTGTTCCAGCGTGTTGCCCATATCCTGGGTTGCCTGCTTGGTATGGTCGATGGCATTGTCCATTCTCTCGCCCGTCGTCGGGCTGGCTGCATTGGCCGGCTGATCTGCGGGCTTGCGGTCACATCCGGTTGCCAGCAGGGCAAGGCCTGAAGCGAGGGCGAATGCTGCAATACTGGATACGTGTTTCATGAGGATCTCCTTACGAAATGGATGGGAGCCAAAGATGCAACGTGGCTGCTGGCTACGCACCGAGCGGGGATGCCGTGATGTCGGTGACGCAGATGAAAATTTAATGGGAGCGCCGTTCCGTTCGTATAGGTGGATGGCGCACCTGCTTGTAGGACAACCGTCAATCGGGTTTTCTGCAGGGTGGGCGGCTTGCCAGTGCGACACCCCGAATGGGAGGCCGCGGGATAGGGGGCCTTATTCGGCGCGCAATGCATCCACCGGGTTGAGCCGTGCCGCGCGCATCGCCGGCACCACGCCGGCCGCCAGCCCAATCAGCACCGACACCCCGAGCGCGCCGAAGGCGTAATTCCACGGCGTATTGACTGGCAGGTCGCTGACCGTGAGCTTCAGCAGCCCGGCGATGCCGGCGCCGACCGCCAGCCCGCCGAGCCCGCCCAGGGTCGACAGAATGGTGGATTCCATCAGGAACAGCGTGCGGATCTGCGCCCGTGTCGTCCCCAGCGCGGTGAGCAGGCCGATCTCGGCGACGCGTTCGGCCACCGCGATGTGCATCAGCGTGACCATGCCGACCGCGCCGACCAATAGCGAAATGCCACCGAGCGCGGCGACGGCAAAGGTCAGCACGGCCAGCACCGTGCCCAGCGTGTCGAGCATCTGCTGCTGCGGTGTGACAGTGAAATCCTCGCGGCCGTGGCGCGCGACCAGGATGCGTTCGATGTCCTTGACCACGGCCTTCAGGGGCGAACCGGGCTGGTAGGCGACGTGGACTTCCATCACGCCTTCGCGATTGAACACTTCCAGCGCGCGCGCGGTGGGGATATAGACGGTGTCGTCGAGGTCGAAGCCGAGCACCTGGCCTTTGGGTGCCATGACGCCGATGATGCGGAAGCGCGACGCCCCGACCTGCAGGGTGGCGCCCAGCGGATTGCTCGTGCCGAACAGCTCGGTTTGCACTTTCGCGCCCAGCACGGCATAGGCGCGCGGGTTGCGCGGATCGTCTGCGGGCAGGTACTGGCCGACCGCGACGTGCATGTTGAACGCACGCGAGAAATCCGGCCCTTCGCCGTAGACCGTCACGCGGCGGCTGCGGCCGTGGGCGCGGATTTCGGCATTGCCCATCACGCCGGAATTCGTGTATTGCGCGTAGCGCGAGGCCTTCAGCGCCAATGCATCGTCGATGGTCAGCAGCCGCGCGCTGCCGATGGCGCCGACCGAGGCGCCGTGCGTGCTGATCTTGCCCGGGGTGACGACGATGATATTGGTGCCGAACTGGGTGAACTCGGCCAGCACGAACCGATGGATGCCGTCGCCGATCGAGGTGAGCAGGATCACCGCGGCAATGCCCACAGCGATGCCAGTGGCGGACAGGAAGGTGCGCAGCCGGTGCGCGGTGAGCGCGTGCAGGGCGAAGCGCAGGGTGTCGATGAGGCTCATCCTGGAAACCGAAGCTGATCGCTTATCGGGTGATTGGACGTCATGGTGATTGGACAGTTTTCCATATTACGGCCGCTCTCTCTTTCGGTGCATCCGCTACGGAATGGATTGCACATTTTTTTGGGCGCGGTTCGGCGTTGCTCCTCCTTGCATAGAACGACTATGCTGCGTCGTCGCGCCTTGCCCCACACCCAAAAAAACGAACACTCCACTCCGTCCAGCTTCAGTTTCCAGGATCATTTTCCGCTCAGCGCCAGAACGGGGTCCAGCCGCGCCGCGCGCGCGGCGGGCAACAGGCTGGCGAGGATGCCGGTGATGAGCGCGGTGGCCACGCCAGCCACGCTGGCCCAGGCCGGCGGCCAGGCGGGCAGCGTCGGGTAAGCGAGGCGGATCATCCAGGCGCCGGCGTTCCCCAGCGCGTAGCCGATGGCGCCGCCCGCCAGCGACAGCCATACGGCCTCGGCGAAGAACAGGCGGCGGATGTCGGCGGCGGGCGCGCCGAGGGCTTTCAGCAGGCCGATTTCCGAGGTGCGCTGCGCCACCGCCACCAGCATCACGTTCATCACGAGGATGCCGGCGACCGCCAGGCTGATGGCGGCAATGCCCGCCACGCCCAGCGTCAGCGCGCGCAGGATGCGGTCGAAGGTGGCGAGGATCGCGTCCTGGGTGATGACCGTGACGTCCTCCTCGCCGTCGTGGCGCAGCTTCAGGGCGTGGGCGATGGCGGCCTTGGCCGGCTCGATGTCGTTGCGGCTGCGGGCCTCGACCAGGATGCGGAACAGCGTGTTGGTGTTGAACAGTTCCTGCGCGTAGTCGACCGGGATGATGGCGATCTCGTCGGAATTGAAGCCCATCGATTCGCCCTGGACAGCCAGCACGCCCGACACCAGGAAGCGGCTGTCGCCCAGGCGGATGCGCTGGCCGATGACCTTGCCGTCGGGAAAGAATTCATGCGCCAGCACGCTGCCCAGCACGATCTGCGCGCTGCGTTCCGAGCCGTGTGCGAGGAAACTGCCCTGCGACAGTTTCATGTGGCGGATCGGCAGCAGTTCGGACGTGCTGCCGAGCACGGTCACTTCGCGCAGCTTCCCGCCGGCGGAGAGTTCGGCCACGCCCACGTTGAGCGGCGCATAGCGCTTGACCTGCGGCAGGTGGCTGATGAACAGGGCGTCGTCGAGCGTCAGGTCGCGCGGCGTCTGCCCGAGCGCCGCGCCGGGAAGACCGCCCGAGGTCTCGGCGCGGCCCGGCAGCACGATGACCAGATTGGTGCCGAGCGAAGAGAACTGCCCCACCACGTAGCGTCGCGCGCCTTCGCCCAGCGCCGTCAGCACCACCACCGCCGCTACGCCGAGCGCCATCGCCAGCACGATCAGCAGCGAGCGGGTGCGGTAGCTCACCACGGTTGAGAAGGAGAGGGTCAGGGTGTCGCGCAGGTTCATGTCACACCCTTATAAATCTACTGCGCGTGCGTGATCCGGCTGCGTCCGGTGCTCGGAATCCTCATGTACTTCCATGTACATTCCGGTTCCTGCGCTCCGGGCGCACCCGGCTGACGCCCGCTCGCTACGATTTCTAAGCGTGCTCATCTTTGCTCGTCGGCGACGATCTCGCCGTCCCGCATGGCGATATGGCGATGCGCGCGGGCGCCGAGTTCGCGGTCGTGGGTGACGACGATCAGCGTGGTGCCGGCATGGTGCAGGCCTTCGAGCAGCGCCATGACTTCGGCGCCGATGCGGTGGTCGAGGTTGCCGGTCGGCTCGTCGGCCAGGAGCGCGGTGGGGCGCAGGATGGTGGCGCGTGCGATCGCCACGCGCTGGCGCTGGCCGCCCGAGAGTTCGGCCGGGCGATGGCGCGCGCGATCCTTGAGGTCGAAGGCGTCGAGGGCGGCGTCGACGCGCGACTTGCGCTCGGCCGGTGCGATGCCTTCCAGCATCAAGGGCAGCTCGATGTTCTCGGCCGCGGTCAGGCGCGGTACCAAATGGAAGGACTGGAACACGAAGCCGATCTTTTCCCGGCGCACGCGCGCCCGCTCGGTCTCGGACAGGTCGGTGACATCGGAACCGTCCAGTTCGTAGCGCCCGCTGTCGGGGCGGTCGAGCAAGCCGACGACGTTCAGCAGGGTGGACTTGCCCGAGCCCGACGGCCCCATGATGGATACGTATTCGCCCGACGCGATGTCGAGGCTGACGCCATTGAGCGCGCGCACTTCCTGGTCGCCCATGCGGAACACGCGGGTGATCGAAGTGAGGCGGATCATGGCTTGGCGGTTTCGGGGGTGACCTTCACGCCGGCCTTCACGTTCTCCTGGTCGAAGGACAGCAGCACGCGGTCGCCGGCCGTGAGGCCGCTGAGGACTTCCGTGAACGCCCAGTTGGCCAGCCCGGTTTTCAGGTGGCGCGTCTCCAGCGTGTCGTCCTTGCCCAGCGCCAGCACCGTGCCGTCCTGTTGGATCGCCTGGGTGGGCACGCGCAGCACCTTGTCGCGGTGCTCGATGATCGCTTCCACGTCGGCGCTGTAGCCGACCAGCAGGGCCGCTTCCGGCGGCGTGTCGAAATCGACCTCGACGTCGACCGTGCGTGCCTGTTTCTCCACCTCGGTCACGTACGGGGCGATGCGCCGGACGTGACCGTTGAAGACCTTGCCGGGCAAGGCATCGAGCGTGATGCGCGCAGGCTGGCCGGCTTTCAGCCGCGGCGCGTCGACCTCATCCATCGGCGCGCTCACGTAGAGGCAGCTGTCGTCGATCAAATCCACGGCAGGCGGGGTGGGGATGCCGGGCGGCGAGGGGGTGGTGAATTCGCCGACCTCACCGGTGATTTTTGCGACGATGCCGGCAAACGGCGCGGTGAGCGTGGTGCGCTCCAGCCCGACCTGCGTGACGCGGATCTGCGCCTGCGCGCGCTTGACGTCGGCGGCGAGTGCATCGCAGTTGGCCTGGCGTGCGCGTGCATCGGCGCGGGCGTTTTCGGTGCTCTGCGAGCTGACAAAACCTTTGGCAGCCAGCTGTGCGGTGCGGTCGGCATCGCGCTGTGCATTGGCGGCCATGATGCAGGCTTCGCGGCGGCGTTCCTCGCTCGTGGTCAGCTGGCGGGTGGCCAGTTCGCGCTGCGCGGCGAGGTCGCGGTTCCACAGTTCGAGCAGCGGCTGGCCCGCCTTCACGCGTTCGCCTTCCTTCACCCACAGCTTGACGATCTGCCCGCCGGCGACCGGAGCGAGCTTGGCGCGGCGGCAGGCCTTGACCGTGCCGGCGCGGGTGTTGACTACCGTCGATTCGACCGTGCCGCGCGCAATCGTGGCGAGTTCGACTGCGGGCGGCTGCGGCCGGGTGAAGTGCCAGCCCGCGTAGGCCAGCGCAGCGACGGCCAGCACGATGATGACAAGGCGAAGCCAGGATTTCGGTTTGGGCATGATGGGGCGAAGCAAAGGGGAACCGCCTCAATGTAACATTCGGCCATGCTGAAAACCATTGTGCCCGCCCATCTCGAATTCAAGGACGGCGTGCCGTATTCCGCCGCCTACGGCGACATCTATCATTCGGCCGACGGCGGTGCGGGGCAGGCGCGCCATGTGTTTCTGCTGGGCTGCGGATTGCCGCAGGCGTGGGCAGGGCGCAGTCGCTTTGTCGTGCTCGAAACCGGATTCGGTACCGGCCTGAGTTTCCTGGTGACCTGGGCGGCCTGGCGCGACGATCCGGCGCGTTGTGCACGGCTGCATTTTCTGTCGGTCGAAAAGCATCCCTTCCGCGCCGAGGATCTGGCGCGGCTGCATGCGCAATGGCCGGAATTCGCGCCGCTATCGGAAGAACTGCTGGCGAACTGGCCGACGCTGACGCCGGGCTTCCATCGCATCGCACTCGACGACGGGCGCGTACAGCTCACCCTGATGCTGGGCGATGCGCTCGACTGCCTGCCGCAGGTGCAGGCCAAAGTGGACGTGTTCTATCTGGATGGCTTCGCACCCGACTGCAACGCCGATCTCTGGCAGCCTGCGCTGTTCGACGCGCTGGTGCCGCTGGCCCGGCCGGGCGCGATGGCCGCGACCTACACCGTGGCGGCGTCGGTACGCGAGGGCCTGGGGCGGATCGGTTTCGTCTGCGAGAAACGGACGGGCTACGGCCGCAAGCGGCATTGCCTGCGCGCGCGTTTCCAGGGGGAAGGCAACCGGGCCGAATCTGCGTCGCCGTGGCACGTTGTCGTCGTCGGCGCCGGTGTGGCGGGTGCTGCCGTGGCGCATGCCCTGGCGCAGCGCGGCGTGGCGGTCACGGTACTGGAGCGTGCCGATTCGCCGGCACAGGCAGCCTCCGGCAATCCGGTGGCGGTGTTCCGGCCGGTGATCTCGCGCGACGACAACCGTGCCACGCGCCTGACGCGTGCTGCCTTCCTGCACGACCTGCGCGCATGGGCGATGCTGGATGGCGTCAAGTGGGCGCGCTGCGGCGTGCTGCATCTGGCCAAGAATGCGGAAGCGGCCGCGAAGCAGCGGCAGGCGCTGGCGGCCACGATGCCGCCGACCGATTATGCGTATTGGGTGGAACAGGAGGCCGCACGCGAGCTGGCGAACTGGCCGGTGGTAGCCCCCGGCGTGTATTACCCGACAGCGGGCTGGGTGGTTCCGGGGAGCCTGTGCCGTGCCTGGCTCGACCATCCGGCCATCCGTGTGCAGACGAATTGCACCGTTGCGCACGTGGCACGCGTTGCGGCGGGATGGCATGTCGTGGATCGGGAAGGCACGATACTGGCCGAGACCGATGCCGTGGTGCTGGCGAACGCGCGCGACGCCCTGGTGCTGGTGCCGGGACAGCGCTGGCCGCTCAATACTGTACGCGGCCAGATCACGTGCTTGCCGCCCGGCAGCCTGCCGGACATCCGGCGGGTGATCGCCCGTGAAGGCTATGTGGCGCCGGGCGCACAACCGCTGGTCGGCGCCACTTACGAACACGATGACGACGACACGATGCCGCGCCGGGAAAGCGACCTTGCCAACCTGGCCCGGCTGGAGGCGATCCTGCCGGGCGCGGGCGAGCGTTTTCATCTTGCCGTTCGTCCTGAGCCTGTCGAAGGACTTCTTCCAGTGAGTGGCCGCGCCTCGTTGCGCGCCACCCTGCCGGATCGGCTGCCGCTGGTAGGCGCGGTCGACGGCCAGCCCGGGCTGTATGTCGCGGCGGGCTATGCCTCGCGCGGGGTCGTGTGGGCGGGGGTGCTGGGCGAGGCGCTGGCCGATCAGATGACCGGCCAACCCTGGCCGCTGGAAACCGAATTGATGCGGGCAATCGCGCCCGGACGTTTCGAACGCTAGCGCCTGGGGCGCGGCTCAGGCTGCTGCCAGGGGCTTGCCCTTGCTGGCGGCGACGGACTGGCCGGCCTGGTCGTACAGGCCGTTCTGATTGGTCGCGGCGTGGACCAGTACATTGAGCGCCTGGCGGGTGGAGGCCAGACGCATATCGATCAGCGTGCCGATACGCTGGTTCAGGGCGCGCGCCCGTTGTTCCATGTCGCACAGCTGCTGCCAGCGTGCGAGATGTTCGGGTTGGCCATGCCGGGTCAGCCAGGCATCCATCCCGGCGTGGTCGGGGGTGTGGCCGGCCGCCAGCAGATCGTCATGACGCGTGCGCGCCAAGTTGCTGAGCGTTTGCAGTTGCGACAGCTTAGAGGCGTTCAGCGGGGCCAGGCGATCGGCTTCGCCGTCCACCAGTGCGCGTTCCTCTTCGCCCATGACATTCAACAGGGCCTGCCAGGCCGCGCCTTCCATCGTCAGTTTGGCGATCGGGGCCGGGCTGGAGGACGGATCACTTGGCGACATGGAGCATTTCCTTGACCGAGTTGAGCAGGTTTTCCGCGATGTTCCCGGTATTGATGGTGTATTCCCCGCGGGTGATGGCTTGCTTGATGCTGTCCACGCGGGCGCGGTCGACGACCGGAATCGCCGTTAGTTGCGATTCCAGCTGTTTCAGCTGGAGGGCGCGCGGACTCAGGTTGACATCCGTCTTCTGGGCGTCGGCAGGCTTGGCGTCTTCGGCCTTGCCGGGGCGGGGTTCAACGGAATTCGGCAGGGTGATCGGTTTCAGGCCGGGATCGATTTTCATGGCAGTTTCCTGATCGGGCAGGTGCTCGGTTTTTTAAGCTAACTCAGTAACGTCAATTTACGGATTTTCTGAAGTCTGCCCGATCCAATCTACCCGATTTAGAAGGCGACGACCACCCGCTGGCCGTCCTGCGCCACGCCACTGACCACTTCACCGGAAGGGGTTTTCACCCGGACCCGGTCGCCCCGGCTGGCGTTGGCCAGCGCCTGGCCTTCGCTCTGGATGGAAAAGCCCGGCCCGTTCAGCACCAGGCGGGTGCTCTGCCCCTGTTGCACGGCGAGCGGGGCGCGCAGCAACGCATTGCGCAGTGGCGCCCCGGCTGCCACACCCGATACCGTGCGGTATCCCTTCAGGTCGTCGGCATGGGTGACGACGTCGGCCGGCAGGCTGCCCAGATCGCCGTCGCGCAGCGTGAGGTCGGCCGCGCTCAGGATGTGGTTGGCGGGCAGCGGCTCGCGGGTCACGACGTACGACCCCATCACGCGGATCTGCGCCGCCAGGTAGACCGTCCACCGGCTCGGCGCCAGGCAGCGCACGCCGATCGTGGTTTTCCCCATGCTGCGGCTGCTGGTGGGCTGGAAAGCGTCGAATGCGGAGCAGGCGGGCAGCGCGGCGCGCGGCGCGGCAACCTGGATCGTCACCTTGCCGGGCAGGCCGGCGGTCTGTTTCTTCAGGAACTGCTCGGCGTGCGCCTGGATGGCGGCCGGGTCCTGCTGGTCCGCTGCGGGGGCCACGGCGGGCAGAACCAGGCCGGCCACGAATGCCAGGCCCGCTCCCAGTCGGCCTGCCAGGGCCCGGATACGTTTGTGTGCCATGTCGACTCCTTGGCTCGGTTTCTCACACTGCCGCATTGTAGGGAGCGTCGCCCCATCTTAAACGGCGAAATGAACGGGCTTTGTGCCCTTTATCGTTCGATTGAATGGACAGGCGAGTACCTAGGATGCAGTCATCGCAAAAAGGCTTTGCGGCAGAAAGAGGTGAAAACCATGCTGAACCGGCTTGATGACATGCTGAATTTCAACACCCAGGCGCTACGCATACGCGAGCAGCGCCAGCAGGTGCTGGCTTCCAATATCGCCAACGCCGACACGCCGAACTACAAGGCGCGCGACCTGGATTTCAAGGCCGCCCTGCAGAGCGCGTTGCAGGGCACGTCAGCGACCGACGGCACGGCGCTGGCCACCACGGCCCCCGGCCATCTGGCGGGCAACCCGGGCGTGGCGGCGGAAGCCGGGCTGCTGTACCGCACGCCGGCCCAGGGCAGCGTCGACGGTAACACGGTGAACATGGATGCCGAACGCGCCGCCTTCGCCGACAACGCCGTTCACTACGAATTCAATCTGACCCGGATCACGCAGCAGATCAAAAGCATGATGGCCGCGATCCAGGGCTAGGGATAAGGAGCATAACGCATGTCACTGTCCAATATCTTCAGCGTGGCCGGCTCGGCCATGAACGCCCAGTCGCAGCGATTGAATACCGTCGCCAGCAACCTGGCCAACGCCGACAGCGCGACCAGCGCCGACGGCACGCCTTACAAGGCCAAGCAGGTCGTGTTCGCCGCCACGCCGGTGGGCGAGAACGGCGCGACCGGGGTGAATGTGGCCGCGGTGGTCGAGGATCAGTCACCGATGAAGCAGGTGTACGACCCCAAGAATCCGCTCGCCGACGAGAAAGGCTACGTGACCATGCCCAACGTCAATGTGGTGGAGGAAATGGTCAACATGATCTCCGCCTCGCGCTCGTACCAGTCCAACGTGGACATGATGAACACCACCAAGACCCTGCTGCTCAAGACCCTGAGCCTGGGACAGTGAACAGCAGCGATAACGAGGAACGACCATGAGCACCGTACAAGACACCAGTAATGTAAACAGCCTGTTTGGCGCAAGCGCATCCACGTCCTCGAAGAGCAGCGTGGCGGATACGCAGAACCGCTTCCTGAGCCTGCTGGTGGCCCAGATGAAGAACCAGGATCCGCTGAACCCGCTCGACAACGCGCAGGTGACCAGCCAGATGGCCCAGCTCAGCACGGTACAGGGCATCGAGAACATGAACGGCAGCCTGCAGGCGATGGCCGCCAGTCTAGGCACCAACCAGATGTCGCAGGCCGCCAGCCTGATCGGGCGGACGGTCCTGGTTCCGGGCGATACGATCAGCCCGGCCCAGCTCGAGAACGTCGTGGGATTCGAGCTGTCACGTCCCGCCGACAAGGTCACGGCCAGCATCTACGACGCATCGGGTTCCCTGGTGCGCAAACTGACTTTGGGTTCGCGCGACGCGGGTGTGAACGTGGTGGCATGGGATGGCCTGACGGACACCGGGACGGCCGCGCCTGCGGGCACGTACAGCTTCAAGATCGATGCCGTCCAGGGCGGCCAGGCAATCGACAGCACCGCCCTTAACCTGGGGACGGTCAACAGCGTTTCGCAGAATAGCCAGGGCGTGCAATTGAACCTGGCGGGCAATACGAACGTGGGGTATGCCGATATCCGGCAGATTTTCTGAGCAGTTCGAGTCGGCGTGCCGGATAAGCCGCCAGCCATCATCACAAGGAGCAGAACATGAGTTTTCAGCAAGGATTGAGCGGACTCAACGCCGCCGCAAAGAACCTGGACGTCATCGGCAATAACGTAGCCAACTCGAGCACGGTCGGATTCAAGCAGTCCCAGGCCCAGTTCGCCGACGTCTACGCCAACTCCCTGACGGGGGCCGGCGGCTCCAACGTCGGCATCGGCACCAAGGTTTCGCAGGTGACCCAGCTGTTCACCCAGGGCAACATCACCTCCACCAACAATCCGCTGGACATGGCCATCAACGGCGGCGGCTTCTTCCGCATGGACACCAACGGCGAGATCGCCTACCAGCGCAACGGCCAGTTCCAGCTCGACAAGAGCGGCTACATCGTCAACCCGACCGGGGCCAAGCTGACCGGCTATACGGCGAATGCGAGCGGCGTGCTGTCGGTCGGCGCACCGTCGCCGATCCGCATCAATACGGCCGACCTGGTGCCGAACATCACCACGGACGTGACCGCCGTGCTCAACCTGGATTCGGGCAGCACGCCGATCGACGGAACCGTCACGCCGTTCAACCTGAACGACCCGACCACCTTCCACAATTCGACCGCGGTATCGGTCTACGACAGCCTGGGCAATTCCCAGACGCTACAAACCTATTATGTGAAAAGGCCGTCCGGCGCCTGGGATGTGTATGCGGCCAACGACGGAACCCAGATCGGCGCAGGCCCGGTCGCCACGCTGAACTTCAACGCCAGCGGCGCCCTGACG
>Ga0208957_1001263_pt1 | contig 13574 bp, 14 predicted proteins | sample RifOxyA1_FD_184029 | JGI IMG/M metagenome (GOLD analysis project Ga0208957, IMG submission 184029) | Groundwater microbial communities from Rifle, Colorado - Rifle Oxygen_injection A1 (SPAdes) | ecosystem: Environmental > Aquatic > Deep subsurface > Groundwater | place: Rifle, Colorado, United... | reverse complement strand
CTCACCCGCGAGGAGTCCTTGCCTCCCATAGTTCCCGCGACTTGTGAATTTTTAGATATTGCGGGGCTTATTAAGGGGGCCAGTAAAGGGGAGGGCTTGGGAAATAAATTTCTTTCTCACATTAGAGAAGTTGATGCAATCTGTCATGTGGTTCGGGCCTTTTCGGATCCTGACATTATTAAGCAGGGAGTAACTGATCCAAAGACAGATTTTGAAGTTGTTAAGTTGGAATTGGACCTTGCCGATCTGGATCATCCGGATGCTCCGCCCCTGGCAAAAAAACCAATTTTGGTGGCTTTAAATATCGATGAGAAAGACTTAAGTAAGAGTAAAGAGATAGAGATAGAATTTGCCAAACAGAACGGATTAAAACCGGAACAGGTGGTGGCCGTTTGTGCTAAAACAGAATCGGAACTTTCGGAATTATCTTCCGATGAACAAAAGGCTTATCTTGCCGATTTGGGAATAAAAGAATCGGCGTTAGATAGATTAATTAAAAAAGCTTTTGCAACTTTAGGACTTAATACTTTTTTAACTGCCGGGGAAAAAGAAGTCAGGGCTTGGACTATTAAAAACGGGATTAATGCTCAAAGTGCGGCCGGAGTAATTCACACCGATTTTATTAAGAAATTCATTAAAGCCGATGTTTGTGATTTTGAGAAATTTGTGGAAGCGCCGGGTTGGAAAAATGCCCGGGATAAAGGATATGTCAGAAGCGAGGGGAGAGATTATATTATGAAAGACGGAGATGTGGTTGAGTTCAAAATAGGTAGCTGATATACTAGCGATTAATGGAAAAATATGAACTGACAATAGTTTTAGATGTTAAGGCAACTGCTGCCAAGAAAAAGAAAATCACAGAAACGATTGAAAAGACGGTTAGCCTTCTTAAGGGAAAAATTGGAAAGATCGAGGATTGGGGAGTCAAGGAAAACGGTCTTTATCTTTTTTTCCCATTGGAATTAGAAAAATCTTCAGTTAAAATGATTGCAACAAAGGTGGAACAAGAAACAGATATATTGAAACATTTATTAATCAGAAAATAAAATGGCCAGGAGTTTAAATAAAGTTCAATTAATAGGGAATTTAACCAGAGATCCGGAGTTAAGATACACTCCCTCTGGAGCTGCTGTTTGTACAATCGGTTTGGCGACAAATAGACAGTGGGTAACGGAAGCCGGAGAAAAGAAGGAAGATGCCGAGTTTCATCGACTTGTTGCTTGGAATAAACTGGCAGAAATCTGTTCTCAGCTTCTTAAAAAGGGAAGAAAAATATATGTTGAAGGAAGACTGCAGACAAGAAAATGGCAGGGAGCGGACGGAAACGAGAGACAGACAACCGAAATTGTCATTTCCGATATGATTATTCTTGATCCTAAAGGAGCAGCAGCTCCTGTGGGGGATGAATTTGATGTTCCGGAATCGGTTGGAGAGGTTCCTCCTGTTGAAGAAAAGCCTCAGAAAGAAGAAAAGAAAGCGAAAAAAGAAGTTAAAAAAGAGGAAAAGCCCAAAGACGACGAGGAGATTCCATTCTAATGCAAAAAGGTAAAAAAAGAAGATCAGTTCTAAAATTAAAGCCGGTCAGAAGGAATTGTTTGTATTGCAAGACAAATTCCGAACCGGATTATAAGGATGTCGAAACTTTGAAAAAGTACGTTTCGGAAAGAGCAAAAATATTGGGAAAGGACAGAACCGGAGTTTGTGCCAAGCATCAAAGAAGGATAAGCAGGGAAGTTAAAAGAGCCAGAACATTAGGTCTTCTTCCGTTTACTCTTAAATTGTAATGGTGAAAATCGGTTTTACTGCCTTTAGGAAAAGTGTTTTTTATCTTCTTGTTTTTTTGGCTATTTTTACCGGCGGCTATTTTGTCGGTGTAAAAGGTTACAAAGTTCAAATAGAAAACTCAAAGAATGTTAAGGTAGTGAGAGAGCTTCCGCCGGATAAATCAAATGTCGATTTTTCTCTATTTTGGAAAGTTTGGGATACTATCTCAACCCGCTATTTTGATAAAGGGAAAATAAACCAAAAAAATATGGTTTATGGCGCCATTTCCGGTATGGTTGCGGCTTTGGAAGATCCTTATACCGTTTTTCTTCCCCCTAACGACAACAAGGTGGTTAATGAAGATCTTTCCGGAAGTTTTGAAGGCATCGGTATTGAAATCGGTTTTCGTGGAAATCAACTAACCGTCGTTTCTCCGTTACCTGATTCTCCGGCCCAAAAAGCCGGTCTTAAAGCCGGAGATTATATTATTGGCATTAAAGATGAGACAAAGAAGGTTGATCAGGGAACCGTGGGTATCTCCCTTACTGAAGCTGTAAAAATGATCCGCGGGGAAGCCGGAACCAAAGTCACCTTAGCTGTAACCAGAGAGGGAGTTAACGAAACTAAGATTATTGAAGTGGAAAGGGCTAAATTAAATGTTCCAAGCGTAACTTTAAATTATGTCGGAGATAGTAAAAACATTGCTCACCTGAGAATTATAAAATTCGGAGGAAGCACATTAACCGAGTGGGATAAGAAGGTTTTCGAAATTGTGGCAAATAAAAATACGAAAGGGATTGTTCTTGATCTTAGAAATAATCCCGGTGGATATTTGGAAGCTTCGGTAGATATTGCCGGAGAATTTCTAAAAACTGGAAGTGTGGCAGTTATTGAAGAAGATTCAAATGGTGAAAAAATTGAATTTAAAACACAAAGAGTGGGTAAGTTAACTCAAATGCCAATGGTGGTTTTGGTTAACGAGGGGTCAGCCTCCGCATCCGAAATATTAACAGGAGTTTTAAAAGACAGTAAAAGAGCTAAGGTTGTAGGAGAGAAAACATTCGGAAAAGGATCAATTCAGGAACCGATGGATTTTAGCGGTGGAAGCGGAATTCATATTACCATTGCCAGGTGGCTGACTCCTTCCGGATTTTGGGTAAATGAGAAAGGATTAACTCCCGATGTCGAAATTAAGTTTGACGAGGGAAGTAAGGTAGATAACCAGCTTGAGGAAGCAATTAAACTGATATAACCTCCAAGAAACTCAGGCGGACCCCTTCTCGGTTTACTTGGTCAGGTAGTTTAACCCCTTTCGAATGTAGTCAGTAAAATGGAGTTAGGCTGGTTTAATTTCTTTACCATAGCCGTCACATTCAACTCTTAGCTTTTCCCCGGCTACTTCAACAACTATCTTTTGGTCAGGATGTTCTCCTACAAATTTAAGGGCATCTTTAACACTTTCTCTTTCATTGTCTAAAAGCCCCGCATCTATATGTATTTTTTTTGGAAACAGAAAAAAATTCATAATACTCATATGCCAGTATTTTATACTTGTAACTGTCTTGAAGTCAAGGCTGTGACTTTCTCTAAATTTCCGTCTAAGATTCCCTCAATATTCCCAAAGGATTTTTTAATTCTATGATCCGTAATTCTATCTTGAGGAAAGTTGTAAGTTCTTATTTTTTCGGCCCTCATCCCTCTACCTATAACCGATCTATAACCTTGTATTGTTTTTTCCTTTTCTTCTTCCTGTTTTTCCCATAATTTTGCCCTTAGTAGGTCATAGGCTATTTTTCGGTTTTGTTCCTGAAATCGTTCCGTTTGGGCGGCAACCATAAGTCCGGTCGGTTTATGAATTAACCTAACCGCGGTTGATACTTTCTGCACGTTTTGGCCACCCTTGCTTGATGCATGAAAAAACTGCATTTCCACATCTTGGGGGTTAATATTAACTTCTCCCTCCTTAATTTCCGGGAGTACCGCAACCGATGCGGTTGAGGTGTGGATTCTGCCGTGTCTTTCGGTAGTGGGAATTCTTTGAACCCGATGCACTCCTGACTCATTTTTTAATTCTTCCCAAACAGTTGGGCCCGTAATTTGAAGTACGTTTTCACTAATTGAAGTTACTTTCCAGTTTTTCTTTAGAGAGTAGCGTAAGTACATTCGGTAAAGCTCTTCGGCCCATAATTTGGCTTCATCTCCGCCTGCTCCCCCTCTTGTTTCAAGATAAATAGTATTAACTTCCATGAAGTTATTTCTTGCTTTTAAGTTCTTTTCTTAACTCCGTCAATGTTTCAGGTCGCTCTCGATCTTCCTCAATCTCTCTTTGCTTCTTAAGCTTTCTTTTTTCGGTCTTTGAAACTTTCTTTAGGGTTTTTGCGGCCTGCCTGACTTTAAACTTTTCCACTCTTCCTGCGGTATCGACAAACTTTAGTTGTCCTGTGTAAAAGGGATGACAGTTGGAACAAACTTCAACCGTAATTTCGGCAACGGTGGCCCCTACCGTGAATGCGTTTCCACAGGCGCAAGTTACTTTTGCTTCCGAATACCACTTAGGATGTATTGCAGTTTTCATATTTTAACGAGGCTAAGTATACCTTCTTTTTTTCGTTTCGGCAATCACCACCCCAAAAGCTATAGTAATGGTCCCCAGAATAAACATGGGGGTTATTTTTTCTCCTAACCAGATTATTGCCAGAGGCGCTGCAAAAAAAGGATAAAGGTAGGAAAAAACTGCCGCTTCTCCTATCTCAATTGTCTTTTGTGCCTTGTTGGACAGAAAGTAAGCCAAAGATCCGGAGACAAGTGCCATAAATACGACTCCCAAATGATAGGGAAGGGGAACATTGACGATATTGTTAATAGAATATTTGAATAAAGCAAAAGGAATTAAAGTTAGAAAGCCGATAATAAAAGAAATATTAGTTAGAGTCAGAGGACTAATATCTTCTCTTAATAATTTTTTGGCAAGAATAGCACCCCAGGCAGTTGCCAATAGATATAAAAAGATAAGCAAATTTCCTGAGAATCTTATTGATCCGTTCCCGTTTTGGATAAAAGGCTCAATTACGGTAATAACAGTTCCCAATAGCGCAATTGCCATGCCTGTTTTTTCTTTTACCGTAATATGCTCTTTTAAAAAATAAACTCCGGCGAATGATATTAAAAGAGGGTTAATTAGAGTTATCAAGGTGGTATCAAGAACGGTTGTTTTTTCCAGTCCGAAAAACAGAAGCCCCAAAGAAAGAGTTGAAGTGACAAAACCATAAAGACAAAGCTCGAACCTTAATTTATTTTCTTTTGGAAAGTGAAAGCCGAAAAGAGTAAAAGTGAAAATGGCAACTAGGGAGGAAAGACCAAATCTGTAAGTTAGAAAAAGAAGGGGAGGAAAACCGCCCAGGGTATATTTAATTACAGGTTCAGCCACACCCCAAATAATAGTGACAATTACCAAAAGAAAGTAAGCCTTTAATCTATGGGGATTCATGTTACTTGACTAATGATACAAGATTTTCGAAAGAAGTTTTTGTTTGCTCTTTGGTTTTTAAGTTTTTAAGAGTAATTGTTTTTGTTTCTATTTCCTCCGGTCCGATAATAACTACATAAGGAATTCCCTTCTTATCCGCGTATTTTAACTGTTTATCCAGCCGAATAGAATCTTCAGGATAGATTTCTGTGTTAATTCCAGACCCTCTTAACTTTCGGGACACATCTATGGATTTGCTTAATAAATCCGAATTAAATACCGTAACCAACACTTGAGTTTTACTGATTTGTAATTTTGGATATTTATTGTTGGTAATAAGTAGTTCTTTAAGAACCATGTCGCCCATGGCAAAACCCACTCCGGGGATTTTTGTTTTACCGCCAACAGCCATTGTTAAATTGTCATATCTGCCCCCACCCCAAATAGAACGAAAAACACCCTTAATATCCCAACCTTCCAATACAGTTCTTGTGTAATAATCTAAGCCTCGGACAATTGTAGAATCAAATTCAACATATTCAGATACGCCCATTTTTTCAACAGCTTTCATAATTTCTACGAGCCATGGCGAGTCTTTATAAGAGTTTTTGTCAGCTAAAAGACTCAAGAGTTTATCAGTCTGTATTTTTGACAAATCGCTGTCGTTTAACATCTCTTCAAATTCTTTTGCGTTTACTTTGTTTTTTTTGTCAATTGTTTTAAATATGGAAAATGTTTTTTCCTTTAAAATACCAAGAGAAGCAAGTTTTTCCTGAAGAAATACACGATCATTAATTTTTATTTTTACCATAGAAGGGGTTAATCCTACTTTTTTGTAAAATGTAGCGGCAATTTGAATTATTTCAGCGTCGGTGAGGGGATTTTCTGAACCTAAAATGTCTATATCCCATTGGAAAAATTCTCTACCTCTTCCTTTTTGAGGTGTTTCGTATCTAAATCTTCTGCCGTATGTAAACCATTTAATTGGGAAAGTCAGACTTCCTTCTTTTTTTGCCACCATTCGAGCAAGAGTAGGTGTCATTTCGGGCCTTAGGGCCAATAACTTATTCGATTTGTCTTTTAATGTAAATGCCTGCTTTTTAACTAGTTCTTCACCGGATTTGGCAGCATAAAGATCAAGGGGTTCTAAGATTGGCCCCTCGTATTCCTGAAAACCGAAACTTTCAGAAACTTCTTTAATATTTTTATAAAGCCATGATTGAAATGCCATGTCTTCAGGATAGAAGTCCCTAAAGCCTTTTAATGTTTGTAATTTTTGACTTGACATATAAGTTATGCTCTGTTATTATATCAGCAACCCACCCCGCATTCTTATGCGGGGTCTTTCATTTTAATGATTCTTAATTTGGCTAGGCCCTTTTTTGTGTTATTGATATTAAACGTATTCTTATAATTTAAAATCGTGGGTTTTAGTGATTGAAATGCAATCGCAAGCGAAAATCTGTTAGGCAAAAATACAGAATATACTGAATAGTTCAGTTTTTTTACAACCTCTAAAGCATACGCAAAATCAGCATCCCCGGAGAAAATAACTGCTTTATTGTATTTCTTAAATATAGCGTCTTGTACAATATCAACAGCGAGATGAACATCAACACCCTTTTCTTTTTTGGACGACAGAGATCTGTAACCTTTATAAAAATATAGATTTTTTGTGTTTTTAACTTGATTGAAGAAATCTTTTTCTAACTTGATATATTTTAGTATTTTTGGATCCTTTACCCGCTTTTGGGAGGTGTACGAAGCGTAGAAATAGATCTGATATATTTCGAAAAGTTTGTTTAATTCTTTAACCACACTTTTGAATTTTGGGATTTTGTTTACTCCAAAAAGTTTTGCTAAGCCAGCTAGTAAGTTTGTACCATCAATATATACATAAGTTTTATTGTCAGTCTTAGGCCTTTTTGTAATTTTACTTTTAGTAAAAGCTATGCCGTATTCGATAGGACTTTCTTTTTCAAATTGTTGCGCAATTTCTATCGCATTTTCCAAATTACGGGCTTTTCTGGGTTTTCCGTACGAATTACCAGTATCAGCGTTGCACACAGAGACTTCAAATGAGTCTTGGTTTATAAGAATGTAATTATTTGCCGACATATTTATGAGTTTAACATAATTATTGCGTCATAAAGAATACCTGTTAATGTTTTTTCTTTCAATTAACAGTCTTATCTTATCTTTTGGTTTAATTTCTATGTTTTCAACAATACTCATAAAAATAAGTTTTCTTTCCCAGTTTATTATTTCTTTTATTAAACTTAACATTTGTGTTGATTCTTGCCTTTTAATATTAAGTTTTGTACTCCCCATATATTTTTTCTCTAAATTATTAATAATAAATTTGAGAGTTAAATATTTGTTAGATATATTCTTGTTTATGAATAGTTCAACCATCCTTAATCTTTTGAGAATTATTTTATTAATTTCAAACAGATACCTGTCAGTTTTGGTGTATTCGGGAAAATGGTCAGATTTAACAAATTCCTTATAAGAAATATTTTTATTATTTAATAAACCAATACAAAGGTTCGTGTAGAATTTCGCATCGCGAAATAAGGGTTTTATTGTTTCTAGAAAAAGAGGGGAGTAGGTATCGCATGTTTTAAAATATTGTTTTTCTGCCTGTACTTTTTTGATGTCTTCCAAAAAAGATATAAATTTAGTTGGAGAGATTGTTTTGAAGAATTTATTTTTATCTATTATATTAGGGTAGGAGAATTCTTTTGAAGGCCGAAGAACTTCTTCCCAGTATTTTCCAAAAAGTGTTTTATAAGCGTTATTAAGACTAAGTGATCGTTTATAGGTTTTGGGGTTGGCAAGATATTCAGCAAATGTTAATAGAAAAGGTAGGTTAGCGTATGCTTCGCGCATGGGGTTTACTAGTATTCCGTTTAATTTTGTATAGACTTGTAAGTCAGGATTGTTGCATCCTCCTAAATTAAAAACACTTTGCGCACTCTCGCAATTATTAGAGGGGTAGTTGCTCCAGTATATTATTTTTTTATTATTACCTGTTATCTTATTTGCCGTCTGGTAGTTTTTCAGGGTGGCTTTTTTAACGAACCTATCTCCGCCGGTCCAAATAATCTTTATATTTTGATTAAGCCTACTTTTTATAATTTTACTTAATATGGATTCCTTTTTGAAATAGTAGTCATAAAAACAAAAAATGTAATTATCTAATTTAGTTGCGTATTTTTCATATACTTTATTAGCTAGTGTTACTAGCCATTCAGAAATCTCCCTTTCATTGTTTATTTTTAGATTGTCTTCTGTATCATACAGTTGGGGAATATCATCGAAAAGTAGGCCAATATTTTTAATGCCTGTGTTTAATATCTGATCAATTTTCCGAGATATTTTCTTAAAGTACACATCTATTGAAAATTTATTTAGATTTTCTGGTACTGAAGGGTTGAAAGCATAAGCAAATTTAATTTGATACCTTTGGCATAAAAGTACTGTTTTAGAAAGATCTTCAACCTCTTTTTGCGGGTATAAAATATCCCATTTTTCTGTAACATATGGATCTTGTTTGGGGCAGTATAAGTAAAAGTTAATATCTTTTGACCTTTCGCCTACAAACTTGATTATGTTTTGCCGTTCTTTATTTGACCAAATAGGAAGAGGTCTACTGAAAAACCCCTCCACGATACCATACAGATTATTGTTTTGATTATTTTTCATGGTTTGTAATTATAAATTGGTAGGGGTATATAATTGATTGGTTTTTTATCTCGATCGTCAGTTTGTGAATTTCCTTCTAACGCCGAGTAACGATCGAAAACTGGAATTTTCTGAGTGCTTCTTTTTCTAATTAGTACGCCATCACAAATAGACTCGTTCGAAGAAGATCTTATTATTTGAGATTTACCAAAAACGTTTTTTTGTATACCAATAAGCTTTTTAAAAATAGATTTAAAATCGGTAATTGTTGCTATACAAATGCTACAACCCTTTTTATAAGTGTAATCCAGTTGAAAACTTCCTTGACCAAAAATATTTTGAAAAACAGATTGTGTGAATTCTTGAAATTCATTTTCAAAAATTGCAGGTACTGTGAATTCGTCTAGAGTTTTATTAATTTGATCTTGGATTCTGTCTCTAAGTTCTGCACGTCCTTTACTGTTAAGTCTGGTGATTGGGATAGCTCCGAGGATGGGGAGATTGGTCGTACCACGGGTAGCATCTTTTACAGCTGGAGGAGCGTCTCGCCACTGAGCTACCGGTGGTGTATTTTTCTCAACATAAGCTTTGATAGCTCTTCGAGAATCGAAATAGACAGTCGTGTCTGGGTTGACCGGTAAAAATTTAATGCCAGGTTTCCCGGTTTTTTTGATAGAAGTGGTGACAACTTGTCTCACCAGACTGTCCCAGATATTGACATACATTTCCGGATCCAGCCCACCACTAGCAAGATAAGATTCCGGTTTGATGGCCAAATTGGCCACCAAGGGTTTAGTGAAGGCCAGACTATAGACAAATGTCATAAGCTGGTCTTTATCAGAAACTTTTTCAAAGATAATTCGGTTAAAATCACCTAACCTAAGCATTAATTCACATCCAACATAAAAATCTGGAAATGCTGCAGTTGGGTATCGTAAATTATCCCAATTTCCGGGTCCTACAATCATACCTATTAAGGAATCTTCGGCGAATGTTTTTTCGAATGTTTGAAGCAGTCTGTTTGGAACTTTAACCACATCATCGTCACACAAATAGAAGAAGGGTGGTTTATCTTCCTTTCCATTCGTACTAATCCCTGTTAGTGCGACGTCAAAGAGGATTTTACGAATAAGGCTGAGTCTGGGTTGAGAAGATTCTTTACGTGCGGGAATGTCATCAAGAAACCCACCCACCCTCCCATAAAAAGAGTTAGGAAAGCGGATACTTTCATCAAATTCGGCGAATGGAGGTTTGTTGCCAAAGCAGAGGATACTCAATTCTTCACTAGCAAACCCAACTTGAGATAATAGGTTAATAACGGTTCTGAGTAGCGAATCTACAGATTGATTTCCAAAAGCAGTGTAAGGGATGAGAGCGACGCATTTTTGTCCACCCATTCCAGTTGTGAACTTTGTATCTACAATTTTTTGTATTTTCTCAAAATATCCCGGATTTCGGGTGCACATGTCCTGAAAATAATCGTAAATAGTATTCGATACTGGTAATTTTTCCATGGTTTCACTTACCCGTTTATAATTCCTTCGGGCATAATCGTTTTTATCTATAAACTTTTCAAATTCCATAAGGGTGGGTGAGGGGAGTTGAACCCCCGTCTCCAGCTCCACAAACTGGCGTGATACCGTTTTACTACACCCACCAAAAAACCCTCGCTCCAATCGACAACCAAAAACAATGGTTATCAAGGAACGAGGGTCTTTTCTAGTTGCACTAAAAAAGGACCTCCCGCGGTCCCATCCTTTATTCCTTAGAGTATTACTCTCCAAGGCTCTTGCTCCATCTCTACTTAAAGTGACAATGGGTGGTATCTTTTTACGCTTTTCCCTGCGTCTAGTATTTGGCTAGCTTCTTCTACCGCGTGACTGGTAGTAGTAACGAATTTATCAAACTAGTCTGTATTATAGCAGAGGATATTTTTCTGTCAAATTTAGGGCGTGGATTCAACTAGGAAGATGGTTCTTTCGGTGGCAATTACCATATCTCCCGCTTTTATATTTTTATTGGAAAGTTTGGTTTTTGCAGTGATTGCGATTTTATCCGTCTCATTAATAATGATCTCTTTTTTGGAAATTGATTTTACAATGCCGGTAATAATCTTAATTTTAGGGAAAGAACTGGGCTGGGTTATTAAAATTCTTTTGGTATCAAGGACATGATTTCCGTTTCGATATCCCATGGCAACGATATAGTCTCCGATAGCAATATCGGTGAATTTTACTTCCTTGGCAGACGGCATTTGTTTAATGACAGTAAGGTTTTCGTCTTTTGCCGAAATTTGTTCAATTGTTCCGGCATCGGTTTTAAGTTGTATGGTTTTTTCCGCAATGTCGGTGACCGTTCCTAAATAGGCCTTGGGAGAATTTAAGGCATCTTCTACTTTTTTAATTACCGCTTCTCTGATTCCTGATTCGGTTGATGTCTCTTGACCGGCTGGTTTCGGAGTAGCAATTTGAGTTGAATAAATCAGTCTCAGGTCCTGGGATAAAATATTTTTGTTTTGGTCGATTGAAGAAATGACGATTTGATTTACGCCCCCAGATAAATCTATTTCTTTTTCAAAAACACCTTTTTTATCCGGTTTGACGAGGTAATCGGTTAAATTTCCTGAAATAATCACCCAAGAATCTTTGGAAGTAATACCGGATATGCGTTGCGGCAGTGAAGTTATCACATCATCATAATCAGGTTTAGCAATTGTTAATCCAGCTTGGGTATTGGGGGTTGGAGTGGGGGAGGTTTGGTCAGGATTATCTTTTTTAAATGCAAAATTAATTCTATAAACACCAAAGCCAATGATGAGTCCCAAGACAATTCCTCCTATAATTGCAAACCAGACTTCTTTGCGCATCCTCGCAATATAAATTATATGCTTGAAAGAGTCAAGTTTGTTTGGTAGCATGGCGGTATGGATATCCAACTTATTGGTAAAGGTTTGTTTAAACTGAAGGGAAAAACTGCTTCAATTATTACCGATTTCTCAAGTTTTAAAGTAGAAGTAGAAAAACAAGTAAAAATGGAAATTTCAGAACCCGGAGAGTATGAAGTTGGGGGAATCTCTGTTTTAGGAATGCAGTTTGGGGAAAATATAATTTTTGTTTTCGAAATAGACGGATTAAGAATTGCTTACTTGGGAGAATTCAAAAAAGATTTGACCGACACTCAGATTTCAGAACTTGGGAATATCGATATTTTGGTAATTTTTGAAGGACGGGAGAAAATAATCGGACAGATTGATCCATATTTTGTAATTACCGAAAATTATCAAGGATCGCTTCCTGTAGAAAAGATAGACAAATTTTCTTTAAAGAGAGAAGATATACTTGAGGATCAAAGTACAAAGATAATTATACTGCCCCAAAAATAAATATGGCGGATGCAAGTCAAATTAGGGTACCGCCCCATTCGGAAAACGCTGAAGTTTCTGTTTTGGGGGCTTTACTTTTAGACAAAGACGCGGTTATCGCTGTGGCGGAGTTCTTAAAACCGGAAGACTTCTATGATGATCGGCACAGGGAGATTTTTGAATGTGCGGTAGAACTTTATGAAGAAAGAGTTCCGGTCGATGTTTTAACAGTATCCGAAAGGCTAAAAAAAAGGAAAGCCTTAAAGATGATTGGCGGGACAGGATATTTAACTGACCTTGTCAATAAAGTTCCGACGGCTGCCCACGTTGAGCATTACGGCAAAATTGTTAAAGACGCAGCGATTAAAAGGCTTCTTTTAGCTTCTGCGACTAAATTGGTTGATTTATCACTTGATGAAGGGACTGCTGCCGATGAATTAATGGATAAGGCGGAAAGCGAAATTTTTTCCCTTTCTCAAAGACATTTATCAAAATCCTTTACATTAGTTAAAGATGCACTGGCGGAAAGTTTCGACAGATTGGATGAACTGCATAAACAAGGGGAGGGATTAAGAGGAGTTCCGACTGGATTTAAAGATCTTGATGATTGTTTGGCAGGAATGCAGAAATCAAACCTTCTTATTCTTGCATCCAGACCTGGAATCGGCAAAACTGCCTTTTCCTTAGGGGTGGCTCAAAGTTTGGCAGTTAAGTATAAAAGACCTGTTGGATTTTTCTCGCTTGAAATGAGCAAAGAGGAGCTTGTAGACAGACTTCTTGTTGCTCAGGCAGATATTGATGCATGGAGACTTAAAACCGGAAAACTTGGAGAAGATGATTTCACAAAACTAAGTAATGCCATGGGTGAACTTGCCGAAGCCCCACTTTTTATTGACGATACTCCGGCTCTTTCGATTTTGGAAATGAGAACAAAAGCAAGAAGACTACAGGTCGAACACGGCTTAGACCTTTTAGTTGTTGACTATTTACAACTTGCAAGAAGTAGACAGTTAGAAAATAGAGTTCAGGAGGTTTCTGAGATATCTCAAGGATTAAAGAATTTAGCCCGTGAGCTTAAAATTCCGATTCTTGCCCTTTCCCAGTTAAATAGGGCAGTTGAAACAAGGGGGGGGCAGAAAAGACCGCAACTGGCGGATCTCAGAGAGTCTGGATCAATTGAAATGGATGCGGATGTTGTTATGTTTCTTTGGCGTGAAGATGAAGAAAATATAGAAAATATCAATTTGGAAATTGCTAAACACCGAAACGGTCCATTAAAAACAATTCAACTCTTCT
>Ga0208957_1001262_pt1 | contig 13578 bp, 12 predicted proteins | sample RifOxyA1_FD_184029 | JGI IMG/M metagenome (GOLD analysis project Ga0208957, IMG submission 184029) | Groundwater microbial communities from Rifle, Colorado - Rifle Oxygen_injection A1 (SPAdes) | ecosystem: Environmental > Aquatic > Deep subsurface > Groundwater | place: Rifle, Colorado, United... | reverse complement strand
CGGACGGTACTGCGAGGTGGCGGCGCGCCGATGCGCCGTCCGGTTGAAACGTGTTAGATATTGCTGTCGACGAAAGCGGTGAGTTGCGATTTGGACAGGGCGCCAACCTTGGTGGCTTCGACATTGCCGTTCTTGAAGATCATCAGGGTGGGGATGCCGCGGATGCCGAACTTGGGCGGGGTAGCCTGGTTTTCGTCGATATTGAGCTTGCACACCTTGAGCTTGCCGGAATATTCCTTGGCGACTTCGTCGAGGATCGGTGAGATCATCTTGCAGGGGCCGCACCAGTCCGCCCAGTAATCCACCAGCACCGGCACACCGGCCTGCAGGACTTCCTGTTCGAAAGAATCGTCGGATATGTAATGAACATGCTCGCTCATCGGTGAAGCTCCTAGTTTAGAAGTAGGGGTAGCCGGATACGGCCTGGGCAGTTTGGGAAGATGGTAATGCTGGAAAATTCGGTTTTGTGCCGATATGCTACATCAAAATTGCCGCCTGCAAGCATCCGGGCATTTATCAACTCATCTGGGTAATTACGAATGACATACGTTGTAGCCGACGCCTGCGTGAAGTGCAAATATACCGATTGTGTCGATGTCTGTCCGGTCGACTGCTTCCACGAAGGCCCCAACTTCCTCGTCATCGACCCGGAGGAATGCATCGACTGCACCCTGTGCGTGGCCGAATGCCCGGTCGAAGCCATTTTTGCCGAAGACGACGTTCCGGACGATCAGCGCGCCTACATCGCGCTCAACGCCGATCTTGCCAAGGTGTGGAAAGTCATCATCGAGAAGAAGGATGCGCTACCCGACGCCGACGAGTGGGCCGGCGTCAAGGACAAGCGCCAGTACCTGGAGCGCTGACGCGCTTGGAAACCCTGGGCGGTCCGGCACTGCCGCACGCCGTCGCCCATCGCCTGCTCGACCAGCATGCCGGCCGTCTGCCCGATCTCTCCGGTCTGACGGTACTCGTTCCCAATCATCGCGCCGGGCTCGATCTCGCCCGTGCCCTGGCAGAGGGCGCGGGCCGGCCCGTTCTGATCCCGCCGCACCTCACCCCGCTGAAAAGCTGGGCCGAAAGCACCCTGAAGGGCGCAAGCCTGGCCGACGGTCGCGCCGAACCGCAGGCGCACAGGCTGGCACGGCTGCACGGTGTGCTGCGACACCAGAGTTGGCTAGGGGCAGTCGATAAGTGGGCGCTCGCTAATGAACTCCTGCAGCTGGCCGACGAACTGTCAGCCGCACGGCTGGGCGACGCCATCGGATCGCGTATCCGCGCGCTGCATGGGGGCGCCCTCGACCGGGAAACCGCGCTGATCGAGGCCGTGTGGCAGGCACTCAATACCGACGGCAGCGATCCGCAGGCGCGCTATGCCCGTGCACTCGACAGCCTGTTCGAACAGCTTCGCGCCGCGCCACGGCCAGTCTATGGCTATGCGCTCGGCATGCTCACCGCCGTCGAACAACGGTTTCTCGCGCGCTGTGCCGAGCATGTTCCGCTCACGCTGTTCGAGCAGGACACTGGCGGTGACGTGGCCCTCACCCTGCGGCAGGCCTGGCACGAGACCGAGCCGCCGCTGCGCGAGCGCGCCGCCCTGCTGGCACAGCACTGCCCCGCCTCGCCGCTGCAGGCCCGCATCACGCTCAGCCCGGCGCCGCACCTCGAAGCCGAGGCGCGCGCCGTCGCCACCTGGGTGGCCGGTCAGCTGCAGGCCGGCCGTCGCGGCATCGCGCTGATCGCGCTCGACCGCGAAACCGCGCGCCGGGTGCGTGCGCTGCTCGAGCGCATGGACGTGCTGGTGGCCGACGAGACCGGCTGGACGCTGTCGACCACCGCCGCCGCCGCCGTGATCGACCGCTGGCTGGAATGCGTGACGAGCGACTTTCCGCACATCGAACTGCTGGATCTGCTGAAATCGCCGTTCGTGCTGGGCGAACCCGGCGCGCGCCAGGATCAGGTGCTCGCGTTCGAACTGGCGCTGCGCCGGCACGGGGTGTCGCAAGGCATGGCCGACATGCGGCGGCTGGCGTACGGCGAGTTCGCCGCGCTTCCCGTCTGGCTGGCCACGCTGGCCGACGCCCGGCAAGGCTTCGTCCAGACCCGCGCCCCGCTGGCGGTCTGGCTTACCCGCCTCGTCGACAGCCTCGGCAAACTGGAAGCCATTGCGCCCTTCAAGGCCGACGCCGCAGGCGCCCGCGTGCTCGACACGCTCGACACCCTGCGCCGCGACCTGGCGGACGACGGCGAAAAATACGGCTTCGGCGAATGGCGGCGCTGGCTCAATCTGGCGCTGGAGTCGGAAAGCTTCATCGACGCCAGCGTGGCCAGTCCCATCGTGCTGACCTCGCTGCCCGCTGCGCGCGGCCGTCTGTTCGACGCGGTGGTAGTGATCGGCGCCGACGCCCGTCATCTGCCCGCCCACCCCGCCCCCGGCCTGTTCAGCCAGGCCACCCGCATGCAGCTTGGCCTGCCCACCCCAGCCGACGAAGCGCTCGCCGCCACCGCCGACCTGATGCAACTGCTGACCCAAGGGCCCGCCCTCTTGAGCTGGCAAGCCTGGAACAACGACGAGCCCAACCCTGCTTCCTCGCTGGTGCTGCGGTTGCAGGCCCTGCACCAGGCCGCATGGGGCACGGCCCTGCCGACACAAACCATCGGTGTGCCGCCCGCCCAATCCAGTCCGCTGCCCGGCGCATCCATGCAACCTGCGCCGACGGTATCGGCCACGCAACTGCCGCGCCATTATTCGCCTACTGCCTACCAGACCCTGCTCGATTGCCCCTACCGGTTTTTTGTGCGCAGCGTGCTCGGCATCCGCGAACTCGACGAGGCCGACGAGGCGCTCGACAAGAGCGATTACGGTAACGCGCTGCATCGCATCCTCAAGGCCTTTCACGACGGCCATCCGCCGCTTGAACGCGACGCCGCGCGGGCCCGGCTGAATGCGGTTTCGGCCGCCGAATTCGCCACGCTGCCCGCCTGGACCGCCGCCGCCTGGCGCAGCAAGTGGGAAAAAATCCAGCCGGCCTACCTCGACGCCTGGCTGGCCCACGCATCTGCCGGTTGGCGCTATGAATCCGGCGAAACCGATTTCGCGGTGCCGTACACCGTTGCCGGCCTCGGCGAAGTCACCCTGCACGGCCGCGTCGACCGCGTCGATGCAAAAGACGACACCCGCTACGTGATCGACTACAAGACCAGCACCGCGCAGAGCCTCAGGAAAAAACTCAAGACGCCGGACGAAGCCGTGCAGCTGCCGTTCTACGCCTGGCTGTGCGAAGCCGCTGCCGCCTACCTGCCGATCAACGAAGTGCCTGTCGCGCCGCTCGAACTGGACGGCGAAACCGATGTCGAGGCCATCAGCCGCCGCCTGCCCGACCTGCTCGAAGCCATCGCCGCAGGCGCTGCGCTCCCCGCCCATGGCATCGACGGCGTATGCGCATACTGCGAAGCGCGCGGGCTGTGCCGCAAGGGGATGTGGCATGAGTGAGCCGCTGGATAACGCCTTCGCCCTGTCCCCCGCCCGCTCGGCGGTGGTGGAGGCCTGCGCCGGCAGCGGCAAGACCTGGCTGCTGGTGTCGCGCATGCTGCGTCTGCTGCTGGCCGGCGCGGCGCCGTCGGAACTGCTGGCGATCACCTTCACGCGCAAGGCGGCGCAAGAGATGACCGATCGGCTACATGAATGGCTACGGCTGCTGGCGCTGGATGACGACGCGACGGTGCGCGAATTTCTGCGCGCGCGCGCGGTGCCGGACGCCGAGATCGGCGCGATGCTGCCGCGCGCGCGCAGCCTGCTGGAAACGGTGCTGACTGCGCAGCCGGGGCCGACGGTGACGACCTTTCACGGCTGGTTTCTCGATCTCTTGAAACGCGCGCCGCTGGAAGCCGGATTGCCATGGGGCGCGCCGCTGCTGGAACGCGAAAGCCAGCTGCTGAGCGAAGTGCGCGATCGCCAGTTCAACCGCTGGGCCGCCGCACCGGACACCGCCGAAGGCGCTGCCCTGCTGGCGCTGCTGGCCGACATCGGCGAGCACAGCCTGCGCACGCTGTCGAAACACTTCGTCCAGGCGCGCGCGGAATGGTGGGCCTATACCGATGGCCAGGCCGATCCGGTGGCCTATGCGCTGAGCCAGTTGCGCACGCTGCTGCACCCCGATCTGGACGGCGATCCGGTGGCCGCATTCTGGGCCGACGAATCGACCGTGGCCTGTGTGAAGCGGGTCGGCCTTGCGCTGGAAAAAGGCAGCAAGAGCGAACAGGCGCGCGCGCCGGAAATCCAGCGCAGCCTGGATCTGCCGCCCGACGACGCTCATGCCGCACTGATGAAGCACCTGATGACGGCAGGCAAACGGCGCAAGAAGCAGGCGACCAAGGAACTGGAAAAAGCGCTCGGGGTGGAACTCGACACGTATCTGCGTGACCTCGACATGCTGGAAACCGCGCTCGAAACCCTGACTGCGATCCAGACCGACATCCGCATCTGGGCCCTCAACCGCCACGGCCTGCTGCTCGGCCATGCGCTGATCGCGGCCTATCAGGAGGCCAAGTCGCAGCAGGGCGTGATCGATTTTGCCGACGCCGAATGGCAGGCCTGCCGCCTGCTTGCCAGCGAGGAGCATGCCCCGGCGCTGGCGCTGAAGCTGGACGCACGCTACCGGCACCTGCTGCTCGACGAATTCCAGGACACCAATCCGCTGCAGTGGCAGGCGCTGTCGACCTGGCTGCTCGAGGCCCGCGGCGCCGACAGCGGCATGACCGTCTTCATGGTGGGCGACCCCAAGCAGGCGATCTACCGTTTCCGCCGCGGCGAGGCACGGGTATTCGACGCGGCGGCGGATTTTCTGTCCGCGCATTTCGACGCCGCCCGCTTCAGCACCGACATGACACGCCGGCTGGCGCCGTCGGTGGTGGCGGCGATCAACCTGGTATTCGCCGACGTGGCGGGGTTTGCCGCCCACACCCACGCGCCGGAGAACGTCGACCGTCCGGGCGCGCTGCGCAGTCTGCCGATACAGGTGGAAAAAACCGAAGCCGCCACGGTCGATGGCCTGTCCCACACGGGAACGCCGATCCACTACGCGGCCTCCGGCCACGCGTGGCGTCCTATGCGCAACCCGCTCACCACACCGCAACCGGAAGCCGACGACCGCGCCGTGCACACGGAGGCACGGCAGTTTGCACGGGTATTGCGCGACGAGGTGCTGGACCGCTGGGGCGTGATGGATGGCGGAAGCCCGCGTGCGGCACGCCCGGGCGACGTCATGGCGCTGGTCAGAAAACGTACCCACCTGCATCTGTACGAACGCGAACTGGAAGCGGCACGTATCCCGTTCATCACCTCGCGCCGCGGCGGCCTGCTGCATGCGCTGGAAGCGCGGGATGTGATCGCGCTGCTCGAAACGCTGCTGCTGCCGCACGCCGACCTGAAGCTGGCACACGTGTTGAAAAGCCCGGTGTTCGGCTGCAGCGACGAGGACCTGCTGCGGGTGTTCGCGCCGCAACCGCCGGACGAAACACGCGGCTGGGAACGACTGGCCACCCTGATCCATCAGGCCGACTGCCCGTCCACCCTGGCACGCGCCGCGTCCCTGCTCGGTCGCTGGCGAACGCATTGCGGCACGCTGCCGGTGCACGACCTGCTCGACCGCATCTATTTCGAAGGCGATCTCGAAACACGCTATGGCACCGCCGTACCGGAAGCGATGCGGCCGCAGGTCGCCGCCAACCTGCGCGCCTTCATGCAACTGGCGCTGACACAGGACGCGGGACGCTATCCCACGCTGGCCGGCTTCATCCGCGAACTCGCCAGCCTGGTCGACGATGCCGACGCCGCACCCGGCGAAGGCCTGGCCGCCGACGGCGAGAACGCGGTGCGCCTCCTGACCATCCACGGCGCCAAGGGGCTGGAAGCGCCCATCGTCTGGCTACTGGGCGGCAGCGACCACCAGAAAGGAACCAGCTATGCCGTGCTGGCGCCATGGCCTCCCGAAGCACCGCGGCCGGTGCATTTTTCCCTGTTCGGCAGACAGGAAGAACACGGCGCATGTCGCGAAGCCTGGTTCGAGGAAGAAGCAGGGCTGGCGCAGCGCGAATCCGACAATTTGCTGTATGTCGCGCTCACCCGCGCCGAACAGGCGCTGATCGTGAGCGGCGACGCGGAGAAAAACGCCTGGCTGCAGCGTGTCGATGCTGCCTGGCGAAACCTGGACCTGCCGGCCGACCTGCCCCCCGCAACCACCCGGGCAGCGGATCGCCTCCTGCCGCCGATCCGCATCGACGCCCCGGCAATCGGACAGCGCGTCGGCACGCCGGTGGCGAACCCGGCCGCGGCAAGCGGCGAACTCTTTCACGCCTGCCTGGAGCACCATGCGCCACCCGGAACCCCGCGCGATCTGGCGGCGCTGGCGACGCACCTGGGACTCGAAAATCAGCTGGACGCCATCGAATCCGCCGCCCGTACGCTGCTGGCAAAGCCGCATCTGACACGTTTTTTCGACCCCGCGCAGTATCGGCGCGCGTACAACGAACTGACCCTGCTCGATGGCCACGGACGCTTGCAGCGACTCGACCGCGTGGTGGAACGCGACGATTCGGTGTGGCTGATCGACTATAAAACCGGCGACGACAGCCGCACGCTGTCCGACGCCGAGCTGGCCGAGCGCCACCGTACACAGCTGGCGGGATATCGCACCCTGCTGGCGGCACTGTATCCCGGCAAGCCGCTCCATGCTGCATTGCTGCTGGCCGACGGACGGCTGGTCGAACTGAACAGCGTATAACTACACCCTGCATTCACCGTTATCTAGGACCTGCAACCTTGATCGACAAGCCTTTCTCCGAGTCCTGCGTACAAAACCGCGACCCCATTCTGGCGATATTGCGCCCGCTGTTCGCCGATCGCCGCCATGTGCTCGAAATCGGCAGCGGTACCGGCCAGCATGCCGTGTATTTCGCGGCCGACCTGCCGCATCTCGTCTGGCAGACCGCCGACGTGCCGCAGCATCACCCCGGCATCCAGGCCTGGCTCGAAGAGGCCGCGCTGCCCAATGTGTTGCCGCCGCTGGCGCTCGACGTCAACGACGCCGCCTGGCGCAGCGGCCGCTATGACGCGGTGTTTTCCGCCAACACCCTGCACATTATGGGCTGGCCCGAGGTGGAAAGATTCTTCGCGGGCGTGGGCGCGGTACTGGAAGCCGGCGGCATCCTGGCGGTATACGGCCCGTTCAACTACGGCGGCCGCTATACATCGGAGAGCAATGCCCGCTTCGACGCCTGGCTGAAGGCACGCGACCCGGCCTCGGGCGTGCGCGATTTCGAGGCGGTAGAGGCGCTGGCGCGTTCTCAGGGTCTGGTTCTGCAACAGGACATTGCCATGCCGGCCAACAATCGCACGCTCGTGTGGCGCATGGCGGGCTGAATTCCGCTTTGCCTTGCGGGGCGCTTTGCTATAACACAACCATTAAGAAGTTGGTTGGGGAACTCGCATGCGCATCGCCGAATTGATCCAGCGCTGGGGCCAGGAGGGGCATGCGCACCCGGATGCGCGCACCTATACGGTTCATTTGCCACTGCGTGATGCCGCCCGCGTCGAAGCGCTGCGCGTGATGTATCCCGACTGCAGCGACGCCCAACTGATAGCCGACCTGATCCGGGCCGCCCTCGACGAACTTGAAGTTGCCATGCCCTACATCCCGGGCAACCGCATCATTGCCGAAGACGACTATGGCGATCCGATCTATGAGGATCTCGGTCCCACCCCGCAGTTCTACTCGCTGTCGCATGAAATCCTGCGCAAGCTGGCCGCCCCGCCCATGGACAAGTAGCTGTCGAATTAATTTACATATCGCGTCGCATTGCGTGGGCCCAAACAAGCCAGCGCCTTGTTTCTTATGGCGTTTATTTCCTGGCACGACGATTGCTGTCCCTCCTCTTACAACAACCCTGACTGCGAATACCATGTATCTTGGCCCGGCTTTTCTCTTCGCAGCATTTGCCAGTCTGTTTTATGTTCCCGGCTTTCTGGACATGCCACTGGGAATGCTTACTTCGCGTCAGCTCATCTCGGAATTGCTGTTTCTCGTCTTTGCGCTGATCGCGCTGGCCGCGCTGGCACGCTCGATCGAACTCGACCCCGTGTGGCCATGGCGGCCGGGATTCCGCCGCCTGCTGAACGTACTGCTGGGGCGCGCGCAGTAAGACCCGGCCATCTATTTGCAGCAAGCCCGGCATAAAATAGCGGCTTTCCGTCCTGCCCCGCCGCCATGCCCGTCAACCTTACCGCTCCCGACCCTGCCTCACTGCTGCCCGTTGCCGGTGTGCGGCTCGGCATCGCCTCCGCCGGCATCAAGAAGCCGGGGCGGCGTGATATCACGCTGATCGAGCTCGCTGCCGGCAGCCAGGTCGCCGGCGTATTCACGCAAAACCGCTTCTGTGCCGCACCGGTTACGCTGTGCAAGCAGCATCTGGCGACGGGAAATATCCGCGCACTGGTGATCAACACCGGCAACGCCAACGCCGGGACCGGCGAGGAAGGCCTCGCGCGGGCCCGCCAGACCTGCAACGCCGTGGCACAGCTGATGGGGTGCGCGACCGAAAACGTGCTGCCATTTTCCACCGGCGTCATCCTGGAACCGCTGCCGGTCGACAAGATCCTGCCGGCCCTGCCTGCCGCGCAGGCCGACCTCGCGCCGAATCACTGGAGCGAGGCCGCGCACGCGATCATGACCACCGACATCGTCGCCAAGGGCGCCTCGCGCCAGATATCGATCGGTGGCAAGGCGGTAACGGTGACCGGCATCGCCAAGGGTTCCGGCATGATCCACCCCAACATGGCGACCATGCTGGGCTTTGTCGCGACCGACGCAGCGATGGCCGCGTCCCTGATGCAACAGCTGGTCAAAGAAGTGGCCGACGTGTCGTTCAACTGCGTCACCGTCGACGGCGACACCTCCACGAATGACAGCTTCATCCTCATCGCTTCCGGCCAGGCCGGCAATACCGAAATCGCCGACGCCTCCGGCGCCGATTACGCCGCGCTGAAGACGGCATTGAGCGAGGTCGCCATCGAGCTCGCGCAGGCCATGGCGCGCGACGGCGAAGGCGCGACCAAGTTCATGACGATCGCCGTCGAGGGGGGACGCGACCGCGCCGAGTGCAAGCAGATCGCCTATGCCATCGCACGCTCGCCCCTGGTGAAGACGGCCTTCTTCGCCAGCGATCCCAACCTCGGGCGCATTCTCGCCGCCATCGGCTACGCCGGCGTGACGGACCTCGACGTCAATGCGCTGAAGGTCTGGCTCGGCGACGTGTTGGTGGCGGAAAACGGCGGCCGCGCCGCCAGCTACACCGAGGCGCAGGGCGCGGCGGTGATGAAGGAAGCCGAGATCACCGTGCGCGTCGCACTGAATCGCGGCACCGTGAATGCCACCGTATGGACCTGCGACTTCTCCTACGATTACGTGAAAATCAACGCGGAGTACCGCACTTGATGCCATGAGTGTGCAGCTGACCGTCGAGCAGACTGCCTTTCTGCAAGGCCCGTTGTCGATGAACGTCGGCGCGGTGGGCCGCGACGGTTGGCCATGCGTGTGTCGGGCTCAGGGCGTGATGGTGGCGCGCGACCGGCGCGCGCTGACGGTATTGCTGTCAGCCAGCCGTGGGCGCGCGGTGATCGACGCGCTCGACGCGGGCAGCGGAATCACGCTGGTGGTCAGCCGCCCGTCCACCCATGCCACCCTGCAACTCAAGGCATCCGCAGCCACGCGCGCGACGACTGGCGCGGCCCAGCGCGCATGCAGCGCACGCTGTGTGGCGGCGTTCGCCGACGAACTGAAGGGGCTGGGTTACGGCGCGGGGCTGGAACAGGCACTGGCCGCGCTCCTGCCCCCGGACGACCTGGTGGCATTGCGCTTTGCGCCGGAAATCGTGTTCGATCAAACGCCCGGACCCGACGCCGGACGCGTGCTGGCGCGCGCATGAACCTATCGCTCGAATCACTGCGCCCCTGCCTCGACGGCGCGATTCCTGCCGTCGTTGCCACCAGTGCCCAGGACGGCACGCCGAATGTGGCCTATGCCTCGCAGGTGCATTACGTCGACGCCGAACACGTGGCGCTGTCCTATCAGTTCTTCAGCAAGACACGCGAAAACGTGCTCGCGCATCCTTACGCGCAGGTACAGGTGGTCGAACCCGGAAGCTTCCGCCACTTCCGGCTCAAGCTGCATTACATGCGCACCGAAACCGCCGGTCCGCTGTTCGAATACATGAAGGCGCAGCTCGCCGGCATCGCGGCGCAGACCCACATGGACAAGGTGTTCGTGCTGCGCGGTGCGGACATCTACCGGGTGCTCGACATCGAATCGGTCGATCCCCATATCCCGCCCGCGCCGCCGCCGTCCGATGCGCTTCTGAGCCTGCGGCGCACGCTCGACCGCCTGGGCGACACGACCGATCTGTCGGATCTGGCCGATCGAGGACTCGCAGCCCTGACCGCCGGCTTCGGCATCCGCCACGCGCTGCTGCTGATGCTGGACGAGGCCGGTGCTGCACTCTATACGCTGGGAAGCCTGGGCTATCCGGATTCCGGGATCGGCGCGGAGGTGAAGGTCGGCGAAGGCCTCATCGGCGTCGCCGCGCGCGAGCGGATTCCCGTCCGCATCAACTACCGCACGGGCGACTATGCGTACCAGACGGCGATGCGCGCAACGCATGCGACCGAGCCGCGTATTCCGCTGCCGGTGCTGGCCAATCCGCACAGCCGGATTGCCGTCCCCCTCATTCACGGCGGCCGTCTCCTTGGCGTGCTCTACGCCGAAAGTGAACACGACGCCTTCTTCAGCCATGCCGACGAGGATGCACTGGTCGTCTACGCCCGCCACCTCGCCGCGCTGGTCGCGCAGGCCGCGTGCGAGCCGGACGACGCCGAGCCCGCGCATGACGAACCCGCGACGCGCCCGACCGGCGTGCCGCTGGCGGTGCGCTACTTCGCCGCCGATCACAGCGTCTTCATCGACAACGACTACCTCATCAAGGGCGTGGCCGGCAGCATCCTGTGGACGCTGCTCAACGAACACGCCCGCAACGGTCGCCGCGATTTCTGCAACCGCGAACTGCGGCGCGACCCGCGCCTGCCGCTACCCGATTTCGGCGACAACCTGGAGACGCGCCTGATTTTGCTGCAGCGCCGCCTCGCCGAACGCTGCCCGACGATCGCACTGGAAAAAACCGGTCGCGGCCGCTTCCGGCTGAACATCGATCGACCGCTGCAACTCAGCACCTGATCCTTTCGTCAGGTCGTCGCAAGCGCCTCACACCCGACCACAGCGTCTCCCAGCATGCCCTGCACCGCCTCCACCACAGCTTCGGCGGTCGGCAGCGCGGCCTGTTCCAGCACCCACGAGGACGCGCCGGGCGCGTCCGGCCCGGTCAACCGCACGACCGGCGCACGCAGGGCATCGAACGCCCGGGTGACCGCCAATGCGGCCAGTTCCGCCGCCATGCCGCAAAGGCCGCTGGCTTCGGTGACGACGACAAGCCGTCCGGTCTTGCGCAGCGAGCGCAGTACCGTCGCCTCATCGAGCGGCTTCAGCGTGCGCAGATCGATCACCTCGGCAGCGATGCCTTGCGCCTGCAACTGCTCGGCGGCCTGCAGGCACACCCCGACCGTCTTGGCATAGCTCACCAGCGTCACGTCGGCACCGACGCGGCGCACGGCCGCCTGTCCGAGCGGCACGAGGTGATCGGCCCCATCGGGCACCTCGCCTTCCTGATGCAGCAGGGCAAGATCGGTGAAGAACAGCACCGGGTTGTCGTCGCGGATGGCGGCCTTGAGCAGGCCCTTGAAGTCCGCCGCGGTCGACGGCATCACCACTTTCAGCCCCGGCGCATGCGCGAACATCGCTTCCAGGTTGTGGTTGTGCTGCGCGCCGACGCACCAGCCGCTGCCGGTCATGCTCATTGCCACCAACGGAAATTCGAACTGCCCGCCCGACAGGTAGCGCAGTTTGCCGGCGCTGTTGACCAGCGCGTCCATCGCATAGGTGAGAAAAGGCGCGAACAGCAGGTCGATCACCGGCCGCAGACCGCTCGCGGCTGCGCCCACCGCCGTGCCGGCGATAATGGCTTCGGCCAGCGGGGTATTGCGCACACGTGCGGCGCCGAAATTCCGCACCAGATCGCCGCGCTTGGTGGCCACGCCTTCGCCCATCAGGAGCACGCGTTCGTCGCGCTGCATTTCCTCGGCAAGCGCCTGATGGATCGCCTGCTCGGTCGTCATTCGGCTCATGGGCGGGCTCCTTGCTCCACATACACATGATGGGTAAGCGTGCGCGGGTCGGGCCACGCGCTCGCCTGGGCGAAGCGTGCGGCGGCCTCGATGCGCGCCGCGACCTGGTCGCGCAACTGGGCCAGGCCTGCCGCGTCGAGGATGCCCTGCGCAAGCAGCCGATCCGCCTGCCCTTGCACGGGATCGCGCGCCTGCCAACGCGCCAGCTCGTCGGCGTCGACATAGGCCTGGTCGTCGGGTTCGAAATGTCCGCGCAACCGGTAGGTGACGAGCTCCAGGAAACGCGGCTGCCCATCCGCACGGATCGCCGCGACCGCTTCCCGTGCGGCCGCGTGCACTGCCTCGACGTCATTGCCGTCGACTGTCGCAACCGGCAGCCCGTGACCTGCCGCCCAGTCGGCGATCGCATTGTCGGGCATGGTCTCGCGGCGGTGCACGAAAGCCTGCCAGTCGTTGTTCTCGCACACGAACAGCAGCGGCAGCTGCCATTGCACCGCAAGATTGAGCGCCTCGTGGAAAATACCTTCGCAGGCCGCGCCGTCGCCGAAGAACACCGCCGTGATCCCGCCCGGTTCGCCCTGCCCCAGCTTCTGCGCAAGGGCGACGCCGGGCGCCATCGACAGCTCGCCGCCGACGATGGTCGAGGTGAGCACCACGCCGAGTTCCTTCGCCGAAATGTGCAGGCTGCCGCTGCGGCCGCCGCAGTAGCCATCGACGCGCCCCAGCACTTCGGCCATCAAGCGGCCGGGGTCGGCACCACGGGCGATCAGGTGCGCCGCGCTACGGTGATTCGTGAGAATGCGGTCGCGTGACTCCAGCGCGCCGACCACGCCGACGGCGCAGGCTTCCTGGCCGACGCTGGTGCAGGTGCCGGGGGCGCCGCCACGCTGGAATTCGACGAGCTTCTCTTCGTAGGCACGGATCAGCAGCATGGCCTCCAGCCGGCGAAGGGCGTCGGTCGTCCCCACCGCGCTCATTGGGCCACCTGCACCGGCAGGTTTTTCGGCGTCAGATCGAGATAGGGCGTGGCCACCTGGCCGCCCGGCGGCACATAGGCCGGCACCGGCTGGCCCTTTGCGCCGAGGCTGCGCACATAGCGGTAGATCGCCTTGAGGTCGGCATCGCTCATGGCTCGCAGCGACGGGGCCGGCATCGGCGGCCGCATCGGCTGACGCGCCCGTTTCAGCCAGGTCTTCTCGTCCATCTGCTGGACCAGCTGCCGCAGGTTGGCCGGGTAGGTCGTGCCCCACGGCCCGTGCCAGCCCATCGCGTCGCCGGTCAGCCATTCGGATTCC
>Ga0208957_1001258_pt1 | contig 13611 bp, 19 predicted proteins | sample RifOxyA1_FD_184029 | JGI IMG/M metagenome (GOLD analysis project Ga0208957, IMG submission 184029) | Groundwater microbial communities from Rifle, Colorado - Rifle Oxygen_injection A1 (SPAdes) | ecosystem: Environmental > Aquatic > Deep subsurface > Groundwater | place: Rifle, Colorado, United... | reverse complement strand
AAAGCTACCATTTGCACCCTGTTTAATTCGTGAGAATAGATACGGGAAATTCTTGTATATATTTGGTAAATTAAGATCATAGGCTTTAGTTTTGAGTCTTTTGGTAAAAGCCGATTCATTATCGTTAGTCCCTGTATCCAACTGATAGATATAGCCATCGTGTGAACCTGCGTACAAAATGTCTTGGCCCGTAGTAGCTTCTATAAGGGCTAAAGAAATAATGTTTTTAGGCTCAGTAAACTTAAAAATTGTTGCGGCAGGGAGCAACGTCCCAGCAGGCCCAGGCGTTCTCAAAGAATAATCCAGCACAATAACTATATTGTTATTGGTTTGTCCCGGTTCAGCTACAGCAAGCCAGTATTGTGATTTGGTCTTATGATTAACCCCATAAAACATGCTATAATTCTGTGTTTTCAGGCCAATAATATCGTTCTGAATGTTAAAAGTTAAATTAGGATATTCTATCCCAGCGGCCCGCTCGGTATCGGCAAGACTCTTTATCCCTTCAACATCATAAAAGAAAGCGTCTGACCCGATTGAGACAACCGAGAAGCGGGCTACTGTGCCGGTTAAAAATGCTACTCTTTCTGGTGTAAAAACATTAGCACTAGATGAGTTCCCTGTACTACCCAGTATTCGCCAAATAGCTTGTCTCTTAAACACATACAAAAACGTATCCATAAATGAAAGAAAAGCTATAGGTGGGTCTCCATCCTGATACCCGCAATAGCCTGTCCATGAATCATTCGGCGTTGTCCAATCCTCTGGGGCATTAACCGCACAGGCAGTTATTTTACTGGGGTCGGCACTCGCCCCAGCCATAAACAAATGATTGCGGTGGGCACAAATTATTGAAGGATCCGCCGGTGGACTCCCACCTAAATCGGATACTGTAGTTCCATTATATTTTTGCGGGGCCTCTGCACCATTGACAAAGACAGCCAGATTAGCCAGCATAGCCATCTGGGGATATTGCCCACTAGTTAGTCCCGTTTTGATAGAGCTAAAAACACCAGCAGCATCTACATGCAACTCTGTCCCTTCGGATACAACAAATTTGCGTGTTCCATCATTATATTTGCAGAGAAACATGCCTGTTATTGCCCCACCAGCCCCAACAGCTATAGGGTTATACTTACTCGTGCCATTTCTAGTCTTAGGCCCACCATTAACGTTAAATTCCCAATTCAAAATATCTTGGACAGCGTTATCGGGAATTAAATTTCCAGGTAATCGGGAGTTTTTCCCAGCACTAAAATCTCTTATCATTAAACTAGGCATAGGGATTCTCTCCATAATCCCACCCTGCCATTTTGGGATAATGATCTGGCAGTGGGTCACTATGAATGTCTATCATTTTTTGTAGTTTAGCGTAAAACTTGCTTTCTTCTTTTGTTGACAACGGTGTTACGCTTTTAGCGATAAATTCCATTCCCTTCCATATAAGCCCAGTAAGAAGGATATGTTGATCTTTTTCTGGTATATCGGGCGTGTTTCCATCAGCAGTCAGACGGGTAATATATTTTTTGTCATCGTAATAAATAGTCATTACCGATGTAGGAATTGGGTCAAGCCATATTGTCTGATAGGCTGGCACAATAACATTTTCAGGGTCGCCCTCACTATCTGTATAGTCTGGATAGATATGCGCTAACCAAATTTCATCCCTGCGTTTCAAGAGGAGTGGGGTCTTTTGTTGCCGGAAATTAAAGTAATACTCTGCATCGCTATTTAGCTCCCCTCCGGCGGCAGAATAGTCTTGTTGATTAACTACAGTGGCGAAGCTGTTCCCACGCCGATAAAGCCATCTCCAGTCTGCTGCCCCAGCTATTTCGTACATCAGGAGATTAATTTCATCCATCAAATATAGAGCCAGCCTATCGGTTGTAGAAGCAAGGGTAGCTAAAACATCTTCTCCCAGCTTATGCTTTACAATATTTATCATCTGTAACAGGCTGTACTTTGCCATATAAATCCCTATAGCTAGGGGCTGGGCATAGGGCCAGCCCCATCCTTTTTAGCTACTTTCCCTTTTTAAAAAAGCCTTCTTTTTCTGTTAGGGGCATATTGATCGGGCCTCCACCGGCATTGATCTCTTTCTCGGTCTCGTCAGTTGTAAACGTAGGAACACCATAAGGCCCCATATCGCTAGCATTCCCGGTCTTTTGGTTCCCTGTTCCATACAACTTAGGGGTCAGGTCTTGCTCGTAATTCTTTCCCATCTTCTTTAATCCTCCTTTTTTCTCAAGTTACTTTTTTTCTCTTGCAAAAGGACTAGGATACTTTGCAAAGCATCATCCACCTTATCCTGCCGCTCCTCCAACTGTTTTACTGCCTCTGCCAAGCTAATCTGCTTTATCATGGCAGCTTTTTCTGCCTGCCGATCCTCATCGGATTTGTCAACAATCCGAAATACAGCAGGTGCCCTCATAGCCCTTTTAACAATCGTATCGTCAAATACCCGGGTAGGACGACCCTTAATAAAAACTATCCCACAAAATTTCTTAACCTCCTTATTTGCCTGCGGATCGTAATATTCTAATACCTCCATGTTTATTTCCACCTCCTTTCAAATAAACTTCACCGTCCTGGGCATTGGGCAACCATAATACAACCCTTTCCCCTTTTTCTTTTTCACTGGCAGTGGCTGCTCGGTCCCCCTAAGAAAAAACACCGCCATAAAAGGCAAGTGCAAGGGGAAATGTACCCATGCGAACAGTCCGACAATAAATACACTATACCAATAGGGCATATTTACAGTCCCAAATAATGCCTGCCATCCAACGTAACAGAATAGTCCCACGCTTCCTACCAACCCCAGCAAACCCAGTTCAAACCATGCCTGCAAATATTCATTATGGGCATAGGTAAGAATCGTGTCTTTACCCCACTTGTTAGGCCCCCGGGCCTGCGTATGCTCCCATTGCTTATCATATAACGACATGATAGGCTCATAAAAGCCCAACCCATAACCTGTTATGGGCTGTTTCTTAATAAGAGACATGGTCTCTTTGGTAATATAAAGCCGGTTATTGAATGCCATAACTACATTACTCCTGATTGCTGATGAAAAGCTCAGCATAACACTCACTAAAATCCCTGCTAAAAGACTCGTTACAACAAAAGGAAGAAAGAAATGCCGCCTAATGCCTAAATGCGCCACCCATATCAATCCGGCAATCACCCCCACCATTTCACTAAATCCTATCTCATGGCGGACAACAATATTGGCTAATAACGCCCCCAATACTATAGGTAATCCTATTGCCCTGAAATAACGAACCGAACTATTGACAAAAAATAGCGGGATAGCTGCCACCAGAAACATTGCCCAATACTGACTATTGCCGAAGGTCCCAAATATGCGCCAACTTACAAGGGATTCGTCAATCATTGTAAATATCGGGTCATAGAAAATTTGCATCAGACCATAACCAGCCTGGAAAATAGCCGCCACACATATAGCCATCTTAATCCAATTATCCTGGAGATGGTTTTTGCAGAAATAAAAGAGTGCGGTAAAAAGCACTCCATAAGCCAGCACAATAAGACTAGGCGGGAACATACCTGCCGGACTGACATAATGGTATAAGGCCACAAGGGCAAGAACAGAAAATAGGGGATATTGCTTCCAGAATAAAACCACCGCCCCTACTCCCCCAAATGTCAGCAAGCTCAGGGTTTTATAGTTCAAACAATCGGTGGTAAAGGGATCAATACTAAGTGCAATAGTCAGGATAACAACAAAGGTCAATAGAACCAAAATATGCTCCTTTTCTGGAGATAGGAGAGGGGAACTTCCTAATACCCCCCCCTCCTTCTCTTTCCTTACTACCGCTTTAGTTGCAACTTCAGGCGAATAGCCCATGAAGCTGCACCGCTTCCACCAAAAATCACTTTCGCCCGTACATACCGCCCTACCCCTTGGAAATTGACTGGCCCAGACGCATAACTTCGCACATAATTAGTTGTGCTGGTTATGGATGGGAAATCAAACAGGGTATAGGCAACATCTTTGTCAGGGCTATGCTCCAGTCTGACAACAATGCTCTTGGCCGCACCGCCCTTGTTGATAGCATGGAGGAAAAAGGTTTCCATGAACCCATAAGTATCAGTTGCGCCACCTATCTTCTTGGTTGACCCCGTGGTAAGATCAAGCCACGGAGACACACTTAAATAAGGATAACCGGCCGTCGAACTGTTATAGGTTGCACTGGTAATTGTTAAAATCTTGAAGTTCTCATCATCCGCAGCCCCCACCCCTAAAGGAGTTAATAGAAGCGAAAGAGCTGCTGCAAGAATCAATAGCTTTTTCATTCTCCCATCACCTCCTATTAACTATGGGCTACTGCCGCTGACCGAACTACAAACACGGCATAATCCAGACTATTGAAGATAGTCTTGTTAATACCCAATATAGCTCCACATGCAAAACCAGCCTTATCCTGGTAATCAAACAACTTCTGCCTCCAGAAAGGCTTTTTTGCCCAGGCTATACACCCGGTTTGCTTCCCACAGAACAATCCCTCTGCGCCATTAACATTACTACCCGCTCCCCAGTTGGTTACTGTACGGATGTTCCTATGGGAATGGATCAGCACACCATTGTACATGGCATTTGCCCCTGTGAAGATGGGATTTTTTTGCCCATCCTGGGCCGCAGCATATTTCTGATAATCTTGCCACTGGCCCGCGGCGGTGTTGCTCCGTATATCGGTAATTTGAAACGGATGTAGAATGTTGATATAAACCTCATCTCCATCAACATTCAGCGGCCTTACCATTGGGTCCCGGGTGATAGCTTTTTCCTTACACGCATCCATAAGAGTAAGATCGTAGGTATCACTCGCATCAATATCGCTAGTGCTTGTCGCATCACCCGCATAGACTATAGCAGTAGCCTCTGGTGCTTGCGCCGTTTCACCAAAGGTAAGGGTCGTATCTCCCCAGAGAAACCTGAAACAATATGAATCTATCGTTTCAGCTAACCATATCGCTAGGGCCTGCCTGGCAGTCTCTTGCAGGTTAAAAACTACCCGTTGCTCGGTTAGTTCTCCATCTAGCCGGACACCGTTCCGCATTAACTCCACCGTTACAGTATCGGAGTAAGGAACTAAAGCCTCTTCGTTAAGCTCCAGGGTACTACCGCTTAAAGAGGGAGCATTGGCCAATTTCATAAAGAGCTGATAGGTTATCCTATCGCCCTTCTTCTTGGATAGATCATCCTTTTCCTCAAAAATATTGTTCATACCAGGGCCACTAAACCGCTTGAAGTATAAATACTTCATGGCCTCAAAAATTATCGCCTTATCCCATAACTTCTGAGTTAAAGCACTTCCAGTTGCAATGCTAGTATCTGCCATTTATTTTCTCACCTCTATTCTTCTGGCAACCCCCCCCTAGCAAGCATATATTGGATGCGTTTCTGAACTGTTGGCGGTAATTTGGCATAGTCTTCCATACTCCCGTTAGCGACCTTCTGTAGCTCTTCTTCTAAATTCGTACTACCGCCGCTTCCCATACCGCCGACACCGCTAGACCGTAAAGTTCTCGGTCTGGTGAGTCGAGCAATCTCTGCACGACGGTTGTCTTTGCCGCTATTCTTACCGCCTGTCTGCTGTTGTATAGACAGAATGCTTCGGTAGGCATCTTCTAAGTATCGGACGCCTCTACGTTCAGCATAACGCTTGACCTTCTCAACTTCCTCTATACTGAGTTCGGGATGATTATCTTCAAACTCTATATCCGCCGTTTTAAGTTCTTGTAATGCCTGCCTCTGCTGCTCTTGCTGGCGGGCATTTTGTAAGACAGCGTGGGTAACTTCTTCTATCCGCCTATCTATTATAGGAAAGAACTTATTAGGGTCTGGATACACCTCATCCCATTCAGGAAGGTCTTGAGAAGGATTTGCTTGCCTGCCTTGTGGGGGTTGCACTGTTAAGGAGCGTAATTCCCTTATTTTTTCTTCACGCTCCCGTAGCTCACGTTCATACTGGGTTCGCTCCCGGGCAACCTTATTCATCCGCTTTTGCGACTCAAGGGCCGCCGCAGCGATCTTTGCAGGATCGTTCCCATACTTAGCCATAAACTTCTTTAGAGCCTCGTCTATCTGTGGCTCTGGCTCACCGCTTACGGGTTCTTTATCTATCTCATCTAATAGAGCAGATAAAGAAGTATCCGGGGGAGTCTCAGAGTCAAATCTAATAGGCGAATCTCCGGGAGTTGTACTGCCATCACCTTCACCAAGAAGGTCATCGGCAATACTGGCATCAAATTTTAGTTCCATCTTAGGTCTCCTTTCTTTCGGGTAGGCATTATTGCCTAGTAACCGTTTCGGGTAGGTATTTCTACCTAGTAACCGTTTCGGGTAAGCATTGCTGCTTAGTAACCGGCCCGATACTTTGGGCATAAAAAAAGGGGGACATTCTCTACTGAGGACTGGGATAACCCAGCCAAGCTCAATAGGAATGTCCCCCTTCCTATGCCCTTTCCTTCTCCATGAGACGGGACTTTTCTCAACCGTTGCAACGGCTTGGAGAAGATCAATTTTTACTTACTCTGAGAAGTAAGTTATTTCTCCATATGCTTACCCTCTTTCTTATTCGTTCCTTTCTGCATCTCTGGCATCATCTGGTCATTACCCTTATTAGTACCCTTTCCAGACATGCCTTTCATTATCCCTTCTTGTGAGGGCTCCATGTTCGGACTTGGTTTGCAAACTGTCTTTGCCATCTTACCACCTCCTTCTTTTTTATTAACAAGCTCTATTTTATCCTATCGCCCTTTCTTTTTAACTGAAGGCACTTTATAGCCCCGTTCCCGGGCTTCAGATAGTGCAATGGCCTTCATCTGCTCTGGGCTAGTTACTATTGGCCCTTTGCCTGAATGCAATTTCCCTGCATAGCCCTCCCGCATTACGGTTGCTATCTTATCCTGGGCTTTCTCTGAATACTTCTTTTTACTCATCCCTTTTTCCCTTTTTGGCCTTTGGTGCAACAACCGGTGCTTCTGCCGGTGGAGACGGTACATATTTAGTAAAGACCTGCTTGACTTTAGTCTTACCCGCTTTTACTTTAGGAGCTACCATATTATGCTTCCCCCTTTATACTATAGCTGCCGCCATAGGTGGCGGGCCGGGTTGTGGTGGTAGTGGCGGTGCTCCAATATTGCCTCCAGCCGGAAATATCTGCCGGCCCGTAGGAGGCATATTAGCCCCGCCCATAATTTGTCCTAGTACCTCTGTCTGCTGCCTGATACTATCTTTAATATCACCTGGCATATCACTCATTTCTATTAATGCTTTTCCTATCTCTGCCATTGCCTGTGGGGGAAAGTATTTTTGGAGAGGGGATTCGAGCAGACTCATTGCCTCTTCAAACCTTGCCAGCCGTGCAGTAGGGGTGCTTTCCCCTTCCGCTACTACAACATCATAATCGGTAATCGTTAAGTCCTCTAAGATACGTCTTATCCCCTTATCGAACAGCCTTTGTCTAAGGGGGGTATCTTTTTGGCCGATAACTCTAATAAAGTCATCATATTGATAGGTGTCCTGGACTAGCCATAGTACCATCCGGCTAAGATGCTGCTTGGCAAACTTGAAATTTTCCAGCAACCCCTGTAACGACACTGCTGCCTGCCTTTGTCTCAAGCCAATAGCCCTGCCCGATGCTGTTTTATCATCTTTAAAGCCTAATAGGTCTTTATTTACACTAGAAACATCATAGGAGTCGTCTTTCGCTTCCTGCTCTAACCTAAAAAAGCCATCAGGAAATTGGGCTTGGGGCCGGACCTGTATATTTCTACCCGGCATTTTAACTAAGATACTCCCTGCCGATATTCCTTCCCGTTCTATTTTTGCTATCATCGCCGGACTAAGTGCTCCGTGATCTATAGTAAGGCCAACCTGGGGAGCTAACAGCAGCATTTCCAATAGTTGAGCCCGTCGTTTGTTGCGCTCCATCTGTGGCCCCTTCAAGTTTTCCACTATGCCAAATTTTTTCCCTAAAGAATCATACGCAAAAATAGGGGTAATGGAGTAATAATAATTATGTACGGGGCTTTCGACTGGTCCTTCGATAATTTCGTTAGGGCCAAGGAGGATAGAAATAGTCTTTAGGGCAGGGGTGCGTTTTTTAACAATCTCCAGATCATCTATAAAAGTGCCTCTGTGTTGTAAATATTCTTCCCGCTCAAGCTCTATTACATTATCCTTAAAGGGATCAGCAATAAGGTAGGTATCTTTATATTCCCGATACTGTCTTTCGATAACTTTGTAGGGAGTACGGTTCCGGGGCATACCAAACATATCGGCATCATCATATCTACCGCCAGGACGGGAATCGTGGTCAACAATGCCAGAGTCAAGTTCTAAGGCATAATAGTTAGTTAAATCCTGTATTAAATCTTCTGCCTCTGGGTAGGCGGCTATAAACTTCTTCTTACTAAACTCCATCTCTTTAATAAAAAAATCCGCATCCTTGAAATCATCTTCTGTATAATCGGGATCGGGCAAGGCATGTAAGGGATTAAAGACCTTATATCTAATGTATTCCTTTTGTCTCCACATATCTTCCTCTAATCCTAAGTCCAAATAGCCTATTCCACTAATAAGGGCCTGGATAAAGCCCTTGCCTACCTCTCTCCTACCCGTTGTTTGGCTCTCAATCTGTTTTAACACTTCAGTCAATATCTCTGCTACTACTTCATCACCCGATTCTACAGGAAAGACCTTAGTATCAAATTGGTTGATCCAATAATGCCCGATTACTAAATTCACTATCCCTAAAATTTGATTGATCGTAATAACAGGCTTTCTCCTTGACTCCAAAAAGGTCCTTAGTTGTTTATTCCATTGCCCTGACCCATCATAAAACCCAAAGCTCTCTTTTGTCTCCTTCTGCCACTTCTTCCATTTAGCCTTTGCATAGTCATAGTCCGCTAGGCTTTCTCTGACAATATTGGGCTTGCCAAACAGATCCCCTATATTACCACCTACTGTCGGCAAGCCCAATATTTCGTAATCTAATGAATCAAGTAACATTCTGTCTCCATCTTTGGCCAATAAAAAAGGGGGATTCTAAGGTTTTACCCCTAAAAAATCCCCCTTGCAAGGATTTTATTGGCTCTGGTATTACAAAGGTCCCTGTTCCGGGGCAGGTGGCCTTTACCATACACAAAAAAAGCTATCTATTAGCTTATGTTTTTTTTCTTATTCATGTCAAGTACTTTTCTGCTACTTTTCTGCTCCATCGTTTACTCACTCCCCGCTGACCTCCCTTTTTTTGCAGATCAATTACCTTCTTTTCCTCTAGGTCAGCAATAAAATCCACTTGTCCATTAACCACATAGCCTATCACATGCCCATTGAAACACCTAATCTCCTCTATCTCCACCTTGTCTGTTCTATGTCTAGTTAAGGGTGTATTACATTTTTTGCAGCGACACATCTTAAATTGCTGTCCCTAATAATATCAGTTTATGCCCACTACTTCCCATTATTGTTCCCCAATGAAATATAAACTCTTTGATTTTTCTCACCTCCCTAAGTATCCCCATTGATTTTCTACTGGTTCCATCTCTCCAAACCAGTCCTCTCCACTATCGTATGTGTCCCGTCTCTTACCCCTAAGCGGTAGTTCTGCCTGGTCATCCATCCCATAACGCCCCACCAAGATATATTCTAAGGCATTAAAAAAATGTTCGTAATGCCCCTCTTTTACCGGCATTACTTTTTGGGTTGTTGTCCGGTCTTTCTGTTTAGGCTGCCGATAGCCCCCCAGAAAACCCCGGATAATATTCACACAACTTTTATCTACCCGCAATTTAGGCCGTTTTAGCTCTGGGTCAATAGTTGTAAGGAAGTGATACAAAATATTACGACGTTCTTTATATTGCGATTGCCTGCCCCGGGGGATAATACCGTATTTCGTCAAAATATCAAAATCCGAGGTATCTGGACTTGCAGAAGTATAATTTTTGCCTGCAATATCGGCAAAATCTTCAAAAAGAAAGTCCCGATAACATCTGTTTTTCAGGAGTATCGCCATCTCAGCCAATCTTTTTGTCCCTCCCCGATCACTCACAACTATCTCATCCAGTATATCAATATTCCCTCTCTCATCTTCATAGCAATATAAACAAACACTTTTACCCAGACCAAAATCCAACCCCCTGAGTATTGTCCCGTAAGGAGACAGCTTTTCCTGTGTCTTATCAAAGACATGCAAATCTTTCGCAAACCAGGGATAAAAAGGGTCTCCCTTCTGTATGTACCCCACCTTTCCATAAACATATATTTCAGCCATATCCGGGGGCATTGCCTCACAAAGTTTATTGTAATAATTGGGGTCGTTACGGAGCATCGGTTTATTTTCAAATGGAGTATTGAGGAAAAGGGCATGGTTGGGTAATTTTTTCCTGGATTCAGGATAGAAACACTGATATATCCAGTGTTCTTCGGAGTCAGGGGGGTTACTTATAAGATCAATATGATAATCTTTTGGGGGGAAGCCTTCTGGATACCGTAAGCAGCCTACCAGCCCATCTCGTACCATCCTCGGTACTTGTACGGCCTCATCAATAAGTACCCCAGTATATTCACCGGACAGGAACTTACCAACATCCTCTGGCTCTTGGGCACTTCTAAAAATAAAATCTACTACCCCTGGGTTAGCTCCCTGTAAGATCAAACTAGCCGTTTCTTCTTCTCCACCCCTATAGATGCAGTTTACTTCATCTTTTGGAAAGAGCTTAAAGAAGGTTGCCTGTGTAGAATCTTTCAGTTCCCGATAGGTCCTTCTCACAATTAAAAACTTAAAATGCCTGAACCGAGGAAAGTTCCTCTGGGCAATAAGCAACTTTTCTATAAGGGCAGAGGATGTCTTGGTCGAGCCCCTGGGGCCAATTATACACCGATTGTAACCCCTACTCTGGTGGAACGGTTGAATAGAGGGTAGAGGAGAGTATTTTACTATAATGCCCTGCTCGGCTTTATCTATATCGTACCTGATCTTTAAATACCAGGGCAATTCTATCCTATGCCTATCCTGCCCCGTCTCCCAACCAGGCTTATAATACCTGGCGTTGCACTCCTGGCATATCGGATCACCCCAGTAATCCTGTCCTATATTGGGTACTTTTTTATTGCAGTAGAAACAAGTCATCTCAAAGAATTTCTAATTAAGGAAAACCAATAAATTGAGGAATAAATATCTTTAATAATATCTTCATAAATGCTAACCAGTCCCTCCACCTGACCAAAACCGCAAGGCGGTTTTAGCAGGTGAGTTCTAGCGTTAGGAGGTAATAAAAATGGACAAATCCTACCTTGTTGAACCCCTTGAGGCCAAAGGCCCGGAGGCTATCTTGCTTGAAATTGCAAAAGGACTGCATGGTTCCCTCGGTACAGAAAGACGGTCTCAGGTTGATGCCTGGCTTGAATCTAAACGGCTTGCATTGGAAGCATCTGATGCAACTAAACGTGATGCACGTGAAGAAGCCACTCTCTCTATAGCCAAAGAAGCTAACCGCATTGCTTCTTCTGCTTTGGCAGAGGCACGGTTAGCTAACCGTTCTCGTTGGAATGATCGAATAATCATGATTATAGCTATAATAATCGCTACAATAGCAGCAAGGGAAGATATTATATGGCTTGTACTATGGCTTATAAACAAAATTACCTCCTCCTAACAAGTCACTACACCTGACCGCCGAAGCGGCGGCAGGTGAGTTCTAGCGTTAGCAAGCACCTAATTTGCCCTTTGCTATTTCGTAATAAGTGGCGTCTTTTTCAAAACCAATGAAGTCAACGCCTGCCCTGTACAACGCCGCACTCGCGCAACATCCACTTCGGTTTCGTGCAACAGCCCTTCGTCCACCATGCGTTCAACAATGCGTCTATCAAAGTGAGTGCCGTAGCAGGTATCGTTCATTCCGCTTCGCCGATACAGTCGGTGGTCGCCGTGGATTGAGGTATACTCGTAACCCTGCTGCCGCAGACCAAGGAACAACTTGGACTTTTTTTCGTACTCTTGGTCGGTCAGCGGGTTCTCGCCGAAACGTCCGCCGTTGCTGCCAAAGACGGCCACTACAGGCTCGCCGTTTATCTCCCGGTGTTCAATGGAAATTCCGCCGCCGGCTTGCGTTGAAACCCATACTGGCCAATCTTCCGGGAACTCTTGCAGCTTGCGAAGGTAATCACCTACCGTTTTCATCATCGCTCCTTTACCATGCCTAACATTTGCGTCAACGCGGACGCTCCGCCTTCGCGGCAGAGAAAGAAAATTAAGAATATTTAAAGACCTCATGTCTACTCGTTCATCCACTCTGGCTCCTCAGCATGTCGAGAGTCTAAACATGATTGATGTTGAATTTCTTCCCAAGACATCGCTTGAGCAGGATGTCCTTTCGGCATGGAAACTTTATCATGCTCACCTTCAGGACAAAAATTACCCACTTGAATCATGGGCACCCCGTAAAGCTGATCTATTGATTGACCTCTTGCATGTAATGGGTAAGGCTCTCGGTTACCCTTTTGATAAAGCCCACATAAAAAATTCATCATATTACCCCCTTGGTTATGGTGAAACGGTCATCCTTGCAATCCCCCTAGCTCTGATGATATTGCCTTTGTTGCAGGACATGATGACGCAAGGGATTTATTGACCAAATATTGAGTAGCCAATTGACGATTCAACAACCCAATATAATAATTAAATATACATGAACCCTTAGCGAACCCTTCAGTTTTGCCGTTTGTGTATATTTTATAGACTTTTCCTGAAGGCTCAATTACTTTAAAGATAAGTTCTTCTTTATGCATAAAAGTTTTCCCCTTTCCTCCTCAAAAAAAGTATCTAGCAAAAGGTTCACAAAAAACCTAATTTTTTCATCGGTTGGTATATGTTTAAATCTAATACCATGCCCCCTTTTACTTGGTGCACGAAGTAGTATCTCATAACCACATTTATAATTGTTATTGTAATAAACCCCGCTTTTTACATTAGGAGGTAACAGTGGCTTAACTATAAAACAAATTCTTTCCAAAATGTCTGTAATATCTGTCTCGTGCATCTTCTACCTTGAAGCATGGCGGGTTAGCCGGAACGTTATGTATCATTGATCATTTCTTGCAGCACCATACAAGATGCCACAGCATGATGGGTAGGCCCTTTCATTTTGTAAAAAATCCGAGCGGACTTTTGAAGCTCAAGCAATTCTTCTCTGGGTTTGCCTTGATATGTTTTTAAGACTTCCCTCAACGCTTTAGCATAGTGCTGGTCATGATCGCTATCTGATGGAGCTTCTCGTTTGATAAAACTCTCAATATCCATATGCCCTCCCATCCGAGCGGACAAGCCGCTCAATTCAGTGTTATATAATCTGTATTACCTCCGCCCCGCAAACACGGCATTTAGAACCTAATTGAACCGTAATATTCCCTCGCCCACAACGACCACATTTTAGCTTCATACCTTTAGAGCGATAGCATTGGTACCCAATCTGTCCTGCTTTGCCTGCAACAATAACTATTCTAAACACTTTTCCCAGCAGTTCTGAACGCCGAAGATTCTGTTGCCTTTGTGCTTCTATGCGGCTTCCTTCCATAATTAC
>Ga0208957_1001257_pt1 | contig 13611 bp, 25 predicted proteins | sample RifOxyA1_FD_184029 | JGI IMG/M metagenome (GOLD analysis project Ga0208957, IMG submission 184029) | Groundwater microbial communities from Rifle, Colorado - Rifle Oxygen_injection A1 (SPAdes) | ecosystem: Environmental > Aquatic > Deep subsurface > Groundwater | place: Rifle, Colorado, United... | reverse complement strand
ATTGAGCGGTATTCTGTGCTTGTTTTTTGCACACATTCAGCAAGCATTAAGTTCGATGTAGGGTCTGCCGGGTCTTTAAAATATTTTGCAATGTCATAACTGATTATTGTTTGACTCTGCCTGAGCTTCCCCTCAAGGCAATACAAATCCTGCCAACCACTATATTGGGTGGTGGGGCAGTCCTGTATGCAAGAAGTCCCACTTGCCGTGAATCCACTGAGGCAGGCAGTCGGGGTGAGCGCAAAAGCCTGCCCTAGCGAAAATAACAGCAGTGAGGCGAATAACAAAACAAGTGCAATTTTGTTCATAGTTTTACCCCCTTCAGCCATCCCATATCATAAGCAATTACAAGCAAGGTAAATGTTGGAACAACGTCCACAAGGGGGACTATCTCCACAAGCCCGCCGAACGCGTAAACGCCTAGATAAGGATAAAGCAGAATTGCTGTAATGAAATCAACGAGGTCTCCCAATATAGGAATCATTCCTATGCCTAAGTAATCGATCAAGTCTGAAATTATTGCGATTGTATAGGCTGTTTTCATTCCTTTGTGCATTTTACTTCCCTCTTTACCCCACACTGATTTGCATTGATTTGCTGTTCACAATTCCCTCAGGGGGAACGCCATAAACATCTACTTTGAGATTGTGTGTTCCTGCTGCTATGCCGTTAATTGAGAATCTTCCTCCCCATGCATTCAAAGGACCAAAACTCCATTGCCCCAAGTCCTGGCATTTGCCATCTATGCAGATTTTTACATTATTGCCAGAGCAAAACCCTGCTATGCAAAGCGGAACTCCTTGGACATTCATCAGGAATATGTTTTCTTTGGATTGAATGTCACTTACCGTTACGTCTGGGACTCCAAGTGGATTCAGGAATGGTGGGCTCAAGATAACCATTCCGCTAACTGTATAGTGCTTCTGCCCCGCTGTGCCATCCATTATTGCAGGAATTGCAAATGCGAAAAGCAAAAGGGCAATTACTATTACTGGAATCAATATTGCAATTAATTTCAAATTTTCACCTTCCTCAATCTCCAAATTCCTGTTATCAAAAGCGCTATTGCCCCAATTATCAGGATTGTGTTGAAAAGAGCCGACCAAACCCCGCATACCGCAAGCGCGGCATAGCAGAGCGGGTTAATCGCATTCCAGCCCGTGCATCCTCCGCACATTGGAATTGATGTTGCCCAAAATAAAACGAATGCAAGGAGTATGAAAACCACAGGCAAAATCAAAGGCTGGTATTTTTTCACTTGAATCGCCTCCATGCGAGGTATCCGACTGCGGCAATGGCTGCGATTATTCCGCCGATTATGAGCAAAGTGGGATCAAACTCTATGGGCTTCCTATAGCACTGCGTTAAATCAAATGCACAGTTTGATTTGCATTTGAGTTCCCCACCATCATAGCCTTCTGTAACGCAGGATCTGTCTCCGAAATTACTCCCATCGCATTGTTCCCCTGAATCAATCTTGCTGTCCCCGCATGTAGGGGGTATTACACAATTCTCATCAATCAATCCGTCATTATCGTCATCAATGTTGTTGCCACACACTTCTTCCTTTATGATTGGCGGAGTGCAGTCCAAAGCAAATGAGCAGCTTTTTTCCACTCCTGCATAATTCAGATTAACTATGCAAGAAGTATGAGTTTCTTGAGCTATTGATTGTGTTATAGTATAATCCCTTGAAAGCCCCGCATCCAAATTGTCCATTATGCTTTTGTTGCCACCCACACAAGAGTAGCTTAAAGTGTATGCTCCTGAAACAGTGCCTGTGTTTTTAACTGTTGCATAAGTTGTGGGAAGTGGACGCTGGCATTCTCCACTGATCGCTCCGCCACAACTGATTTCAAATTTTGGAACATTCCTTATTATTCCAATCCATTCTGCCTTCGCCACAAGGGTTATTACAGGATTTTCAGTTAAAGCAGTATTTACAATTACGGAATTTGTGCTTGGGGTAAAATTGTAGCCCCCAATTTTGCTGTTTCTGCTATTTACAATTGCAAAATAGGAGTTATCCAAATCCGTTTTTGAAACTTCCACTTGGTCATATCTCTGAACAAGGGATATGTCACCACTATAATCTTCTGCGAGATTTATAATATCGACTAATTTGTCCCTGTAGATATTCACTGATGAATTGTCCACATTGCTCCAAATGTTGCCATAATTGATTGGGGCATCATCAGAAATATCAACAGTCTGCTCAAATGTTTTCAATGAGCCTGCAAAATTCACATGAGCAACCAATTCACTTCCACTATAGAGATTTACTGAAGTTTTTGATTGTGTCAAGTGGTCAATAGTTGATTCCTGATTTTTTGCATTAATTAATTGAACTGCTATGTCCATTTCAGTTGTTTTTTTACCATATTTCATTGCCGAAAAGCTGGCTTCCCTTGTAAGACAAATAGTTTTTATCTGGGCATAATAATTATCACTAGATATTATTGTTGAAGCGGACTTCCAGCCAAAAGAAACATAACCTGACTGGGATTTGCACTTTTGATATTCATTTTTGGCAATTACTTTCTGTGCAGTTGTGTCCTCACCGGCAGAAAGAAAACTGCCGAGCGAATAGCTTTGGACTGTCGCTAGTGCTGTTTTTGGCAAGAGAACGGTTCTTGTAGTGCTTGAATCAACATTTATTATAGTGTCCATTTTTTCTTTTTTAGCAACAAAATAAAAAGAAGGATTGGAATAATCTATTGGAACATTAGGGATCATTACTGATTCCTTTTCAAACGAACCAACCATTGCAATGTCGTTTCCTGCACCAACTGAGAATGTCGCGACGGCGATATTTCCTGTTATCTGCGCCTGTGGATCATTTGAAGCGAAATATGTCTGCCCCGCAGAAAGAGTTAGCAACTGTGAGCTTTCAGTGCCAGTTATTGCAAATGGGGTGGGAATAACTCTGGAATAAAATAATGCGCCAATGATAATTGCGACTAATAGAATGTAAGGCATGATTTTCATAATTTTTAGTTTTCTTGCCATTAGAATTTCACCTTGTCTATGAATTCAACCAAAACACCCTTTATGAAAATCATCAAAACAAGGGCAAGCACAATCATCAGCAAGCCCAGATTCAGGGCGGGTGGAGTTCTAATCAAATCAATCAATAGCCCGCTTGAGGCAAAAAACGCAATGAACAGAAGTGCGACTATCATTTCTATGACTGTGAATATTGTTCCCTTCAGCAGGAAGCGTATGGGCAATTCCACTATTCCTTTTTTTCCAAATGCCATAATTTATTTCTCCTTGTTTTCTAAAAGGCACTGCGGCATTGAAGCCGCACCAAAACCCGAAGGCAAACTTGTGAGGGTAAGCCCTTTTTTTGTGTGCCTGTTATTTTTTGTTTTGTTTTTTTGAAAAAACAAAGGAGTGCGGGCTGCCCCGCACTTTTTGCAATGAATGATTGGTTCTCTATCCCAGATAGAGCGGTGCGCTGATGTTCTGCGCCCCTATGTTTGCTGGGGTGTCGTTGTTCTCAAATGCGTATATCCAAGCCAGCTCCTTGTCCTTGTAGCCTGCGCAGTCGAAGTATGTGATATTCGCATCGTCGAGTGCGTTGTTCGCTACTTGCGGAGACGCGCTTGTTTCAGCCTCAATATACCACTTGAAGTTGACAGAATCGTATTCCTTGATGCTTGCTTTCATTCCTGATGGATTCAGGGCTGACAAATCAAGCAGGTATGCGACCTGCCTTCCTCTTATGGCAGTGTATGAGGTTGGAACTACGCCGTTTGACCAGCTTATGCCCTGTGGCTCGATCTTCTTGACTACTGTGTTGTTGTAATCTACAACAGCCAGCAACCCGAGATCACAGCCTGGTGCGCCATAGAATGCGTCGATTGTGTTGCCATCTATCCTTGCCCTCAGAGCAACAGATTCACCGTTTGCCAGTGCCTGATCTGTGCCTGGTGCGAGAACGCTTGTTTCGTTCTTGTTCCAGATGGTAACACTCATTCCGCCTTCCCTTGCCAAACCCTTGAAGCTAGAAGCCGCATCGGTTCCCGGCAATACTACTGTCCCCTTGCACGGATCTGTGAAGGAAACTTTTTCCATGTAGTAGTCGCCTGAGCCTGCTGCATTGTTCGCTGCGTCCTCGTTGAATACAACGGTTATGTTGTCGAACGGGGAAGCAGTGAAGCTTCCGCCAGCATTGATGTTGGCAATGGCTGACTTTTCAGAGCCGCCCACTATTGGATAGGCATTGACATCCGGATTGGTGCTTTGGTTTTCCCTGTCCACGACACCGAAACTCACGGTTGTGTCTTCAGTCGCACAAACTACCCCACTTAACTGAACGCATACTCCGTTTTGGAGAGTTGTTCCAGCCGGACATGTCGGGGGGATTGCATCGCCTGTCCCGCCTGTCCCGCCTGTATCTCCGCCCTGCACACTCATAAAGAATGGCAATGCGATTGCTGTGGCAACGACTGTGATCAGAGCCACGAAAATTAACTTGAGCGTTGTCCCTTTCATTGGTTTACCTCCTTTTCAGTTTCAAAACTAGAGCCGTCGCTGAGCTGATGAGGTGTAGAAAAAATTACTAGATTGGCTCGGTGAGATTTTTCGACCCCGTTTTCATTGAGCCTTCGAGCTTCTATCCTTGAATCTTTGACGCTACAAGGTGAAAAACTCCCGCCCTCAATAACGAAAGTCATGATAATACATTAATCACACTAACTTCTATATAAACCCCTAAGAGTCTTCCACTTTGTGGAAATCGAGTGCAAAGTATGTAAAGTATGCGAGTGTTCAAAGGTGAAAAGTGAAAAAAACACATAAAAATAGAAAACAGCAGGCATTTGGGGTGCATTTGGAAAGTCAGATTTCTTCAAGATTGTATTGTCCAACAATTCAAAACACATGCCCCTGCCTGCCGTTTTTTTGGCTCACCTTATTTGCTTGACAATTTGTGCTGCTTGACGTATGCCCAAAGCTTTTTTGTCATTTCACTTGGGGCGATCTTGCCCGTGCCGAATATTTTTTCAGCAGTGTCTGTACAGCCCTTGAAGCAAATGCTGTATCCCCCAAATGCTACTTTTTTAGCCATTTACAATCCCTCCGTGTCTTGATTTACTTTTTTTCTTGGTTTCTTTTTTTCCATGTTTTTGCCTCGCTGTTTTTTGGAAGGCGCATTTGCAAACGCCGAAACAGAAAAGTTCAAGAATTCTGCTTCTTTTACAGGCTACCGTTTGAACTACGTTTCATAGTAGCGATCGTGGCTTGTTGCTGCGCCTTCCTGAAAGATTTTTTGCTTACTCCTGCGGAAGCCCCTCCCCCTTATTCACCTTAAGCATCAAGCAATGGCTTGATGCTGCCATCCACTATTCTTGCAAATTCTTTTGTTTTGTCTTTTTTTCCCGGTTCATTGAGGGTCATGAAGCTGATGCGCTTACCAATAAGGGCATTTTCTATGTTGATTTTTTCGCCGATTTTCAGTTCTTGGAATTTTGCAATGAGCTGATAGAGCTTGCTGCCCTCTGAAAGAATTGTCGGCGCGCCGTATTTCAACTGCACGCCTTGAATCCCATCAATTTCTATGAGCACATCTGTATATTCATAGGGTTCATAGCGGAATTCCACTGCTGTGATTTTTCCCGTATGCCTCCCTTCCTCTATGCTTAATTTTGGTTTTACTTCCATTTCCATTTACATTACCTCCATGGTTTTTGGCGGATTTTTGCATTTCTGCGGTATCCGCATTAATTAGCCTCCTTTTACAACCTTTACCTTTGTATAGCAATGGGGGCAGGTTGCCCAATAGGTGTTCTTCCCTGTGTATTCCCAGATCGTCTTACAGCGCCCACATTTCAGTTCCATTGTTTTTACCTCCTTGTTACAGAGACTCATACCATTTTTCCTTTACAGCAGTTTCGCATTTTCTCATATTCCGCTCTAACCCATTTATTTCTTTCTTGCATTTGTTTTTATAATATTCTGCTTCATCTTGGGTTTTAACAACGTAAAATAGCTTTTCATCCCGCCCCAAAGTCGTTGAGATTATGAACATTTTTGTAACGTTCCTCAACCTATGGATTACCGAACAGATAGAATGCCTCCAATAAAACTCCTGCTCGAAGCGTTCCATTGTCCTCAATCTGCCACCATAAACCAAATCCATTATTTCTCTTCTTGTCAAGCCGTTCTCTATGCCCGCCCTATGCTTGAAAATCTCATATATTGTGTCACTCAGGGAAATTGTTTTCTCCTTTGCGACTTGCTTCTGTTTCTTATCGTCTTCCATAATCACACCTTCCTGTAGGTATATTCAGGTATGCCTTTTGTTGAAATCTTTTTGGTTCTGCTAACTATGTTTTTCTTGAAATAGTTGAGCATATTGGTACTCATATCGGATGTTCTTTCAATGCCCAAGTGTTCAGAAATTTCTGAAACAGTAAGCCCTTTGGGGTTCGCTTCTAACAATGCCGTCACCCTATTCTTGATTTTACCACCTTGCTTTTTTGTCCCCCCTTTTGTGCCAGAAATAGAAATAGCAGGGGCAAGAGATTCCGTCTGCCTTGCGGCGGAGCGAACAAGTTTCAACAAATGCTCAAAATATCCACAGGCTTCCTGGGGGCTCATTTCCTCTTTTATTTCAGCTTGCAAAACAATTCCCTCACCAAAATTGATTTTCATTTTTGCCCACCTTTCCAACTATCACAGTCAGCACATTTCTCCAATCTTGGAACTCTGACTCCAAGACAATTCCCGGTTTTGCATTTTTCATAATCAAGAACTTTTTTTGGTTTCATGATTTCTCACCCTTCTGTGTATGTAGTATGTATGTGTGTAGAAAGGTTAATAAAGAGATTGGTGGTATATATATCAGAACATGTGAGGGGAGAAAATGGCAAAGTTTGAAAGCAAGGGTGAAAAACTTTTTATTGATGGAAAAGAAGTAATTAAGGGTTTTGAATCATACAACGGCTGGTATTGGTTTGCAACTGAAAAAGTGCGGGAGCAGGAAAGCGATCTTGGGGATGGCAAGCCGACAAAAGACACAATTTGGTTTGGGCTTGTGCAGGGGTTTGAGGAAGAGTGGGGGGATTTCAGCGAAGCGGAAATAAGAGCCCTGGGCAACAAGGCTTGGGAAATTCCAAAAGAGAATTTGGTGTTCTCAGGTAGAAGGGAAACAGTAGAAGAGGGGTTATGATGATTTTGGGAAAATGCGAACAATGCGGCAGATCGCTTGGTAGGGAAGACCACGCAGAGCTGCACACAATTGTTTCGGGCGAGAGGGAAGTGATGGATTTCTGCGATTATGCCTGCATAGCAAAATATCTATCCGGACAAGAAAACAGCGAAAATGCCCTAAAGGAATTCCAAAGCGAGGTGCTGGAATGACCCCAAAAGAAAAATCAGACCTTGCAATGGTTGAAAAACTGCACACGCAACTTGCAAGCGAGAAATTTTTGGAGCTTGCTAAAATGGCTGGGGAGTTGAAATATTATTTGAGGGAGGGGTGAAATCATGACTTGCTTTATAATGTTTGTAAATAGAGTTAGAAAAATACTAACTCCAAAATTATCAGAACAGCAAGCAATTGAGATTTTGGAAAGCATAGAGAAAGAAGTTGGTCATGAGAAAGATTTGATTGAGAAAATTATCAATGAAGAAGGAATTATGTTGGTTAATAGGTTGTATAAAAAGAATAAAGTAAAAGAAAAGAAAAGGGAGCTGTTGGCTTATGTTTAAGGGGATGAATTAAATGGGGTATAAAATCTCGGAAATAGAAAACAAGATAATCTGCGGGGACAATTTGGAAGTTTTGCAACAAATTCCCGACAATTCCATTGACTTGATTTACATAGATCCGCCATTCTTCTCAAACCGCCATTATGAGGAAATATGGCATGATGGGGCGGAAGTAAGATCATTTGAGGATAGATGGAAGGGTGGAATAAATCAGTATTTGAATTGGATGGAGAGCAGATTAAGGCAGTTGCACAGGATTTTGAAAGACACAGGGAGTGTTTATCTTCACTGCGACTGGCACGCGGGGCATTATTTGAAAGTTTTAATGGATAGCATCTTTGATAACAAGAATTTTATGAATGAAATTGTTTGGTGTTACAGGACAGGGGGGGCGAGTAAAGAGCATTTCAGTAGGAAGCACGACACAATTTTTTTCTATTCAAGATCCAATAAGAAAACCTTTAACCCAATTAAAGAAAGAATCTATTATGAGAAGCCCTTCTTCAGCCCAAAGGTTGACGATCAGGGGCGCTATTTTGCCGATGTTTTGCCGGTGGATTGGTGGGAAATTCCTGCGGTGATTAATATTTCTAAGGAAAGAGTCGGCTATCCCACTCAAAAGCCTGAAGCACTGCTTGAAAGAATAATCAATGCATCGAGTAATGAAGGCGACATAGTGTTGGATGCTTTTTGCGGGTGTGGAACAACAATTGCGGTTGCACACAAACTAAAAAGAAACTGGATTGGGATTGATGTAAGCCCAAACGCTTGCAGACTGATTCAACAAAGGCTACGGAGACTTGGCGTAACAGCGGAAATAATTGGAATGCCAACAACTGAAGCGGAAATCAAGGCACTTTCAGAAAATGAGTTTCTTGCTTGGGTTGGAAGAAAACTGCAAGCGAGGATAAACCCTAAAAGGACAGGGGATATGGGCATTGATGGCTGGTGCAGTTTGAATCAAGTGCCAATACAAATAAAACAAAGTGTAAGGATTGGAAGAAATGTTGTGGATAACTTTGAAAGCGCAATCCGCAGGATGAATAAAAATCAAGGGGTAATTGTTGCCTTCTCATTCACAAGGGGGGCTTATGATGAAGTGGCAAGAATCAGGAAAGAGTTAGACATTAAATTAACAACTGTGAAGGAATTGTTGGAGTCAAAATAATGCAGTGGCAAGCGCGTGTGGGAAGTGATGGCATCACAGGTTCAAACCCTGTCTTCCTTACAATCCCGGTGCAATTCCGAGACATTGCTTGGGCAAATCAGGACTGCTGGGAGGAATGGCTAACCAATCAGGGTTGCGATACTGCACTTCAAACACATGAAGTCCCCATTATGACTGAAAAGGAATTTTGGGTGTGTGGTATTCTTCCTGCTTTGCCCTACACCCAAAAGAAGTGATGAAAAATGGAAACAAAAATAATAACAAAGAAACAGGAGCATTTGCATTACCTCAAAGTTTTGAGAGAATGTGGTGGTGTCTATCAAAAGGAAATAAGGGATGCTCTTGATTATGCGATTCAGAGGATTGAAAAATGAAGCAAAAATCAGATTTTAAAAAATGGATTGAAAAGGAAACAGGAACATATAATCCTATGAGTTTGCTTTCTATAAAGAAAGAAATAGAAATCGCAGGCTTCAACATCCTCTCCGACAGGGAAGTGGAAAAGATGCTTGCGAGATTTGCAAAAAAATTATTAGAAGGAGAGAACTGGAAGTCTATGGTTTTTGAAATAGATATAAAAGAGTTTATAAAAAATTGGAAGAAAAAGAGGCGGAGAGAATGACTAATGAATATGGATATGAAAAATTGATGTTTGAAATCCAAGAAAGTATTAATGCATTTGAGAAATTAGATAAAACACTTGATGATTTTGATAGATTTTTGAGGTTAAACTATGACCGACAAACTTGACAAGCAGAAATTGCTTGACTGGCTTGAAAAAGTTGTTTTCAATGAGGAGAAGCATTATGATGCCATTTTTCAAGTTTTGAAAAAAGCAGATAAGATGGATAGGTTGTATAGTGAAATCAGACAGGGTAATTTTGATGCAAAAGAAAAAAGAAAATAAAAAGGAGATGAAAAGAATGGATGATGAAATTAAATTAAAAAAATTCAAGGCTGAAAGATTGAAACTTAGTAAAATGGAAAAATATTATGAAAGCAAGAAAGATAAATATTATGCGCTCTATTGCTCTCAAAGAAGAAAGATTGAGGAAGTTGAAAAAGAAATTTCAACAATTTCTCATAAGTATGAAAAGAGAGATTTGGTTGTTTTATCTGAAGGTGAAAATTTTGTAATTGCGCAAATTCAGAAATTAATTGGAGCAAAAAGATATAAGATTTTTGAATATATGAATAGCCGTACTGGAACAGAACACATAATAACAGAGGATAGAATTGTTTGTAGAGTTCAAAGCATTCCAAACCGCTTTGAGTTAAAATTAAAGGAAGTGAAATCATGAAAAAATCCTGCTTGGGCTTTTACAGGAAATCCTTTACAAAAATAAATAGAAGCGTAATGGATAATTGTTTCCCCGCCATCCCCGCCTCCGAAGTTGGGAAGAATTATGTGAAGAAGGCTGATGTTTTGAAACGGATAAAGAAATTCCCGGCAGAATTGAGAAATTACCTGATTATCACTTTGGAGCTGGAAAAATGATTGATATTTCAAAAAAATGCAATTTAATTCAGGGAGATTGCTTGGAAGTGTTAAAGGAGTTACCTGATGAAAGCGTGGATTTGGTGCTTACTGACCCGCCTTATGCCTAAGAGTTGAGGCGGAAAAATGATTGAATTCAAAGAGCCGAAAGGCAAGGAAAAAACAGGAAGCGCATTGCGTTGCCCATATTGCAGGAAATGGATTGGGCTGGAAAGCTGGAAAATGGAGAGGGAGGTTTGAAAAACAAACAGTAAAGTATTTAAAGAAAAGCGGAGTAATAATAATGGCTCGCGTGAGGGCGAGAAAGATGAGAGAGATGAGAGAGATGAAAACCACACTAGTTCTGAAAAACGGCTTTACATTCAGAGGCACGATTATTAGTGAAACAGACGCAAAACTATTTATTGATGAAATAAAGCTCGGCATAACTGAGATTGATAAGACAAGCATAGCTGCAAGAGCCGACAAGGAAGAAGGGGAGTGAGGGGGATGGTTAATGCACTAATGCAATGGAAGCTTGGGCAGAGATTCAGGAAACATTTTCCCGGAACTGATTTTGTTGAAGTTGAGGGATATTTTAAATTTTCTGAAAAGGAAAAACTATTGTGTGAATATTGTAATGCTGAACTTTTAGCAAGAGATGAAAAGCCCTGGCACAATGTTGTAAGCATTGACCACAAAGTACCGCTAAGTTGGGGGGAAGATGCAGGCGGGATAAATGCTTTTTCAAACATAGCGATTTGTTGCGCAAAATGTAATATATGCAAGGGCACTATGAAGGCGGAAACATACAAGGCATTGTTAAGATTGCTTGACTCTGATAAGGAAATAAAAGAGCAGATATTAAGCGAGATGTTTAGCGGGAGATACGCGAACAAAATGGATAGACTAACAAAGACAGAGGGGAAAAAAGAAATTGGAGAAAATGGGAAGGTGATGCTGAGTGAGTTTGTTTGATTATTCCGACCTGCGCTTTACAATTGTGCGTAAAAATGATAAACGCCCTTTGGAAGAAAAATGGCAAGAGGTGAATAACTATTCTTACAATGACCCTAAAATCCAGAATGCACTTAAAGAAGGATATAATCTCGGCATTGTGTGTGGGTATGGTTGCCTTGTTGTGCTTGATGTTGATAAAAAAGGAAGGGATTTTGCTGAAGTGAATGAAATTGCAAAAGATTTTTTGCCAAAAACTCTTACAATAAAAACACAATCTGGCGGCAGGCATTATTATTTCTTCTGCCCTGAGATACAAAGTGAAATAATACTTAAAGATGGCATGGGGGAAATCAGGAGCAGAGGCAATCAGGTGCTCTGCCCGCCAAGCCAGATAAATGGCAACAAATATGAAATTGAGATTAATGAGCCGATCGCTGCCATAAAGCGTGAGCAATTGCTTACTGTATTGCAAAAATGGCTTACAACAAGGGAAAAAGCCGAACCGCAGATTTTGAAGGAAGAAGAGAATATTAAAATTGCAGATTTTATTGATTTGAAAATGCTCACAAAGAGAGGCAATGAGTATTATGGTACGCATCCTCTCCATGGCTCTGAAAGTGGGATGAATTTTTGGATTAATACTGAAAAAAATGTTTTTCATTGCTTCCGCCATGCGTCAGGCGGTGGAGTCCTTTCTTGGATAGCAGTTAAGGAAGGATTAATCAAATGCGAGGATGCTCAAAGGGGTGCGCTTGGTGGGGCAGTTTTTTTGAAACTGCTTCAGATATGCAGGGATAAATATAAGTTGGAGATTGAAACAAAAAAAGAATTTTTTGCGATTGAAATGGGTAATTTTGATATAAAGGCATTGAAAGAAGTTTTTAAAGACACTCACAATCACCTTAGTTGCTTCAATGATGTTGATGAGGATCTTGGGCTCATCGGAGAAAATTATTATGCAATAAAAAAAGCAATTTGCTATCTATTGATGGCGAGTTCCCAAAATGCTGTAACTTTTCGCATAGGGAAAGATTATTATGATAATAGAATAAATTTATTAGGTGTTACAGGCTCAGGGCTTGGGAAGGGTATCATGAAAAATTTCATCAGAAGGATTGTTGGAAAGGCAAATGTAATGGAATGCAGCGGTCTCACACACCCCGAACAACTAATTGGGAAGAAAATAAAAAGAAGGGATGAAACAATTGAAAACAAAGGTTATTTTGGGGCAAAAATATTAATTCATGATGAGGCGCAGGATGTGCTGAATGAAACTGACCAATGGAATGCGCAGTGCATGAACATAATGCGCAAGGCGCAGGATACTTTTGGATTCAATTTGATAGACAAAAAATTAGTGGATAATTTCACTCCTTTTGAATATTGCCCTGAAACAATGTTCCTGACATTCATGCACCCGGTTATCCTGAAAGTGAGATTTTTTGATACGGGCAGTTTCAGGCGTTACTTCTGTTTCAATATTGAAATTGATGAGAAAAGAGACATAGCAGATAGTGTAAAGAATCTGCTTGCAGAAATAAAGGAAATTAATTTGGAGCAATTCAGGATGCGCAATGTGGCGCAAATCAAATTTTCACAAGAAGCAATTGAGGAAATAATCCGATGGGTACTTCAGTTCAACAAATTCCTTCTTTTCAATCCCTGCCAATCTGCAAGGATTATGGGAGAAAAAACATTCTATTCACTCAAGGGGCATTTCATCAGGCTTGCTGCAATACTTTCAGTGTGGAATGGTGAAAATGAAGTAAGCAAGGAAACTGCAAGGGTTGCTTGCAGGGATTGTGTTCAATTCCTATTGGAAAATTTTGACTATTACATAAACTATGGACAATCTTCATTAAGCTCAAATATATGGCGCACTTCCGATTCCCAAGAAGCAATGTTGCTTGAATGGTTGTATTATTCGGGCGCTTTGAACCAAGATGCCTCAAAAACAAGCATAATGGATTGCCAAGAGGCAATTGGGGACTTCTTTGGGGTTAATGAAAGGCAGGCAAGGAGTGTGCTAAACCGATTAAGGAAAAGCGGGCTCGTTGCTAGTCGGAAAGGAAGGGGTGTTTCAAAGGTTTGGCTCAATTTCTCGCCAAAGCTTGAAACTATTAAGAAGCCTGTTGATTCCATTAACATTCTTAGTGAATTTAAGGATTTTGTTAATGAAGAGGTGATTAATAGAGGTAATAGGGGCAATGTACTACCTATTCCCTCATTATGCGATACCACCCCCTTATTATGTATAAGTGATACTAATAATGATAGACTACTATAT
>Ga0208957_1001255_pt1 | contig 13622 bp, 21 predicted proteins | sample RifOxyA1_FD_184029 | JGI IMG/M metagenome (GOLD analysis project Ga0208957, IMG submission 184029) | Groundwater microbial communities from Rifle, Colorado - Rifle Oxygen_injection A1 (SPAdes) | ecosystem: Environmental > Aquatic > Deep subsurface > Groundwater | place: Rifle, Colorado, United... | reverse complement strand
AGCTTTCCATATTTCTGGTCCAAAACTAAGTATAAATTCAGGAAGCTTTGTCACCCACCTTGCAATGCCAACAAGAATTTGAGCAAGAACATCAGCTATTGCATTTGGGAGTTTCCAAAACAAATCTTCAATCAGTTTCAAGCCATTCTTGAAAATCTTTTTAAGGGCTTCAACTGCACCTTTTGCATCAAGATTTACTATTGCAACAAAGAAATCAATGAAACCACTAATTACACCTCTTATGTCATCAAAAATGTCACTTAAGACATTGAATACTCCATCAATCGCTCTCATTATTGCAGCTCCATTTTCCTTAAATGCAATAAAAAGTAAAGCAAGACTTGCTATGATTAGTCCAATAACTGTCAACAGAAAGCCAATTCCTAAAACGCTAATTAATGTCCCTATTACTCCAATAGCTTCAAGAATAGGTGGACCAATAAGCCCAAATAATTGTATAAGACTTCCCAAACCAAGAGCCATTGTTCCAATGAAAAACAATGCAGTACCAAGAATAACACCAAATAAGGCTAATGCTCCAGCAGCAAGTCTTACTGGTTCTGGAAGATTAATGAACCATTCAATGAAAGGAAACAATAGTTCAAGAATAAGCAGAGCAATAGGTAAAAACATAAGTTCCAAAACAAGTGAAATCAACTCAAATACGCCTGCCGTTTCCAAAGCTGGTTGCAGCAACCCCATGAACATCCTCTGCATCCCCATGCCAAAAAACATCACTCCAAGCATTTCCATTCTGAATCCTCTCATTCCATGAGTGAGATTCCTAACAATGTTTCCAGTTTTGCCTCCTGTTTTAGTAAAGCCAATTTGGGCTTCATTCATTCCTCTCCAAGCATCAAAATTCATCATTAAAACTTCAAAAAAACCCATGTTCTTTGTCTTGTCAATATCAATCTGACTTGCAAGCTTTTGTCTCAATGCAAGCTGTTTCCTTTGCTGGGCAAACTGACCTTGCAACATAGGAATCTGCCTCATAATGGAATCCCTTTCCCTGAGCATTGAATCGCTTACAGCAGCCCTGACTTTCTCAGAAGTTTTTAATTGTTCATTAAATTGTTTCAAACGATTCTTTGAGGAATCTAATGCATTCTTAGTCAAATCCATTGCCCTAATAGTAATAAGGATATCCTGTTGTATTTCTCCAACCATTGCTATCTTCCTCTAAAAGTCTTTCCCTTCATTGTTTGTGTTTTTGTTGCCTGCTCTTGTTTTTCATAAAACTTCCTTAGAACTCCTGAGACCACAAAAAAGCATTGCGGAGTCATGCCAAGAACATACTCAACTTTCCAACCAAATTCTCTTGCAACAAGAATAATTCCCTCAGCAAGCTCTTCCTCAAAGTTGGAACTGATTCTATCCTTGTAAAGATTTCTCCGCATAACCTCCATTTTCTGTTCCTTCGTTAGATTTTTGGATTCTCCAGAAATTTTTTTTTAGCCAACTCTAAGTCCTTAGCTGTCGTAAAACCAAACATCACTGCAAGTTCTTGGAAAAATTGTCCAAAATGCAATGTGACAAGGGCTTCCAAATCAGCCCTATTTTCTTGTGGATTAATTCCATCTTCAGGTGGGTTTGCCCTAACAAGCATTTCAACAATCGAGTTAGTCAATGCTTGTATTTCTTCTTGGCTTGGCTTGTCTTTTAAAGCCATAAAAGGGTGGATGTCAACAAGTTTTGGCTTTAGCTTAACAATGTTTTCTCCAATCTTTATTTCGTATGTCTTATCTCTTAAACCCCTAAAAGGGCTTTTCACATTCTCCAATTCAATCACCTCAACTTTTCTTACAGAAATTTCCTAACAAAATCTATAAGCCAAATAAGGGCTGCACCAGCACTGCCATAGCCAACAGCACTATATCTTGTCCTGTTAATCCTCTCAACATTTTTGTCAATCTTTTGATTCAATTCAACCAATTCTGCAACATGCCTTTGCTTGATTTCTTGGACATCCTCATGCAAGCTCTCAAGTTTTGCTTTCACATAACCTTGGAAAACAGCTTGGTCAATTTTCCATCTACCATTGTAATCATCAGGCATACAATCAAAACTCCTTGGCAAAAGTTTTCACTTTTTCTCTTTGTTCTTGCTGTTCTTTCTTCTGCCCCTCAAGAACCATGAGCCTTGTCTCAAGATACCTTATCCTTTCAGACAAGTCCGAAAAGGAAGCAAACTGTTTTGCTACAAGATGGTCATTCCACATTTTAATCCAACGACAGTCACCAAAACTCTCCTTGCAATTCTTGTCCCACTCATTCCACAATTCTTCTGGAAAAGAGTTGACTCCGAAAGAAAAAGTCCCAGCAGGTCTCTTTCTTCCAGAGTCAAGTTCTTCAGCCATTCAATTCACCTAATCCTTGAACTCCCAATAGAAGTCCTTTGGAAGACAAATTATTGTTATGTCCTGCTCCCAATGCGAATCAGGTCCAGAAATCCTTACATCACCATACTTTGTTACCTTCGCATTGTCAAATGCGAAAGCAGCTTCGTTGTTTGGAATTTCCTTATCTCTGATTATCACTGCAACAGCAATTTCATTGTCATTGTTCTTGCCAATCTGGTATCTTGTATGGGTTCCACTAATTGCACTTGAACCAGAAACCATGAAGTTCTCAATAGTTTCATCCTCTCCAAGAACCAAAGTGCCAGTGAATGTAGCCAATCCAACTGGTTTCTCATCAAGAATCTGGTTCTGAAAACCATTTGAATCCTCTCCAAGAAAGCTTTGCTGTTCCCATGCAGAATCAGGTGGTGTTATTGCCACATTCTTTGCCACTGTTTCAAATCTTGTGCCAGCAGAAAATGCGCCTGAAATCGTGTTGGCTGCCAAAGAAATGGAGCTTGCTTGGCTAAGTATGACAAGCGCATCCCTTGCAACCCAAGTCCTAGTTGTGCTAACTGTAGGCATTTACTTTAACCTCCTCTCTTTTTAGAGAATTTTCTTTCGCTGACAGACTCAGCCAACTCAGGCACTTCAATATTATCCCTTTTTGTTTCTCTCCAAACCTTATCAAACCAGTTGGAAGGCAACTCATCAGGAAACTGCTCAAACTCAACCACGTCTCCCTTTCTAAAAATCCTATCATGGTATGTCAATTTCTTATCTTTCTTGTATCGGTATTGCATTTCTATCTGCCTCCCCTAAGCGTTCTAATTATTGGTCCATTTCTTAACTCTCCTTCAAGCCTTTGGGCTACCCTAGCCATTGCAGGACCAATAAAAGGATGTGGCTTTACAGTAATGGCAAAAGGAACAAAACCATAAACATCCCTAATTCCTTTTGCTTCCATCCAAGCAGCAAGAACAGCTCCTCTTGGATTAGACAAAGGACCAGCCTTGTGAACTGGCATGTCTTCAAGCATTCCAGCATAAAAAGGCATTGAAATGCTGAAAACATTTCTCTGCAATCTTTTTGGCTTATCATTTAATGCACTGGAAAGCCTTCCAGTAAAATCACCTATGTTTGCTTGTTCTCTTGCCCTTCTAAGCTCACTCTGAGTCATTTGCGCTATATTCCAAGTATTCTTGTCAATTGCCATTGGAAAATCTTTGCTCACCTTGTTAATCCAATCATTCACTTCAATTAAACCCTTTGCTTTAACAACCAACATTAATGCCACCCATAGTCAAACTCATAAACAAGCGTTCTATTATGGATTCTCAAAGAATCTCTTGAAAAAAAACTGTAAGGGGAACTGATAAGACTCATTGAATGCACTCCTGACAAGCCAAAAGAACCATCATTTTCATTGGTTTCAAAAGTGTTGGTAATACTGTCAGAAACTGTGTCAAGCTCTTCAACCCTAGTTGAGTAAACATCAACTGAAACCCTTAAAGGTCCTCTTTTCACATTCCTAAAAGTCAAGGGGTCATAGGATGGTTCAACAGGACTGACAACAATCAAGGGGTAAGAAGAAGTGTTCTGAATGGCTTTTTCTGGAAATGCTCCGTAAACCCACTTGCTTTTTCCATTTGGGTCTGAAACAGAGTTTACTTTAGCAAAAAAAACTTTCCAAGCATCAGAAAAAATATTCGCATCCCTAATCGCACTTGTCAAGGTCTCAGCCTCAATGGATTTGGCTCAGCCAAACCACAAATAGAATTAGCTTTCCTCGAATTAATAATGGTTAAAGAGAAGTGTCAATAATCTTTTTGGCCTGAACCTCATAATGCCCTGAATTATGGATTACACTGACAATCCTGAAAATCCCTGAAGTCATAACAGAAACAGTCAAATGATTATCACACTTGAGATTTGTTGCACCAGTTTCATCCTCATCAACAAAAACAATTATGTCTTCCTTTTCCAAAAGACCTTCTCTTACCTCATCCTCATCCCCAGCCATGACCTGCACAATGCCACTTAAATAATAAGCAGTATAGGTTTCAGTTGGGTCTCCTTGGTCATTAAAGGTTTTGGTTACTCCACTAATTGTGAAGGATTCACCAATGCCCTTAACCAGCCCACTAATGTCAAAGGGCATAATCAAACCTCATAATCCTTTTCTTCCCTTAAAAGAAGCTGCTTCTTGATTCTAGTAAGAGTATTGTAATACTGATTCATGTAAATGTTGTAGGCATCACTTTGCTTCATAACACTTATTTTTCCAACACGAAAAGATGAAACCTTGCTGGCATCAATCCTAGTATAACATAAGGCAGCAGCCCTCTGGATTGCTGCAAGCTTGATTAAAGGATGCGGAAGTTCGACACTTATTGGAGCAGAATAATAGGTAAAAAACAGTTCTCTTCCTGAAGCAGGAGCAGTGAATAGCTCAATTTTTCCAAGTTCATCATCCACTATACCTGAAACCATATGTTCTGTCCTAGTGCCATCAGAATCAAGAACATAAGCGTAAACATCAATTCCACAAACAGTCATGTTGTCATTCTTGTCACCAATAGGAAAATGCCTGGTATAAAAAACAATGTTAGAACCATCAACAGGATTTTCCTTCTCATTGCTTATGGCTACAACACGCTCATCCTCCCACTTGACTTGAATGTCAGCATTCAACAAAGTAGCAGCATGGGTAATTATGCCACTAATCAAGGCATCACTTATCTCAGAAGCAGTCAAGCCAGTAAGATTCCTAATGTCCGTTTCATTGCAGTAAACTATGTGCATTCCCCCTTATAGGAATCCTAAGTCAGAAAAATTACTGATAACGCTTTCCCCTATTAATGAATGCAACAAACTCATTATTGAGTTCATCATACACTATTGCTGCAACCTCATGCACTGAAACATGTTCTGCATCAAGAATCCTTCTGACTTGGGCAGCACTTGCACCACTAATAGTAGCCCATGCACCAGAAACAAAGAAAGCACCAGAAGCAATATTGCCTGAACGCATCAAACCCATGAGAAACCCTGAAACAATTCTGTTTTCCTCAAATTATTAAACCCAATAGCCTTCAAGGACATGGGCAATCATTACAACATCATGTGCTGCAGCTTTCGGGTCCTTCTCAAACTTTCCCATCGCAGCATAAATGCTGACAGCAGCAGTAAGACACTTTGCCTTGACCTCATCAAGACCTGACTTGCTGCTTATTACCTGCATGAATTGGTCATAAGGAATCTGCACATAACTCTTCATTCCAGGTCTCTGTGGAGGCAATTGAGGCTTTGGAAGCTCTGGATTCATTGAAGGTACAACTGCATTAAGGATTTCAAACATCTTTGCTCTTTCACCTTCACCTTCTTTTACTTCAAACCGATAAATCTGCCCTGGAACAATATCCATCTTACCATGATAATACAAGTCCTGGTCAGAATCCTGTAACAAGACATCAGCCCCACTACCATTAACCCAAGTCCTAATTTCTCTAACTACTCCCTCCAATGTTTCAGTCAAACAAGTTCCCCTCCAACAGGATATAATGGTCTCTCAGCACTCCCAACTTTCTTGTCTTCAGCCCAACCGACAGGAATGATATTAACCCAACGTTTCCTAACATCAAATGTTGGCTTGTACTCATCCTTGACTTCAGCTTTCTTTAACCTAAACAACTCAAGAATCCTGTTTTTCAATGCGGTCTTCTTGTCAGGAAAAGGAGGCAAATCATAAATTGAGTGCAATCCAGCAACATTCCTTAAAGTTTCGGATAGAATATGTGCTTTTCCTCTAAGCTTTGTCGTATTATTTGCAAAAGGGGTTAAATCATTCATTAAGGCAGGAATGCACTGTTCAGGCAAAGAAACATCAAAAAGCTTTATTTCCCTCGGATTAGGTTGAATATAACCAGATTGCCCATCTCCCCTCTTATAAAAGTAACGCTTTTTGAGAAGGTCATTAAGGAAAATGTCCATCCATAATTCCCTTCCTTCAACAAGAAGAAAGACATGTGCCATTAATAATAATTATAATGGCACCTTTTATTTAAGCTTTTACCTGATTCTGTAGTGTTTCTTGAGTGCTTTCACGACATCATCCCTTAGCGGAACTTTGTCTTTGCCTAAAGCCCTGATTAATGCTTCCTCTGATTTGAAAACTCTCTTGATGTCCGCAACAGTGTTCCTTCCAATGCCTTTGACTGAAGCAAGCTCGTCAGCAAAATCTGCTTCAAGCTCTTCCTCTTCAAGCTCTGCAACAGTTTCAGGAACTACATTCTCTGGAACAATGGCTTTAGGCCCCCCAAAAACTTCAAGCTCCTTGTAAATGTAGGAACCATCAGGTACAGTAGTCCACTCATGGGTTATTGTGCCATAAGGGGTAATCATTTTGACTAGCTGGATTCCTTCTTTTATCCTAATCCTCATCTTTCAAACCCCCTATGCATCAACAAACTCCACTTCTACTGCAATGACGTTGACTGATGAAGCCAAAAAGTCAGCATCTTCAGCAGAATCCCTAAAGAGATTCATTAAAAGAAGCGAGTTTGCTTCAATGTCTATAGCAGGAATAGTTAAAGTCGTTTTCTGCAACAGTGTTTGGCTGGCAGCAGATGTTCCACTCACCAGTGAGTGTGTAGCAGTAACATTGCTTGTGGTTCCAGATACAGTATAAGACTGTCCAACTATTGCAACATTTCCACTTACGAAAAGGTTCACTACCCTATAATCAAGGTCAAGAACAGCTCCCCCAAGAACAGTTGCACCACTGTCAATTGCAGCCCAATATACATTCACATTTGCTTTTGCCCCTGTAGGAATATTGCTTGGAATTGTTATAGCAGTTGATGCTTTCCCTGACTGGTTTTCCCTCCAACCAAAAACATAGATGCCACTAACAACTGACTTGTACAGTGCCGTTCCAACACCACTAATCAAATCTACTCCAAGCCTGAAATCATCAGGTCTTAGAATTATCCTGTTAATTACATGAGCTCCTTTAGCTTTAACCGAATCACCAAAGACTTTGCCCGAACTAATTCCTGCTCTCTTGCTCATACTCTTTTCCTCCTGAAAGATTCATCCCTGCCAAGCTATGCCAGACAATAGCAAGACTGAGCCAAACCAAAGGGCATAGGCTCCAACCCTTCTTTTACGAGTCTGATACATCTATGTGCACAATTGCATCCCTATGCAGGACACTTGCTTTATATGACTGCTCTATGACAAGCCTTGTCTCAAGGTTTGTTGGAAAGTCAAACACTCTCAATCTTGGCTTGAGACCCCAAGCAAAGGCAACTGCCTTCTGTGCCTTGATGAGTTCACATCTGTGCTGTGCAACAGCAGTTGTGGTTGTATCATCATGGGTTGTGCTTGCATCATAGAATTTTGTGTTGTTTGAAACAACAATCTTTATTCCAAGGTAGTCTCCAATCTCTCCATTATGGATTATTTTGTCTGAACCATACTCTGCAGCACTTATGAACTGGCTATCAGTCAAAAATGCTTCCTCTTGCTCTGGTGCAATGAACAAAACAAAAGGAGCTCCAGGTTCATTCATCCAAGGATTTTTCTTGACTGTTGCTATTGAGTCCCCTGTACCAAGAGTAGGATAAGTCTGTGTAGTGCTTTGCAACTTCCTTTTTGCTTCTGCAACCAAGTCAGTCGTTATGACATCGCCTGCAGCAAGCTCAGAAGCCCTTGTTGCATCACCACCCCAAGCTGTTTGTGCTCCCCTAGCACCAGCAGCAGCATCATATGCATTGTCAGCCATCTCAGTGAATATTGCCCTGTCAACTTCGTCTCCAACAACATAGACAAGTTCTTCCCTTGCATGCCTAATAACATCAAGAGCATTTGTCCTTATTGCCCTGTTTGACATTGCCACACCATAATTCTGGTCAACTGGTGAAAGAACAATACCGCACAAGTTAGTCAAAGCCGTAAAGCTTACTGCACTTCCTTGTCCTGCCGTTCCAGCCCAAGTGTTAGCTGTTCCACTACCAATATAGTGGGTTCTAATAGGAACTATAACATCCCTTTGACCAGGTTGCAATTCAGTCTGATAGGCAAACTGGAGTGCCAAATGCCTTTGCTTTGCAGCATCAACAATCTGCTTCAACCATACAACTGGAGAAAGAGCTGCACCAGTAAATGCTGCTCCACCAATTTCGGTTGTAGTTGTGGTCGCAAGTTCAAAGATTCTTTTAAGAGCCATCTCCATACACCTCCACCACATACTCGTTCAAGTATGCAAGCATCATTCTGTCGGCATCCTGAACACTGTTAATCGGCTTCTCATCAAGTTTCCTGATAACAGTTCTGTTTGGCTCCTTAAGTTTCTCACTCAAGGCTTGGACAGTTTCAGTCAACTCTTTCACTTTAGCAGAGAGCTCGATTTCTGTTTTTGATGCTTCAGCAAGTTTTGCTTCAGCAACTTTTCTCTCTTCACTCATTCTTTTTTCCTCCTTATCATAAAGCTTTGCAGCTTTCAGGATTGACTCCTTCCAGCCCAAGCCATTGTCCTTAAGCTCGTGAGCACTCTTGAGAATGGCTGAAACATCTTTGTTTGCCAACTCCAGAATCTCAAGCAAAGCAAAGGCATCAGAAAGCTCAGTTTCACTGTCAACAGATAATTTTGCTTCATCAGCCATCATAGGCATCTTCGGCATCTGTGCAGTTCCATCAGCTTTCCTTTTTTCAATTATCTTTTTTGCAGCAGCAATCACTTCATCCTCATGCTCAGTATTAAGGGCAACTAATGATTTCCCTTCAACAAAAGCAGTTTTGGCAACAGTTTCTTGCTGTGCCAATAATATTGGTTCAACAGCCATTCCATTCACCTCCGAATTGAAAATGTAAGCCGTTTTAACAGCAGGGTTCAATACCACACTGAAATTTGAAAACGTAAAATTATCTATTTTGTCAGAACCTTCTTTCAAAAGCCCAGCAACCCTCGCAGAAACCCCTGATTTGGGTTTCCCATACTTGAACTTTGTAGCCCAGTTAGGGTCATAAATTGCCAAATCACCATAAAGAGAGCCACTCCTATAGCTTAAGTTGTTCACCTCACCAATCCATTCTGCAACTTCTTCATCCCTATGGTCAACAAAAAGATTGCGCTTTTCCCTTGCATTCCAATCAGTTGAAGCAAGTGCTTTCTTGATAGAATCACCACTATAGAAAACGCCATTCCATTTCCCTTCAGACATCAGAACTTGGTCTCTGACAACAAAGGGAATTTCAACTTGGCTTGTAATGCTCTGAGTTGGCATAATACGATTGTTTTATCCTCGAATTAATAAGCGTGGTTGGATAAACAATTACAAAAATTAAAGAAGTTACAGCAGTTACAGATGAGAATCCAGCCTTATTTTTCCTTACCTTAAAAGAAGAAGAAAATGAGTTAGAAATAGGATTTTTTCGTTATTTGCCGAAATACTGGTTGAACCAATAAATATATATAGGAATATAGTTGCGTGTTCTATAAGAGTCTGAGGCTCTCTACGCTTGAGGAGCGCTGCAAGCTGAACTGCTTGCTAACAACGCTCCTCACACCAAATCAAATTTTCTTTGATACTTGTAAACAGTTGAACTGCACACACCAACCTTTTCCATTATATCTGGGCGGAAACACTTCCTTTGGCTCATCTCAATTATCATTTTAATCTGTTCAATTGTTATGGTTGGCATCTGGATTGCCTCCACCATAAGTTATTTCGTTTCCATACTTTAAAACAATTTCGTCGAATTGCTTGATTGTTGAAAGTGAAGCAGGTTTTGAGTTATTATTAATCACTGCACCACTTGCCTCATAATAAAAGGTCCCATCATCCATCAAGTGCTTATCCAGCTTTGAAAGCCTAACTTCAACTGTTTCACCTATTGGATGATTCGAACTTGAAACTATTTCTGGGAAAAATTTCATCAGTATTTTTCCGTCAAAAGCTGAAAGGCAAGCCTTGTCAATTGTCCTTGCAATGCTTTTTGGAACAAATATACCTAAAGAATATTTTGATGAAGCTGTTTCCTGCAATAGAATCTGTTCAACAACAATTGCATTGACCGAAGCAAGTGGCTTGTAAAGCCCCCACAAAAGAGAGCTATCACTCATTTCATATTGGCTGTTTCCATCCTTAACTATTGCCCCAATGCTCTCAGGCATTTTTTCACACATCATTATTGCTTGCTTTGCATCAGAAGGATTGTCAATCAAGATGGCTCCTGATTCCCTTATATTTTGGGTGAACGACATTGAAGCAAGAAACCTTTTCCTTTCATACAAGGGAGATACCATAAGTGATTTCCCAAAATATAGGCAGTCAACTGCATAAAATGTCGCATCAAGCCTTTTAACATTAAAATTAACAGTGTCATCCTCAAGAAACTTTATTGTAGTTAGCTTTCCAAATGGAATCTTCTCATTATGAAACACTATTTCGCAATCAAGTATGTAACTTGCATCAGCAAGTTGTGGTGCTTGCGATGCAACATCAGGGAAAAGAGCAGTCAAATCCCCACCATCCTCAGAAAATATTTTCACAGTTCCATTCTTGTTGTGAATGAATGCCCTTACCCCATTAAAGCATTTTTCAACAAAAAACTTCTTTGATTGAACTTTTTGTTTTTTGACCATTCTTTTAAGTCTTGACTCGACAGTTTCCAACTTTTCTTCTTTTGAAAAAATGTTTCTTTCAAGTTCTTCAAGCTTCACTTCCCTAAAAGAAATGTTCTTTTCTAGCTGTTTCAGCCTTTTTCCGTATTCAACTGCCATCATGTCCTTCAATGTTTGCATCCTTTAACCTCTCAATTGCGTCAGTTGTAAGTGAAACAACAAAAGCCTTCTTAAGCTCTTCAAGGCTAAACCTTAAATCCTCAATGCTTGTTATAAGCAAACTCGTTCTATCCCTATTAAAGTGTTCTCTGACTTCTTGCAACCTCTCTTCAACCTTCACAAATTTGCCTATAACTGCTGAATCATCATATTTTTTTGATTCAAATCTTTCTTCAAGCTCAAATTTGGCTTTCTCCAAGTCATTCCTAAAAACAAGAAAATTCCTTGTCGAAACTTCTCTCAATTCCAAAAGCTTTTTATCAAGAACATTTATCTCAACAATATTTGATTCTTTTGAATTGTTTATTGCACTTTCAAGCTCTTCAAGCTTGTTGTTCAAGGAGTCAAGAACCTCAAAAACAAGCCTCTTTTCCCTATCTGACCAAATGTCAGATTTCACCCTAACAGAGCCACCTGATTTGATTTCTTCCCCAACAACTATATGCTCATACCGCTTAAGGGGAACTGTAACAGAATCCATTATTGCAACATAACCCCTTTGATAATGAGGAGGAATAAACTCAAGGACATACATTGCAGTGCTTCCAAGCTCTGTCATAACAATTCCTGACTCTATCTTGTTGCCATCAGCCTTGTAAATGTCAACTTTGACATCAGTCAAACCTGATTGTCTTCCCCCATAAGCCAACAGGACTTTTTCCCCTTTTGTGACATTCATATAAACCCTATTGTTGTTAAAATCGTGAAAATCTCTTCAATGAGCTTTAGAATATTCAAGCCCTCTTTGCTTGTTGGATAATTCCAAATAGCATTGACATCAATTGAAACATTCAAATCCCCCGCAATAATGCTTCCAAGCATTTTGTTGGTATCAATTGCCAAGGTATACAGTGCATTTTGGTTATAGTCAGTCAGAGTTCGAGTTGGATTAGCCCAAACAGCAGCAGCAGTCAAACCACTTGCACTGTATAAGTCAATGTTCAAGTCAACATTTACATTTGAGTCAATTCCTCCAACAATCACATTCACATCTCCAATCAGCTTGTTCGCATCCCTGACAGTTGTATTTATGTCATCCAAGTCAGTGCTCAATGCTGCCTGATTCCCAGTAATTGTGACTTGCCCTGCTTCAAGAGTGTCAACATAACTAGCAACATTGGAATCAACTATGCTGAATACGCCTCCAGCAAAAGCCCTTGCAGAACCATCAGTGCAAGAAATATGGAATAAGTAATCTCCCCTATTAGAATCATTGAACTGGTAGAACCATGAATTGTATGGAGTGGCAGTCATTGCAGTATTCAATTCTTTTGGAATCCCTGAAGGATGAAAAAGATTCAAGTCGCATGCAGTTGTGGTTGCAGGAGCAACCACTGTAACATTACAATCCCTATTTGGAATAGTTTCACTTCCACATTCTAAAGCAAAAGAATAGGCTGCCATAAGCAACAGGAATATTGCAATCAAAAACCATCTTCTCATTTTCCCACCCAACAGTTTAAGTTTCACTTAAGAACTATCTTTCCTCCATTTGTATATTGAATTCTTGGTCCAGGACTTGTTCCAACCTCATAGCTAACTTTCCTAGCAAGAAGTATGGAATTGTCAAGCCCAATCAAACCATTCTTGGTTATATATAAAGTACCCGAACCAATATTTATTGTTGTGTTTCTAAAATGGCAGGCTTGATTAATTACCCAATCACTATTTGCTCCATTATCTGTGCATGGTGTTCCTCCAGCAAGAGTGTAATTGATTGTGATTCCTGACATTTTTGGAGTGATTTCCATTTGGCTGTTGCCATCTATTGTCGTGTAAACTACTTTGTACTGAAAGTACCTGTTTTGTGCAACCACATTCAAATCATAGCTTTTGTTGCCGTCAATAAAGTTGGAGGCTGCTGTTCCGTCTCCTCCCACAAATGTTTCACCAGAACAAGCAGAATCGTCACATGAGCGAACTTGGATATTCAAGTCAACAGCTCCACGCCTATAAAGGTTTATGACTTCTGCTGGGGTTAGTGCTCTAGTCCAGATTGCCAACTCGTCAATTGAACCGTTCCAATCATTAGCATTAACGCTTCCTCCAACTCTTACGAAATTGCTTTGGTTTGATTGGGTTAGGCCCGCAAAAATTATTTCGGGACTTGGTTTGCCGTCAATGTAGATTTTCACGGTTTGGCCGTCAAAGACTCCTGTGAGATTATGCCATTCTGTGTTAGTTATTCCGTCAACATATGTTGCTGAATAAGCCTGGTTGTTGCCATCACCATAGATTCGGTACTGCACATTTTGGGTGGTTTGCCAGCTCAGGTAGAACAAGTCGTTTCCTACTCCTGATGCAACTGCTATGTATTCGTCTTCTAGCGGAGTCGAATTCCTGTTTTTCACCCAAGCGGATACGCTTAAGGCACTTTTTCCCTCAAGAACAGCGGGGAGAGTTGCGAAAACAATGCGTTCATCCCCATTGAAG
>Ga0208957_1001253_pt1 | contig 13631 bp, 18 predicted proteins | sample RifOxyA1_FD_184029 | JGI IMG/M metagenome (GOLD analysis project Ga0208957, IMG submission 184029) | Groundwater microbial communities from Rifle, Colorado - Rifle Oxygen_injection A1 (SPAdes) | ecosystem: Environmental > Aquatic > Deep subsurface > Groundwater | place: Rifle, Colorado, United... | reverse complement strand
ATAGAAATTACAAATAATGAATTGATGAAAGAGGAACTCGAAATCCTTACCAAATCCCAAAAGTATAATGCGAATAACCGCATAGCAAGTATAGCTAATAATTAAGTACTTATTATATGTTATATATTATATCGATACGATTGATAAAAAGTATGGGACAAGTCTTCAACGCGGGAAAACAAGGAAAATGTTAAAATTAAAGAAATATTTCCCTCATTTAAAACAGCAGGATTTCCATGCGGCAATAGGCTACTTATTCCGTTTCGTGGCGTTTATCGCAGGCATCCGATCGGGGAAAACTTTTGCGGGCGCAAGAGAGGCTGGCCGCCAGGCGTGGAATAGCAGGGCTGAACCGATGGCGGTTTTTGGGATTATTGCACCTACATTTAACATGCTTGACCGTACCACCTGGAAAGAATTCCGTCACGCCATGCGCCCGCTTATCCTCAAAGAAAACGAAACCAAGAAAATCATAATCCTGAAAAATGGCAGGGAAGTGTATGGTTTTTCGGCGGAGGACGCGGATAAAATCCGGAATGTTACGATGTGCGGGTTTTGGGTGGATGAAGCCAGGGGGTGCAAAAACTTCGCCGCGCTTTGGGATATTCTTCTGGGGCGCGTGTTATCTACCGGGGGGAAGGGTTTCATTACTACCAGCCCCAATAGTTTTGACGATATTCATGACATATTCATTGTCCAAAAAAAGAAAGACTACCATACTATAAGAGCAACGACTTACGAAAATGATTATCTGAATAAACTCGCCATTGATGAGCTGGCGGCTAAGTATGACGAGAAATACATGCAGCAGGAGCTGCTGGGCCAATTCGTTATATTTGAGGGTGCGGTTTATTATACATTTAATCGTCAACACAACGCAGGGGATCTGGCATTTAAGCTGGCGCAATATAATTTTAATATTCCCATTTGGCTTGCATGTGACTTCAATGTTGACCCGATGGCCTGGGTTATTATGCAGTGGGGGATTAACGCGGATACAAAATTAAAAGAGGTTTATGTGATAGATGAAATATATATGAAAAACAGCAATACCGTTGATGCCTGCGCGGAGTTTAAATCCCGATTCCCTAACCATCGTGCGGGGGTTAGGTTATACGGAGATGCCACGGGCAGGGCGAGACATACTGATAGCAACATAACTAACTGGAAAATTATAGAGAATGAATTATCCGCGTATAATATTTCATCGCGTATACCAACAAAGAATCCCGCTGAGCGCGACAGGATAAACGCGGTAAACGGGCTTATCTGCAACAGCAAGGGGCAAAGGCGAGTATTTGTCAATCCTCAAAAGTGCAAGAATTTAATTAGAGATTTCGAGCAGGTTTCTTTCAGGGAAGGCTCAACGCAAATTGACAAAACAAAAGATTGGTCGTTAACTCATCCTTCCGATGCATTTGGTTATATGTGTTCAGTTGAGTTTGATTTGAATCGTTCAAGAATAGAAGGGTTAAAAATTTAACTATGCCGCGTGGTATTTGGGAAAGGACAGAAGAACAAAAACAAAAGTTACGCGAAATGCAGAAAGGAATTCATATTTCAGATAAACAAAAACTACAAATTAGTTTAAGACATAAAGGTAAAAAACTTTCAAAAGAAACTAAAAGAAAAATGAGTATTGCTCAAATAGGAAACAAAAAAGCATTAGGAATTAAACAAAGTATAGAGAGTAGATTGAAGAGAAGTTATGTAACGAAAGGGAAAAAACATTATAACTGGCAAGGAGGAATTACATTATTAAATGAATCTTTAAGGAGAGGAATAGAATATCGTCTTTGGCGCAGGGATATTTTTATCAGAGATAGATTTACTTGTCGTGAATGTGGGATAACTCATACTTATATCGAAGCACATCATATTAAACCTTTTTCTAAATTTCCAGAATTGAGGTTTGATAGAAATAATGGGTTAACCCTTTGTAAAAAATGTCATAAAGAAACAGATACTTATGGTTCAAGATTACGAAAAGGAGTTGGTTTATGTCTTCAACAATAAAAGATTTGGTAGATGCTCCGCATAAAGTATTTTCCACTTATCATGATTATTGGTCTTTCCTCCTCGATAGTTACGAAGGCGGCGTGGATTATTGTAACGCGTTTATATCCGGCTCAGGCGCGGCAAGCAGGGGATTGTTAAATTACGTAACGAGAGCGTTTAAGGTTTTCGCAGGAAGCACAGAGATGAAGTTAAGCAAATCCGGCAATCTTTTTATGCACCCCAAAGAGCGTGATGTTGATTATAATGATCGTCTGAGGATGTCTTATTATTACAATTTCAACGACCCGATTATTGATATTTATACTAATCATTTATTCAAGCAGCCGATTAACACTGATTTTGGGAATATCGCCGATGAAGTCGAGGAGCGCTCCGAGAATATAGATAACAAGCAAGGCTCAATAGGTGAATTCCGTAAAGAGTTGGCCGATATGTCGCAGGTTTACGGGCATATATTTGTGATAATCGATACCCCCAAATTCAACGGGGATGTGAAGACGCGGGCCGATATTATCGATAATAATCTTTTCCCTTATTTTACTTTGCACCATCCGCAAAATATAATCAACTGGGCATTGGATGAGTTTGGATTTCCATACTGGGTTTTAGTGCGGGAATATGCGGATTTGAATATAGACCCGTTTAATTTTGACAAGAATAACCTGCTTAATATCAAATACCGGCTGTGGACGCGGCGGGAGTGGATTTTATACAATGAGAAATATGAGGAAATTGAGCGCGACAATCATCAGGCGGGAATGGTGCCGATAGTTTGCATATTCAATAAGCAGTCAAAGAAAATCAAGAATTTTTTGGGTATATCGGCGATTGCGGACATATCTTTCATCACGCGCGATATATATAATTCCTGTTCTGAGCTAAAGCAGATATTACGAGACCAGACATTCGCGTTTCTCGCGTTGCAAGGAAACGCAACCGAATACGATGAGCTGTCTGTTGGAACATCAAAGGGTTTACTTTATCCGCAGGATAGAAATGCCCCTCAATATATATCCCCGCCATCAGCTAACGCGGAGATATATTTTAAGCATATAGACAGGCAGGTATCAAAATGTTTTCAGCTGGCAAAACTTGAGGGTGGGTCGGTGCAGGCTTCTGAGGGGCAATCGGCGATACAGCAATCGGGCGTATCAAAGGCATGGGATTTTAACCAGACCAATTCCACGCTTTCCAAAAAGGCAGGGAACTTAGAGGACGGAGAAACAAAGCTCTGGCAAATATTCGCTAAGTGGCTTGGTAAAGATTTTGACGGTTCGGTAGAATATCCGAATGAGTTTTCGATAACATCCGTAAATGAAGACCTTGACGAAGCCGAAAAAACAATGCGGTTGAATATGGGTGCGGAGTTTAACAAGGAAGTCAAGAAAACAATTATACAAAAGAAATTTCCGAGGATGAGGCAGGAAGATATGGATATGATGATTGAGGGGATGGAAGGACACGAAGATATGATGGGCAAAGGCGAGGGCGGCCGCCTTGCGGATAGGATCCCATCTTTAATTAAAATGGCCGCGGAAAGAAACGCTAAACTCACGGCGGAAAAATAGGGAGGGTAACAAATGAAAAGTATACAGGATAGAAAGTGGGCGGAGACATTCAAAAAGGAATGGGGGTTTTATCCCATTGCGGGCGGAGTTGATAAAACTTTTACACAAACAGAGGTTGACGCGTTGATTGCAGAGAAAACCAGGGATACCTTGACGCAAGATAAGGTTGACGCGATAGTGCAAGACAGGCTCGCGCGCGAAAAGGCAAAGTTTTCCGATTATGATGATTTAAGGAAATTCAAAACTGAGCATGAAAAACAGCTCGACGCGGCGAAGACGAAAGAACTCGAGGCTCAAAAAGAATACGAGAAATTGAAAGAGGGCTGGGCGAAAAAAGACCAGGAATTTCAGAGCATAATATCCAAGAAAGACTCAGAAATAACCGATATGAAAATCGGGAGTTCTCTGATGACGGAAATAGTAAAGCAGAACGCCTATGCGGAAGAGTCTATGGCATTGATTAAATCTCAGGCGGTTTTTAATTCACAAGACGGAAGCATCAAAATCAAAAGCAGGGATGCCAACGGGTTGGAAGTTTTACACTCTATAGAAGAGGGCATTAAACAATTTTTAGCGCAAAGACCGCATCTGGTAAAAGCAATAAAGCCGGGTGGCGGGGGGACGTCTCCTGGCGGGCCGGGTGGCGGCGGAGCGGGAGCGTCAGACCTGAATACGCTCAACGCAGAACTCCAATCAGCGATGATAACAGGGGACAGAAAAAAAGTTGATGAAATTAAATTAAAAATTAGCGCGATACAAGGCGCTAAAAGAGTAACACTCTAAAAAGGAGGAATTCGTATGGCAGATACAACGACTACTACGTTAACAGAGGCGATCCCGACAATAGTTGCATCGGCTCTGTTGGAATTAGACGAGGGGAACATTGTCCAACCTTTAGTTACTGATGTTCCGTTCCCTGGTGCGGGAGTAATTCATCAGACCCCGTTTATTCGCAGGCTTGCCGCTGAGGCAGATGATTCTCTCGCTTCTCAAGCAATGGATGCAGGGACAAGTGATGAAACATCACCGAGCTCAGCGACTGTTGGAGTTCATGCTTCGTATATCCAGTTAAAGGATATCGCGGCATTGGGCACAATTGACGATATGGCCGCAGTTGCGGGCCAGCTGATCGGGCAGAGTTTAGTTGTGCGGAAAGACCTTGATTTGGTTACGCTGTTTACTTCATTCACAACCAATCAGGGTTCAAGCACTACAACCGCTTTTGCTCCAGCCGACCTTTACGACGCATATGGTTCATTACGGCGGTATTACGCGCCATTGCCGTATCATCTGGTTTTACATCCCACTCAGATTTGGTCAAGCACTGGGTTAATAGTATTATTTGACAATTCTTCCGATGCTATTCAATCCAGAGGCTTAGGCACTGTTGGTGAGGATTTCGCGCGGTTTGGTTTTGCAGGGATGGCTATGGGTTTCAACCTTTGGGTAGACGCTAATATTGTCTACAATACCGCAAACGGTTCCGGAGCGGCCTTCTCGCGGCAGGCAATTAAGAATGTCCGCAAGAGAGATTTTATGATTGAAATCGAACGCGATTCCGCTGAAGTGGCGAATAAAATCGTCGGTTCAGAAATCCGTGGCGAAGCAGTGCTTCGTAATTTGCATGGGAATGAAATGCAATTCCCAAGTTATAGCTAACTCTTAGCATGAGAGGTTAACTGTGGGGCGGGGGAAAACTTAATCCCCCGCCTCGCAACACAGGAAAAAGGAGTCATAAAAATGACAGACACAAAAGTGGATTTAGTAAAACAAAAAGCGTTGGAAGAAGAGAATAAATTGTTGAGGCAGAAGCTTGCCGATTCTGAGAGATTGTCGGGTGGAATAGGGGACAGGCTGTCAAGCGAAATTAAGAAGATAAGGTTAAGAGGTAAGTCTTCCGCTAATGTAATCGAGGTACACGAACGCCACGATCATAAAAACATTTCATTATGGACGCGAGATGGTAAACGCATAGGCCCACTTCATCCGGATAATGCGATACAGGCATTGCAGAGGTTTTCAGATTTAGGTATTTCCCTCTCGTCGGATATGCCGTCAACTGATGAGATAGCGGCGTATAAAGAAACCCCTGAATATAAAAAGGCGATTGAAAGGGAAGCCAGAAGGCGCGCTACAAAAGATAAATCGAGAAAGTCGGGACAGATGGAGAAACTGGCCACGGAGATAGCTAAGATGTCAGGGACAACCGTCGAAGCCATAAATAAGATTTTGAAAGCAAGCGAGGTTGGGAAGAAATAATGCCAGCGATTTTGGAGAATAGCATAATAACAAAACAGGCACCTTATTATAAGCGGTTAATAAGGTGCCCTGGCCATTATCTGATACCTCCGACGGTGGATGTATATCTTCGCGAACCCGTCCCTTTGCTTAAGAATTGTAGTAAGTTTGTAGAATTCAAAGGCAGGAAAATAACAATAAAGAAAGAACGCATCGCAAGGGATAGATTTGGCAGTAAGAAGATAGATTGGAAGAAATTGCATGAGTTGCGCAGGAAAGGCATAGTCTTGCAGCCTGATGTTTCGGCAGCGTGGGCAATCGAGCATGTATATGACCCAAAGAGTATGTTATGTTTTAAATGTCCGAAGCATTGCAAGGAGGGCCAGGGTAGAGTGCTTATCACCTCTATAAAGAGATTGATGGGGATTTCCATAAAAAACAGACGATGACAAATGTCGCTAAATCGAGTAGTCAAACAAAGATTGTTAATTCCAAGGTAAATTCTGCTATGGATACGACACGGTTCAAATTTAACCAAACTCCGGTAGAGACTCCAAATAGTGTAATAACTGTTTTCACTTTGCCAAATAGCGATACTTATGTTTCAGGGCTAATCGAAGTATACTTAGACGGTTTGCAACAAATAAAAACAACGGATTATTCTGAAACTACATCATCGACGATTACAATGGTAATTGCCCCTGCCACCGGCGAAGTGTTAAAATTTAATTATATAAAAGGATAATGAGGTGGGACATTGAAACAATCATTTTTGGTTGATATTGCCGATACAATACGATTAACGGTTTATGATAATAACCGCCCAAGAATCCCAACATCAGCGACGATAATTCTTTATAAACCCGCCGGTTCTGGTTTGCAATCTTCGGCTTCCGCTACGGTCAATGGCACCACAGGCGAAATGACATATTCCCTCACTACTACGCATACCGCAGATGAAGGTTTAAATTACAAAGCGGTCTGGGCATATGTTTTAGATAGCATTACTTATTACCAGACACAGCTATTTGATATAGTGAAATCTCTCCTGGCTATCCCTGTTACTGATGATGATTTATATAATGAACTTGATTCCCTAAAAAAAGCCAATTATCAGGCAACGGCAACCGCAACGGCAGGCGCGGCAGGTTCGCTTACAGACACCAAGCGCCGCGAAGAGAATGATTTTTGGAAAGGCGGTACGCTGGAAATAGTATCAGGGACGGGAGTCAATCAAAAAAGAGATATCACGGGATTTACCTTATCTTCGGGGGTATTCACCGTTACGCCTAATTGGTCAACTAATCCCGATTCAACGAGTATATATGTGGCAATAAAATCTTTTACTAAAAAGATACAGGCCGCCTTTGATACTATCTGCACAATGCTTTATGATAAAGGCAAGAGGCATGAGCTTATTTTAGAAAGCTCGCAAATTGCCAAGCCGTTGATATATTTGACTATTCATATGATCGCTCTTGACTTGATGGACGAAGCAGATGACAAATGGTCACGGCTTGCTGATGCTTACTGGAAGAAATTCGATACCGCTTTCAGCAATATGAAACTTGATTATGATGAGGATGAAAGCGGCGCAATAGATGAATCAGAGCGGCAGCAAAGCCAGACATCCCTTAGAATTGGCAGGGCGTAAGTGGACAAGCTGATTAACATTCATATTGACAACGTCGAGAAATTAGAGGAAAAGATTGATGTTATTATCCAAAGGGAAACAGCGAAAATTGATATTAATGAAATTCTTGCGTCGCCTGAAGAAGCGTTATCAATGGTTGCGGGAAGGATTAAGCGGATATTTTTGGATGAATTCGCAGATAGGGCGGTGGAGTTAGGTTTTGATTTTGGCAGGAAGGTCAACGAGAAAATTGAGCAAGATAAGACAATTAAGATTGATGATTCCAAAGACCCAAAGTTGAATGATACAGGCGAAGATAATAAATAAGATTGAATTTCCCGAGATTACGCTTCAGGAAGATTTGGAACGCATAGCCAAAAATATAATTATACCAGATATTATTGCTGGTATTGATAATAGTATGGCTATCAATGGCGGCTCATTGCCTGCCAATGAACCGGAAACTATTAGACGCAAAATGTCTAATAAACAATTAGTTGAGACAGGAACATTAAGAAGCTCATTTTTTTATAAGTCAGTAGGTAGAAACAGAGTGGTTATTAGCATTTCGAGTATCCGCAAGAAAATCGGCGGATATTTGCAAAGCGGGATAGAAACTAAAAGAGGTATAAAGCAATACAGGTTTTTTGGGATATCGCTTGACGCACGCGACAGTGCAATGTTATATATGCATAACAGAATAGCGGAGCTGGCGCGTGGCAAACGAAGCAAGTAAAAAAATAACTCAAGAAGGAATAGCCAGGGAGATTGCTACGCTTGATATTGTTTTGGCGGCTAAGGTAGGCAGAACGGCTTTAACCCTTGAGGAATATATCCGAGTGCGCCATGCCCAGGGCGCAACGCTTGAGATTATAAGAGCTGACTTATTGACCGACCTGGAAGAAGGTGGCCGGATATTCGGGGAATTTATAAACGCACTTAAGCCCACATTCGGCGGTTCAATACATCGTTTCCGTGATATCGGAGTATTAGCTGAGAACGGAGCAAAACAAAAATACCGTTGGGTGGCGGTGTTGGTGAACACCTGTCCTGATTGTTTAGATAGACATAACAAGATCAAGCTGTGGGCCGATTGGGAAGAGGATGGGCTTCCGCGGACGGGTGCTACGGTATGCAAAGAGAATTGCAAATGTGTTCTTTTACCAGAAAAAGTAACGGAGCTCGAGCCTGTGATGAGGTCTAAATAATGTCATACGATACGGTCAAGTCGGGGATAGCGGGTAGGCTAAATGCTTTGGGATATGTTGAATCATCACAAGCGGTAGATTTTAAAAATGCTTCGGCTAATGAGTATGGCAACCGGTATATTCTTAAATGCTTATCAGGAGAAAACCAAAATAATACTATTATAGATCGCTTTGATGATAAGCAGGAATGGCAGGTTTCAATCGCGTTCACCAGGTCAGAGCAGAATGATATTATTTCTCTTGATGCTGCCCATAGGGCTAAAGATATTATTATCAAGGATTTGGATAAGCCATCGAATTGGACATCGTTTGTTAAGATATTGAAATACGATAGTTGGAAAGTGATAGAAATTGATAACTATTTTGTTTTGGATATTCGTTTGGAAATACTGGATTTGTATATTCACGGTTAATAAAAAAGGAGGAGTCAGTGTATACGAAAAAGACAACTTTATATGCCAAAATAGAATCAACATCAGGAACAGATTCAACGCCTACCGCGGCGGCTAACGCGGTGATTGCCTACGATGTTGAAATAACTCCAAAGGCAGAAATGAAAAAACGATCTGCCGGTAATGCAGACCGTTCATCCTTTGCAGATATCAGGGGAAAATCTGCTGTTGAAATAAAGTTTAATGTTGAGCTAAAAGGTTCAGGCACTGCCGGCACTGCTCCTCGTTGGTCTCCGTTGCTGAGGGCGTGCGATAGATTAGAGACTTTAAATGCCGGGACCAGTGCTATCTATACCCCCGCGGCCACAAATGAAACTTGCACTATTTGGGTAAATATTGATGGAATATTGCATAAAATGGCAGGGTGTGCAGGTGATTGTGAGATAGACTTAACTTCAGGGGAAGTGCCTTTTCTCAAATTCACTTTTTCAGGCGTTTATGTATTGCCTACGGATTCGGTAATTGAAGAAGCGACTTATGATTCTCCCGTGCCGGTTATCGTAAAAGGCACGACAACGACATTTGGCTCTTACGCGGCGATTATTGAGAAACTATTGCTTAAATTCGGGAACTCTGTAGTTGAGCGCACAAGTATGAACGCCACCGAAGGGATATTAGCTTTTATGGTGGGTAACCGTAACCCCTCTGGAATTATGACTTGTGAAGCGGTGTTGAGAGCGACAAGTAATGCCGACTTTTGGTCATATTTTCATTCGGGGACATCGAAGGTGCTATCCTTGGTGCTTGGGGCGACAGCAGGTAATATCGTAACTATAGCCGCACCAGCATGTATACTTGAATCGCCTAAATACGGCGATAGGGATGGTTTGAGAACTTTTGATATTGGATTCCAGATGGCAAGATCAGCGGCAAGCGGCAATGATGAATGCACTATTACACTGACTTGAGTTTACAATAACATTAACCTAACGAAAAAAAGGGGGAGATATGATCACAGGAATAGACGTGGGCTTAGTCCAGGATTATATTAGCAAGTATGATAAAGGAGAACCTAAGACAATTTGGAAGATTAGCGTATTGTCTGTTCACGCTTTTGCTTTTGTTGCTTCTAAAATATCTGACATAAATAAATCTATTGAAGCAATGATTGATATTGTTAGATTTGGTTTAAGGGGTTTTGATAACTTCAAAGATAAAGAAGGCAAAAATGTTCAATTTAAAACAGAAAGCCACGATGTATCTTCAAAAACATTTGATATTGTTTCAGATAATATCATTAGTATCATTCCTACTGATATTATCGTGGAACTTGGCAGCAAGATTTTAGAGATAACAAAATTATCGGAGCAAGAAATAAAAAACTAATTCTGGCTGTCTGGATTCCTTATTGGGATTTGCGTTGCGAAAAATGTTCAGATGGCCAGAAGAAATTCAACGGGTGCGAAGAAGATAGCTATATTCCCGAACGCTGGAGAATCAAGGAATGGGTATGGCAAAGGTGTCCTGTAAAATTGATCACGAAAAAAACTATTGAATATCTTAAAGCATATAGATTTTATAAAAATGGAATACTCCCTTGTGCCGGGGGTTGGATGTCTCAAGCACAAAGTTTTATAGAAGCCGTGGAAGTTATAGAAGATAATATTTTGAAATTGCCAAAATCCGGCTAAGGATAGGAGATAAATATGAAAATACGAAAAAGCGCCAGCGATAATTTATGGTATTATCTTATTTGTATTTTATCATTTGGCATAGTTTTTGGTATTAGAGTTGTTATAACCAATGCCATAAAACAGGCATTACGAGAGGACTAAATGGCTTCTGAGAATGAACTTCAGATAGTTTTAACCGCGATAGATAATGCATCATCAGAAATTCAGAAAGTAAAATCTGAATTAAACGGTGTTGAGAAAACTACAGGCGAAATAAAGAAAACTACGGCCGAAACAGGAAAAACCATAAAAGAGCAATTCAGCGAAGCATCTAAGGATGTTAGGGAATTTAGAAAAACAATTTTTCTGGCTGCAGCAGCAATGGCGGCAGTAATCAGCACAGTAAAAGAAGCTTCTAAGTTTAGTATGGAAGCTAAAAAAACTTATGATGAATTTGATATCTCTATGAAAACTTTGGCGGTAACAATAGGACAGATATTAGCTCCGGCAATGGAAGGGATTACTTTCGTTGTTAAAGTATTGACTGATACCATAGAAGCGGCGGTGGCAGGATTTATTAAATTAGGGACTTTTATTGTTGAGTTTTTTGCTAATATTAGAGAAGGCCCCGTAGAAGCATATAAGCGGGCTATGGAAGTAGCCAATTTAGCCACTGATGAATTTTTAAATAAGGTTGAAGCGACCAGAGCCAGGGTTAGTGCAGGTTTGACTTTTGATAAAGAAAAGCAAAATGTTATAGATTTAGAAAAGATAACGGTTAAGGCCGGATACCTGATTAAAAAAAGCTGGGATGCTGTTATTGATGCGACAGGCCAACTGGGGGCATCTTTGGCGCAGGCTTCTGAATTAGGTAGAGATTTTGCAGTTGCAGCAGCTGCGGTTGCTTTGGGTATGGCTATAGTTAATACTGCTACTGGCGTAACCAGAGCTTTTAAAGATTATCCTTGGCCTTTCTCAATGGTGGTTGCGGGAATTATTGCCGCCGCAGGAGCTATCCAAATTGCCACAATAGCCGCTACGAAATTTCACGAAGGAGGAGTTATCCGCGCTCACTCCGGGCTTGCGGTCGGGGAAGTTCCGATAATCGCTCAAACAGGGGAAGGAATATTATCAAGGCGAGGAATGTCGGCTTTGGGCGGGGCTGGAATTTTAAATGCGTTAAATGGAGGATTTGGGGCAGGTAGGCAGATATCAGTTCAGAATTATATCTATAATCCTGTGTTTCGTTCCGACGAAGATATAGATAAACTTGCAGAAGAAATATCCCTGCGCCTTGCGAGAGAGGCAGAAAGAATATGAGCGCGACAATATCATTAACATTCGGTTCTTTAGCTTTAGATTCTACAAATAATATTACTATAAGCCGGATTTCCGAAAAGTCCGGCAAGCCGGTGCAGGCATACAATATTCCGGTTACTGATGGTGCAATAGCCGAAACCGCGAAGCTGGGGCCTAAGGCCATAACTGTTGAAGGTGATATTGCCGGCACTTCTTATGATAATTTACGCACTAATTTAGATACTTTGCATTCAGGGTTAATGAATGGGTTACAAAAACTCACTAAAGATAATGAGCGTTATATTTACTGCCAGCTTAAAGATTTTTCTTATGCTTATGACCATTTGAGCCGCAGGGCGACTTGGAGCGCGCAATTTATCGCGCATTACCCATTCTGGCTTTCAGAAAACCCTGGCTCGAGCGTCACATCACCTTCGAGTGGAGTAGGTTATCAGGTTACGAATAACGGCAATGCTCCGACAAGAGTTAAAGTAACGATAACCCCCACAGCGCAAATGGCTGATGCCTGTCAATTTGAGAATACGACTAAAGGACAGACATTCCAGTATCGCGGGACAGTCGCGGCAAATCAGGCATTGGAGGTTGATAATCGTTACGACACAGATGATTTTGAAGTATTGAACAATAGCGCGGATGACCACGATAATTTTGAAGGCGATTTTGTTGACTTAAATGCCGGGGCGAATACCGTTGAATTTACTGGGACGGCGAGCACAGCGGTTTCATTGCTCTGGCGGGATGCTTGGTATTAAATTATGGCTACTGTATCGGATTATAGTATTCAGTTAAGGGATAAGAACAGCGCGCTCAAACAATACCTTACTCCATTTGTCAGTAAAGTTTCCTGGGAATGGAATAGAATAGGCGGTTGCGGCAGATGCTCAATCACTATAAACAAAGCATATAGGGATATTATCTTTGACGCGCAAGATGATATTCAGATCAGGGTTAAATCCGGTGCGACTTCTAAATTAGTATACCGCGGATACATAGCTAATATTAACCCTATCCTTAAAGTAAATCAGGAAATAAAATTAGACGTTAGAGGATATTTTGATTTGCTAAAAAAAGTAATTGTGCATACATCAGGCGATACCCGCGCTTATTCAAGTAAAACGGTGGCTTTTATAGCGGATGACATTGCAGATACTTTTATTGTGCCAAAAACCCCCATTACAATCGCAGGGGCATTAACTGCCGGTGATTTTACCGCGGACAGTCTTGAGTTTTTCGGGACAGTTGACGACGCACTTCGGACTTTAGCCGATTTGCAGGGCGACATTGAATATGGCGTTGATGAAGATTTAGTATTTTACTGGAATACGGAAAGCACGACAATCAATCGAAGATTTTTTGTAGGCAATAATGTTTCTGTTCTTGAGCGTAGAGTAAGTTTTGATAATCTGGTGAATAAACTTTATCTTGTGGGCGGGGATGTCGCAGGTGTTAAATACAAAAAAACAGCCGAGTCCTCGGATAGCCAATCCTTATATTATCTGGCCGAGGAAATAATCAATAATTCCTCAATCATAACTGATAATGTCGCGGTTCAATATTTGGGAGCAATACTTACACAAAGG
>Ga0208957_1001251_pt1 | contig 13656 bp, 28 predicted proteins | sample RifOxyA1_FD_184029 | JGI IMG/M metagenome (GOLD analysis project Ga0208957, IMG submission 184029) | Groundwater microbial communities from Rifle, Colorado - Rifle Oxygen_injection A1 (SPAdes) | ecosystem: Environmental > Aquatic > Deep subsurface > Groundwater | place: Rifle, Colorado, United... | reverse complement strand
GACGCGGAGGCGAAGTTTAGGGGCATGCTGGAACGAGGCGTGGCGTTCGCTAACTTGGTTTCGTGCCTTGCCGACTTAGGGGATTCTCCGAAGTCAGTGCGGGATCATCTATCAAACGCGGCTCCGCTTGCCGAGAAGTTCAAGGCCGAAGCCCGCGCCCTGCTCGCGGGCGGTAAGGAGGGGGGCGAGGGATGAAATGGAGGCCAAAGAAAAAGGTAATTTGTCCGGAATGCCGCTGGCGGGGCAAGCGGGCCATTAACATCAAGCCTTGCCCTAAGTGCGGGCATTGTCCGTTGGCCTACGATAACGAAAAACAGGGCCTCGACAGAAAGGGGAAGTAGCCATGACTGACGATCAACTCTACGGCGAGAGCATCACGGAGCGCGAACGCATGGCGCGGGAGGCGCAGATACTAGCCTCGAATCGGGCGCTTGACGCCAAAATAGGGAGGGCGGAAGCCATGCCTGACGAAGCGCGGGAGACGCCTGAGCGACGGGCGCTAAGGGAACTGGTGGAGGCGGCCAGACTGCCGCGAAAAGCGCTGCTTTATGATGGCGATTCGATAGTTCGCGCAGATCATGCCAAGGGGATCGCTTTTAGGGGTAATTGGATTATCGTGCCCCGTGAAGATGTGGATGAACTATGCGTGGCCCTGGCCCGCGCTGAGGCGGTGCTGGCCGCGAAGGAGAAAGCATGAAAAAGCTGGACGGAGGACCGGCATTCCCGAACGTGGCCTGGATAGAGGAGGGGCATTATCCCCTTTACATCCCCGGACTGACTAAGCGCGAGTGGTTCGCGGGGCTGGCGCTGCGGTGCCTGACCGACGGCTATATCCCGACCGATCCGGGGCGCGAGGCCGAAGCCAAGGCTGAGTGCGAGCGGCTGGCCCGCGCGTGCTACCAGATCGCCGATGCCATGCTCGCCGAGGCCGCGAAGGGAGGCCCCGATGCCGAGCGATGAGGCCATGCGGGCGGCGGAAGCGATCTACCAGGGAAAGACGAATCGTCCTGGAAACGATGACGGTCAGGGTGAGCCTTTCTCTCCGGAGGAATCGGCTAAGATCATCGACCGCGAGACCCGCCTCCCGGCCCTACTGGCCGTGGCCGAGGCGGCGAGGGAGCTTTCGGATCGGCTAATTGACGAGGCGGACTACTCGCCCGAGGTGATGGATTTGCTTGAGCGCCTCCGCGCCGCCCTGGAAAAGCTGCCGCCAGAGGGAGGGAAAACCCAATGACATCTAACCATGAGCCGTTTTGTCTCACTCAAGCCCGCTTCGATAACGCATGCGCTTGGACCGCCTTGGCGTTGCAACTGGAACTTCCGGACCATGCACAGCAATGGTGGGACGAGGCGCGGCGACTCCACGGCCTCCGGGAGGCCGACAAGTCGTATCCCTACGCATCACACCCCGCCATGTTCGTCGATATCGAGGGTTGAGGATGGGCCGCCAGCGCGTTGAACGAATGGAAAGGGAGGATTGATGATATGCCTATCGCCGTCAAGCGATTTTCCGCCATCGAAATGGAAGAGGGCCGCTTCTGCGTCGCCGCCGACTTCGAGTCGGGCGGGAGCCTCGTAGTGGCCGACTGCCTACCGTCCCTCGACGCCGCCGCCGAGGAGGCTGCCCGCTTGATCGAGCGTGGCCGGGAGCATCCCACCGTCTGGATACAGCCGGACGACAACGGCCCCGCCGTGCGCTTCATCCCCGGGTGCGGATGGGAGTTGCGGCTGCCCGAGATGCCGCCGGATGCCGCCGCCGCCATGCGCGGCGACTCCTTCTCCCACGGAGGCTGGCTGTGAGCCGCTGGAAAGAGGCCGCATGGGGCGTCGCCCTGTCCTTCGCCTTCTGGACCGCCGTGGGTTTGCTGACCGAGCCCCTTCCGCCCCTTCCGCCCCCCGCCGATGCCCGGGTCCTGCGGGTGATTGACGGGGAGACCATCGTGGTACAGACGGAGGATCGGTCCAGCGAGCGCGTCCGCATCCTGGGCGTGTCCGCCCCCGAGATATGCCGCCCCTATACCCACACCCTCCCCTGCCAGGGCGCCCTCATGGCGCGCATCGAGCTCCGGGCGCTCCTGTGGGGCCAGCGCGTGCGCCTCAGGGCCATGCGCGGGTACGGCCGCGAGAAGGACGGACGCCTCCCGCGCCTGGTCAGCCTGTTGCCCGAGGACGCAAACGTCGCCCTCCTTCTGCCCGATTGAGGCTACAGTGATGACCGATCATTTCGCCGCCGTGGCCGGGAATTACAACCTCATCCGCACCACTGACCCGGAGCCCGTGGCCCGCATCGCGGACGCCCTGCGGCCCATCCAGCCCTTCCGGGCGGCCGACCTGGGCTGCGGGGCGGGCCGCTACAGCCGCCTCTTGGTGGAGGCCCTGCCCGGGACGCGGATCTTCTGCGTGGACGCGAGCCCCGAGATGTGCGCCCAGGCGCGCCTCGTCCTGCCGGGCCGGGCCATCGTCGCCCATCGGGACGCCGAGGCCTTCCTGGGCGAGGTCTGGCCCCCGTTGGAGGCCATCTTCTGCATGAATGCCGTCCACCACCTCGGCCTGTATCGCCTTCTCAAGGCCGCCCGGCGGCCCACCCGTCCCGGGGCGCGGCTGTTCATCTACACCCGCACCAGGAGCCAGAACGCACGGTCCGTATGGGGCCGCCACTTCCCCGGCTTCGCGGATACGGAAACGAGGCTCTACGAGGAGGATGAAATCCGGGAGAGCGTCCGCACGGCTGGCGGCTGGCGGCTGGCGGGCATGGAGGCATTCGCCTTCCCCCGGGCGGCCAGCATCGCTCGCCTCGTGTTCCTCGCCCGCTCGAAGCACTACTCCACCTTCGCCCTTTACAGTCCCGCCGAGTTGGACTGGGCCGTGGAGGAGTTCGGGCGCAACCTCCGGGCGGCGTACCCCGACCCGGAGAACGTCACATGGGAAGACGCGAATCTTCTCGTCACGCTGGAGAGAACTTCCTGATGGGACGCTACAACCCTTGGCGGGATATCCTATGGGAGACGCGCCCGCACACTTGCGTTTACTGTCGCTGCCGCCTACGCAGGCGCGTGGACTTGCCGGATTCCGCCACCGTGGAGCATCTACGGGCGCTTCGGCACGGGGGCGAGTCCTCAGACGGGAACCTGGCCCTGGCGTGCAGGCGCTGCAACGAACTCAAGGCGAGCCATAGCCTGCTCGTCCTGGAGCGGCGGCTGGCCGATGCCGAGCGATTGGACCGCCCGGATGCCAAGCGGCTGCGGCTCATTGTGGAGGAATTGAGAAGAATGGAGGGAAACGGGCATGACTGACGGGTCGCGTGAGACGCCAGAACGGCGCATAGGGATCGGTCGGACCATGAATGAAGAATCTGAGTTTTGGGCCGATTACCGCCGTCGGCAACATCAACGACGCGATAAGCGGGAAGAAGAATTCGAGGCTTCGCTTTCGCATTTCGAGGAAGAATTGCAAGGACTCGGGCTAACCTTCACACGGCCCATGGAATATCACTTTCAGATTCGGAAGAACGGCAATGTGGTCGCGGACTACTGGCCCAGGCCGCACCACAAATTCCGAATCGGAAATAAATACAAGAACGCCAGTTCGGCGAATCATTTTATCGCCATCCTCAAGGACAAGATTGGGAGGGGGAAAAGGGGATCGGGATTAGGCGATTGGCGATTATCCCCTTGACAACGTGTCGGTGGGATAATCGCCTCCCAATATATTCCCGACAAAATGGAGGTGTGAAATGACGTTGGGGGTTGGTCTTCCGCCGCCCTGTTCGTGGAATGGCGGATGTATTTTCGAGCCAGGGACACCTCAGGAGGCGATTCAATGGGCATGGATAATTGGCGTGGCGTTGTTTATGGTAAGTCTTGTGTTGTTTTTTGCCTGGATGGACCATCGGAGAGAAAAGAAACGAGATACCTCCCCGCCCACGCCCGGAGCGCCACGAGCGCCCATACGTGGTGCCAGCGGAGCCGACCGGCCATGAAGGCGGGCCAGACTTGGGCAACGGCGCGCGGGTCCATCCCGAGCGCGGCGAAGACCCTGCCGTCGTTCAGGGATTCCTCCGCCAGGGGCCGCAACGCCCCCCGGAGCCAGCGCCCCCAGGGGAAGACGAAGCCTCCCTTGGGGCGGCGAGTCACGCCCGGAGGCAGCAAGTCCTTGACGGCCTCCGCAAGCAAGGGCTTGTGGGCGAAGCGCGAGACCTTCCACCGCCCGCCGATCCGGCAGAGATAATCCACCAGGACCGCGTCCAACAGCGGGCACCGTATCTCCAGCCCGTGGGCCATCCCCATCACATCCGCGTCCCGCAGGAGGAGGTTGGCGCAGTAGGCGCGAAGCTCCAGGATAGAGACGGCGTTGACGGGATCGAGCCCGAGGATGTCCATGCGCCGGTTCTTTGCGCCGTTCCATTCAATGTCCGGCAGGAGCGCCCGCCGCCATTCGGGCGGAAAGAGCCCCTTCCGCAAAAAGTAGCCCGAGGCCAAGTCACGGTAGGGCCGCAGCCCCGGCACGAAGGGCAGCGCCCGCGCCCATCGCCGCAGGATTGGCAACTGCCGGAAGGTGGAGTACCCGCCGAAGATTTCGTCCCCGCCCGTGCCGCAGAGCGCCGCCTTGAAGCCCCTCTCGGCGAGCGCCTTGGCGATGACGTAGACGTTCAGGCCGTCGTAGCTCGGCTGGTCCTGCGCCTCCAGCGCCTCCGGAATGGCCGCCAAGAGGTCGCGCTCCGTGAGCGGCACCTCCGTGTGTGCGAGGCCGTGCATCCGGGCCGTCTCCCGGGCCAGCGCCGCCTCCGGGTCAGGATCGTCCGGAAAGACCGCACTGAATGACTGAATATCGGGCCGGTGCCGCGCCGCAAGCCCGGCGATCGCGCCCGAGTCCATGCCGCCGCTCAAGAAGAGGGCCACGGGCACGTCGGCCACGAGGTGGCGCTCCACCGCCGCGTCCAGGAAAGAGCGGATGCGTTCGATGTCGGGTTTCTGCCCCCTTTCCATCCGGGGGAATGGCGGATCGTGCCAAGCGAAGGGGCCACGGGCCTCGCCCCGGGCCGAGACGGCGAGATAGGTCCCCGGCGGGAGCCGCCGCACCCCGGCGATCAGGGTCTCGGGAGCCTGGACGGCGCCCAGTTCCAGGAAGCCAGCAAGGCCAACCGGATCAAGGCGTTTCGGGACGAGACCAGAGGCCAGGAGCGCCCGGATTTCTGACGCGAAGACGAAAGTGCCGTCCAGCCCTTGCCACCAGTAGAGAGGCTTCATGCCCGCGTGATCCACGGCCAGGGTGAGCCGCCCCGCCTCCTCCTCCCACAGGGCGAAGGCGAACATGCCCCTGAGGAATGAGAGGCACTCCAGCCCCCACTCGGCCCACGCCTTGAGCAACACCTCGGTGTCGGACTGGCTCCGGAAGGGGTGGCCGAGGGCCTTCAACTCCTCCCGGAGCGCCCGGAAGTTGTATATCTCTCCATTGAATGAAACGATATTTCCGGTCTCCGGGTCGCGCATGGGCTGGCGGCCCGAGGGCGTGGGGTCGAGGATGGCGAGGCGGGCGTGGCCGAGGAAGAGCCCGCGCGCGTGGCCGATGGCGAGGCACAGATCATCGCGCCCGTCCGGCCCGCGGTGGGCCAGGGCGTCTCCCATACGGAGAAGGGTGCTGGAGGCCCGATCGGGGATGCGGGCGATGTATCCGAAGACGCCGCACATCTAATACCCTTGTAGTTTGGCGATGATTTTTCTATCCTTGCACCAACTGCCCGAAAGGGTGCCGTCAGTATGAAGTACCAGATCTGGCAATAACAAATCATCGGCATCGGCTTTTTCCAGCCAGTAATTGTCGCTGTATTTGAAGATGACGGTCATTGGTTCCTCGTAAGACATATATTTCCATACTTCATAGTAGCAGGCGACACCACCACGGTATTTTTCAAACACGAATCTTGAATCGTCCTCAATACGGCGCAGGATAACATCTGCATCCACCGGGGACTCTTGGACGCACTTGATGATGGATGGGGCGTAGAAACTATCCTTCGGAAGCGGTGTCAGAAGGGCGAAAACGATATTGCGCGCCGACAGTTTGTGATAACAATACGCCAGAAATTGCATTACCTCCCCATAGGTGTCAATTTCTCCGCCGAGAAGATTACATTGAATTCTGGTCTTCCCACGGATCAATCTGGTGCATTTGCCCAACGTTTCGCTATCAATGGACTTCGTGCGCATAATCCGGGCGTTGACGGAGTCGTTGTAGTGGTGTCGGCTAATATTCACATGCTCGACGGGGCCATCAATCAATAAATCAATTACATCCGCCAGTCTCCTGCCGTTTGTATTGATAACTGGGCGTCTGGGTTTCTTGTGACCGACGATATTTATTATGTCCCTCAGTTTTGCCGGGAAGAGCGTTGGCTCTCCTCCCGTAATCTGTATGCTTGGATTGGCGGGGGCGCAGATGTCAAGGGCTTCCCGAACCCACAGGGGATCGATGGGCTTGGCGTTCCTTGTGAAATTGACCTTGGCAATGCAGAAATCGCAGTCCGCATCGCAGGCCGATGTCATGTCAATGTACAGATTGATATTCCTATGTGCCTTGAATGGGCGACCATTCAGCACAACCGGGATTGAGGTTTTTGCGAACTCTTCAAAGCCTTCCTCGTAAGCCATGCGTTTCGATGCCCGATATTTCCGTGCGTCTTCCAGTCTCTCTCCGATGTTTCTTGGTACGATATCTCTTTCCTGTAATCCAAGTCGAGTCATTGCGCCCTCCCTTGGAACGCGAAGTAAAAAACGACTATCCAGGTGGCAATCGCAACCACCAGCAACACAAGATATCCCAGGCATTTTTTCATAGTTTCCGGTTGCCAATGGACGCCGCACAATGGTCAGACCTCGTAGTCCGGAAAGTGCTGTTTAACCATCTGGTGGGCCAGCACATGGGCGTGGTGAGCCACCTTTTCCATCTGCGCCTGCACGCTGACGCCATCGGACAAGCGGTATTCATTCGCCCCCGCTGTGGCCGCCGCCGTGAATGTGAAATGGATGGACTGGACGATCATTTCATCCAGCCATGGCTAGCCGGAGTCAGGCACGCGGAGATGGATGGCCGCGTACTCTCGGAGGGAGGGTCAGGCCAATCAAAGCAACTGGGTGTTGTATAAATCCTTGATTTTTGCAAGAAATATTTCCCTCAAATGCTCATCTTGTATCTTCTCGGCTAACACAGCCAATTCTGCAATTAGCCTGATATGCTCTGATTCTTGTACAAAGCGCCGCTCGTTATAATCAACCATCGCCGAAGCCACCAAATGATAGCCCATTGCTTTTTCTTCTTCCTGTTTATACCGCCCGCTGCGCCAGCGCCGCCATGGCCGGAGCCAAGTGCTGCGGCAGCATGTGGGCATACCCTTCGGTGGTGCGTATGTCCCTGTGGCCCAGTATTTCCTTGATGAACGGGAGCGGCACACCGCGCTGCACCATCCAGGAGGCCGCCGTGTGGCGCGTCATGTGGGGCCGGGCCACGGCCAGCCCCGCCCGTTTCCGGGCCTCGTTGAAATGGTGCCGGAGCGAGCCCTTGGTGATGGGGCGGCCATGGTGGCCCAAAAAGTAAAGGTTGGGATGCCGCATGCTAACGGGCTGGCGATCCAGTATTTCACGGGCGGCGGGCACCAGGAGGACCGTGCGTGCCTCGCCCGTCTTGGTCTCGCCCGCAGCCAATTGGATGAGGCCGTATTCCGCATTTTCGTGTACGATGCCCGCCCGAAGTGTCACGGCGTTGCGCCGGAGTTGCCGGATCTCCCCGGGCCGCATCCCGGTCAGCACCCCGAACTCGGCAAAGTCCCGGAGCCATGCCTTCGAGAGCGCCTCACAGGCCTCCAGGAAGGCGCGGAAATGGCCCTCGCCGAAGAAGTCCCGCCGGGCGCGGCGTGGGCGCTTGGGGGGACTCATGCCACCCGAACCTTCTTGCTGGCCTGGGCGTGTAGGTGGACGGCCTGGCGCACCACCTCGGAGACGGTCACTTTCTGCCGCGCCGCCTCCCGCTCCAGGTAGAGCCGGGCCTCCCGCGTCAACATGGCCTTGATCTGATCGTTGTAGGGACCCACCACGGGCCTTCCCAGGCGGGCCTTCGCGCCGTTCTGTGGCATGTATGTCCTCCTCGCTGGCCAATATAGCCCGAAAAATTGATTCCGTCTATGTAAATTTCCGCTTGACTTCGCCGGTGCGGGCGGTTAATTTAGGGGGCAACTAACTTTTTATGGAGACCATGCCGCCAATGTCCGCCAAACAAGAGAAACGCGCCATCGCCCGCGCCCTCGGCATCGCCCAGTGCGATTTGTGGGCCGTCACGCCATCGATCAACGGCCGCAGACGCAAGCGCCGCGCGGCATAGGGAGGATCAATGAAACTCTACAAGGTGCTTGCCGGAAACGGGACCGCATGTCATGGCGGCCACGGTCCCCGCCATATTCGAGGCGGAGGGCCGGGGTGAGCACATCAAGCAAGACGGTAAGCACGTCTTCGGACAGGCCCGGCTGATTTGCAAGATGGACACCTGGACCGAAAGGGCGGCCCGGCTGTTTGCTTGCGATTGCGCGGAGGTGGTGCTCCCGATCTACGAAAGGAAATACCCAAAGGAATCGGCCCCCCGCCTCGCCGTTGAAACGGCGCGAAGGTTCGCCAACGGCGAAGCGAGCGCCGGAGAGTTGTACGCCGCCTGGGACGCCGCCAGGGACGCCGCCTGGGGCGCCGCCGGGGCCGCCGCCAGGGCCGCCGCCGGGGACGCCGCCAGGGCCGCCGCCTGGGACGCCGCCGGGGGCGCCGCCTGGGTCGCCGAAAAAAAATGGCAAACGAAACGCCTGTGGGAATACCTCGACGGGATGTTGGGATGACCAAGTTCTTCTCTGGCATGAAGGGCATCGAGGACGACATGGACCGCTTCGTGCGGCTCGCCTTCCGGGCCTGTTACATCTTCGCGGCGGGGTTGCTCGCTGTCTCGCGCATCGCCTGGGCGGCGGGGAGGTAGGGGGATGAGCGGCCATATCCTCGTTCAGATGCCCATCATGGACTGCTCCATGCACCTGCACCGGCTGGCCATCCGGCAGTGCCGGATTGAGTTGGCGGCGGAGACGGACCGCGAACGCTTCCGCTACTTGGCCGACATGCACCGCCTGTGGGTCCGCTCGGCGCGCGGCCTGGCGGAGACGAACTGAAACGCTGGACGGCGGCCTTGAATCTGAGGCGAGGCGGCGAATGTGAGCAGCGGGCATGGCTGATGGGGAGCCCTCCCACACGCGCTAGTAAGCAGTAGGCCATGACCGAATCCGGGCACGCTCCCGCCGTCCAGCACAGGAGGAAAGAAATGATTGCCTACTTCCTCGGTCTCCTCGCCCTGTCCTTCGTCTCGGGCGCGGTGGGCTACATCATCCGGGGCGAGGTGGACCGCAAGCGCGTCTGGGCGCTCCAGCAGACCGTCCGGCGGCTGCGGGATGAGCTGGCCCGGCGCGGCAAGGGATTGGAGGGGTGGGGATGAGCGCGGCGGAGGTGTTCCCCGTCGGCGAGTTCATCCGGGATGAGTTGCGGGCGCGCGGATGGTCCGTGTGTGATCTGGCCGGGAAGATGGGCGGCGACCCGGACGTGAACCACTGCGCCCTGGACCTCGTGATGCTGGCCCCGGATCCAAAGTACCCGCTTGGTGAGGAAATGGCGCACCAGTTGGCTGGCGCCTTCGGGACGAGCGCGGACCTCTGGGAGAACTTGGATCGTGCGTGGCGGGAGGAGCAAGGATGAAGCGAATCGACAGACTGACCCAGGCGCAGACTGACCGCCTCACGGAAATCCGCGACAAGTGGATTCGTATCGGGCTTTGCGCGGAACCCGCCGACCGGGCCAAGGCGGAGGAAGGGTTGCGGCTCGCCTATCGGTCGGGCGGCATTGACCCGCCGCGCAAAATCGTGTGGACAGGCTCGCCGCTCTCGAACGCCCTTGTGCGGGCCATTTGCCGGGCCAGCGTCAGGGACAGCGTCAGGGACAGCGTCGGGGACAGCGTCAGGGAAAGCGTCAGGGCCAGCGTCAGGGCCAGCGTCAGGGCCAGCGTCTGGGACAGCGGATATGGACAACACGATGCAGGGTGGCTGGGGTTCTTCGATGCGTTCGCTGAGTTCGGCCTTAAAGGCCAGACCGAGAAATTACGTGGCCTTTGGATGGTGGCTGAGTCTGCCGGGTGGTTCCTGCCGCACCAAAACATTTGTTGGATCGCCGAGCGCCCGGCGTTCTTGCGCCTGGAGAAAATTCCAGGCCAGGACGAATTTCACAACCGCCTTCATTGTGATGACGGTCCGGCGATTCGCTTCGCTGACGGCTGGGAGATTTATGCCCTTCACGGTGTCCGGATGAGCCAAGCGGAACATGCGATGGACGATCCCAGGAAAATTATTGCTGTCCAAAACGCCGAGATACGCGCCGCCCTCATCCGCCGGATGGGCATGGAGCGGATGCTGGCACATCTGCCCCACAAAAGCCTCAGCCGTTCGGGCGATTATGAGTTGCTGTCCATCCAGTTATCGGAACAAATCGCCGACGCCCGATATCTCAAGATGAAGAACCAATCCGTACCCGGCGTCTGGCATTTAGAGGGCGTGCATCCCACCTGCCAGACCGTCGAGCATGCAAACAATTGGCGCACCACGGGCGATATCCACCAATCATGGGTTCCGGAGGTACTGACATGAGCAAGCGACACCAGCAGGGCGACATCAAGCTCCATCCCATCGCCGCATTGCCCAAGGGGGCGAAGCGCCTCATGGCCCGGGATGGGCGGTACGTGCTCGCCGAGGGAGAGGCCACCGGTCATCACCACGCCGTCGCCGAGCGCCCCGGGGTGGAGATGTATGAGCACGAGGGCACGCTTTTCCTGCGAGTCGAAAAGCCCGCCGATCTCGTACACGAGGAGCACGCCACCCAGGTGGTGGAGCCGGGCCTCTACGAAGTCGGGCGTGTCCTGGAGTACGACTACCTCGAAGAGCAGATGCGGCAGGTGAGGGACTAGGTGAGCGCGTGGTGGCTGGTCGAGGTCCGGGGCTGGGAGAGTTGGACCTCGGGATATGGGCGTGGGCGCACCGTCCAGAGCGAGGCTCGGTTTGCCAACATTGTCGTGCCCGCCGATCACTCCTTTGGGGCGGTCCAGGAGGCGCTCCAGCGCGTTGGAATGAAGGGCTGGCAGGAGCGCCGCGCAGGCATGGTCCTCCCCTGGACGAGGCCAGCAGATGGCCTCTGAGCCGCGCCCCTACGCCATGCGGCCCTCGGGCCGGGAGGCCATTACTTAATCGCCCTTGTCGCCATGCGGTGAGGGCAAAGGAGACACGATGGGATTGTTGCAGACGCTCGGAAATGGGCAAGGCTACCTCAAGGCGGGGTTTCTCGGCTTCCAGTCCTCCGGCAAGACCTACACGGCGGTCCTCCTCGCCATCGGGGTCCGCAAGTTCTTTGGCCTGACCGGACCCATCGCCTTCTATGACACCGAAGGCGGCACCGAATACATCGCCGGGCTCGTCAAGAAAGAAACGGGCCTGGACCTCCTGGGCGTCCGCTCCCGCTCCTTCGATGACCTCTGTGCCTGGGCCAAGGAGTGCCATGAGGCGGGCGTGTCCGTCGCCATCGCCGACAGCGTGACCCACCCCTGGCGCGAACTCTGCGATGCGTATCTGGCCCAAGTCAACGCGGGCCGCGCCCGGAAGAACCTCTCCCAGCGCCGGAGCCTGGAGTTCCAGGACTGGTCCCACATCAAGGGCCGCTGGGCCAAGTGGACCGACCTCTACCTCAACCTCCCCATGCACATGATCGTCTGCGGCAGGGCGGGCGACATCTACGCGATGGAGCAGAACGAGGAGACGGGCAAAAAGGAACTCATCAAGGCGGGCGTCAAGATGAAGACCGAGACGGAGTTCGGCTTCGAGCCTTCCCTGCTGGTCGAGATGGACCGTGAGCAGGTGCCGGACGGCAAGGGAGGATTCAGGCTCCGGCGGTCCGCCACCGTCATAAAGGACCGCTTCGCCATCATCGACGGCGCGACCACCCACGACCCAGGCTTCGACTTCTTCAAGCCGCACATCGAACTCCTCAAGCCCGGAGCCCACGCCCCGGTGGATACCAGTATCCGGACGGACGCGGGCATCGGCGAGGACGGGGACGCGGAGTGGCACCGCGAGCGCAAGACCCGGACCATCCTCTGCGAGGAGATCCAGGGCGAGCTGGTCGCCGCCTATCCGGGCATGGACGCGGAGAGCAAGCAGAAAAAGGCGGGCCTCATCTACGACGCCTTCAACACCCGCTCCTGGACGGCGGTGGAGTCGAAGCACTCCCAGGAGTTGCGCGAGGGACTGGCCTTCATCCGCCAGAAACTTCGCCCCGAGCCCGTCCTGACCCAAGCGGAAAAGGACGCCATCATCGGCGATATCCCTGACACCCCCCCGGCGGCAGCCCCGGCGGACGAAACCGGAGGCTCGGAGTCTCCGGCGGAGCCCGCCGCGAGCCCTGTTCCCGGTGCCAAGGCTTCCGACCCGGGCGGAGGAAGCCCCAAGGCTACGGGCCGCCGGGGGGGCACGAAACCCGCAGCGCCCCAGCCCCCCGCCGCTGGCGACCCATCCGGGGCGAAAGGAGAGTCTGGCCAGACTGCACCCCCCGGCGGCGGGGCTCCCTCCCCTGGCCCCGCGACGGCGGAGCAGAAGGAGATCATCCGCGCCATGACCAGCCGCATCTCGCCCGCGCAGGCCGCCGATTACATCAACTTCTGCAAGCAGATGTTCGGCATGGCGGAGGACGACTACGACCAGTATTCCGGGGCCGAGGCGAAGCAGGCCATCGCCTACCTCATGGACATGAAGCAGTCCGCCCGCCAGACGCCGAAGTAGGGAGGGGACATGGGCCAGTGCGCAAGGTGCGGGGCGGAGGGCACTACCACATCGCTCCAAGTCCCTGGGATGGAGCCCACCGCGCCCGTATGTAGCAAGTGCCTGAATCTCGCCCTCAAGCAGGTCAAGTCACTCGCCCGGGAGACGGACATGCCGCAGATCACCGGCACCGTGGAAAAGCTCAGCTACGGCTTCGACAAGGAGCGCAACCCGCTGGTCCGCATCGTCATTGAGACGAAGAACTTGGAGGGGGCGCTGGACCTCTACAAGGATGAGGAGGTCGTCATCCAGAGCCGACAGGGCAAGCTCGCCCTGGCGAAGGAGTAGGCCATGAGCATCGAAACCAAGCGGTACGACGACATCAGCAAAGAGGAGATCGGCGAGGACGAGAACCATTTCCAGGTGCTGATCATCCGGTGCTTCGGGTGCGAACCCAATGGTGAGGTGGAGGTGGACATGGCCCACCTCAAGGACGAGAGCGCCCGCAAGGTGTACGAGCTTCTGGGCCTGGACTTCGAGGAGGCCATTTCCGACGGCGAGGACGAGGAGGAGTAGGCCATGCCCATCTACAAGGCCACCGTCGTAGTTACCATGAAGCCCAGCGACGAGACTGCGGCTACCCACAGGCTCATCGAGGCCGATAACAAGGCGCAGGCGTTGAAATTCCTGTGCCGGGACATGATCTCCATCGAGGTTTGCGAGGGCAAGCAACTGGTCGCCCTCGGCAAGGCGGGCGTCGAGGTCGAGAGCGCGGGCGTGGAGGGGTAGGC
>Ga0208957_1001250_pt1 | contig 13664 bp, 24 predicted proteins | sample RifOxyA1_FD_184029 | JGI IMG/M metagenome (GOLD analysis project Ga0208957, IMG submission 184029) | Groundwater microbial communities from Rifle, Colorado - Rifle Oxygen_injection A1 (SPAdes) | ecosystem: Environmental > Aquatic > Deep subsurface > Groundwater | place: Rifle, Colorado, United... | reverse complement strand
GAACTGTGACCAGTAGCGGTAATCCAGCTTCTTGCCGGTCGTCTTGAAATCGAATCCGTATACGCCGCCATAATCTTTTGACTCTGCTACCATGTCCAGCTTGACACGAAATATGACCCCTTCCACCGGCTCGTATTCATCCAGCGTTTCGACCGCCAGTATCTTCCATGCCTTCATTTTTGGCTGATACTGTGTCCAGTAGGCGGTAATCAGCTTCTGTCCGTTCTCTTGTGTCTTAGCTAAATCATCTTCCATAAGTTGCTTTGGGTAGGCATCACAGAAAGCCTTGAGTGACGCTTCCAGTGAGTTGCCCCTATAGAGATTCTCTAATCCAATATGGATAGCGGCCCCAAAGGAGCGATCGTGCTCGACTTCTCCTTCTACGATAGGTTCAATGTCACAAATGTATTCGTAGAAGAATCTGCGTGGGCATGAGCGGAAGGAGTTGAGACGGGAGTTAGAAAGTTTCAAGAAGATTGAGTCTCCCGGCCATACTCCTGCACTACCGCATTGTGCTCATACCCTCTCTCAAAGTACCTAATCTCCACTTCTTCCAGCACCCGTAGGATATCCTCCGCCATCAACTCCCCTGCCCAATCAGCTGCCAAGAAGCTCTTATACTCAACCATCGAGCGCATAGTCTTCTTACCCCTATCAGAGCGCAGGTACTCCCTAATCCCCTGCTTCTTATCCTTATATTCCTGTGTGGGTTCAAACATGGCGATTAACCTCCTTATTGGCGTGGTCGGCGTTATGGAAGGTAATATCCAGCTTCATGCACTCAAGGATAATGCGACTGGACGGGCAATCATCATGCACCACCCCCCATATTTCTCCGCATTTGTCACATTGATAACTCATACGATTGAATACGCCGCCTAATGGGATATAGGATAGCTGAATCATATGAGTTTCCTTTTTAGCACGTGTTCGATTCTCTGCCTTGAAACCTTATAGAGTCTTCCGATGGCCTCATAAGTAAATCCGTGAGATTGAAGGAGAGCAACCAGAAAGTAGTTGAGATTTTGCTTTGCTATCAGATTACGAGTGCGTTCATGGGGAAGATTATTTCTAACAAGAAATGATTTTGCTGCTGCATAGCTTAATCCTGAGAGCTTTGAGAATTCTTGAATGCTAGTACCCTTTCGATATAATTTAATGATACTTGCATTAATCAGGCTCCGCTTACTTTGGCAGCATAGTCCGTAGAGTTTCTTTAAATTATTGACTGTCCCCAATGAAGTATTGAGCTTCCGTGCTAATCCTTGTCTAGTCAAACTGGTATCCCATTTTTTGAGCATCCGGTAAACTTTTCTGGACGGAATGAACTTTTTCACGACTACTCCTTCACCTCAAATGCTTTCGCAAACTCAAATCCCGTATCTTTTAGTATCGTCTCAATCATGTCGGATGAAATGTTGTGCTTGTCATTTATGATATTAGACACAGTCTGGCGGGTCGTATTCCATCGTTTCGCAAGAATCTCATTTGACCCGTGTTGTTCGACATAATCTTTCAAGAACTTACTTGCTTGAATCATTTGTTGCTCCTTGTTGTGGTAAGCGAATTATCGCACCGTGAGGATTTCGTGTCAAGCGGTATTTGCATACCTATCTTTTGATTAACAACAACTCACTTGACAACGGTATCTCTATTTTGCTATCTTCATAAAACTCTCTATGGACTTACTCCCACCGCTAACCGGCGAAGCACTCGAAAAAAGACTCTCTCAACAAATTATCCACGAACCTTTGATAGATGGTCTCCTTTATCGTCATGCTTCCCTGATGGTGTACGCGCAACCATCCGTCGGAAAATCAGTCATTTCAGTTCAAGTCGCCATGCAGTTGGCGGCAGGTCTTCCTATTTTCGGCTGTCTTGCCGTTCCGAATCCCTGTAAAATTTGGTACATCCAAATGGAAAGACCTGATGTTGAGTCATTAGAGCGGATGCAGATGATGCAAGACACGATCCCCATCAAGTCAAACAACTTTGTTTTAGACACGGAATTACAGAAACTCAATTTCTTGAATGAATCCCACCTGCGCCAAATTCTGAAACGTGGAAAAGAAATCAATGCAGATGTTGGATTCATAGATCCGTTGTATGGCATAGCATCCGGTCTTTCAAAGGACGAGATAGCTTCTAATCTGGTCAAGGTACTGACTATCCTTAAATCGGTTCTTGGTCTCACGCTATGGATAAATCATCATCCGGTCAAAGACAGCTATGATCGTGAAGGCAATAGAGTGGATAAGGAAGACCCATTCTACGGCTCTCAGTGGCTTAAAGCCCACGTGACCGGCTCATATGAGATACAGAACACAAACATCGGCACTCTCTGGACTATGAAAAAAGACAGTCACTCAAATCTTTTAAGGAGCATTGAGCTGGCCTTTGATGATGAAACACTCGTTTCTACGATGCAATCAGACTCCCTAAACTACGCAGACCGTCTCCGCCTCTACATTAACGGAAAATACCGTTCACCTAACAGAACTTTTGAGTTTGACGAGTGTATGAAGAACCTGGGATGTCGTACAGATACCCTGCGTCGAGCCCTGAGATTATCTGCATTTTCTGATGTCTTAACAAAGGTGAAAAATAGCGGAAAAAGAACGGTTTATGAGGTTAAAAACGAGGTGTAGATTGTTTTGATATTATTAACTTTATCTACACCTCTTCATTTTGACAGAAAGTACTCAAACATATTAACTTACGAAAAAAAAGGCAGGTGTAGATGGGATTCACCTCTTATTAGAGAGGTAGTACACACTACACCCCCGTGCTCTGTGGCGTTCGGGGTTTTGGTTTGGTTTAATCTTACCTGTATATCCTTTCCCACTCATCCCTGATGTACTGCTCAAACCTTCCTACTGGTTGGCTATCATCTCTCTTAACAACCCCCTCCCACCACTCGCAGTAAAGCTGGCCTAGACCTTCGTAGTCCAGCCCTTCATTACGCCAAGTAGTGTACTCATCATCCAGCCGCGCTTCCTTCTCTGACATCCCCGGGCAACTAGACAGCGGTATGTCCATGTAACGCTTCCTTTCTGGCCTTGTACGAGGCCTTAAGCCGTTTCAATATGGCTTCTCTGTGGGATTGGTAGTACCTCTTTGACGTCTCGCATAGGCGCCTCCTGAAATCAGGGTCCGCTTTGTGCCGACGGTAGTATCTCAACTGTCGGCTAATTGGTAGACCCTTCAGCTCGTCCTTAATCGTCACCTAAACGCCTCCTATCTTTACTCCTCGGGCATACGATACACTAGCACAATTCAAGATACTCCCGAAGCCGGCGGTAATCTCGTATCCTAAGGTCAAGGTAATGCTCGTCAATTGCCTCGTGGAGCTTCTTGAACCCATTGAGTATCTCATCCTTATCTAGCATGGAATAACTCCTCCCAGATTCCTGGCCACTCGGCCCATAGAAAGCAGGCAGCGAGAAAAGCACCGACTACTGCCCAGAAGATACGGTCACGCATTGGCACCCAACACCTCCTTTGCTTTATTGTAGTTTCTCAAAAACTCGGAAGGGATTCGCTTCTCAAAGTCCGTCCCTTTGAAAATCTCTTGAAGCATGCGGATAGACGCTATAGCATCGAGGGGGAGATCGTCAATGTGCTGGATTGGGTTATTGCAGTTCATAAAATAATACCTCCTATTTTGGTCTCTTTTTCCCGCCGTAAACCCATTCTTGCCATTTCACACCATAACTACTTTCTCTATGCCAATGTCTTTTATCTTCTGCCATAAGACCACATATTTCTGTTTGACTCCTAAAAGTCTTTTCCTCAACTATGTCGTGGCAGGTATTACAAAGAGTTATTAAGTTGTGCAATATCAATGAACCACCTTCTAGTCTTGGGTTTATGTGGTGACAGGTTAAATATTTGCTCTTTCGTTCGAGTTTAACCTTTCCAATAAGGCATGATTGACAAACGCCATGGTCACGCTTAAAGACCTCTTTCGAAACCTCGTGGTACTGCTTAAAGAGTTTTTGCTCGTCATAGTTAACCTTCTCTTTTTGGTAGACCTTGCTTTGCCACTCTTTCTTCTGCTTCCACTTGTCTAATCCAGCTTTCAATGGCTCGCCGTATAATGCCAGAGCGTCCATTTCTTCCTGCTTCGATGTATTGGATTGTTCTGAATGAAACACCGAGTTCCTCCGCTAGTTGAGACTGTGTAAGACCTAACTTCAGCCTATATTCTCTTAACATAGCGGTATTATACGCACGTTTGCGTGTTTTAACAAGCTTTTTCGCATTAGAGTCGTTTTGGGATGCCATATACTTTGTTAACGCTCCTTTCCATTTTTAGCCCTATTTTGAAGCACCTTGCCACGTCTACCATTAAGCTAGTGGCACTATAGATAAAGTATCAACCCTGCAAATCGAAGAATTTATGGCCTCCATGAGTAATGATAGGCTTTGAATTTTCTGCCCAGTAAGGGTATGTCTCAACTGTGCAATAATGGTCTATGTTTGGGTATGGGTTTTTTAGGGCCAAGGATAAGGTGGTCATAGCCTTTTTACGCGTTGCTTTATCATAATACCTTTTCAGCCATGCCTTAGCCCATTTGCGGTCATTCCAGGCACTAAACTGCTTAGGAGCTAAGCAGACCTGCTCTAGCGTCTGTCCTCGCTCCGTGGCCCTGTTAACGATGACGCTAGCAACCAGGAATTGTCCATAAGCACCTTGATTACTCGCCTCCATAGCCACGGTCTTGATAGCGACCTCGCTAGGGCTTGCCCCCGCTGTCTCACAAGCAAAGAGCAGGGCTAGGGCTAGGATTAATAGCTTCATGCTTGCCCCTCACTTGTTAGCTTGCTGTCAATGTACTTATTAACTAGGGCGGGGCAATAAGAGCGGTCCCCTTGTACCGCAAGCATACCGCACTCGATACAATCCCCATGCTGGTTATAAACGTGACGCTTAGCTTGTTTCTTCTCTTGTGTTTTCATGGTGTCTAGTCTCCTATGGGTTAGGCGGTTAGTTAATAAGCTTTCCAAAGTAGATACGGCTTATTCTGGTAGAACTCAAAGTTCGACAGCCCTTTATATACTGATAATTCAGACCATAAGACACACTGGGCTTTAGAAGCTGCTTTCATCTTTAAAGGCGAGCCATAATCCGAACTTTCCCAGTAATAATGAAATGGCTTGCCCTCGATGTACTCGACCGTCCTTTTCGGCGGGTATTCTTTTACCATGTCATAGAACTTGCCGTTTATAGTTCTATAATCCCCGACAGCGATTAACTGATACGCCTTGCCGTCTATTTTGGAGTGCCTAGACGGCTGTGTCGCACCGTCCTTTAACAGTATGCCGTGATTAATCCCGCCGCACTCACAACGGCAGACCTCTTCTTTAGCGTGCCAGCACGCTTCACCGCAAGACCTATCTGTCAATACTGCTAGCATTATGCTCATATATCCTCCTATGCTTTGACTGTTGAACGCTTTATCTGTCTTACCGTTTCCGCGCAAGTGAAACAATCACATACAGCACTCTTACTTGTACTCGATATTGAATGGCCCTGGGGTTGTCCGTGATTTTGATAGATAGTTTCCCATAAGTTGCGCTGTTTAGGACTTAATTTTCTCATTGGTAGTGTTTCGTAAAACTCCATTTGTTATTTCTCCTTATTTCTCTTAGGCCGACTTTGAACGGCTCCGTGTTTCAGTGACTTACAGGGCGGTGATCTGCCCTGTCATCGTCATTAGAACGTGATAGCTGTCCCTTGCGTATAATCGCAGTCACTCTCCTTGTAAATTTCCACAAGGTAAAGAGAGCACCCGCGCGGATCTCCCTGATGATACGCATGAAGTCCGAGCTCTTGAGCTAGCTCTTCCGCTCGTTTTAACAAGTTCGCTTGTCGTGTTTCCTGACGCGGTGTCAGGCCATAGTTGCAAGCGTTCTCATCTAAGCGGTGTATCGTTTTTGCAATCCTCCGTAGTTCGTCATGAACCCAGAACATACGGTTTAATTGCTTCGGGCTATACGTTGCCATCGCTTTATCCTCCTGATTATCCGACCGCCTTTTCTCTTATGAGCACTCGCTCCGGCTCGCCATTGGGATTTCATTTGAAAGAGCAACCCTCGAACCTGACGCAATCTTATCATGTACATATAGGGAAGTCAAATAGAATAACTATCTTTTTCTCGTTTTACATAGTGAGAATCAATCTCAATCCGCTTTGGCAAATAGTCAAGATACCGTTGATTTATTTGTAAAGCTGAAAACCCGAAAAGCAATTTGAAATGATAATTCTTCAATGTTTCAATAGGACCATACCGCATAAAGACTTATGTAAATCTATGTATTGTTAACACATATAGTAGAGGTTCTTTTCAAAGTTTAAATGAGACAAGTGACACCGAAAATCCCGAAAAGGAGCTTTGATTTGCCGTGATCCTGCCAAAAGAGATTAAAACCCGACAAAAAATTCGCGATGCTAAAATCATAAACACATGGAACGAAGGAGTTACTCAAAAAGAGTTAGGTAAAATCTTTGGAATATGCCCGCAAGCAATCTATTCAATTATTCGTAAGAACAGGGAATTATTGAAGATAGATAAAGAAGCGGAGAGCGTTTTTCGTTTGCATGATTTGAAGAACCAAATGCGAAAAATGGGTCCCACAGAAAAAGACCGTTTGGATGTGATTGAAGCAATGAGAAAAGAGACAGAAGGAAACCCAGTTACAAATATCGTAACTCAATTTCTCCAGGTAGAATCAACGTCAAGTAAACCGAATCGTTTAAATGAGATTCAGTCTCAACTCATTCCTGTCCTCCCAAAACCACAGCTTGAAATTCCAGCTAATGAAATTTAAACTCACCGAAAAGCAAACGCAATTTGTTGGAGCGTTCGAGCAATTCCCAGCGTATATTGCGGCAATCGGGACCGGAAAATCAACCGCTTTAATCATCAAAGCATTATTTCACTCTCAAGAATCTCCTGGCAACCTTGGCGTAATCGTGAGAAAGAATTTTACGGACCTTCGAGATTCCACAATCAGGGACTTCGAGACATATACCGGTTTCAAAGTTTCCGAGCAGAAAAAGGAATGTACATTACCGAACGGATCAGCTATTCTTTTTCGTCACGGAGATGAACTGCCGGTATTGAAAAATTTAAATCTTGGATTCTTTGGAATTGAGCAGGCGGAAGAATTTCCTGATTCCACTCCCTGGGAATTCCTGAAGATGAGATTAAGACGTCAGGTCAAATTCCGGTCAGGATTCCTTGTCGGAAACACAAACGGTCACAATTGGATTTATGACATCTGGAAGAAAAATGGTTCCCCTGCTAATCACTCGTTGATTGAAGCTCGGACCGAAGACCATAAGGAATTTCTGCCAGCTGACTACCTGAAAAATCTCGAAACACTCCCTCGAGCTCTTTATAACCGCTACGTCTTGAACTCTTGGGACGAGGCCGAGGGATTGGTCTATAGTGAGTATCGGGATAATGAACATGTCATTGAACCCTATGAGATACCCGAAAGCTGGGAGAGAGGATTCGTCCTAGATCACGGCTTCAGGAACCCGACAGCGGTCCTGTGGTATGCCATAGACTATGATGGGAATGTCATTCTCTATGACGAGCACTATGAGGCCGAGAAACCAGTGAGTTATCATGCCGAGTGCATTAAAAGACGTGGATTAACTAGCGGTCTTTCTGACCCTTCAATATTCAACAAGACCCAAAGCATCGGGTCCTTCGTTCTTTCTATCGCGGATGAATACCGAGAACATGGGATAAACTTATCTCCATCAATCAGAGAAACCGAATACGCCGCAATCGCAAGGGTCAACGAATTCTTCAAGGCTGGCCGGATTAAGATATTCAAGACCCTCATAAACACCCGTCAGGAATTTGGAAACTGGAAGTGGAAACCTAAGAGAATTGGCGCAAACGTGACCAATATGCCCGAAGAGCCCGAAGACTATGCAAATCACCAAGCCGACAATCTTAAATACCTTATTCAATCCCGCTTCCCTTCCAGTACTAAACCTGAACCGAGAGGGGAAAAAGACTCTCTGGCTTATTATGAACGTCATGTCGAGATGTTAAATCACCGCAGAGAGGCCGTAAGGTCTATCTGGTAAATGAGGGGGAATTAAATGGTAAAGAAAGAAGAAGTGAAGATTCCGAAGGTGAAACAATCCGAGTGTCCCTGGTGCAATTACGAGAACGATGATGAGTCAAAGGGTCCCGCCCATGAGAAAGAGGTTAGTACCTTGATTGAACAGAACGGCGGAAGGTATCAATGTTCAACCTGCGGCAAGAACTGGCGGGCAGAAGCTCTTGGCAAGGCATGGAGCATTGAGCTTGAGCGCGGGCCTGTTTGGGCGAGGGAAGCGCGGGCAAGGGAGCTTCGTGGAGTCTGATAACAATCTAAAAGACTCAATATTGCCGGACCCCATACCCGTCACGTTAAGCATTACGCTTAATCCTGATGGAATGGTCAGCTTGAAAGGTCCTCTGTCCGACAGACCTCTATGCTACGCCCTTTTAGGTATGGCAAGGGATGCAATCTTTGAACAGAATCAAAGGATTACGAACCTTGTTAAGCCGAATGGTCACGGAATCATGAACTTCGTCAGGAGGATTAAGTAATGCCTGAAGGCATGGGGTACGGGAAGAAAGCCGCTAAGGAAACCGGCATGACTCTCAAAGAGCTTGCCGAAATGAAGAAGATGAAGGAGATAAAGAAGGCGAAGCACAGGAAGCCAATGATGCCAATGATGGATAAGCATGGCTAGTCCAAAGTGCTTGGCCTGCTTGAAGAATGGCTTAGTCGGACAGATGTATAAAATCGCCGGCAAGCCTTATTTCAAGTGTCACGACTGTAAACGTGTCGCTTCTATCGAGACATTCCAAGACATCGAATTCAAATGGGACACAGAAACAAAAGCCTGGAGAGAATGGCTGGAAGTTGCGAAACTGAAAGGTACTAGTGCTTAGCGACTTGACCCTTAACGATTTCGAGTATTTCAAACGATACGCGGCAAGTATGCAAAAATGCCATGAGGATGAATTCGTCAGGCACATAGACCCACTTTTGCTAAGAGCCATGTATCGAGGCAGGGCCAGAAAAGACTCTTACGGAACGAATTATTCCGTCATAGAAGACGATCCCACCAAAGACCTCTTGGCCTTCTCAAGACTTTTCCAGGCCACGAACACTATTACCCCCAATCTTCAGTACCGTGTTCCGGCCCCCATCATCATTCCTCTACGCGGAGCCGACAACGACTCCGCCGCCTTAATGACAGCGATTCTTAAACACTACTCTAAGCTGAACAACGCCAAAGTCCAGAACTGCGAGGCAATTCTCAACGCTTGGTTTTTTGGGATTGGGTACAAAAAGATTGGATACCGTACTGTCTTCTTACCGAAGGATGACGAACCTGAGAGCGCACTTGACGCGACCACGCTGGATAAAATAAAGTCGGCTGTCTCCTCGTTCTTCGGTAAGCCGGATAATGCTGAGTCAAAAGAGCGTCCACAGCTTGTTGATTATGAGACACTTTTCAACGATTCTGAAAACCCCATGAATGTCATGTTAGACCATAAAGCCGACCGCATGAACGGAAAGGCACGTCTTCATAAACTTCCAAGAACTCTCTATGACCTCAAGAATTACGGGGATTATGAGGAGAACATGGACGAAATTGAAGGCCGCCTAAAGGATAAATTCGGGACACGCTTTGATACAAGAGATACCGACCTTCATTTGAACGAGCTGGCCGTAGTCCAGAGAAACGGGATTTGGATTCTCACCTGGCTCGACGAATATGAAAAGCCTTTACGTTATGAGAAATCCTCTTATCAAGGCAAAGAAATGCTTTGGAGCGACATTGTTTTCACCAATGAGCCAGGAGTCAGATACCCGATTTCTCACATGAAAGTTGCTAGCCAAGTCCAGACAAAACTTGATAAATTGGCCCAGATGTTCGTTGATTTAGTTGCAAGGAGCGCACACTTTATCGCCGTTAATGAAAAAGCTCTGCTTCCTGGACAGATGGACGCCTTGGAGAAGAACCTATTGAGAGGCGTTCTCAAGTTTAAGAACCCTATTACCCCAGGCGACCTAGCCAATTTCCAGTCAAGCCCAGTTCCCCAAGACATGGATCGCCTTATGTCCATGCTTCAGCAGAATATTACCGAGATTTTGGGAAGTGATGAAATTACGGTCGGGGGAAAATCAAGGAATGAAACTCTCGGTCAGGATGAACTCGCAAGAATGGGGTCGAAAATTCGTGAGTCAGGTATGCAAGACAGAGTTAGAGACTGGATGATTGACCAGTATCGCAAGGAAGGAACCCTGATTAAGCAATTCTCCTCAAGCGAGTTGCATGTTCAAATCACTGGCAAGGATTATGTAAACGCCGTAACAGGGGAAAAAGCTGAAGATAAGTGGATGTCATTCATGACCCCCGAAAATCCTCTTGGAGCCAAGCACTACCTCCAAGGCGAGTTTGACTACGATTGCAACATCGAAGAAGCCATTAAACCCAATAAACAACTTCAGCAACAGTCTTATGAGAAAATGATGACGGTTATCGCTACCGCCGGTGTCCAAGACGCTTTGCTTCAAGACAATGTTCGTCTTAAGACCGGTTTGATAGCTAAGAAATGGCTTGAGACATTTGATGGCATCGGGAATCCTGAAATGTATATTGAGAAACTTGATTCTATGCAAGTTGCCGCTATTCAAGCCCAAAAGGTGATGATGGTGGGAGGAGCGAAGGAGATGATGGCCTCTAAATCTCCTACGCCTTCAAAGGAGGGAATTAAACCCCCAACCGAGGTGGGTGTATCTAACCCATCAAGCATTGAGGCTAATCAGGATTAAAAGCAATGACCTTCGATTTTAAGTTTTATTACAGATGCGACCATTGCGGGTCAAGGGTCAGTACAGATGTTATCCAAAGTTTCATATGTGGGTGCGGAGGTTCATTCATAGGTGAGTCCAACATATACACAAGCACTTTTAAACCGTATTATTCGAGAGAAATGAAAGCACATGTCAACTCCTCGAAACATGAGGAAAAGTTGCTCAGGAAAAAGGGGTATGCTTTCCTGAGCTACCACAAGTCCCTTAAAAATGAAGCCGCATACATTCGTAAACACAAATCAGAGATCACAGAAGCGGCATACGCCAAAGATGGTGTAAAGTTTGACCCCGTGAGGCACAAGGATAAACAATTTGACGAGAAGAAAGGTAAGTTTGTGAGTAAGCTCGCCATGATTCTAGTCCTGCTTTTATGCTGTTCAACCGCCGAGGCGCGGTTCAGTAATGTAGAAGGCGTTGAATACGCCACTATCAAAGTCAACGGACAGAATATTGAAATCCCTATAGGAAATGCCGAGAGAAAACAGGAGATTTACTTCCTAAAGAAAGCGTTGGAAGGTGACAAAGCGGCGAGAGAGATATTTTTGGGCGGAAATGATGAGAGGTGGTTTCCGATAGGAGATGAGCAGGTAGTTTGGTTGCTTGTGGATAAGGATTCAGAAAGGATTATTAAGCCATGAGTCCGTTTCAGTCAAAAGCACAGTCAAGATTTATGTTTGCTCAACATCCGAAGATGGCGAAAGAGTGGGCATCCAAGACCGATTATTCTCGTCTTCCCGATAAGAAGTCTCAAAAGAAACTAGGTGACCTTGCAAGACGCAAACACAAACAAGTTTAAACCCAGGACCTGGAAACCTGTTAAGCCCAGGCGTTCGCCACGCGAAGGCGTTAAATCGTAAGGAGCGTACATGGATGAGCCAAAAGGTACTACTGTGGAACCTGTAGTTTCACAGGAGGCCACAAAAGACGTTAAAGTTACCCCTGAAGCCCCGTCTACTTCGGCACCAGCTACTCAGCCAAACGGAGCTGTCGAATCCGCTGCTGGTCGTTTGCCGTTCGGGAAAGATCCGGAGATAGCGAAATACATTGAGCGTCAGGTTGCCAGGCGAGAGGGGCTTTTCACCCGTGAACTCCAAGAACTTAAGGACAGTTATCTTAAGAAGATGGAGGAATTTGCGAGTAGAACATCTTCTCCTACCCAACCTGCATCTCAAGTAACCGCTGAACAGGATAATGCGTTGAATCAGCTGGCCGATATGCTCTTTAATCATCCGAAGATTAGAGAGAAATACGGTCTTGATGAAATCAACCGCTTGAAGGAGCAGTTTTCCTCGAAAGCATCCGAGGAAACAAGCTCTGCCTATGAAGGTGAGATGGCCTCTGTTGTAGACCAATATACCGACAAGTACGGGTATGAGAAAGAGGATCTTCGAGAACAACTCGAAGACTTCATTGCTCAAGACCCCTGGCTTGCCGGCAAAAATTACAACAAAGGCGCAATCGCCAAAATAGCCAAGCTGTTCTTCTCCGATAAGTCTCAGGAACTGGCAGACAGGGCCTCTAACTTGAAGCTCATAAAAGAGCAAAAGGAAAAGAAAGCAGCTGCAACCGAGACCACTTCATCCGGCACAAAAGGCAAGGAAGGCGTCAAGGACAAAACCCTTGAGTCCTACCTCGACCGGCGTGTGAGTGAGGAAGGCGGTCTGAAATTTGATTAAGGTTGTGTCTGCTTAGGAGAGAATAAGTGGCTCTTAGTATAAGCACTCTCCAATCCGAGGCGATTGACAACTACGGCTCTAAGGATGCCTTTAATGGGCTTGCCCGCTACGATGGAGTAGTGTGGTTCGCGGCCCAAGCAGGTGTCATCAAAGAGGAAGTAGGTGGTCAGCCGGACTTCCGCGAAAGGCTCATGTATGGTCCTAACACGACTATCGCTTTTCGCGCCAAAGGTGGCCCAATTTCTCGGACTGATGACGAGGGCTTTACCCTAGTATCGGTCCCTCAAAGGACCATATCAGGCCGTATCATCTGGGACCAGGTCGAGGAAGACCAGGTTCGGGGCAACTGGGCTCTTGCGAAATCAAAAATCGCTGACAAGACGAAGCAGTTTTCAACGTCTTGGCCGGTTACGATTGCGGAGAAAATCAGACAGGCCTCACCAGGTGCGAACGACCCGTACACGCTGTTAGGCGCAAGCGGTGAAGGGAGTGCAATTCTAATTCCCCAAGCCCCTGCATCTCAAACAGCGACCACAGGGGGTATTCCCCGTTCTGAAACCGTAGTGGTAGGCGGTCAGACGATTCGTTATTGGGCAAACCAATACTCGAATACGTCAATGGACCTTACCTCGGCGGCTGGACGTGCGGACCTCCTTGAGTTGGTTTATCTGCCTTGCGTGAGAGGGAATGGTTCCGGTTGGGCTCCTGACTTTGGTATCGTCGGGACCACAGCATGGGCTTCTCTTTCCGCTACCGCAGATGCGTTAAGACGCGGACAGCTTGTCAATGATAAAGCCGTTTCCTTTGGATTCAAGAACATCTTGTTCGAGGAAGCGACTCTTTTCATGGATAAGTCGACCCGTTTCTTAAACGGCACGGCTGGAAAAGTGGCGTTCTTCAACTCCAAAGCACTCAAACTGAAATATCTTCAAGGTTCAGGTGGGGTGACGAAGGAGATGCTGGACGAAGAAAACAACCTCAAATCCCTTCCCATCTTCTGGAAGGTCAAAGGTCTTGATGACTTTGACACTCTTGCGAAGACGTGGATTGGCTACCTAACCATGAACTGGGTTCCTTTG
>Ga0208957_1001244_pt1 | contig 13706 bp, 10 predicted proteins | sample RifOxyA1_FD_184029 | JGI IMG/M metagenome (GOLD analysis project Ga0208957, IMG submission 184029) | Groundwater microbial communities from Rifle, Colorado - Rifle Oxygen_injection A1 (SPAdes) | ecosystem: Environmental > Aquatic > Deep subsurface > Groundwater | place: Rifle, Colorado, United... | reverse complement strand
GCCTCGTGCGCGGCAATCTGGGTCGGCGTAAAGAAAAAAGCCATGTTGCTGCGCAAGGCATTCAGCACCAGGGCGGCCGCGATGCCCACGGCAGCCAGCCCGGCGGCAATCAGGGTCATGCGTTTATGGCGTGGTTTCATGTGTCACCTGTTCGGATAGAAGCGCCTGCATTCGACGTGCCTTCTCGACGGCACGCCGGCGCATGCGCAGCATAAGAATTTCGGTCGTGATGAGGGTGGCCGTGACGAGGTAAGACCCCCAGACATAAAAGCCGTAGCCCCCCATGGCGATGAAGTCGTCCAGACTCTTCCAGATCATGCCGGCTCCTGGGTCAGTTTTGCGAGCCACTCGGCCTGCTGCTCGCGTTCGAGGATGATGCAGCGCACCCGCACCAGCGCCGCGGCAATGCTGTACATCCAGCAGGCCAGCGCCATGACCAGCATGCCCAGCAGCATGGTGGCCGCCATCTTGGGCGCCATGGTCATGCTGACCGAGGCCCCCTGGTGCAGGGTGTTCCACCATTTGACCGAAAAATAGATGATGGGCACGTTGGCCACACCAACCAGGGCCAGCAATGCGCTGGCACGATCGGCGCGGCGCGTGTCGTCGATCGCGGCATGCAAGGCCAGGAACCCCAGATACAGGAACAGCAGGATCAGTTCGGACGTCAGTCGCGCATCCCACACCCACCAGGCACCCCAGGTGGGCTTGCCCCAGAGTGCGCCGGTCCACAAGGCGATGAACGTGAACAGGGCACCGGTTGGCGCCAGCGCATTTGCCATCATCGACGACAGACGCGTATTGAAGATCAGCCCCGCGGCAGCCCATCCCGCCATCACGATGTAGATGAACATCGACATCCAGGCCGCGGGCACATGGATGAAAATGATGCGGTACGACTCGCCCTGCTGGAAGTCGGTGGGTGCTACAAAAAAGCTGAGATACAGGCCTGCGAGGGTGAGCCCGGCCGCGCTCAGCGCAAACCAGGGAATCAGCTTTCCTGCCAGTGGATAGAACGTGGCAGGCGAGGCGTATTTGAACCAGTTCAGTTTCATTCCAGAAATCGTTCCATGCAGGTCATAGGGAGACACACCTCGATCATTCCAGCGAGATACGCAAAGCCGCCGCAGTAGCCCAGGGCGCCAGCACCATGCCCAGCAGCAGCAGTGCGCCGAGGATGGACAAGTGGCCACTGGCATCCATGCCGGTGGCACTGGCATCCACGGCCCCGGCGCCAAAGATCAGCACTGGTACGTACAGGGGCAATACCAGCAGCGACACCAGCACGCCGCCACCGCGCACGCCCACCGTCAGGGCCGCGCCGATGGCGCCGATCAGGCTCAGCAGCGGCGTACCCAGCAGCAAGGCCAGCAATAACGTACCGAGCGAACCGGCCGGCAGGTCGAATTGCAGCGCGATCACCGGCGCAATCAAAACCAGCGGCAAACCCGAAATCAGCCAGTGCGCCACGACCTTGCCGATCACCACCAGGGCCAGCGGCTCGGGTGCCAGCATCAGCTGTTCGAGGCTGCCATCCGCATAATCCGCATCGAACAGCCGACCCAGGGACAACATGGAGGCCAGCAAGGCCGCCACCCATAGAATGCCGGGCGCCATGGCGCGCAGCAGCTTGGGCTCCGGACCCACACCGAGCGGGAACAGGCTGGCAACGATGACGAAGAAAAACAGCGTGGTCGCCACGTCGGCACGCCGGCGCATGGCAAGCAACACGTCGCGGGCGACGATATGACCCAGGGTTCGTATCATGTCCGTGTACCCTCAGCCATCGAGCCGCAACGTCTGGGTGTCGGTTGCCTGGACGCCGACGTCCTGATGCGACGTCAAGGCGATCATGCCGCCTCGGGCCAGGTGGCCTTCCATGATTTGCCGTACCCCCGCGACCGCATGGGTATCCAGTGCATTGAAGGGTTCGTCCAGCAGCCAGAGCGGACGCGGCTGAGCGAGCGTCAACCGGGCCAGGGCTGCACGGCGGCGCTGTCCCTGGGACAGGAACTTGACCGGCAGATGTTCGCGTCCCGCCAGTCCCATGTCTTGCAAAGCCCCACCAATCTCGACGCGACTGACAGGCTGACGGGCAAGGCGCGCGGCGACAAGGAGGTTTTCCTGCGCGCTGAGTTCTTCCTTCAGGCCGTTGGCATGAGCGATGTAGGTCAGTTCCCGCCGGTAGTCCTCACCCCACGCCTGGATGGGTTCACCACGCCAGCGCACCTCGCCGGCCATGGCCTGGGTCAGGCCGCACAGGGTACGCAACAACGTGGTCTTGCCGCTGCCATTGCCGCCCTGGATCCAGATCAGTCCGCCCGGTTCGAGGGTGAACGACACATTGCCAAACAGGCGACGCTCACCACGCACACAACCCAGTCCGATTATTTCCAACATAGATGGCCTTTGCTGCATCTACCGCTCAGATGTCCCAGCGGTAGCCCACATAGAAGAAATGCTGCTGGCTGACTTCATTGTTGCCAGGGCTGGTTGTCGTCGAATGCTCGTAGATGTAATCCGCTTCCAGAGACAGGTTGCCCTTCCATAGATAGGTCAGGTGAATCTCGGGCGTCCAGCGGGCCAGATTGGTATCGGGATCGCTTTTCTGCTGGTAATACTTCAACGAAGGCTCAAGCGTCCAGCGTTCCAGCCGGGTGACGTTGTTGTATGCCAGGAGTTGGCCGTTAAAGGTATTGCCCTTGTTCAGGGACAAGGTGAACACATTGACGTCGTTTGCCATCAAAAGCCCGGAGCCGATGGCCCGTAGGGAATAGGCATAAATGTTTCCGGTGGCCGGCGTCGGCGGCAGGACGGTTCCATCGCTCAAGGTCGACCCGGGCAAGGCGCCGGTATTGGTCAGATTGAAATCTCCTCCTGCCTGCCAGGTTTTATTCAGCGGCGTGATGTATCCCGCCTGGAACAGTTTGGAGACCGCACTACTGTTATCCGCCCAGGTACGAACCTGATCTTCCGTACTGGTCGCGAGCAATTGTTTGATGCTGGTTGGAATAGGCGACATAGACGTCACCGCAGCGTTGTACAGGGCAACCGACGTGGTGAGCAAAGGCGAGCGGCGGTAATCCAGCAGGAAACTGAACATGCCTCCTTTTTCCGTCTGCCAGTTTCCCTGCAAGGTGCCGATGTTAAGCGCGCTGTAGCTCACGTCATAATCCACCAGGCTGCTGACGGAACCGCGCATGTCGTAAAACCCCAGTTCCAGACCGACGGCGCGCCGATCCTGGATACCATCCGCCGACTGCTCGATATAGTAGGTCTTGCCGCGCAGGCGTTCGGTCAGTTCGTCGCCATCCAGGCTGATCCCCCAGAATTTTCGATCGGAACCGAGCGCGGGGAATTCGACCGGCACGCCAGCAACCACGTTGGCTCGCCATTTGGGCGCGAAATAGTAGCCAAGCTGCGCGCCATCGAACCGGCCCAGCACGCCCCCGGACGTTCCGATCTGGCGACCCAGTGTGGCGTTGAATCCGTTCCCCAGGCCCTTGTAGCTATAGTAGGCCGACAGGACATGATTCAGGCTCGGGCGCGACTTGATGAAACTGACGATGTTGTCATCCCGGAAAACCAGTTTCTGATCCGCATCGGAATTCCGGTAGCGACCCTGCAAATCGAGATGGGTTCGTAGCGAAGACTGGTTAATGGCCGAAAGTGTCGAGGTCCCGGCTGTGGTAGGCGTGTTGAAAGCGGTCTGCGTCTGGGTGCTGCCGCCGAAATAGTATTGCGAAAGACTGCCGGACACGGTCTTGATGACAGGCTCATCGCGTCTTCTGGCTTTTGCCCGAATCGCCCCCGTAGACGTGCTTTCCGCCTTGAGTCCCGCCAAGTGCTGACGCACGCGTTCGGCGCCCGCTCCCTCCGGAAACAGCTTCAGATAGAGCGCATACTCCGCTCGTGCCTTAGCCAATTCTCCGTTGCGCTCCCGGGCCACGCCGATCAATTCCTGCGCGTCCTGCGAATACTGGTTGGGCGGCAACAGCAGAATCTGGTTGAAGCGGTCGATGGCCAGTTCGTAATTCGCGGCATTCAAGGCTTCCTGCGCCTTCGGCATCAGCATGGCCGCCTGGTTTTCCACGTCAGGAAGCGCCACCGGGGCTTGTCCTGTTCCCAATGTCACTTCAGATTTCGCACTCGCAGAAGCAGCCTTGAGCATGGCTTTTCTGCGTTTACGCAGATCGCTTATTTCGGCCTGCGGGAATTGGGACAGCAGGCCGGCACGGGCCTGTTCGGCCTGTTCGGCGGTGGCGAAATAGCCCAGGTTCAGTTCATAGAACGTCTGGCCTTCACGCGTCTGCTGTGACGTGAAAACATCATAGTCCTGCAACTCGCGAGGGATGACTTTGCCGCTCACCTCGTCCCTGGATGTCGAGCTTAGCAATGTCAGGGCGTAGCGTTTACCGTCCGGGACCCGTTGATACTGCCTCGCCGTGTCGCCAAAAATGATGTCCACACTGCGGCCATCCGTTCCGGCGAGCACCCGTCCATCTGCGACCTGCTTGTCTTTCCCAATCTGCAAGGTCAGCTTCTTGACCGAAGAAGCCTGAGGCGAGAGCGTCGCCGCCACTTCGGGAAGCTGATCAAATGATTTTGACTTGAGCGTCTCGACCGATTTGATTTCCGTCGATTCCTCGCCTTGAAGAATCCGGAAATACACCACGATGGTATTGGTCTTGCCGACTTTGACTGCCCGCAAAAACTGGATCCGGGCATTGAACTGCAACCGGATGACATTTTCGAAATTATCGGGTTGAACCTGGATTTCTTCCAGAATCTGTGCCGTCGCCATGCGCGGGCTCATAGCCAGAATGCTGCAACCGATCAACGCTGCAACCAGCTTGTTCCGAGTGGTAAAAAACATGGCCTGTCCCGTCATGATCCCTGAAATTGCCACAAACGAGCCGATCGGAAGCTCACTGCGGCAGTTCGATTTAAAAGCTGCTGGCTCAGTCCCATTCGACATAGGCCACGCCCTTGTTGCCCAAGGGTCGGTGGCAGCCGGACTGCGAGCAATCGGTAGCCGTTCTCGATTCGTGGGTCACGCTCTTCTTCTCCATGCTGCCCAGATAACTGGTGCCGCTCGCATGACAGGTCTTGCACCCGGTCAGGATATTGTTGTGATCCATCCTCATGCTCGACCAGCTGGCAGTAGTGGTATGGCAGGCCTTGCAGTCCTTGCCGCCCACCAGGGCCGTCGGAATGTGATTGGTCGGTTTGGCCTGCGCCCCGGAAGACGTGTATGCCCCGTTGTGGCACGACTCGCAGGCAGCGCTGATAACCGCACTGTGATTCATGGTCGCGGTGGTAAACGGGGCCGTCGTCCTGTGGCATGAGTCGCACGAAGCCGTGGTCGGAATATGGGTCGCGGGTTTGCCGGTTGCCGTGGTGCCGTTGTGGCAGGTCGCACATGTTCCTGGAGCGACGCCAGTGTGGCTGAAAGTGGCAGGTGCCCAGGCACTGGTCTTGTGACAGGTGTCGCACGACGCCGTGGTCGGAATGTGGATCGCGGGTTTGCCAGTTGCCGTGGTGCCGTTGTGGCAGATCGCACAAGTGCCGGGCGCGATACCCGTATGACTAAAGGTAGCCGGCGTCCAGACACTGGTCCGATGGCACGTGTCGCATGACTGGGTCGTGGGAATGTGCGTGGTCGGTTTGCCCGTGGCCGTGGTGCCGTTATGGCAGGTCGAACACGTTCCGGGGGCCACGCCGGTATGGCTAAAAGTGGCCGGTGTCCAGGCACTGGTCTTGTGACAGGTGTCGCACGACTGGGTCGTGGGGATGTGCGTGCTCGGTTTGCCGGTCGCTGTCGTGCCGTTGTGGCAGGTCGAGCAAGTGCCGGGGGCCACGCCGGTATGGCTGAATATAGCCGGTGTCCAGGTACTGGTCTTGTGGCAGGTGTCACACGACGCCGTGGTCGGAATGTGGGCCGAAGGTTTGCCGGCCGCGGTCGTGCCGTTGTGGCAAGTCGAGCAGGTGCCGGGGGCAATGCCGGTGTGGCTGAAAGTAGCTGGCGTCCAGGCGCTTGTCTTGTGGCAGGTGTCACACGACTGAGTCGTGGGGATGTGCGTGCTCGGCTTGCCTGTGGCCGTTGTGCCGTTATGGCAGGTCGCACAAGTGCCGGGCGCTACGCCGGTGTGACTGAACGTGGCCGGGGCCCAGGCGGATGTCTTGTGGCACGTATCGCACGAAGCCGTGGTCGGAATATGGGTCGAAGGTTTGCCCGTTGCCGTGGTGCCGTTGTGACAGGTCGAACACGTTCCTGGAGCGACGCCCGTGTGGCTGAAGGTCGCCGGCGTCCAGGCAGATGTCTTGTGACAGGTGTCGCAGGAAGCCATGGTCGGGACGTGGGTCGTGGGTTTGCCGGTCGCGGTCGTGCCGTTGTGGCAGGTCGAACAGGTGCCGGGGGCAATGCCGGTGTGGCTGAAAGTAGCCGGCGTCCAGGCGCTTGTCTTGTGGCAGGTGTCACACGACGCCGTGGTTGGAATGTGGGCCGAAGGTTTGCTCGTGGCCGTGGTGCCGTTGTGACAGGTCGAACACGTTCCGGGGGCCACGCCAGCGTGACTAAAGGTGGCTGGGGTCCAGGCGGATGTCTTGTGGCAGGTGTCACACGAAGCCGTGGTCGGAATATGGGTAGTCGGCTTGCCAGTCGCGGTGGTGCCGTTGTGGCAAGTCGAACATGTTCCAGGTGCCACGCCCGTGTGGCTGAATGTGGCTGGGGTCCACGCGCTGGCCTTGTGACAGGTGTCGCACGCCGCCGAAGTCGGCAGATGCGTGGTCGGCTTACCTGTCGCGGTTGTGCCATTGTGGCAGGTCGAACACGTTCCCGGCGCTACGCCGGTGTGACTGAAGGTCGCGGGTGTCCAGGCGCTGGTCTTGTGGCAGGTGTCGCACGACGCCGTGGTCGGAATGTGGGTCGAGGGTTTGCCGGTCGCCGTGGTGCCGTTGTGGCAAGTCGAGCACGTGCCGGGCGCGATGCCGGTGTGGTTCATCGTCGCCGTATTCCACGACGAGGTCTTATGGCAGGTATCGCAGGTAGCCGTGGTCGGGATGTGGTTCGCGGACTTGCCTGCCGCAGTCGTTCCGTTATGGCAGGTGGCACACGTTCCGGGCGCAATGCCCGTGTGATTCATCGTCGCAGGTTTCCAGCTGGCGGTCTTGTGGCAGGTATCACAAGCCTGCGTAGTGGGAATGTGGCTGGAGGGTTTGCCTGTGGCCAACGTCCCATTGTGGCAAGTCGCACACGTGCCAGGGGCAACCCCGCTATGGTTGAAACTGGCAGGCACCCAGGCGGCGGTCTTGTGGCAGCTATCACAGGCAGCCGTGGTGGGGATATGCGTGGTCGGCTTGCCTTTGGCGATGCTGCCGTTGTGGCAGGTCGCACAGGTTCCCGGAGCAATCCCACTGTGGCTGAAGGTAGCGGGTTTCCAGGCAACGGTCTTGTGACAGGTGTCGCAGGACGCCGTGGTCGGGATGTGCGTACTCGGCTTGCCGGTCGCGGTCTTGCCATTGTGGCAACTGGCGCAGCTACCTGGGGTGACCGCGCCATGATTGAAACTGGCTGGGGTCCACGCGCTGGTTTTGTGACACGTGTCGCAAGCGGCCGTCGTCACAATATGCGTGCTCGGCTTGCCCTTGGCCATGCTGCCGTTGTGACAGGTGGCGCAGGTTCCGGGCGCGACGCCCATATGGTTGAAGTGCGCGCCCGCGAATGACAAGGTGTTATGGCAGGTTTCGCATGCCTGCTTGGTCGGAATATGCGTGGCCGGCATGGCAGCGGCCGTGATGCGCTGGCTACCGCTGGCATGGCAACTCGAGCACTGGGTAGGCGTTCCCTTGAAAACGCCCTGGACGTGGCACGATTCGCACCGCACATTCCGGTGAGCCCCGCTCAGCTGGAAGCCTGTCTTCGCATGATCGAAACCGGCAGCATCGGACCCCGCAGCGAGGGTCGGCTGGGTAACCATGCTTGCTACGCAGAGCAGCAGAATGGCCCATAGCTGCCACAATCCCGGAAGAATGCGTGACCTGACAACAGAATAGACACCTCTCATCGTGCGTCGCCTCCCGAAGCAAACATGGCTTGCAAAGCACGTGCGGCTTGTCTGGCGTCGCCCTGGCATCCTCCCCGAACGGCGGTCGGACAGGCCACTTCTGAAGCCGCGATTTTCGTGGGCGGGGAATTTTGGCCCTGGCGCAGGCGGACCTTCTTGAAAGAATCCGTGCCATGGCATTTCTCGCACTGCCTGCCGAAGCTGCCGTCGTGCACATCATCCTTGTCGTGACAGCTCACACATCCCATCGGCAGGGAGGCCTTGCCTGAAACGGGTTGTCTGTGACAGCTATAGCAATCCAGGCCCCGATGCCCACCATCGAGCCTGAAGCGGGTCCGCGTGGTGTGGTTGAAGTCCCACAACCGCCAATCGCGGCTGTTATGGCAGTTTTCACACTGATCGCCGAGACGCCGCTTGTGGGTGTCATCCTTGTCGTGGCACGCCACGCATTCCGTCTTGGCGTTCTTGAATTGAGCCGTGGCATGGCATTTACTGCATGCCACGACAAGGTGCCTGCCCAGCAGGGGAAAACGGGTCAGGCCGTGGTTGAACGTGGTCTGTTTCCAGTCCTGCGCGCTATGGCATTGCTCGCATTTCTCGCCTTGCTGGCCTTTGTGCACGTCGTCTTGCTTGTGGCAGGCGTTACAGGTCATGGGCGTATTCCTGTACTTCTGCCCCTGGTGGCAGTTGTCGCATTTCACGGAACGGTGACGGCCTGACAACGCAAACCGCGTCTTGCCGTGATCGAAACGGTTTTCCTTCCAGTCGCGCTCGCCATGACAGGAGTCGCACGCGTCGCCTAATCCGCCTTTGTGCTTGTCATCCTTCTTGTGGCAGGCGATGCAGTTCATGGGTGCATCCTTGAATAACGCGCTTTTGTGACAGGCTTTGCACTCAATGTCCGCATGCTTGCCGCGTAGCGGAAAGCGGGATTGAGCGTGATCGAAGCGCGCCTCGTTCCAGGCGCGCTCGACGTGACAGTCGCCACATTTCTCGCCCAGCGTGCCTTTGTGCTTGTCGTCCTTTTTGTGACACGCGACACAGGCCGTTTGCAACTTGTCCCGATACAGGTTCCCGGTATGGCAGGTGTCGCACCGGGCCAGCCGATGCTTGCCACGCAGGGGAAATTTCGTGGATTCATCATGGTCGAAGCCCACGGCATCCCAGGCCTTGGCGTTATGACAGGTCTGGCATTTTTCGCCAAAACGGCCCGTGTGCTTGTCGTCTTTGCGGTGACACGACACGCAGGCCATAGGCGTGTCCTTGAAGACATTGTCGCGGTGACAATCCCTGCACTTCGCATTGGCATGCTTGCCTTCAAGTTTGAAATCCGTGGTGTCATGATCAAACCGCGCTTCCTTCCAGCCGGACTCGGTATGGCAATCCGCACACTTCGAACCCAGCCTTCCCTTGTGCGTGTCGTCCTTCTTGTGACACGCGACACACACGCTCTGCGCACTGCGAAATTTTTTCCCTGGCTGGTGACATTTGCTGCATTCCGTTTCCGTGTGCTTTCCCTTAAGCGGGTAATCCGTCAGCGTGTGGTCAAAACTTTTCTCGTCTAGCACGACTATCCGTGCCTCGCGTCCCTTGTGTTCCGTATGACAGGTGCGACAGGCCTGTTCCTTGATCCGCCCGTGGTACCCCTGTTTCTTCGCCATATCCTGGCCCACGTCCTTATGGCAGTCCCGGCACAGTCTGTTTTGTCCTTCCCGGTCAAACCGGACATGACAGTTCGTACACTTCTCTTCCGCCTTGGCGTGCCCCCGGATGAGCTTGCCCGGCATCAGCACGTTTTCCAGCGCACCCGCCTCCGCCTGGCGAAGTCCCAGCCCCGCCGTCACCCCTGACAACAGCAGGAGCAGCACAACAAAAAGCGTTCTGATGGAAACCACGCAACCGTTCTTGATTCTTTTTCCTCGCCCGCCAGCTTCATCAGTACATATGCACGGCGACAACGTGAGCTATCGCGCTGAACACCAGCATGTATACGAGCGGCACGTGCAGGACATGCCAAAGCGAGAACAGGCGTTCGTAGGTATTGAACTGGGCAACGCGCTGGACGCCTTGCAAATATGTGCGGACCAGACGCTTGGCTGCCGCGAGGCGGCGCTGGGTTTTACCGTGATCCCAGCCCTGCGAGTGGGCGTGGTCCCGATAAAGCCGGTTCAATTCGCGCACGCAGCGCGTATAAACGATGCGGCCACGCAACCAAAGCGTGGCAAATGTCCACACGGATCTCAGACGATTCCGCTGGGGCGTTGCGAGCGCAGCTTCAAAATCGGCCAGCGCACCTTCCACCTTGGGCGCAAAGGCAAGCTTGGACTGGACCTCCTTAGAATTCAGTCCGGCCAGTTCGCGCAACTCCTGCAAACTGGCGCGGCGCCCATAGAGTCCATGGTGGATGCGCGTATAGATGAAGCGGCCGATGATGCCGCTCCCTGCGACCAGCGACATGCTGGCCAGCGCAATTCCGGCATTGATCGAGCCCACGTGAAAGCGCGAATGCGCGAGGATGAACAGGGGGCCCAGGATCCCCAGTGTCATGTGCAAGGCAAACCAGTATTTGGCTGGCCCAAAGCCATGCATGAAACGGAAATGCTTGCGTAAGGGGTACAGAAACAACAACAGCATCATGATGCCGCCGGCCAAGCCGAGGTTGTAACCAACACGCGAGCCTGCGGTGAATCCACCCCAGCGCCCAATCGCCCAGGCGCCCGCAACGAGCAAAGACACGCCCAGCAGCATCGCGGTCGCGCCGATTTCGCGCTTACGCGGCTTGGTCGCCTTGTCCTGTGGCGCGTTCAGCCTGGTGGGGGATTGCATGCTCAAAGTCTGTTGCACGTGATTGCCTTGGCTTTCTTTGTTTCCCTGGTGCCTCTGTTTACGGCTGCGATCCTAACAAAGTTTACGGCAAAAAGTGTAAATATTTTACACGTGGATTTTTTGTTTTAAATTCCCTGATCCAACCGGGGAATTGTTCCGTAAAGTCACTGGCAGCCCGCAGCCCATGCGGTGACGCCCACACCGAGCGCCGCGCAAATCTTTAAAACCATTTATATTCATGAACTTAACAACGATTATTCTTTACCTTGCACCATTGGCGGTCGTTCTATTTCTCTACTTCCGCCGGCGCCAGCTGCGCAATGAACAGCATGCGCTGGCGCTGCAGGAATCCAGGGCGGCCGGCTTGGGAGAGCCTGTTTCGCTGCACCCCGTGTTCGATCCGCTTCGGTGCATCGGATCCGGCTCATGCGTCAAGGCCTGTCCCGAAGGCGCACTCGGACTCGTGGAGGGCAAGGCCCATCTGGTCAATCCGTCGGTTTGCATCGGCCACGGCGCCTGCATGGCGTCCTGCCCATTCGAGGCCATCAAGCTGGTGTTCGGGACGGAAAAACGCGGGATCGACATCCCGCTCGTCAAGCCCAATTTCGAAACCAACATCCCGGGGCTGTTCATTGCCGGCGAATTGGGTGGCATGGGCCTGGTGAGAAAGGCAGCGGAACAGGGCCGTCAAGCCATGAATGCCATCAAGGACAAGATCAAGGGGGACCGGGACGCAGAACTGGATGTGCTCATCGTGGGCGCAGGTCCGGCAGGAATCTCAGCCGGGCTGGGTGCAATCCAGCACAAGCTGCGCTACCGGATCGTGGAGCAGGAAGATTCGTTGGGCGGCACGGTTTATCACTATCCGCGCAACAAGGTCATCATGACTGCCCCGGTCCAGTTGCCCATCGTCGGCAAGGTCAGGATGTCGGAAATCAGCAAGGAAGCCTTGCTCGAATTCTGGAATGGCATCGTAGGCAAAACAGACCTGAAAATCAGCTTCCGGGAACGCATGGAAAGCATTGAATCGAGCGGCCGGAGCTTCAAGGTCAAAACCTCAGGAGGAGAATATTCAGCCCGCGCGGTACTGTTGGCCATCGGGCGACGCGGCACGCCACGCAAGCTGGACGTTCCCGGCGAAGAATTACCCAAAGTGGTTTACCGATTGATCGATCCCGAGCAATACCGGGGCCAGAAGGTGCTGGTCATCGGCGGCGGCGACAGCGCATTGGAAGCGGCGCTTGCCATCGCCGAAGAACTGGATACCACTGTGGCGCTATCCTACCGGGGCGATGCCTTCGGTCGGGTCAAGCCGAAAAACCGCCAGCGCCTGGAAGAAGCCCAGAAAACCGGTCGCATCAATGTCTTGCTCAAATCGAATGTGATCCGGATCGAACCCGGGGAGGTACTGCTGGAGGTGGAGTCCAGAGAGATTTCCCTGCCGAATGACATCGTCATCATTTCTGTTGGCGGCGTGCTGCCCATCGATCTACTGAAGACAGTCGGCATCCAGTTTGAAACCAAACATGGAACGGAATAGATATCCCGAACAATCGGTGCTGCGGCACCATGACTCACCCATGATGGGCATTTGCGTGGTAAATTGTTACACTCACATGTAACAACTTTGATATCAGGTAGCCATGTCGGACCAGGGTGTTGCCCATGCCATCGTTACCCCGCCTCGCTCAGTCACGGCGGCGGTGAAGCGTTTGTTGCGCCCGCTGGTCAAGCTGCTGCTCCACTATAGTGTGCAGTACCCTGCACTCGCCAACCTGCTCAAGCTGACCTATGTAGAAGTGGCGACCGCAATGCCCGTTGATGGCAAGGATCAGACCGATAGCCGGGTCAGCCTGCTCACAGGCATTCACCGAATGGATGTCAAACGGTTGCGTAATGAGATCGTCAGCGGTCACGACGAGCCCCCGCTATCCGTGTCCATTGGCGCACAGATCGTGGCCCGCTGGACAGCCTACCCAGAATACCTGGACAACAAAGGCCGCCCCCTGCCCCTGCATCGGCTCGCCAGTACCGGGGGCGCCATGAGTTTTGAATCGCTGGTGCGCTCGGTGACGAAAGACATTCGGCCGCGCGCGGTATTGGACGAATGGCTCCGGCTGGGTGTCGCCCAGGTCGACGAGCTCGGCCGCGTCATGCTGCTTACGGATGCGTTCATCCCCAGCCATGGACTGGACGAGAAGCTGTTCTACCTCGGTAAAAACGTGCACGATCACATGGGCGCATGCACGCACAATCTGACCCGCCTCAATGAACCTCCGCTGCTGGAACGAAGTGTCTATTACGATCGCTTGAGCAAGGATTCGACGCTGATTCTGTCCGCCTATGCCCGTCAACTTTCCAGCCAAGTGATGCAGGCCTTCAGCCAGAAAGCAATGGAGCTGCAGGAACGCGACCACCAGAATGCCCAGGCACACTACCGGGTGACCTACGGCCAGTATTATTACCAGGCCGACGAACAGGAAGAACTGGGCACAAAACCATGAAGTTCTGGCACCAGGCCCTGCTGGGGTTGTTGGCCTTGACGCTGGCCCCGGCGCTCCATGCCGCCAATCCTTGCGAGTCAGGTGGCTCGCCCATCATGCACGATGGCAATGGTGCCGGCGGTACCGGCTTTCGGCCCGAGGGAACCGATGGAACCGGACAGGGCGGTACCGGCCTGTCTCCTTACAGAAAACCAGGGGGAGACGGCAGCGGTAGTGGCGGCACTGGACACACGGTTGAAGTTGACGGGGTCATCACAGGATTTGCCAGTATCTGCGTGAACGGTCTGGAGTTGCATTACCTCCCGACCAC
>Ga0208957_1001242_pt1 | contig 13738 bp, 18 predicted proteins | sample RifOxyA1_FD_184029 | JGI IMG/M metagenome (GOLD analysis project Ga0208957, IMG submission 184029) | Groundwater microbial communities from Rifle, Colorado - Rifle Oxygen_injection A1 (SPAdes) | ecosystem: Environmental > Aquatic > Deep subsurface > Groundwater | place: Rifle, Colorado, United... | reverse complement strand
GATGCAGCCTCTACATACGCTGGCCGGGTGGCCTCGGCGTAGGCGGTGGATTCGGTGTAAACCGGGACATCATAATTCATGGCTGCCGCCGGGGCCGTATTGGTTTCAACTATGGTGCAGTACCACGTCCCGGTCTGGGTGGTCCCGTGGAACATGACGTCCAGGATGCGGTTGAGCCCCTCGTCAGTGGCGATGTTCGGCCCTTCGGAGCGGCTTTGGACTTCGCCCCGAAGGAAAGCGGCCATGTCACGATGGACTTCGATTAGCCACTTGCCCCTCGGCTTGGCCCGACTCCCTGCTACCGGCCCGGCAACCATCCCGGCCTCACAATGCTCTGATGCTTTGCCCTTAGTCCTCATGCTGCCTCCAAGAGTCCCCCGGGCCGGAGGGAAGGAGAAAACCCCCGGCCCGAGAGCGGTTAGTTATTTACACATCTCGCTCAAACTCGTCTTTGTGCCCGCGCACGTGCGATAGCTCCGTCAATCTCCAGCCGAAGGTGGCATTGACCAGGCTGATCTGCTTGGGCGAAGATTGCCCACACTTTGGACAATTTGCTTTCGCCCTTTGCTCTACGGGCTGGCGCTGGTCGAATCGGTGCCCAGCTGGGCACTCATACTCATAGATGGGCATTACTTGCCTCTCCCCGCGTCGATCTGGGAGGCGATGCCCGCCACTTTGTCTCTCATGCCCATCTCGGCCCCTACAATCAGGAAGCCGACGTGCGCCCCGTCAGCGATGACCTCCAGGCAGGGGCCGCTTTTGATGGCCTTCGCCGACATACCCTTGAACTTAGTTAGCGCGATTTGCTTCACGAGTGGCCTCCTTCAATATCTTGTCCATCGGGTCAACGTACTTCGGGATGAGGGACAGGTCGGGCAGCAACACCATTTCGCCACCGTCCAACGATTCCCGCAAAATAGCCCGGATGACCTCAAGCGCCGGCTGGCATTTGAGGCGGTACTGGACCTGCTTGAAGGGCGTCTTCCCGTCGATAACGCCGTCCCTCGGTGTTTGGATGGGGAACTGCATACACACGTCGGGGCGCTTGGCGTAGACGGAGCAGGCGCCGTCCTTGAGGAACTGGCAGCCGTCCTTGCACATCAAATAGAGCTGGCCGTCCTGGAGGACAGCCGCTGTCGCGCCGACTTCCCCGAGGCGCTTCACGTCTTCTCTGGAAACCGGTACGCGCTCATAGCGGCAGCAGGCCCCGCATTCACCCGGCGGGCAATTAAGCATATCGGACAATTTGCGCCTTGCCTCGGCGCAGTCCACCATCGGCAGGGGAATGACGGTCTCTTTGTAGGCCATCAGGCACTCCCTCCAGAACAGTTCGTTGTTGATCAGGTCCTTGTCGCCGTTGTACTTGGCGAACATTGCCATTTCGTTTACTGTCAGGTTTGCCAATTTTTCTCTCCTTCTGGGTAAAAGTGGGTGAGTACCAAGCCCTCACCCGCGGCTGCTAATGGCTTATGATGCTAATGGCTTATGAATACGTCCAGGTGCCGACACCCGCGTCGACGGCGACCCAGTTGACCGCGCCCAAACAGCGGAGGGTCAGCATCGCCCCGGCGGCGGCGTTAGCCTTCACCTGGTCCTTGGCGACGTAAGCCTCCAGAATCTTGTCACCCGAAGCAGCCGCGATGGTGAGCTGCTTGGTGGCTGAAGTAGCGATGGCCGTGACGGTCAAACCGGCAACGGCGGCGGGCAGCGTCAGGGTAACGTCCTTGGCGCTGGTGTCCACGATGTACGTGCCGCCCAGGGTGGCGGCGGTGTCATCTGAAATGGCGACCACGTAGTCGATGAAGCTGCCCTTTGTCAGGGTCAGGTTACCGGCAGTCAACGTCAGGTCGCCCAGTGTCAAAGTGGCGGAACCCGCTGTCATGGTCAGGTCGCCCTTGGTGAGGACGAGGTTACCCTCGGTGTTGGTAAGCGTGCCCTTGGTGAGGGTGAGGTTCTTGCCGCTGGCGACGGTGATTCCGCCATTGGCGGCCAATGCGCCGGTCAGGGTGGTTGCACCGGTCACGGCAGCCGTCCCGCCTACGGAGAGATTGCCGGAAAGGGTGAGGGCGGTGCCGGACAGGGAGACCGACGGGCTGATGAAGCCGACGGTCCGGGAGATGATGTAGCCCACTTCCTGGGCACAGGTGGCCCCCTCGGTGATCTGGAGTTTGCCAGACTCGCCGACGTAGAACGGTTTGCCCACATCGGCAGCGGCGGCCATGTTGTTGTCGCTGTAGACGCCGCTAGTTTCCGTGTCAGGCGTCTTGAAGACGACCGCCTTGGCAATCTCGATGGTCTGGCCCGAGACGCCGTCCTCGCAAGCCACCATCATGCCGGCCAGGTTGTCGCTCTGGTCAGCCAGTTTCCAGCCGTAGTTGGCGCTGTCGTAGGTCAGCAGGTCGCCCTTGACGACGGTGGCGAAGATGGCGGCCGGCACGTTGCCCCATTTGTTGAGAATGATTTTACCCGCTTTGTCGGTGTAAGCCATGTTATTTTAGCCTCCCGCTAAACTTTCATTACCCTTGGGTTAGGCCGCCACGGTTCCGTCGGCGTCGATGCCGACAATCTTCGCCGAGGCGACCAGGGACTGCATCATGACGCCGGGGTACCAGCGAATCTGGCACCACTCTTTGTTGGTTCCGGGGATTGGCGCCCAGGGCACTACCTCAAGCGGCCCGGCCTGTATGCCTTCCACGCCTTTCTCGGCAAAGGACAGGGCGAAGATCGAGGTCGTCAGGCCGCCGGTGGAGGCGGAGAACGCGCCCGATGAGGTAAGCTCGGTATCGAGCACGTGGTCGGAGGCCCAGATGGGCAGCCCGTTGTAGGTCTCGATGAGGCTGCCGAATTCGTCTTTCATCGCGGTAGCCCCGGCCCCGACACTGCGGAGGTACTTGGTAAGGCCGCGGCGCATGCCTTTGGACATCAGCAGGCCGTCCGCCTTCCGCCCTTTGATCATGTCGAGCAGTCTGTCCAGATGGGTGCTGCACGAAAGGGCGACCGTCTGCGTGTCGCCGGAGTCGGCCAGGATGGTGTTGTAGGTACTGCTGGCGATCAGGACGTGCAGCCCGTCAAACTCCAGCGGGTCGGTGGTGGCGCTGCCGTAAATGAAGCGCTGGCCGAACTTGACCTGGACGGCCTTTGCCTTGCCGATCATGATTTCAGCCTTGAGGTCGTTGATGTTGGAGCGGGTCTTCCTCAGGAAGTCGTCCAATTCACCGGCGGAGCCGAGGATTTTCAGGGTGGCGGTGTAAGGCGTGATGCCCTGTTCCTTCATGTTCCAGGCGGCGTTCACACCGTAGAATTCAGCCCCGTCCACGCTGGTCTCGCGGTTGTAGGTCAGGGCGTTGCCCACGATGTCCTTGAACTTGATGCGGTTCAGGATGGGGTCATCGTAGACGATGGTCTCCACGACGCCTTTCTGAAGAATGCTATTCGAATACTTCGAGCCTTCGACAAGGGTCATTCCCATGTTAGAGATTACCTCCCGTAATTATTTAGCCTTGTTCCGTTCCCAGGCGGATTTTCTCGGAGGGGCTGAGCTTGGAAAGGTCGGGGGTGGTAGCGCCCATGCCCTTGACCTTGCCGGACTCGTTGAGCTTGGCGAGGTAGTCACCTTCGGCCTTGATAGCCGCTTCGACGCCATCTACCGACTCAGCCTCCTTGAACTGCTCGACCAGCCGCGACCTGGCGACATCGGGGAGCGTTGACTTCTGCACAGCCTCTTTGATTGCGGCTTGCGCTTCGGTCTTGGCTCTGGCCTTATCCGCCTCGGTGATCTTGGTCTTCAGTCCAAGGTTCTCTGCCTCCAGAACCGCCAGTCGGTCCTTCGCCTGCTTGAGTTCCTCTGCGATTTCCATTGTTCTTTTTGCCTCCGTTGTATTTTTCGCTTGCAACTCGGTTTCCAATTCCTTGACGAGATCGGGCCGGGCCTCTTTGAGCTTGGCCAGGCTGACGATGTAGGCGTCTACGATTTCAGGGGCGGCGCTTTCGCACACTCCGCACTGGCCGCCGGCGCCCGCCTCAGTGACAAAGTCCACCGACTTGAAGGGGTGGTCCACCAGACTCTCCACGGCGAACGTCTGCGTCCCGTTGATCGCCTGCCTGGAGCCGCGCCCGATGGAGTTGATGCTGACGCCCAACTTGGAGAGCGTCCCGGCCTCGTAGAGGTTGGTGACCATCTCCTTGAACCAGCCGGCGTGGATCCGGGCCTCGCCCACGGCGTTCCCGTTTGCGGCAACTTTGACATTCTCCAGGGTGGCCACCCAGTCGCGGATGTCTCTTTCAGGCCGCTCTTTCTCTTCGGTCCTGGTGGCGTGGTTGGCGTACTGCTTGGCGCCTTCGAATATTTTGACCGCGTCCTGGACGGCTGACTCGGAGTAGTGGCGGGTCTTGGAAGTGTTGAACCCGGGTTGAAGTATCCGCACCGGGACAATGCCTTTGGCAATGTTCTCGGCGCTGGCTTCGGCCACCGGGATAATGATTGATTCGTGGATGTAGTCGCGCATCTCAGCCTCCTTGACCCACTTGGGCATTTCCTCATCGGGGACTTCCAGCGCCTTGTAGGCGGCGCGGATCCTGCGCTTGACGGCCGGCAGGTCGTCATTGGGGATCTCCGCCTTCTGGCCACGGAAGCCGCCGGGGGAAAGGGCGGCAGCGGCCCGTCCGAGCTGCGCCTTGGTGGCCTTCTTCTCGGCGTCTTCCCAGATACGGAGCTTCCAGTCGCCGGGCTTATCCTTGTCGGGCACGTGGGCGAAGGCGCTGGCCGGGTAAGCTACCCCGTCCTCGGTCTTCATCACGGCCTGTTCGCGGAGCCACTTGAGCTCGCCCGTAGCGCTCTCAAGAACTTTGGCAATCTGCGCATCCGGTTTGGCAATCTGAGACTGGCACGAGGCCATCACCTGCTTGACGCGCTGGCTATCGGTTGCGGACTGGGAACGATGGTAAGCCTCCTGTACCAGGTCGGCGTAGGCGGTGCGGAGCGATTCCATGGCGTTGTAGACCGTCTGCCGCATGACCTTCTTGGGCTCGCCGAAGGTGACTTTCCCCTCGGCGTCAATAACATAGCTGGCCTCGTACATTTGGGATTGGCGCTCGTAAACAAGGCGGTCGTCCCAGACATCCTGAATCCAGCAGGAGGCGTGGAAATCACCGGTGACCGGGTTAATAGCGTCCAAAGCGCTTTGCAGCAGCTTCCGCTTATCGTCCATGCTCAGATTCGCCATTCGTGCCTCCTAGCTTGATTTCGACAGCAATGCTGGGCTTAAACTGCACCGGCATTCTCCAGGGTGGCCGGGTGGCCGCATGTGGCCGCTGGCAAAGGGCTCATTCACCGGGATGACTCCCTGGGCTTCGTTGCCGCCACAGATTGGACAAACAGACTCGTCGCCGGCTGTCACCCATTCTTTCCCGGTGACGCCCATGTCGCCCATCCGGTCGAGGCTGGCCTGCGACAGCGCGTCATTCGTCTCGGTTTGCGCGATTGAGCGCGCCCGCGCTTTGCTCATGTCGTCGAACTCGCGCCGCAAGTCTCTGGCCAATCCCTCGACGCCGCGCTTGTTGTTGATGGCATCGGCGATGACTGTCTTGAGGCGGTCCCGGGTCACGTCGTCCAAACCCTTGACGAGCCGGGCGGAGTGGGCGCGAGCGTAGTCGATAGCCTGCTGGACCGGCGGGCCTTCGAAGAAGATGGGTTTGTCGGAGAGCTTGGTCCGGCCCCAGCTCATCAGCTCAGCAGAGGCGGACAGATAAGCGACGATGGAGCGCTTTGCCAGGCGCGCCGCGAACTCGGTACTGAGTGACTTCAGCACCGGTTCCAGAATGTCGTCAATTTCGGTATTAAGACTCACTAATCCGCCTTTACGTGCTTGAGATACAACCAGCCAAGAGCGCCCATGGGCAATGCCTGTTCCACGCTTCCGAAGTAGCTTTTTACCTCGCCCTCAAGTTCTTTGGCCAGCTCGATGTTCTTGCGCGAGTTGGGATTGGCCGGGATCTTCGCCTCGACCAGCGCCAGCAGTTCGTCCAATTCTTTGACCAAATCAGCGGTCACGGAGCGCCTCTTTCAGCCGTCTCAACGCTTTGGCCGTGGCCACGTAGGGGCTGCTTTCGGCTGTCTTCGCCAGCGCGTCGAGCACTTCGTTGACGTTGGTGATGCCCAGAGAGTTGAGGGCCCTTTGCATCACGTCGCGGCTTTCGCTGAGTTCGGGGAAGGCGGAGACCAGCAACCCGATTGACTGGGCCAGCACCATGGCGTCCTCCGGGGTGATCTCCGGGAAGTCGCGGTCAACATAGGCGTCCTTGACGCCGGCCTGCCGAAGCACCAACTGGTCGATGTCGGCATAAGCCGATGCCCAGGCCATCTGGTAGGACTGGCACATCTTCATGACGGGCAATTCAACCGTTTTGGCGGTGGCCAGATTGCCGGTTGAAACGTCACCAAAATATTGTTCCGGCCAGCCCACCGCGGCGCACACCTGGAGGCGAAGCATCCGCCCGTCCTCCTTGGCATTCTGGGCGCCGGTGTCGGTTCGGATGGGCTGCAAGTCGGCCCCAAGGTTTTCAATTACCATCGAGCCGGCGGCCGGCGTCTGTTCGTGTGTCACCGCTTTGGCGGCGGCTACGGCGGTTGAGCCACCCTGGACTTTGTTCTTCCAGGCAAAGCGGGCCAGCGCCAGCATGACGGCGACGCGAGAGGCCAGGAACTGGCGGTAGAGCTTCACCCAATCAAGGGCCGGCAGCAGCATGGAGTTACCGCGCTGGCCTAGAGTGTTGATGGCCAGGTGATATACCAAAGCGTCTTCGGTTGACTTCCGGCTGATGCCTTGCGAGTCCGGGCATTCTTTGTCAGCCTCGTTGGACATGGAGCGGTAGTAGCTGGCCTTGGTGGTGCGCTGCGGGGTCGTCCATTCCCGCTTGTAATATCGCACATCCTCCAGGTCGTCGGGGTCGCTGATGATCTCGGTGATCTCCAGCGGGTCGAGGCGGCGGATGGTAGTCTCTTCGCCCAGGAATACGGCCAGGAATATCTCGCCGTCAACCAGCAGCTTGTCGCTAGACTTGCGCTGGCCGGGTCCGCTCAATACGGCGGCATTGGCCGGGTTGTTCCAGAAGGCGTCGAGGGCCTTCTTGGCCGGCTCGTCTTCGGCATTCCAGGTCATCCCAGTGCCGAAGCTGTAGTCTGTCCAGAGCCTGATGGCCTGCTTACACAGCGGGTCTTTGACCGAGTAGACACGGGCCTTCTGTACCGCTGCCTTGCGCTCGGCGTCGGTGAGGACATTGGACGATGATTGCCCGGTGGTGGTCCCGACTTGCAAAGTGAGCATCGTCTCGACGCTGACAGCCGTTTCCTTGAGGACTTGGGTCATCCCGGCGTCGGAGTACTCGGTCGTCATAGCTCGATCCCCTTCAGCAGCGTCATGGAGTCAAAGACCACGACCTCGTCAACCTCGGGAGGCACGCGAGAGAAATAGTTCAGCGCCTGACTCATGGCGTCCACCTGGTCGTCATGCGAGCCGTTGGGGAAGTTGGCGCATTCCTCCACGAAGTCGGATACCCAGTCGGCCACTTCCGGAATGTAGACATTGCCAGCCTCGATCTCGGGACTGACGCTCCATGCCCGGACCACTTTGCCACCGTCCGGCTCTACTGGAATCAGGCCGGGTATCTCCCGCTTGAGAGTGGCAATTACGGCGGTGCCGTTGGCTTTGTCCTCTACCAATTTTGCCCGAGCAATCGGCCACTTTGCCGACAGGGAGCGAACGGCAGCGATGGTGACGGGGAAATCCATGCGGGCCCGGACCTGATCGAGCAGGTACTTGTCGGCGCCCCTCCTGCCCCACACTTGCCCCACCACGTAGTCCGTGCCGGCGGTGTCTTTGAACGAGCAGTCCCAGGACTCAATCACTTCGTCGAATCGGCTGGGGGCCTGGCGGTAGTACTTCCACCAACTGCGATTGAGCATATTGCCCGCCGGGGCGGACGGGCGCTGTTGATACAAAGCGGCCCACTCATAGCCTCCGGCGTTGACCTTGATCTTCATCACCTCTGCCGGCGGGTACTTCTCCGGCCAGAGCACTTCGCCTATTTGCCGGGGATCGCAGGGCATCAGCTCGCCTTCAGCAATGGCGGGTACGCTGAACAGCGTCCACTGGTCGGCATTCTTGTCTTCTTTGGCCAACTTGAGCAGCCGGCCCGCCAGGTCGTCTTCATGCCAGCGAGTGACGGTCAGCAGGATACGGGCGTCTTTTTCCAATCGGGTGTAGAAGGTTGAACGGTACCAGTCCCACAGGGCGTTGCGGTAGACGACCGATTCAGCCTCGGCGCGGTTCTTCACCGGGTCGTCGATGATGCCCCACTTGCAGCCCATGCCGGTGATGGCCCCGCCGACACCGGCGCTCTTGTAATAACCCTTGTGGTCAACGACCTCGAAAATGTCAGAGTTACGGAGATAGCTGCCCTGGGCAGTTGTGCGGACATTCTCGCCGTACAGCTTGGTCTCAGGGAAGACATCGTGGTACTGTTCGCCGTCGATGATGCGTTGCACGTCCCGGTTCATCATCGATGCCAGGTCCGCCCCGTAGCTGGTGGCAATAATGCCATCGTCGGGGTGTTTTCCGAGGATAAAAGCGGGAAGGCGACGGGAGACAAGCTCTGATTTACCATAGCGCGGGGGAAGGCAGACGATCAGGCGCCGTATCTCACCGGCCACGAACCGATCAAGGAGCTTGCATAGCTCGATATGGTGCCAGTTTGGCTGGTACTCGGGGTAGGTGTAGAGGGTGAAGTCCAGCAGGCCGCGCCGGCCTTTTTCCGCCCTAACTTCCCGCAACGTCGGCAGCCTTTGACAGGAGTTTTTCAAGGGCGTCCAATTCCTCCCTGCTGAGACTCGCCAGATTGACCGTGGCGGCAACCTCGGTTTTGATCGGCCCGCCGCCGACCCCGGTGTGCTCAAGCCGCTCGCGGTACTTGTCCGGGGCGTTCCCCTTGAGGAGGAAGATCAAAAGGGTGTCGGAGTACTTTCGAACGGTGCCGCACTCCCGGCCCAGATAGAAGACCGGCTCTTCAACGCCCTGGTGGGCGCGGCGCAATGCCTCTTTTTCCAATCGCTCGACGACGGCTTTCTTGGCCTGCTCGAAGTCGAGGACAAACTGGGGATCAGCCGCCAGCCAATCGTAAAAGGTTTGACGCGCAATGCCGGTAGCTTTGGCCGCATCGCCGATTACCCAGTTTTTCGGGTATTCTTCGAGGAAACGCTTTTTTAGCTGTCCAGACCTGTAAGCGGCATTGTCGGTGGCCCTTCGCCTCGTGACCACTACCATGCCGCCACCCTGGAAGATGCGCCGGGCCGGGGGTTTGTAGCCCCGGCCGAACGCATAGCCCTGTTATCGCCGCATAAAACGGCTGTGGCATCGAAAGAAAACCTGGTTACGTAGGCCTTACTTAGCGCACCCATTGATTCAAGTGTAATAGGTTTGTTTCCGTTGTCAATAGGCTTTTCGGCCTCCGACGGCCAAGTGCCACGAGTGGCCCAATCGTGCAGAACGGGTTCAATCCTCACCACCTTGACATAATAACTGGCATTCCTGACAAGCCTTTGGCGTCGCCCCCTCCAGCACGTCACGGAGCAGCAGGGTACCGAGGTCCCGGCCCAACTTGCAGCGCACGTAGTCACCGTTCGTCACCGCCTGGAAGCAATCGTAGGTGATCCGGTTCTCGTCGGCCCGGATCAAAGCCCGCCTCTGGGCGAGCTCCCGGGCCTTTCGCCAGTTGAAGAGGCCCTCGTCAGGCATTCCGTGCCTCCTGCTCTTTCTCTTTCTTCACCAGCGATATCGGCCGCCTCAAGTCGGGTTTCTGTTTCGGGTCAACCAAGGGTGGGAGGACGTAGACGTGCCCCTCGGACCCCTGTGAAGTCGAAGACGAAACGCTGTCCCCCTTGGGGGATATAGGGGGTACGGTACTGTTGGTACGGTTGGTTACGGTACCTGCGCCGTCCGGTGGATGTCCGGCAGACGTCTTGCGGACGTCCCGCTTCCGTCTTGCGTCCGATGCCCTCTTTTCAACCCACTTTCCCGCGTATTCATTCCAATCGTGCAGCACCAGATGACCATCGGGGGTCTTGTCTATGTATCCTGCTGCAACAAGTGCGTCAACGAATTGCTGTCTATTTCGACTGTATTTCCCGCGCAACGGCTGGTAATCCGCCGCTAAAGACAGGTTAATTGCCGTGTAATTCGTCACATCTCCGGTCGGTGCATAATCAAGCGCCCACCACCAAAGACAATGAAGGTGGCCAATAACAGCCGCCTTGTCTAAGTGTAGAAGCTGCATCAGGTGAAGTGTCTTCGGATGCATCCTTATTGACTGGTGGCTCTCAATCCATGCCATTTTCTATTCCCTTTTCCTGCCAGTAGTCATTCTTGTAGCACCTATGGGAGCGGTCCCAGTCCAGCCACACCGCTCCCGGGTCGCCCTGCCTTTGTTTGGCAATCTCCAGCTCTGTCCGGAAGATATCGTGGTTCTGTAGGCAGTACCACTCGCGCCGCTCATCGCTGTACATCAGCTTGGCATTCCCCTTGCGCGACAATTCCCGGTCTTTCGAACACACCGGGCACAGGTGGTAATAGGCTGGCCGGTAGGCTAAGAAGACATTGTCCGCGTCCTGCTCGATCGAGCCTGAGTCCCGGAGGTCCGATAGCTGCGGGTGCTTGTCGTCGCGCGCTTCCGGGCCGCGGTTAAGCTGGCACAGCACTAGGAAGGGCACGTCCAGCAGCCGGTTCGCCCGCTTGAGCTGCCTTGAGATGTAGGTCACCCGGGAGTACTCGGAATTACCCGGACCGTCCGAGATGAGTCCCAGGTAGTCGATGATGACGGCGCTTAATTTGCCCTCCACCTGGCAGCGCAGGCCGGCCGATATGATGCGGTCGATATCGCCGTCGCCGCGGCCGAAGTCCTTGGCGTCGCACAGGTCCATGAATTGCCAGTGAAGATTGGACAAATCGCTGATGGCCGCCGTGATGGCGTCCGCCTGCTCGTCAGTGAAGCCGCCGCGCCGGATGACCGAAATGGGTATCCCGGTCCAGTGGGCGATGATGCGCTGCCTCAGTTGGTCCTCGGACATTTCTATTGAGACCATCAGCGGGTAGCTGTTTACCGCCATGGATTCGAACACGGCCAAAGCGATCTCCGTCTTGCCGGACCCGGGCCGGCCGGCGAGAATGGTCATTTCAGACCCGAAGGCGCCGCCGGTGATGGTGTCCAGTTCGGCAAATCCCCAGCTCACCGCCGGCGTCCGCCCCTGGCGCATCTCACCCAGCCACTTGTCGGCCTTGACAGCGAAGTCCTTGCCGGAGTCCACCGCGCCGGGAGAGTTGGCCCTGACCTGGGCCACCGAGTCAGCCGCCTGCGACAGCGCCCTGTCCACGTCGGGCCCGGCATGGAAGCCGATGCGGGTGATCTCACCCCCGGCGCTGATCAGCCTGCGATACGTCGCCAGGTTGGACACAATGCCGCCGTAGTACTTGATATGGAACGGCGTGGGCACAATGGAAATCAGGTGGCTAAGGAACGCCGCGCCGCCGATCTTCTCCAGCTTCTCATCGTGCGCCAGCTCTCGCGCCACGGTAATCTCGTTGATGCCGTCGCCGCGCCTATAGAGTGCCAGGCAGGCCTCGTAAATCCACTTGCCGCGTTCGCCGAAGAAGTCGTCCGGCTTGAGGTCGGAGGCGACTTCGTTTATAGCTTCACCGTCAACGAGCAGGGAGCCGATGACGGCGTCTTCAGCCTCGTTATCGTGTGGGGGCAGTTTCTCTTGTACCAAGGTGCCTCCTGTGTAGGGTGTAGTATGCCCTTGGATATCCCGTCCTCAACCCCTCGTGCTCGTACCGTGCCGCCCACCGCGGCGAGCAGGCAAAATCAACCGCAATGCCGCCAGCCTCACGCCGCCTCTCCGCGGCATTCGCCTCCAGGAACTCCTGCCAGCCGGGTAGTGGCATCAACCTACTCCTTCGCCAGTTCTTCCAAAGTCATCTCAATCCGGGGCGGGCTTCCGAACCGCTTGCTCACCGCTATGTCGGTGATTTGGTTATCGTCCACCACGAGGTACCCGTTAAGGGCGTCCAGCAACAGCTTGACGTAGTTGTCCGCGTCCGGCTTGGTAACCGGCATGGTCACTCTTTTAGGCAGATGCACTGGCCGGGTCCGGTAGAACGTGGCCGTGAGCTTCAAAGGAACGCCCGGGGCGAATGGCGGCGTTGTCCATTGTTGCGTGATGGAGTACCGGATAGCGGCCTCGGCGTTGCGGGTAGCCGCCGGGGTGTAGCCGTGGGCGTGGCCATTCACCACGGCTACCCTGGGGCGCGCTTTGGCTACCGGCTCGGTGTAGATAGTCAGACTTACCATCGTTCCTCAACCATCCTTTGGGCGTTCCAAACCACACGCCGCCGGTACCAGCGGCAGTGAATGAATAGCCAGCAGCGAAAGGGGCGCAACAGGCGGGTCATTTTGAGCGCGTCACCTTGGCCGTGACCGTCATGCCGTCCTTGTTCAAAGCGCCCTTGTTAATCTGCCCAGCTACTTCGTTCAATGCGAGGTCTGCCACGTCTAGCGCGGGCTGGCGTTCCTCGTCTCTTGGTGGGCGGTCGTTGATAATCTCGCCGGTGTCCAGCCTTACTTCAAGGACTTTGGCGCTGTCATCGGTCAACCGAAGTTCCACTTCAACGTCCTTGTATTCGCGCTTGGAAGAGACGACCGAGACAAGTCGATCGCGCCTCGCTTCCATTTCGGCCAGCTTTGACTTCATTTGCTTCTTGGTGGTCTCCTGGTCGGACTCCTCAATCGAAATCTCCTGACAGGTGGCGGCCAGTTCGTCGCCCTTCCCCCTCAATTCATCCTCATTAAGTTTGACTGATAGCTTCTGTGTGACCTTGCGCAAGGTTCTCAATTTGTACTCTCCTTTTTCGCCCGGCTCTTCCTGGGCCGGTTATGTGTTACTCTGTCCTTGCCTTCCCTCTCAGTGACCGTGGTAAAGGCTAGTTCCCTTGTCTGCGGCATCGGCACCGTTGACGCCCCGCAGTCATCGCACAGCCAATACCCCCCCCTGTCCTTGAGATTGGTTGAACCACACGCCCAGCATTTCATCTATGGCCTCCTGTACCACTTCTTACATTCCGGGCAAGATACGTCGCCGAGCTGCATCGGCAGGGTTGCTTCCTTGAAGGTGGCGTGCCAGGTGCAGGGCTCACATTCATTGGTGGGGCTAGGCACAGCCCGCGAGACTTTGATGACAGTGTTCGCCTCCGGGATAACCTCAACGATGGTCGTGATTCTCTCCGGCTCCGGATTGCCCTCTTCCGGCTCGACTAAATCAACGACCTTGACCGGCACGCCCTCTTTCGCCGCCGCCTCGATTACGGCCTCAGAAAGGGTTGTTGGGACTGCGCCCTTCACCCGTTGTACAATCAGGGCCTTGAGCTTGGCCGATAGCTTCTCGTAACGGTTATGCTTGGGAACTTTGCCAAGTTCCATTTCACAGCCCAGCGCATCGAGGGCGGTGTTAACGTCCTTAAGCGGGCCTACCGGCGCGGAGCCGTGATAGATGAAGTACTCATAGCCGTCATGTTTCACGTACTTGCGCTTTGACTTCCCCCCATCTGACGGGGGTTTGGTGTTCTCAGGTTCTGAGTGGTTCGATTCTTCCGAACTACTGACCGTCTCAGAAACAGGGGCAACCGTCTCAGGTTCC
>Ga0208957_1001233_pt1 | contig 13805 bp, 24 predicted proteins | sample RifOxyA1_FD_184029 | JGI IMG/M metagenome (GOLD analysis project Ga0208957, IMG submission 184029) | Groundwater microbial communities from Rifle, Colorado - Rifle Oxygen_injection A1 (SPAdes) | ecosystem: Environmental > Aquatic > Deep subsurface > Groundwater | place: Rifle, Colorado, United... | reverse complement strand
CAATCCAAAAATCATACGGCGTGGTGACAGGGCCAATAATTGTGCCGCTCACATCATCGGTGTAGTAGTTCATTCGCCCACCAACTCACACCGCGCCGTCAACAGCGCGTTGCACCCCTGGCACACCCACCCGCGCGCCGTCTTGTCCTGGTCGGTTCGCACCCAGCAGAGCGGGCAGTAGGCCCGGCGGATGATGGTTAGGATGTGTTTTGTCATGGCTGTTGCTCATCTCTTTCCGCGTGTACCATGCGCAACCCGGCTGTTCTCAGTCCACAACCCGACGAATGGCCTGGGGGGTGTATTCGCGCTGGATGCGCACTTCGTGCACGCCGGGCGGGATCGTCACCGTGGCGTGTTCCTGGTGGGTCAGATCGGTGTCGGTATCCAGAACAATCCACTGTTGGCCGGCCATCTCGCCATAGACCACGCCCGCGGTCAGGGTGTGGTGATGTCCGGTTGCCTCGCCCAGGGCCAGCGTGCGATCTTTGCGGGCCTTTACGTCGCTGGGCTTCTGGCTGTTCAGGATGACGTACACGTCGCCTTGCCGAATTACTTTGTCCATTTTATGCTCCTATCAAGATTGGTTGACATACTCAAATTGACCGACTTCCAGACCGCCAATCCAGGCAACGGCCTGTTCTGCGGTTCGCGTGTCGGGTGGAACACGAATAAAATAATCCTTATACGATCCATCGCTTTCCTTTGTGCTGTTGACCACCTTGACCATTACCAGCGGCTCATCGTCTGGAACATCGGCGCGGTACAGGTCGCCGTAGCCGTCCGAGTGGATAAGTTCAGCGCCGCTGTCCGCAAGGTAGCGCGCCTGCCCGTATTTGTCAATCATCACCCGGCGAACCTCTGCGTTCGTTTCATCGCTGATTTTGTCCACCGTGATGCCACCCGGCCGCTCAATAATCCACGCGGGCAGCGTGACTCCGTGAACGGCAAACAGGCTGTACCCGTCCTTGAAGCGCACTGCTGCGCCGTCAGGATTGTGCAAGCGCCATTGCTCATCAAAATGATACTCCTCGGGCCGGTCGCAGATAAAGCAAACGCCCTCAAACGGATACCACCAAAAAGAATTTTTTGCGATAGTTGCCCACCCGTTGAGTAAACTCATTTGGTCGTCTGTGTGCATCGGTCGAAGGAAATTGTGCGGGAATAAATAGTGCGCTATCCAATACGAGTCCAGACTCCCCCATAAATACGTCGAAATATATTCGATTTTTTTGTCCCCCAAAGTGGCCCACAAATTGGCCCCCAAAGTGGCCCGCAAATTGGCCCGCAAATTGTCCCCCAAAGTGGCCCCCAAAGTGGCCCCCAAAGTGGCCCACAAATTGGCCCCCAAATTGTCCCCCAGGTTGTCCCGCAAATTGGCCCGCAAATTGTCCCACAAATTGGCCCCCAAATTGGCCCCCAGGTTGTCCCGCAGAAAACTGATTACAAATTGCGCCATCATCGGGCTTTCACACCGCCACAGATACGGCGCGTCTTTCCCGATCCTGGCGTAAAAATCATTTATCGCTGGGCGAATTGCATCTAAATCCGCGGGGCCTGTAGCCAAACCGATTGCCCGCCATTCCTCGCGGAAGGCAATCATTTGCCGCTCTTGTTCTGGGGTCATGGTGTCAATTTTCATTGTGCTCATCTCCTACAACAATTCTACCATTTTACCGCCGCGAGAAACATCAGCGCGCATCCCACATCGCGGGGCGGGGCGGCTATTTTGGGGCCATCGTCCCGAATACCGCCTCCATCAGTTTTGGCGGCACGGCGTTACCGATGATCTTGATTTGCCTTGTCGCTGACAGGTCGCCAAAATCATACCAGTCAGGGATAGTTTGGAACCGCGCCAAGCAGCGCGGCGTCGTGCGCTTGCAGATGTAACCGTCAAATATCTTGTTAGGGTGCGGGTCTGCGGTCGCCGACATTGCAGGCTCATCACCCGCCTTGTAAATCCTGGCGCCGCTTGCGGTGTGCGAGTTGTGGCCGTCAATCATGACGTGCGCACCGATTGCGCCGCCGCGCTTGAGTGCCTTCACCTGCCACGGCGCTAACTGACTGTCCGGCAGTCCAGGTATCAAATCTTCGATTGCCTCATACCAACTCACCCATCTTTGCGGGCGCGGCAGTGGCGGCAAGAACGTCCGGGTGGCCCGCACGATGAAGCGCCGGCGCGTTTGCGGCACGCCGTAATCGGCTGAATTTACGTTATCCGAGTAGACAAAATAGCCAAGTCCCTCGAGCGCGTCATAGATGATCTGCCAGCTTTGCGACTTTCGGTATTGCAACACATTTTCCAGCGTAAAAAATCGCGGCTGTAGCACCTGGACAAACTCAGCCACCTTGCGCGCCAGGCGCTTATCATCCTCTGTTTCCTCGCCCCCCGTCTTGGCATTGCTGAAATTCGGACAAGGCGGGCTGGCGTGGAGGAAGTCCACCGGCTCGAAGTCGTGCGGGTCGCAATCCAGCACGTTGGCGGTAATGACGTGGTTGCCCAGGTTGCGATTGGCGGTGTCGGCAATCCAGTCCACAAGCTCAATTCCCCAGGCCAGTTCAAAGCCCATTGCCTGATGAGCTGCAATGCCGACGCCGTCACCGCCGGTAAATAGGCTGGCGAATTTCATGTGTTTACCTTCCCCATCCCATCCGGGCACCCATGCAAATGCGCCTGATACGCCCACTTTGCCGCCTCGCGCGCCTTTCGGTACTGCTCGGGCGTGTTGACCCAGGCAAGGAATAGGCGGGTACATTCCGGGCAGGCTTCGCGCACCACGATCCCAAGCCGTTCGCACAGCTCAAGCGCGGCTATTTTCTGGCTGTTCATAGTGGTCTGCCCGCTCAAACATGCGCGCCGCGTTGCTCTCAAATCCAAGCGCCTGGAATTGCTCTCCCAGCCAGCGCCACGAGTGCGGATCGGTACAATCCTGTTCCAAGTTGGTGCGAAGTTCAATCAGTTTTTCGAGTTCCGTGTTCATCTTTTCTCCTGTAACTTGCCTGCCAGTTGTTTGATCTGCTGCCCGACGTCGAGCCGAGCCGTCTCTCCCTGCTGCTGAATAAACTTTGTCACCGCCGGATGCTCAACCGCCTCGCGCGTCGCTTCCGCTGCCCGGCGCTCGTAAACTTTCAGCCAGTGCGCCCGGTCAGCCTCAACATTCTCGCCAGGGAAGCCGCGCGGCCAGCCCAGGTCACGGGCGATTTGTTCTACAAGCGGGTGCGACCAGGCGAATATTTCCGCCGTCATAATCCAAGCCCCGCTCTCGGATTTCTCGCCCGTCAATCTATGTTTCTCGCCATCCCATGCCCGGTTGACTTCTGCCCACGCTTCCTCTGCCGTTGGAAGCCCGCTGGCCTGTCGCCGGTGCGCACCAACCAGGGCACGCAATTGTGACACACTCGGAAACCATTGGCCGCTGGCACTGTTGGTGATGTATGCTATGGACGCGGCCCGTAACTCTTCGAGCGGGATGTCTGACAGATAGGTGATATAGACCGCCTCGCGCTCTTTGGTCAACTCGAAGCGCGGATAGGCGGCGGCCAGGGTATGCAATATCTCGCGGATTTGGCTAATCCGCTGCTGGGGTTGGGACATCTTCAAGGCTCCTCATAAAATCTTCCATTGACTTCATGCCGGTGACAAAGAGCGGATCAACCGTCTCGGCGGCGGGCTTGTGGCCGTTGCCGTTTTTGCCCGCCTTGACCGGCTTTTCGTTGCCAGCCTTGCGGTTGACAAGGCACGCTTCGACATAGGCCCAATTGCGTTTATTTTGTGTCACCGCCACGTCAAAGGCCCAGGCCAGCCATTCGGCTGGATAATCCTTCTCGGCCTGGAGTAATTTCTCTGCCAGGATCGGCGTCAATGTGCCAATGTTTTGCTCGTAAAGTCTGAAACAGTTTGGGCGGGGGTTTCTCTCCTCCTCATCCTCTTTGTTTAACTTTGTTTCTTTATTTAACCCCAACTGTCCCTCAATAATTGAGGGGTTTATAGTCAATTTTTGACTATTGATATCGTCAATTTTTGAGGGGTCAATTATTGACGGTTCGCTTTTTGATCGTTTGCTCTTGATATATTTCTTACCGGCTGATGGGTTGAGCATGATTTTCCATGTAGATGTTTTTCTCCCCGCTTGAATGCGCTCAATAAATCCGTGTTCGTTTGCTTTCTTTATGCCGTCAATGGTGCTATTTCTCACCAAGCCAGTGGCTTCACATATTGCCTCGATAGACATTGTTGTCTCTTCTCGATGATATCCAAGCGTTTCGCGGCATAACACGAGTATAACGCGCAATTCTGCACTGCTCAGGTCTGGGATAGCCTCAAACAGGTCATTCGGAATTTGCGTGTAGTTCGGTTCTTCAAAGCCCATTGTTTACGCCCTTACGCTTCTGCTTTTCAATCGCCTGCTCAATAGCCTCGCGTAACCAATCTGGCATAACGAAGCTCCTTGAATCACCCCCGACAATCATTAACATTTCGTCGCATATGACCAAAGAACACCCGCACGAACACGGCTTGTTATTATCGGCGTGCCCTTTACACCTTATGGTTTCGTCCATGTTGTTTAGTCCTTCCCTTTGGAATATCGGCATTCCGCCACTTTGGGGTACGCCTGTAACGCTCCAGGATGTTGTAACGTGCCCGTGAAAGCAAAACGCCCTTTCACTTGAACCCGTCCAGCTTTGGTTAGACATGGCAGCCTAAACGTAGCAAAACAGGTTGGGAGCCAGAACAGGCTCAAGTAAAAGGGCGCTTGATGGCGCGTATTCGTTTGTCGTGCTACGTTCGCCGGCTGCCATTCCGACACACTCATTATACACCACTTTCCCGATGAGTCAAGCGTTTTCATCGCGGATCACCAGTTGGTCACTATCATCAATCCTGGTGCTCTCATCGCCTGGCTTAAGACAGCCGCGCAGCAGTTCTTTGGCTTCCTCGGTGGAGAGATTGCCGATGTCGTATTGATTTTGGATGACAGCCAGGCGCAAGGCTCGCGCCACTAGTGTTCGTTTTGCGCCCATGATTATTGATCCTCTCCCAGCAGCGCAGCCACCGCCGCGTCTTGATCTGGCGTTTCGATGATGATTTTAGACTTCCTGACATACAGGCCCTTTTCCATTACGACCCACCGAAATGAGTCGCTGTCCCAATAAAGCCAGCGCCAGCCTATAGTTACCCGCACCCCGGCTTCGTCGCTTTTCAATGCCTGAATGATGTCCATTCTCGTTTATCCTCTCGTTCCCGATCCCCCGCCGCCAGTCTTGGTGTCACCCGTCATTCTCGCTTGGGTGCAAGCGGTGTGTGCGTCCTGGCGGCGGGGGTTCGGTCGTTACGCGGCCTTCGCCGTGACTTCCATCAATCGCAGGCTGTAGCGGACAAAATCAAGCTCAAGCCGGGCCAGGTCGAAGGCGCGAGACGCGCCTGCCGTTCGTTGGCTTCGGTGCGCTCAACGTCAGCGTATTCGTTCGCCAGCACATTGCGGGCCGCGGCCTTGCGCTCATCTTCGTTTTTGCCGGTGATCTCGCCGGATGCGAGTTTCGCGGCGCGGGCCGTCTCAAAGGTGCGCCTGGCATTGATGGCCGCTTCTGCGGCTTCGTAGACGGCCATTGTCTGGCCTTTCGCGGTGTGAATTGCTCTGGTGATGTCATCTTGGGTAATCATTGCGTTTTTCTCCTTGTCCATCATTCTCCCCGCCCGACTCGCGCCGGGCGGGGTGGGTTGGGGTGGGTTACTCAAATCCCATCTGCTTGATGACCGATTCCGGCGTGCGCTTCTCGGCAGGCGGCTCAAGATGTTCGCTGGCGAGAGACGGCTCACGCTCTGCCTGTGCGGGCGCTGAACTTTCCGGCGTGCTCTCGGCATAGTCGCCCTCAACCGTTTCGCCTTCGTCTGGAATGTCAACCGTTTCGATCTGCGAGACGGTGGCAATATCACGCGGGTCAAGATACCCGAAATGGGTCAGTAGGCGGCGGTATACGGTCTTCTTCTCCATGACTTCAGGGTGTTTTTGCCAGTATCCCTTTTCGCTCTGGTAACGGCGGCTGTACTCTTTCCCAATGGCGTGGATTTCTTCAACCGTCATATAGATGACCTTGCGGAATCCGCTCATCATCTCGAAGGCGCCGATCCAGCCGGCGCGCTTGTCACTGAGTTTGCCGCCGCTCAATTTGATCTCGCCGGTGATACGATCTTCCGTGATGATTTCCCCCTCGTAAATGGGCGCGACGTTGATAAAGCGATATTTACCGGTACGCATCGCCAGGAAGTGATAGCCGCGCCACTGGACAATCAACGTGGCAATATATTTTTCTTCCTTGTTCTTGAATGGCACAAGCGAGGCGTGCCCGAATGCCGGATCAACACTCAAGCGCATGGTTGCGCAGCGCAGGGCGGCGGAGTAAATACTGCTCTGTGTGCTGGCCTGTAATTCTTCTGACCCATTGGATACGGCCAGCAAGACGCTGCTGATATAGATTCCCGCTTCGCGGTCATTGCCGAGAACATCCGCAAAGCTGGCCCTGACTGTATCTGATTTCATGTAAACTGCTAATTCTTTAACCATGTTCCTTTTCTCCTAGTATGGTAATTCCGCCTCATCAGCGGTTTGTGCCCGCTTGCAGGCCCGGCATGGGTCTGTGCGGGGGTTGCAAGTGCATTCGGACGCGTCCAGGCAGGTGCATCCCGGATCATCATCCAGCATTGCCAGCAGCCGCCCGCGCTCATCATCCCACTCCCGCCATATCTGGCGGTACTCGGTTTCGGCGCTCAGGGCGCGGTCAAAAGCTGCGTCAAGCGCGGCGTGGTCAACTTCGCCTTCTTCGTACATGCTGGCAACTTTGTTGGCCTCTTCCCACGACGCCAGCATGTTTTCGAGCGCATTCGCCACGGCGTCGCTGAGTGGCGTGTGTGTGGGGCGTTGGTCGTGCCAGGTTTCGGGGGTATCCATAGGTCGTCTCCTGCCTTAATATTACCAGATTACAGGCGGCGCAACATTGCAGTTGCGTATCAATTCGCGGGCGGGATATCGAGATAATGCACCCACAAGCCGGAGCACATAAAATCAACGCCAGGGATGACGCCGCGCGCCTTTGCTATCTTGATGAGCGCCCTGATGCGTTGGCGGGTCGCGGAATATCCCTTGTAATATTCATTGCCGCGATGGATACAGATGAATCCCTTTGAGCATTTCCGGGAGTCGTTTTCGAGAGTCCCGCTGATTGAGAAGTCGGTGATCCTGTTGCTCATTTCGCTTTTCCTTTCGCTTTCGCAATCGCGACGCGGGCCGCTTCCAGGGCTTCACCGTTCAGAAAGCCAATCGCTGATGGATTGGCGCGGGCCGTGTCCATACCGGATTGAATATTGACCAACCGATAGTAGCACGCTTCCAGCGCAGCCAACAATTCCGGCTGCACCTGGAGCTTGCTCAGAATGAGCGGCCCGACGCCTGACGCGCCGGATTGCTCGGCTTCGGCCTGGAGTTGGCGGTACAGGTCAATGGGCAGGCGGACGGCTACGGGGTGGATTTCGGGCTTGTTGGGGTTGTAGCGGGGCATGGGTTATTCTCCTTGTCAATTATCGAAAACAATCTTGATAAGGGCTTCTCTTTGGGCGGCCCAGGCGGCGTCCCTGGCGGCGGCCCTGGCGGCGGCCCAGGCGGCGTCCCTGGCGGCGTCCCAGGCGGCGTCCCTGGCGGCGGCCCAGGCGGCGTCCCTGGCGGCGGCCCTGGCGGCGTCCCAGGCGGCGTCCCTGGCGGCGTCCCAGGCGGCGGCCCAGGCGGCGGCCAACTCTTCATCCGTCGCTTCGCCGTTGGCGTGGCGCTCCGCCACTTCTACGGCGTTCCTGCTGCGCTTATCCGTCATCAAGTGCCAGACTTGCCGGGCACACCAGCAGGCGAACAGGCGGGCGCTTTTGTCGTTCCAAGTTTCGATCTTGCGCACGAAACGGATTTGAGCAAATGCAATTTTGTCATCGCCTTCAATTTTCGTACCCCTGGCCTCAATCTCGTACAGGTTTGAGTTCAGCCATTCGAGCATGTGCTCTTTGTCCGTGGCATGATAGCCACGCTCGCACATCTCAAGATAGCCGACTTTTGGCAGCCACTTGCCCGGCTTCCAAGTGCCATCGGTCTTTTTTGTTGGCAGGTATTCCGAGAAGTCAAACTCAGAGTACGGCCCGCGGTTGTATTTGTCCAAGAATTTTAGTAACATGATTTTCTCCTTTTTTTGTGATCCTCTCATTCAGGCCGGGCCAAATTCCCGGCGACCGCGCCCCCTGCGCGGTTTCGAGTGGGGGTTATTCCGGGGCGATTTCGTCTGAGTACAACCCCGTCCCCGTCAGGTATTCGTAGTCATCTTGGCACATTGTGCCGTCAGGGTCATAATCTACGTACGGTTCCGGGGCGTGCCCGTTCGTAGCCCGGAATGATGCAAACTTGGCGACCTTGACATCTTGCGCCCGTACCATTGCCAGTTTTGTGTTCATTGCGTTTCTCCTTGACTTAATCTTACCAGAAAACGCCCCGAAATTTCATAACAAATTCATTGCAATTTTGCCTGGATGTGCTATACTATGCATGTTGGCGCGGGCAATGTGACTCGCGCAAAGGCGGCCCGGAGAGACAGGTTGTAATCCTGACAAGCCGCTGGTGGCATTCCCGGCGCATCGAGGGCGGTGATTGGGCTGGTAACAAGGTCAGACGGGCGAGAATGGAAGGCTTGATTGCCTTCAGCGTTAGCGTGAGCTGACGTGTCTGGCTACCGGATCAACCTACCGAGCGACCTGGCCGCCGGGGATGCTGCAATCTTATTGCGCACAAGGCAGATTTGTGCTATACTGTAGATGTCTATTCCTGACGTGACGGGCAAATCCTACTTGAGAAGCACAAACTTGACGCCGGGAATGCATAGGACAGGATCCCTTCCCGACTGGACGACAGAGGGTGACTAAGGGAAGCAACCTACTTGATGCCGGGTAGTATACGCCAAACCAATGGCTGCCCAACCGGCCATAGAAAATATAAGACATCCCACTACGGGGTGTCTTTTTATTGCGCCACAACCGAAAATGTGCTATACTCATACAGAGGCCCGTTAGCTTACGGCGGGCAAGGCCAGCCTGGTAGCCCGCTCTCCTCGGGCTACCAACTTTTTTGAACACAGGAGAGATGAGAGATGTCAAAATCAAAAGTATCAAAAATCATCATTGAAATTGACGGGAAAGAAATTGCCCTGTCGTTTGAAGGCGCAAAAGAATTACACAAGATTCTTGATGACCTGCTGGGCGAAAAGGAAACGGTGGTTATTCCGTCGCCGTATCCAGTGCCGTACCCGTATCAAGACCCATACCGACGCCCATATATCTATTGGACATGCGACACCTACGGCAATTCAACTGATGGCACAGTGTACCGCCTAAGCGCATCAAATTCTGAGTAACGGGAGAATGCACACAATGAATCCATTTCAGTTGTTTGTTCGGTCACGAAAATTCTGGCTGTTGATCCTGGACACCGTCATCAGCCTGGCGCTGTTTTTCGTCGGTAAGTATGGCGGCCCCAGCGCGATGGAAGATGTCCGCTTTGTGATCCTGACCCTACAGCCCGTTATCATTGCGTTGATTGTGTCAATTGCCTATGAAGACGGCGCGCGCAATCGGCTGACGGCAGGCGGCGCAACGGTGAACGTCAACACCGGGCCGGCGGCAGAAGCCGGAACCGCGCCGGTGGAATGATGCGCTGGCGTTGGCTTTGGTATTACATCAAGTTGCTCGTGCCCATGCGGCATAGCCTGCCTTATGGGATAGCCCATGCTGACGGCACGGTGACGCATTACGTCTCAACGTTTTGGGCTTGGCTATGGTGGGCATGGGGCGCTGATTGGCCGGGCAAAGAGGTGAGCGATGGCCGACCTAACCTGTGACATCTGCAATCAATCGGTAACGACCTCCGCGCAATGTAACCACATCCGCATTGCATTTGAGTATGTCAAGGTTTGCATCATTTGCGGCGGCGCGGTTGAGTTTGACGCCGTTAGTTTTGGTTATGGATCAATCTATGACGGCGCGGTGACTTGCGAGTCATGCGCCGAGAAATACATTGATCCGGCAGTGACGGCGGCGATTGCGGAAAAGGGGATGAGTGTATTGCGTATCTGGCATAAGCAGACGAACGTGGAGGGCGAAACGACAAATGGCGACCACAAAGAGTAAACGCTGTTCCGATGAAGGGCGCGGGCGCATCCGTAACAGGATGACGCGCACCAAGCCCGCGCCAGAGAAAGAGACAAGATGGGCTAGGTTTGTATTGGCGGATATCTCTGGCTGGGATATGATTTCTCCAACCGCTTTTGAACAGCGGCCAGGCTGGGAGCCGCCGCTTACTATTCGGTGGTTTGAACCCGAAAGAATGGCGTGGACGGATTCGATCTGGCACGCCAAATGGATGCAAAGGCCATGAGTGAGCGCCATAACTGCGGCGGAACATTGGAGCCGCGAAAAGTCAGGATCAATATCCCCCTCAAGGGGCAATCGTTTTTGGTTGATGGCTTCGTGTGCGATAGGTGCGGTGGAGAGGTCATTTCCAGAGATGTGGCTGCACAGGTTTATAACGCGTCTGTGGCGCTGGAAGAATGCCGAGAGAGACGGCAGATTGAGGAATTAATCGCCCAAACAACGGCCGCGGGGATTGATATATCTGTTTGGGAAGATCGTAGTGGCGAGACTTTCGAGGCAACGTGTCAGCTAAAAATGGTTGGGCCAATATACTTCAGCGAATCGGCGGGAGCAAAGCCGTGAAAATGCTCATCTTCATTGGCGGCCAGTTTGACGGCCAACGAATCCAATGGGTCAGCAATGATGATTTGCCAGAAAAGGCGGAGCTAAAAATGCAGATTGGAAACGGGCCGGTTATCACAGAAATTTACAAGCGCGTCAACGAATGGAAGGACACGTATATTTACGAGGTCGCGGCAGATGATTAGCCACCGCGCCAGTCTTGACGTTGACGGCAGGCCGCTGACAAAACAGCCGCCCGCATACAAACCGCGCTTCTCGCCCGCGGTAATGGCGTCCGTCCTACGCCTGACCGGGCTTATCAAGACGCCCGAGGCGCTGCTTGGCAACACAATCAAAACCTACTTCCCCGACTTCAGCCATTGGAGCGGTGAGATTAATTGGGACATCGCCGCGCTGTACCTGCTGGCTTCGATCTTCAAGGCTTCCGAGGGCCTTGATTTTGTTGACAGCCAATACGCACGCAATCGAGCCGAGAGTATTCGCCTGGGCTTGCCGTGGGCCGCCTACCATTTTTACCGCGTAGTTGACCCGATCCGGCAGGCCGCTCATTTCGTCAACATGGTTGGGGCCGGCTGCAATCAGTACATCCTGGACATCGAGTTAGCTTTTTACCATGACAGCGCCAAAGTCCTGGCCTGTCTGCAAGAGATTGAGCGACTGACGGGCAAGCGGCCAGCGTGGTACAGCAGCAAGTATTTTGCGGGCTTTTTGCGCCCCTTCCCAACCGGATGGATTGGGGATTATGATTTTTGGGGCGCGCACTGGCAGACGCTTTACCCGCGCTATCCCACCGGGGCAAAGCTCATTGCGCACCAGTACGAAACCCGCGGTATCATCCCCGGCGTCCAGGAAGCGGCAGACGAAAACTTTTATCTGGGCAGCGTGGCCGAAATGTTGGGCTGGTTTGGAAATGGCGGCGCGGCAGTTAGGCAATTCCTGCCGATTGTCGCGAGGGGCGGGTAAGCGAATGAACATCATCAAGCGCCTGATAGACTTCTTCCGCTGGCTTCTCTTTGACCACGATGGGCGCATTGTGTACAGCGGCGGCAATTGGTACGAGGAGTTTGACACGATAGATGAGTTTATTGACAGTATGCCGGACGGCCATCCGCATGATGACGCCTGTATGTGCCAGGATTGCATAGATGAACTTGTTTGGGACATAGAGCAATGGGCAATAGACCGCCGCGCAACTGCGGCGCGGCCTGGGGTGGATTTGACCGACGAACAGTTAGAGATAATAGTCATGGCGGTTGATGAGTGTGCATTCGATGAGGTCGCTGCCGCACTGGCCGGACTTGCTGAAATCTGCGAAGATTTGCGGGCGGTAATGCCGGATGATTGGGAAGAGGGCGACGAATGAACCACAAACGCAAGCGACCAAAGAACCGCCGCGGCGGCTGTCTCATGTGCAAGTCGTGGAAGGTCAACGGCTTTCGCACTGAACGCCTGGACGGGGAGCGGTTCAGCGACCATAGGCGGCGCGAGTTTGCAAGCATTGACTCGGCCATATCCGCCAGTGACGGGCCGGTGATCCTGTCGCCTGAAAAGACGAAAGGGACGGAATGAGCGACAAAGCCCCGCCCAAGCTCGAAAAGCCATTCACCAACCGCATTGTCGGGCATGAGGTTGTAGCCGTTGACCAACTGCTTGCCAACCCATATAACGCCCGCCTTCACCCGCGTAACCAGCAGAGTGCGCTCGCGGGCAGCATTGACGAAGTCGGCTACATTCGCAGCGTCACGGTAAACCAGCGGACGGGCCACGTTGTTGACGGGCACGCCAGGGTGACTATGCTCTTGCGTTCTGGCGTTGAGTCCATCCCGGTTGAGTACGTTGACCTGACTGAGGACGAAGAGGCCAAAGCCCTGCTGCTGCTTGACCCTATCAGCGCAATGGCCGAAACGGATAAGGGCAAGATGCTCGACCTGCTGAACATGGTCAACAGCGATGATGAGCGCATACAGCAGGCGTTGTCGGACATCGCGGCGGCAAACAAGATTGATTTTGGCGGCGGTGACGAAAAGGACGCCGAGCCGCAGGTTGACCGGGCGGAGGAGTTGCGCGTAAAGTGGGGGGTGGAGTTGGGCCAGATGTGGCGCATGGCTTCTCGGGACGGCAAGCGCAGCCATTACTTAATTTGTGGCGATTGTACGGATAAGGACGTGGTGGCGAGGGTGATGGGTGGGGAGAGAGCGGATTTATGCGTAACTAGCCCGCCTTACGCAGTTGGGAAAGAATATGAAGCGGAAACCACGATAGAGCAACACTATAAACTATTGCGAGGATTTGCAGATAGGGCGATAGAGATAGTAAAGCCAGGTGGATTTATTTTTACAAACTTTGGTGAGATAGCGCCGCTATCTCACGCTGGCCCGTTAACCGGGAGTGATAGACAGTGCATTTACCCTATTTCGAAAGATTATTGGCAAATATTCCACGAAGAGTGCCGATGCGAACTGTACGCTCAGCGCATTTGGTATAAACCATTCAACCGATTGCAGCAACCGTTTTGGAGCTATAAGACAAGTATCCCGCACCATCAAGAATGGGAACATATTTGGACATGGCGAACACCGGGCGGGGAGGGCGATGAATGCCACGACTGGGATATATCCGTTCACGCGGTTTGGGACACTCGTAACGAGGCGACAGGTGACAAGCCATTGACGCGGCACACAGCCGCCTTTCCGGTATGCCTACCGGAAAGGGCAATAAGAGCGCACTCCAAAACCGAAGCCACAATTTACGAACCTTTCTCTGGCAGCGGCACCACCATCATCGCCGCCGAAAATCTCTCGCGCCAGTGTAGGGCGGTGGAACTGAGCGCAGGCTATTGTGCTGTAAGTTTAGAGAGGTACGCGCAGGCATTCGGAATCACCCCTGAATTGGTTGAATTAAGCGGTTGAACACATGGCGCAACAGGACGCGGTGAACGCACACGAAAGACAACTCGAAGCCCTGGAGCTTCGCAAGGCCGGCGCGGCCTATGCCGTCATTGCCGAGCGCCTGGGCT
>Ga0208957_1001230_pt1 | contig 13830 bp, 17 predicted proteins | sample RifOxyA1_FD_184029 | JGI IMG/M metagenome (GOLD analysis project Ga0208957, IMG submission 184029) | Groundwater microbial communities from Rifle, Colorado - Rifle Oxygen_injection A1 (SPAdes) | ecosystem: Environmental > Aquatic > Deep subsurface > Groundwater | place: Rifle, Colorado, United... | reverse complement strand
ACCAAGTAGACGACGGCACCTCCGTTACTACTTGGCAGGGACTCTCCCGCACCACCTACGCGAACCTCAACTCCACCCGCACCGCCCAATCGGGTGCCCTTGGTTTTGACGACCTCGCTACCGACTCCGACGCAGCGCAGCGCGGTAACGACGCTCCGAACCTTATCGTAACGACCCCCGCGGTCTTCTCGATAATCGAGCGCCTCGTTACCCCGACGTTGTATATGAATTACAACGGCCCCAGCTCTTCCGCGGGAACTGCCGCTGGTGAGCGTTCTGGTAATGCGCTTAACTTCGGCGCAACCCAACTCTCTTGGCGCGGTATGCCCATCATCCAAGACGAGATGTGCACCTCGGGCAACATCTGGACGCTCAACACCAACCACCTCCACCTCTATCAGTTGGATTACACCCCTGAAGTAGCGGAGTTTAGCAAGGAAGGGTTTGCGTTCACGGGCTTCAAGAAGTCGCAAAACCAGGCTGCCGTGGTCGGGCACCTGCTCTGGGCGGGTCAGTTGTGGGGTGACGCTCCTCGTACTCACGCACGCCGCACTGGTGTTACCAGCTAACGCATAACCATCATGTCTGTAAATCTTACTGCGGGCCTTCCTCCGGTCTTGGACGAAGCTAACCCGACAATCTCTCTCGGTGCTGAATACGTTTCTCCCGATGGGATACGCAAGTATCGTTATGCTCGCGCTGGTTCTTCAGCTCTTACTGCGGGCAACGTGCTCCAGTCTGCCGCTGAAGACACGGGCGACCAGAACATTGCGGGCACAGTACAAGCGGTAGGTGCAACTTCCCTTGTTACTGCTGCAATGACGGTCACGGCTAACCAGTATGCTGGTGGCTACGTGACGGTTACGGTCACCCCCGGTCTTGCTACCACCTATCGCATCAAGTCCCACGCGGCTTACACCGCGGCGGCGGCGACGTTCGAGCTTGAGTCGCCTCTCGTAGTTGCGCTTACCGCGACTACGCGCCTCGACTTCATTCCGAATCCCTTTAACGGTGTTATTGCGTGTCCTACGAGTCGCTCGTCTGCCATTGTAGGCGTTGCGGTCAACGACATCAGCATTAGTCAGTATGGGTGGATTCAAACGTGGGGGCCTTGCAACGTCCTTAATGACGCGGCGGCGGCTATCACGGTTGGTGCTTCGGTCATGCCCTCAACGTCTGTCACTGGCGCAGTTCGCGCCCAGACAGCCGCTAACCCTATCGTCGGCGATGCCATCACTGGTATTGCTTCTGGCGAGAACGGTATGGTCTACCTCCGCATCAATTAGTTCATTGACATAGGTTCGCAGGTCTCTTACTAACGATTAAAACACGCTGAATTATATGGCCCCGAAAGAAGACCTCACATCAGTAGAGATTATCAACCCTACCTCTGAAGATTTCACCTGGAATTACAACGGCGAACCGTACACGGTTAAGTCCGGGGAAAAAACGGCGTTCGCAAAACCTGTCGCTTACCACCTTGCTCGGCATCTCTCCACGAAAATAATTGTGGACGCGATAAAGGGCAAAATGACTAAGAAGCAGATAGAGAACTCCCGCGACTCAATCCATGTGAAACTCTCCCAAGTAAACTTGTATGACACGCCTGAGCGCAGAATAGCGCTCTACACCATCCTGAAGGATGAAGAAAAGGTCATGCAACTCCTCATGCGCTACCCCTACAAGGGCACCATCGGGGAAATGGACGAATATAAACAATTCGTCGAAAAGGAGAAAGTCAAAGAGGCTAAAGCCTAATCACTATGGCTGGATTTTTTGGCAACGCTGTGGCGCGGTTTGTCCGCCAAGGTATTGCACGAGTGAATGTGTCCACATGGTCTCCGATACATTCAGGAATCGTTCAGGGTGAAAATGAGCTAAAAGGAAGGCAGTGGATAAAGATACAGCCCCGGGGTACCGACAACATCCGCATGGCTATCAAGTATGCGAACCGGAACGCCGACGGGACATTTACCACGCCGACCGACACAGCTCACGACGCTATCGTCTACCCCTCGACCATTATCTTGGAGGAACCGATTAGCGACGACGTTCGTATCTACGCCCGCGCCGTGCAGAACGGCGGGTCGAGGGGTGGATTCAAAGTGGTGTGCGCTGAATATAAGTAACTCTAAAACAATATGGCTGAATTTGATTTTGCGATGTTGGTGAAGAGTAACTTTAGCTTCACCACCACATCGAGTTCCACCTCAACTTCGACGAGTACCTCGACTTCGACATCTTCGACTTCGACCTCATCGTCCACAAGTACGTCTACCTCAACCTCGAGTTCTTCGTCGTCAACGACCAGCTCGTCTTCGACATCAACCTCGACGACGACTACTTCGAGCACCTCAACTTCGACTAGCTCGTCTTCGACGAGCACGAGCACGAGTAGTTCAAGTACTACAAGCACGTCAACTTCTTCTACTTCTACTTCTACGTCGACAACGACATCGAGCACTTCGTCCACGACGACGACCAGCTCAACGTCTACATCAACGACCAGTACCAGTACGACATCTTCGTCTACGACATCGAGTTCGAGTTCGACCACTACCACGTCATCAAGCACGACCTCCTCGTCGTCTTCGACGACGACCGCGTAGCCCTGTTCTGTTCCTAGGCGCAACAGCCCGCTTCGGCGGGTTTTTGCGTATGATATAATCACAATATATGAAAAAGTGTAGGCCAACGGTTAGTGTTATTTTAGCTGGAGTTAGTTTAGGGATATTATTAACTCCTGTTACTGCGTCTGCTACATTTTCAGTGGGGTGGAACGCAACCTCGACTGCAACTGCGTGGATTTCTCCAAACTATGTCAACGGAATAATTCAGGCTGTAAGGGCTAACTTCTTTATCGCAACCTCAACCACCGCTTCCAGTTTTGCCGGTGGCCTCACCTCCTACGCCTCCTCGACCATCGGCAATGGGACGCAGGCGGGTGGTTTGACTATTAGCGGAGGGGCTACGACGACGGGAAATATGTTAGCACAAGGTACACTTAATGTTACTGGTTCCGCTACCAACGCCAACCTTTTTGTGGTCAATGGAACACAAACAGACACGACGGGGATACAGACTAATGCTCCAGTCGTTTTCAGTCCTACGGTAGACGAGCAAAGTGGGGCGGCATCAGTTGGTATTTTTCGTTTTGTCCCAACGATTAATATGACGAGCGGTAGTACTATCGTTACTGTGTTCAATAATAACTACACGCTTGGACTTGGTTCAGGTAATATAACTAACCTCAATTCCATGCTCATTACTCCAGTTTTTGGTTCAACATATACAGGAACTGTTACCAACGTCATTGGTCTTAGTCTTCCCACCCCATCCTACTTATCAGGAAGTGTAACTAACTTTCTTGGAGTATCTATTGGAGCTAATTCCGTTGCGTCATCTTCAGTGGGGTTGGCTGTGGGCGACCTTACAAGCGAAGTGAATAATACCAGTATCCTTACAGGACAGTTAGTCCTGCCTACAGGCGATTGGGACACCTATTTTGCCGCTAACTATCCTGCTGGATTTATCGCAACTTCAACCGGAACTACGGGAGATAAAATCGTCCTCAAATCCACCCGTGCTGCACAAGCGTCTGGGAACTTAATGGGTGGTATTGCGTTTTGGAGTGACGATACAAACTTAACTGCACCGGGTACTAAAGTGGCGGGGCTACAAGCTCTCACTACTCAAACTCACACCGCCTCAGCGCTTGGAACCGCGCTTACGTTCACTACTACTCCAAACTCATCTATCGTACCTGCCGAAGCGATGCGGATTGACCAAAACGGTTACGTCGGCATCGGGACGACGAGTCCTGCGACAAAGCTCGATGTGAACGGCACTATCACACAACTTACGGTCAAATCCTGCACTCTAGGACTCACGACAGACGACCTTGGGAGTATTACAGGTTGCGTAGCTTCTGACCAAAAGCTCAAAAAAAATATCAAACCACTCACCTCCGCACTCACTACACTCCTCAAACTCAACCCCGTCTTCTATGATTGGAAAGATACGAAGGTGAGGGACACCCAGAACCATGCGGGATTTGTGGCGCAAGATGTAGCTAAGGTATTTCCGCAAGCAGTGGTAAACGCAGGAACTAACCTGAAAGGAGTGGATGCAAACGCTATCGTTTCACTTGCGGTGCGCTCTATTCAAGACTTCTACAAACAATTTACGACGTTTGTGCAACATCCCGTTTTTGGGACACCCGCGCGACCGACAGGAATCACACTCTACGATGACATGGATGGAACTCCGTACTGCATACGCATCCACGCAAAAGAATTCCTAAAGACAGCTGGAGAGTGCTATGGATACACAAAATAGTATGACAGAAACATCTATGCATGATTACGCTATCAGCAACAGGCACAGTAGACGGTTCAAATAAAGATTTTAGTTTTGTTAGTGCACCTGACTTCATCAACGTAGATGATGTCATCATACAAAAAACCTCCAGCGACGGCACCGTAAACTGGACAGGCACAATATCGGTTACGTTAACCATTGCTCCCACTTTCTTTATCGAAGGGTATGGAAGTGCAAACTACCAAGTACCTACTGGGGCAGTAGACGGCTCAAATAAAGACTTTACTTTCGTCTCCGAACATGACCGTATAGTCGTAGATAATATCGTCTTCGAGAAGGTATCGAGTGACGGCACTGTAAATTGGACTGGTACAACAACTATATCTCTCACGATTGCTCCTAACTTTGATATTTTTGGATACGACTCTGTTCCAGTTACTACGACATCATCCTCTACAAGTACCTCCACCAGCTCCAGTACCACCTCAACAAGTTCAACGACCACTACAAGTACCTCGACGAGCACATCAACCTCGACTTCCACCTCTACATCGTCCTCAACGACCTCCTCGTCGTCTTCGAGCACTTCTACGTCTACAACATCTACATCAACTAGCACGTCATCAAGCACTAGTTCGTCAACTACCTCTTCAACCACAAGTACAACGACTTCCACCTCGTCAAGTACTTCTTCAACCACCTCGTCGTCAACAAGCACCACAACTACCTCAACAACTTCAACTTCCACCTCCTCTTCCACCACCACATCAACCAGTACAACAACCTCCTCTACAACTTCGACGACTACTTCCACCTCTACCACAAGCACGTCGACAACAACTACCAGCACTACATCCTCTTCAACCTCAACCACTACCTCGTCTTCGAGCTCGACCACAACGTCGACATCTTCTACATCCACATCCACAACTTCAACTTCATCAAGTACCTCGACCAGTACAAGCAGTTCCTCTACCTCTTCCTCCACTACCACAGGGCCACCGACTACAACTTCTTCCTCTACAACTAGTAGCACTTCAACTAGCACTACCACCTCGACTTCGAGTTCTTCGACAACAACCCAATTTGTTGAACCTGTTATTGCCCCTAGATTTATCCGCAGTATTCGTCTACGAGATGGTACGAGAATACAAGTAGGAATTCCTTGATATACTTTCTTTTATGTGTGCAATTTCTGGAAGCCATGTTGAGGAAGAAGTAAAAGAAATGCTCGCAGTGACGCGGTATCGTGGCCCCGATGAAGTAGGAATATCCACACACGGAGGCTTTACTTTAGGAATGGCAAGGCTCAAGATATTAGATACGGTATCAAGCGGCTTGTGTCCTATTCAAGATGAAAACTACACCCTTGTATTCAATGGAGAACTCTATAATTATCTTGAACTAAAATATGAGCTTGAAGAGTTGGGTGAAAAGTTTATTACAACGGGTGATAGCGAAGTGCTCCTCAAAGCCTATAAACAATGGGGAAAAGACTGTCTTGATAAGTTTAATTTCATGGGAGCGTTCGCTATCTCCAATGGAGAAACAGTCTTTATAGCAAGAGATATTGCGGGAGAGAAACCGCTCTATTACACGGAGCGACCCTTCCGATTTGCCTCCGAAGCCAAAGTATTTAATTATGACTGTGGGGAGTTTTCCCCCGCTCACTACGGAACCTACGAAATTCGCACCAGAACACTATCGCTCCACCAGTGGTGGAACCCTCCAATACGTCAACGGAATGTTAATTTGGAAACCGCAGTCAAAGAACTCGACATACTCCTTGGCGACTCAGTTCGACTTCGCACCCGCTCCGATGTCCCCTACGGTCTCTATTTCTCTGGAGGAATTGACTCAACACTTATTTCCACCTACCACAACTTCGAGCACCAATTCACCTACCACGACGAAAAGTACGCCGCCAGAGACTTCAAAGAAACCTTCCCTAAAATCCTCTACCATCTCGATTACCCCGTCAAAACCTTCTCGCCATTCGGTCTCTGGAAGCTCGCGGAAGAAGCCTCAAAAAAGGTAAAAGTAGTTCTTTCAGGAGAAGGAGCGGATGAGTTGTTCGGCGGTTATGTACGCTATGTCCCAAATGAGTTCAATCGAAAAGCCAGAGAGATATTTCCTTCCTACACGGCTCTCTTCCCGTACAAAGATATGCTCACGGAAGAGTTCAATGGAAATATGCGAGAGTTATTACGCATGGGCGACCGCATGGCCGCCGCACATTCTCTCGAAAACAGATGCCCGTTTCTTGATAGGAGAGTTATCGAATTTGCCATGCGTCTGCCTTTGGAACTCAAAATCCAAGGGTACGAAACAAAAGTAGTCCTCCGCGAACTTTTAAAGAAAAGAAAACCCGACTATCAGTTTGAAGAAAAGGCGGGTTTGTTTTGTTCTGTAAATTCTTGGCTAGGAGAAAGCAACCCCTACGACAAAAAAGTGTACACTGAGTATCAGCAAAAACTATGGAAACAGAATATCCTTGCAAACAGGTAGAAATAAGGTGCGACGACGTTCTACTCCTGAACAACCTCACGGGGTCGATGAAGAACTCGCTCCGCTACAACTCCTTCTTCGGGCATTTTCTTTTATTCGACAAGTTTCTTGAAGACCACAACCTCTATTGTATTCTCACGGTCATGGCAGAAGGAATCGCCGCTTACCCTGAGTGGATGCAGTACATCAAACTCCGCAAGAATCGCTACACGATAGAGTTGCACGGCTACTCTCACTACTACTACAAAGGCATGAGTGAAGAAGAAGCATACCAGTCTTTATCCACAGCAAGAGACATGATTGAAAAAGCGTTTGATGTTAAGGTAACGAGGTGGTATGTCCCTTTCGGGAGACTCTCTTTTCCTGAGTGGGATTATCTAAAAGTATGCGAACGATTAGGACTCAAATTTCATACTCGTGGAGGGACAACAATGCACAGGTACTTCCACTATTGGAACAGCCGCTCACGCTTCCAGTTGGAGGAGTTATACAAAAAACACCATGAGCAATTCAAGAAGGCAGATAGAGCACTGGCTCTCGACCTTGGAAATAAGCGGGTCGGTACTTGATGTGGGCGGGGCGGCGTGGCCGGTGAAAGGTCGCACAAAAACATGGGATGTGACGGACTACAAAATCCTCGACAAAAATCATACATACAAAAAAGCACCGATAGAATATATCCAAGACCTTAATCGCCCGTTTGAACTGACTGAAAAATACGATGTAGTATTTGCGATGGAAGTCATGGAGTATATGTGGAACCCGTATCAAGCGGCACTCAACTTATTTAACGCCCTTAAACCTAACGGGATTTTATATTGCTCTACTCACTTTATGTTTCCCAACCACGGGGGGGGAACTGATGTTTTTCGTATAACAAGAGAGGGAATAAATGTGCTTTTTACTTCAGTTGGGTTTAAGATTCTTGAGGTAATTCCCCGGCGGGCGGTTGAAGCATACCAACCGTTGCTCCTAGAATGGCAAAACCATGAGAGTAAAATCTGCAAATACCCCGATGAAATAGGACATTTCTTCAAAGCTCAAAAACTATGAGAATAAATAAAGGGGATTTACCCAAACCAAAGAAGGGGCAAGTGTGGCGGAACAAACAAGACGGACTTGAAATCCTTATAGTTGGAACGCATGGCGACAATATGTTTCGCACGGTAAATTTGCTCAACCGAAAAATCCAACACCACGTTACCAGAAAGACCTTTTGGCTCTACTATGACATTATGGGCACTGAATCAAAACATGGCTGACCTCTTCAAACTTTCCTCCTATCAGAACCCTGAAGGTCAGTTGGCTGACCGTCTCGCCCCCCGCACCGCAAAGAGGTTAGAGAACACCACATGGTTGGATATTGTCAAAAAACGCTCTGTATTAGACCTCGGGTGTAACAATGGCTACTTTACTAGGGAAGCCCTCAAACGTGGAGCTAGGAGGGCTGTAGGGGTCGACAGGAGCCTTGCTGTGGTGGGGGCGAGGCAGTTGGCGGCCGAAGAAGGGTCAAAAGCGGAGTTTTGGCAGACCGACCTCGACTCCAAAGAATTCCGCCGTTTTTGCCCCAAATTTGAGGTGGCGTTGCTTCTGTCGGTTTTGACCCACGTAAACGACAAAGAGGAGTTTCTTGAGTGGCTTGACAGCATTTGTACCTATGCCCTTGTGTTTGAAAGTAATCATGGTGAAAAAAACAAGGCGCACATAGAACTGGTGAAGAAATACTTTTGGGTGGAATCGGTAACCGAATTTGGCGCAACCGATGTCCCAGAAAAGCCACACTACCTTTGGGTGTTGCGAAAACACAATCATCACATCCGCTACCCCGTCCTAGAGGCACAACCTGTTGAGTTTATTTCCGTAGACAAAATCACCGGCTGGGACGAACAGAGTATTTTACAGCAGAAAACCAGGTACGATATACACTCTCCCGAGTTCCAAAAACTTAAAGAGGATATTAAAAAGCGCGGTATAAGAGAACCGCTTGGGCTGGAAGATGAAAAAGACGGACTCTACAAGGGCTTCCAGGGGGCACACCGCTATTTGGCGGCAAAACAACTCGGTTACACGTCAGTTCCATGCAAAGTCCTCCGCGGACATGTTATCAAACACCTCCAATGAAACTCTCTACAATCGTTCTAGCGTACTCTCGTCACGAAATGACCGTTCGCCATGTAGAAGAATGTCTTAAATCTACTCGCATACCCGATGAACTGATTGTGGTCAATGACGGAGGAGACCCCGCTCTCAAAGAGAAACTTCCAAAAGGAATTACTTATGCTTACATTACTGAAGATATACTTTGGAACTACAACGGCGCGTGCAACTTAGGATTTTGGCTTGCTTCGGGAGACATTATAGCGTTGGAAGATACCGACCATATTCCCGGAAGAGAGGTCTACGCAGACGCAGTGAAGTTTTTTGAGAACCCTGACAACAAAAACATCGAGCGTTTGGCCTTTTCACGCAACGTAATCGAACAAAGCGAACTTTCCAAACCAATGGAAGAGTGGGTGGTGTCCCGTAACTGGGGAGCAAATGATATGGTCTCTGTAATGCGCCGTTCTCTCTATACCAGAATGAAAGGACAGGACGAACGGTTTGCAAGGAAATACGGATATTTCGCCTACGATTGGAAATACCGAATGAAGAAATTGGGCGTTAAATCTGCGAAGATACACGGCTACAACGCCATTGTGGGAGATGGGGGAGAGCCGGGACTGCAACGAGGTTTGTCCCCAAAGAATAGAAGTCTGTTGCATGAAAATGCCAACCGACCTCAAAATGACGGACAGTATTCGGGAGGTATGCTGAACTTTAACTTCACTGTAGAAACTCTATGAACCACGTAAGTATAATTGTCGTACATTATAGTGCTATTGACGACTTTGGCGAAAAGGCGGCGGGGAAGAATCCTCCTAAACGTAGTGACCTTTTGCGTACTTGTGTAGAGTCTATAATCGCCAACACCAACTACCCAGCAGAACTCATCGTAATGGATAACGGAGGCGACCCCGATGATTCAGACTATCTACTCTCCAAAGCAAGAGAAGGTAAACTAACCCACGTTCGTTTCCCCCAGAATATGCACTTTGCTTTTGCATGGAATCAAGGGGCAAAACTCGCCACCGGCCAGCACTTGGCTTTTGTCTGCAATGATATAGAAGTCGCACCAAATTGGCTCAACGAGTGCATGAGGATTTTGAAAGAGAACGAGAACAAAGTAATTGCTTGCGGATTTATTACCTACGACAAACGCAAATTCACTACCGTACTCTCCAATGGAGATAGACAAAATCCACGTTCGGGAAGCAACTGTCTTGTCATCTCGCGGGAACTTTTTTATCACATAGGCGAGTGGCCGGTACACCGCATAGGGGGAACTATTTGGTACAACAAGATTTACAAGATGGGGATAAAGACGGTTGCGCCACCAAGCGACTTGGCGCATGATAGGGGTTGGCGACACGGAGTAGCGTTTAATATTCCCATAGAGGTCAAAAAGAAGTTATTAGACGGGTCGGAAGTAAGTTTCCATTTACCACAGTGAGGATAATGATTACAGGGAGTGCTGGGTTCTTGGCTCAGCATTTGATACCAAAATTCCAAAATGAGGGTCATTTTGTTGTGGGGGTGGACAAACGCCCAGAACGCCACCAGTCAAACTATTTTATACAGGACGATGTGCGTAACCTGGGCTATCGGGACTTGCTCGGTATAGACGCGGTCTGTTCGATGGCGTGGCGCACTAATATCCCCGACTGCTCACGCCACCCCGAAGACTCTACCAACGACAACATCGACATGACTATCCACCTTCTTGAGGTGGCGAAGGAGGCCGGGGTTAAAAGAGTCTTCTTCCCCTCCACCGCTTCGCTGTACGGTAACAACCCAACTCCTTGGAAGGAAGATATGCCTCCCGCCCCCATAGAACATTACTCATGGCAGAAACTTGCCTGCGAATCGGCCTGTAAAATGTACGCGCGGTCGCTTGGGCTGGACACGGTGGTGGCGAGGTTCTTTCAGATTTTCGGGGAACACCAGCGCGACGACACCGCCCTCGCCGCTTTTCTGCGGGCAAAGAAAAACGGACAACCGATTACACTCACCGAAACCACCGCCCAGTCTTCTTTCAAAAGCGGGCAGAGGGATTTTGTGTATGCGGGAGATGTAGCTGAAGCGGTGTACTTATTGACGACTCATCCGCATATTGGAAAAGGAGAAATCTATAATGTCGGTGGATTCGTACATTCAATGGAAGAAATTGCCACTGCTATAGGAAGTGAAGTGGTATGGATTCCCCGTCGTCCGTGGGAAGTAGAACGCCATGCGGCAGACTTGTCTAAACTTCAGGTTCTTGGATGGTATCCAGAAACAGATGTAATAGATTGGCTTCATGCACACTAGTTTTATCGGTATAAAGGCCGCTCAGTCTTACGCGGACTTTCTTGTTTGGGAGCGGTTTCTTACTGACACAGACTTTGCGCGAATAATTGAAATAGGAACCTACAAGTGGGGAATGTCTTTGTTTTTTTGGTTATGGTGCAAAACAAAAGCCGCAGATTTTCACACCTACGATATCAAATTTTTTCCCGCCACGAGAGTTATCCGAGAATTAGGAATCACAAAGCAATTTCAAATGGTTGATGTGTTTGAGATTGCAGACAAAGTGGGGAACCTTATTTCACAACCTAACCCCACGATAGTGTATTGCGATGGTGGCAATAAGGCGGCAGAAATCAAGACTTTCTCACGCTACCTCAAAAAGGGTGATTATATTGCGATGCATGATTTTGGCACAGAGGTTTTTCAAGAAGATATTCCGAAGGGACTCAAACTTATAGACAACGGCGACACAACCAGAATATATCAATATGCTTGACTGTGCTGTAATGACTATAGTGCGAAATGGAGAGGACTATCTTGAGCCTTGCATCCTTCAAGTGGTTGACCACGTTTCAACCGTTAAAATCACCATAGACAGTCGCTCAACCGATAACACAAGAGACATAGCGGCACGACTTGAAAAGCAATTTCCCGATAAAATAGAGGCTAGAGACTTCCATGTTGTTGACCCGCTGGTGAGTTTGGTAGCAATGAGAAACTCTCAACTGGATTTTACTGAAACGTGGGGATTTATCGTAGACTCCGATGAGTTTCATAACGAGATAGGTAGTTATGTTTTTGGCAGTGAGAGTGCAAAAGCTTTTGCGTATGCGTTTCAGTGCCACGCGCCGTGGCCTATTCGAGGAAAGGGACATAAAGCCTCCGCCAAAGCGGTAATTGGTCGTGTCTTTAAGAACAAAGGAATTCTTCAATGGCGGGGAATCTTTGGAAAAGAAAAACTTTATCGGGGGGACGAAGAAGTTTTTAAGAACGCCACTTTACTTCCCCACCGCTACATCCACTTCACCCACTTCAAACAAGACAATTGGAGAACGGAACTGAAACAACATCGAGTAGCAGACGACCGATCCCTCTACCAGTTGCCGGACAACATTATTAGAATTATCCACAACATACATGGCGAAAGAGAAATTTCGTTGCCGCCTGTGCAGGGCTGGGACTAATTATCAGATTCTAAACATGGGCGATAACGCCCTTGTGAACTCACTCATCGATGAAACGGGCTTACAAAAGCAGGAAGAGACATTTCCCCTTTGCGTGGTTGGCTGTCAAAAATGCAACTTCGTTCAGGTCAAAAAACCTATAGATGCTCATAAAATTTATACCGCGCAAGACTACCTCTACTACTCCTCCGACATGCCCGGACTCTCAGACTACTTTCTTGAGTACGCCAAAGAGGTGCAGAAATATATTACCCCAACGGACTTTGTAGTAGAAATTGGAAGCAATGACGGCATCATGCTCTCGCGTATAGCGGGGTTTGGTAACGCTGTGCTGGGCGTAGACCCCTCTGTAAATGTGGCAATCCGGGCAATGGCTCGCGGAATTCCCACCCTTCCGCTTTTCTTCAACGAACGAAATGCAAAACTCATTGAGAAGGAAATGGGTCAAGCCAAACTCATCTACGGCAACAACTGCATCGCCCACATAGACGACCTCGACTCCGTTATGGAGGGGGTAAAAGCCCTTCTCTCGGAAGATGGGGTCTTTGTGGTGGAGTGCAACTATTGGGGTGGAATGGTAAAAAACAAAAACTACTCTCTGGTGTATCACGACCATTTCTCGTACTTTTCTCTAAAGAACTGGGTAGAATATGGGCATAGGTTTGGCTTGCGTCCTTTTGACGCTGTAGTTACTCCCGCGCAAGGAGGTTCTCTGCGTGTCTTTATGGATAGGGGAACGCGCCCAATCACAGAACGCCTTAATGAACTACTGCGAGAGGAAATTGAATCTAAGCTCAATTCTAAAAAGACCGCACAACAGTACGGCGCAGACTGTATAGAGGAAGCGAATAAACTCCGTAATACCATTGAAGCCCTCAAAGAATCAGGTAAATCTATCGCCGGTTATGGGGCGGCGGCCAAAGGTTTCTCTGTCCTAAAGCTCGCCGGAATTGACCAGCGGCACATTGATTATTTTGTGGATGATTCCCCCGCCAAGCAAGGCAAGTACACTCCCGTAACACATATTCCAGTCATCTCCCGAGAGGAAGCAGAATCGAAGCTCCCCGACTACTTCTTCATCACCGCGCCCAACTACGCAGAAACCATTATAGCAAAGGAAAAAGACTTCAAGGGAAAGTTTCTTCTCTGCGATTCTACAATCGTAGGGTAAAATAAGGGGATGGCTACAGCCAAGGTACTCGTAATAGCCGGAGGTGGCGGTGGAGGAGCTTCCTCCAACATAGGCACAGGCGCAGCAGGTGGAGGTGCTGGTGGCTATCAGTACAACGCGACTCTTACCGTAACTGCACGAGCTTACACCATCACGGTCGGAGCAGGAGGGGCGGGTGGAACACCAGCAAACGGATACAATGCCGGTTCTGCTGGCAACAACTCTGTTTTTGATGCTGGCGGAACTCCCTATACTGCAAAC
>Ga0208957_1001229_pt1 | contig 13831 bp, 18 predicted proteins | sample RifOxyA1_FD_184029 | JGI IMG/M metagenome (GOLD analysis project Ga0208957, IMG submission 184029) | Groundwater microbial communities from Rifle, Colorado - Rifle Oxygen_injection A1 (SPAdes) | ecosystem: Environmental > Aquatic > Deep subsurface > Groundwater | place: Rifle, Colorado, United... | reverse complement strand
GGCTCCCCTTGCGGAGCGCCCCTCGTACCACTTGGCATTACCGCATTCGCCAGCCGTTTGGATGGTTCTGCCGGTTTTGCCGGTTGCTTTGTCGTTTTGGAGACGAGCCATTCCTTGTGTTGATCCAGCATTTCGGCTGCAAAGAACGGGTCTTGCGATGACGTGATTCTGGCATTTACCCTTGGCGGTAAAGTCGATCGCCACTCCGCATAAGTCGGAGCGGTAATAACCTCTTGCCAGTCAGGGTGGGCTTCAGTCAGGCTTTGTTTGGCTTCCTCGATCGCAGCTTGCCTCTCAGACTGAATCCTTGCGGACACAATCTGGTCGATACCGCTTTGGTCAATGCCACCTTTGTTTGCCATCACCTTTGAAAACGCGCCTTCGAGCTTGTCAGCCAGTTCCGGGAATTCATCCCGCAGGTCTTTCAATAGCTCGCCAGCATCGGCAGATGCTTCTCCGGCAGTGCTCGATGTGGTCAGACGTTTCTGGAGTTGCTCAACCTGCTGCTTGATCTCTCCGTACCGCCCGCCTGCATCACGCAGTTGCTTTTGAAGCTCCGGGATTCTCCCAACTTGTGCCATCAGATCCTGCGCTTGTTCGCGGGTTAATACCGGCTCATCTTGCGGCGGCGTTTCGGCGGTCGCTGGCTGGGTTACCTGCTCATCTTCTGTGGCTTTGTCCGGGTTTGCTATCCGGTCGTATGCTGATTGAACTTCGGATTGTTGGCTCTCAACTTCTTGATTCTCAACTTCACCTTGAACTGCTTCGTTTTCGACTGTCATGCTTGTGCTCTCCAAAACAAAAAACCCGCTCTAGGCGGGCATTACAACGAGCGGCTTACGCGGTTCGTCAGCTTCTTGGAGGTCGGTTGCCCGGCATCCAAAATTCTTTAATCTACTTCTATTTTCTTCGGCGCTACACCAATCTCGATGTCCCGCTTAATCTGTTTGATGCGCCCGCGCAGGGCAGCGGTCTTCAGTTCGTCCAGGTCGCCATCATTGGATGACCTGAGCGCGGACAATTCCTCATTCCAGTGCGCAAGCAACTTTAACCAAAGTGGGCTGTTCAGTTCTGCGTCGGAGAGCATCATCTTTGGAATGCAGCCCCGTTCGGTGCGCGCCCTTGCGGCTCAAATGCGGGTGTAGCAACCTGTGGCGCGCCCCGCGAGTTCTGCTGCGCCAGCATTGTCTGGGTGCGCAGCTTGGCGCTCGTCTGCGCCAGTGTGGCCTTAATCTTATCCAAGTTCTGACGCTCAGCACTACTCAATTCCGTTGAATTTATCCGTTCATTTATTGCAGCCACGATAAGTTTATTTTGGCGCTCCATGTCCGCCTGTTGCGCCTCGAATTGCATTCGCGCTACTTCAAGCTGCTGCTCTGCCTGCATTCTCATCTGAGATTCCTGCGATTTCGCCTGCAACTCCTGAGCCTTGAGTTCGTTGTTCATCTGTGCAATTTGCAGTCTCGGATCTTGTCCACCAGCTTGAGCTTGTTGCTGGAGCATTTGCTTCTTCTCTTCGCTCATTATCAGCTTGTCGGCATCGAAGCGCTGCGCTTTCAGGAATTCCTGCATTACCAGTGCCGGATCGAGTTCGTACATCGGATTTAATGATGCTCCCAGCATTTGCATGAGAATCTGGGACTGGCTGTCACGCTCAATTAGCGCCGATGAATCCCTGACCTCGACGGTGAAGTCGCCCTTCATTGAATCGTCCTGGCCGTGGATCAGTATCCATTCGTAGAACCGACCAATAATGGCTTTGGCGGCTTTCTCGTAATTCCTGAGAATGCGGCGTAACACGGTATTTCCGTTGTTGTTCGTGAGCAACTGCCCCTTGTAGGTCTCCGGGGTTGTTTGCCCGATTTGACCTTGCAGTATCAGTGGTAGGCCAACAGCGTTCTCGGCGCGTTGAATCCAGAATTGCACGATGTTCATCAGCTCCTGCTGCATCGACGGGGCAATCACCCATGTGAACGCCTTACGAACATCGTCCACTTCGCCCTGCGCTGTGGTGTAGTACACCTTTTCCTTGACGCTCCAAGCCCCGCCAGCGGGTTCGATCAGCCCCCTGTTGATTATCAGGATTGGCGAACCCGACACCCCGGCGTTGTCCATCATGTTTCGGGTGGCGGCGTTAACCCCATCCTGTTCGGTGCGCATCTGCCTTGAAACCCCAATCCCGGCCCAATGCCCTGACCTGCGTTGCCATACCATCACGTCATACGGGAATTCGCCGGAGTCCAGCGGCTGCATGGTGGCCTTGATGACTTTGTTGTTCACCATCACCACGATGGCGGGGTACTGCGTTTTGTCGTCCTCTTCTTCACATCCGCACCCGGACATGGGCAGCATGTCGGGCGTGTCTGGCAACTCTTCCGCCGCATTATCTTCTTCGTAACCGCCTAACAGTGCCTCGCTTTGCTGCGCGTCAATCAGTCCGGCTTCGGGGTATTCCTCTTCCTCTTGCTCGAACTCATACCCGGCAGTCTCAAGGTCTTCACGCGACAGATACCCGACGTAGTACCAGACGTCGTACAACTCCTTGTCGTTCGGCTTCTTGCCATTCGGACGCTTGGATTCGCCACTTTCCTGACTCTTCGGCCCCTCTTCGATGATCTCCTCGATAACATCGGCCAAGTAGGACGGGTCGCGAGTTAACTCCTGCAACTGCCGGCCGTTCATCTGGTCGTACTCGAAAATATACTTTCCGTTGTGGATTGACTCCCCGCATGATGGATCAGGGTATAGATTCCAGACCGGGATGCACTTCACCTTCGGAACCAGTTCGTCCTTGATGACCATCCCGATACCCTCAAGGGCTTTCGTCACTGCGCGCTTGCGGACATTCTCCGGGAATGGGCCTTTGAATACGCCAGTCCCGATCCGTGCGGCATCTTCCATGACCTGCCGGCCTTGGTCGGCGTATTGGCATTCCACGAGCCAGTCGTTGATCTGGTCATTGGCTTTTTCGCAGGCGTCCTCTGCCGCTTCCTTTTCCTTCGCGGCTAGGTCGGCTTGAGTTACAGGCTTCTGTGCTGGAACAGGCTGTCCGTCCTGCCCCTGCTGCATTACTGGTTGACCTTGCTCGTCAGTCACGCCTTGCATCATCACCTGGCCGGTAACTGGGTCAACGGCCGGACTGAGGTCGTTCTCCCGCTGAATCATGTCCGGCATCGGTGTAGGCCGCATCATCGCGTAGTTGTTGTCGTCGGTTGGGAAGCGCATGTCCGCCAGCTTCGCCGCCGCCGCGTTGACGTAAGGGCGCGTGATGTTCACGAACACGCTGGACTTGCTCGACTTCTTGCCAGACTTCTTCTCAATCCTCACCCGGCCATCAGGAGATGTAGGCTTGATGTACCGCTCGGAACGGTTGGCGTCGTCTATACCGTCGCAATACTCCTCATCTTCCAGCCATTCCGCTTCAATGCCGGAGTCAGCACGCCCCTTGACGGCATCATCGCGCAGTTGCTTGAGCGTATTAGCCAGTGCATCCAAGTCGCCTTTGCGCTCGCTGGTAGATTCGTTTTGCTCTAATTGCATGAAAGTCCTTTATCGACCACAGCGCCTACGACGGCGCGGGGGTAGTGTCTCAGTTTGAAAACATGAAATAAAAAACCCGCCGAAGCGGGTTTATTCATGATCGTATAGGGTAAAGTCGTGATCAAACCATAAAACATAAAAAATATCACGGTTTCTATATCCGACCATCGGTTTCTTCCCATGAAATCGAAAAGCAAGAAAGTGATCTACATCATCGGTTATAAATTTTGGGATTTCAGCCTTGATGCTACCCCTTGCAATTTTTTCAGTTCCGAGGCCATGCCTATCTGCTTTTTTGATTTCTATCCAAGGTAAGTTTTTCCGACGAAATATTGCGTCTGCAAATGATGCTTTGTCCTCTTGGTTCAACTGAGATAAACAATATTTGCTATTAACTATCTTTTCAAGCGAGAAAACTGGAGGCTTAGAATCAAAATTTGGCGGTTCTAACGGGGGCGCGATATGAGCACCCTTATTGAATGCAGGTTTCTTGATGTGTTTCACTGGACTAGCTATTTAATCTAGTTTTGAAAAAAGTCTTCATTGTTTCCGTTGAAATTACTCCAGCATCTGCTTCATGCTCTTTCCATGGCAATTCTTCATGCGTCATGTTGCGTAATGTCCATCCAGAATATTGATTAAAAATTGAATACACCTCGTCCAAAAAAGACTGTGTTTCTTCATTAAATTTTGTTAAATCAATATCTGTTATAGGTGGAATTGCACCAGCACCATATGTCTTAAATCTTTGATATAGATCTGGCACAACGGGGCCATGCATCCATGCTTGGATTGGCTCATTGAACAATGGCTTGTCAAAAACGGCGAGATGGTATCCTTGCGCGTAGTACACAAGTTTTTGTAATTTCAGATTTGATATTGTGTCGCCAGCTTCCGTATCTTGCTTCGATAGAAAGTAATCGGCAACTTGATTGCAGTTGAGCATAACTGCGTCCCCTTGAAATTGTTACAATTTGATTTGGTGTCAGCAAATAGACAGCCGCCAGCTTGCCAAAAGCGACTCACGGATCATCAGATCATCCCCTGACTATTGGAACGGTAGAAATACCTTGTTATGTACTAGATGACGATACTCGTGTGTTGTCACAGCGCGGACTTCAAACAGGCATTGGTATGTCAGTCAGCGGCGGCTCAAAAGTCGGCGAGCAGCGCCTAGTAAGTTTCTTCATATCTTTGCTTGAAAAAGCAAAGAGTAACAATGAGTTATCGGCGCGCATCGAGATTGTTATTGAGAGGCTACGGAACCCAATTAACTTTCGCCAGCCGATAGTCGGTACTGCATTCGGGTATGAAGCAACGATATTGGCAGACAATGCCCGGCCAGCTTCTTCCTTGGCGTTGTCCAGTGAGCCTATTTGCTCCAAGATGTCGGCTGCGGCAACGAATGCCTCGTATTGCTTTGCAGCACGACGAATGCTGTCGGCGGCGTCAGTGGCTTTGCTCATGTGTTTCTCCTTATGTGCGCATTGGCTGCGGTAAACGAGCCAGCAGCTTGACCGTCAGGCTGGTCGTGATGTCGCCGGCGGTGATCTCCGGCTTGATGTACTGCGTCAGCTCTGTGATCTGCTCCAAGCTGTCCGCTGTTTTGGTGATGGCATTACCTTGGGGGTCGGTCAAGGCGTAGTAGTTGATGCCGTCATTGCTCCCTTTGAGCGTGATGCTTCCACCGGCACCCCATGTTCCAACGATAGTTACCGATCTATCGCAGAACCGGCAGAATTCCACCGGCAGGCCAATGTCGTACTCCAGCACCTCCGGGGCACCTGGGTCGGTGTCGATGATTATCATCGGCGTCCATGTCACAATCTTGGCTGTGCCGTCGGCAATGGTTGAAACGGTTGGGCTGATGTTTGCCATAGTTACGTCCTCAACGGGGTAGCACGGCGCATGACCAGTGTTGCGGTCAGGCTGGTAGTCCCGTCACCGGCCGATACGAACGGCCTGGCAAACATGGTTATCTCAGTACAAGCCTCGATCCCGGCAGCCGTCTTGCTGATAGCGTTGCCCTGCGGATCAGTGAGGTCAAACCAGTTCGTTCCGTCGTTGCTACCCTGCATCTTGATTGTACCGCCTGCGCCAAACGTGCCGGTGAACTGGATTGTCCGGTCTGCGAACTGCACCCACTCCACGGCACCGCCGTCAGCGTTGGTCGTGGTCAGTGGAGTCCAGGCAATCTTGCGCACCGATCCATCCCCGGCGATGTCGGTATTTGCTGTTGCGTTGACTGTTGCCATTACCTACCTCCAAATGAGAAAAACCGCTTGAAAGCGGCTAATTTGCTACGTTTGCTTAATTATTGAGCGACTAGGAATGCGTTTAAGCGATTCTTTTGAGGTGGTTGATCCTCAGTAGCCCATGGTTTCGGATAGCGTTTCGTTTTGGTAGTGAATCTTCGGCATTGCCGGACTGACTAATGTAGGCGTGGCAAATGTCAGCGCCAAGCTATCACCTCTATCTGGCGAATGTACGCCCCTGCGCTTCGCATCATCCTTGCTTTCCAGTAGCAGCTCGCCGCCCTTGAATAGATACCGCAGCGCCGTCAGGTCGGACTTCAGGTCTTGGTCGTTTGGGATCGAGGCGGTCTTCATCCATTCCCGCATCTCGCCCCACATGAATGCTCTCAGGTTGTAGTAGATGCCGTCCGACTGCCTGATGGCAGCATTCACGTCCGCTACAATCTGCCTCACCTTTCCACGCTCTACCACGTCAGGGAACCATGCTCTGAGCATATCCGCCACCCCAGCACCAATCCCGATGGTGTCCACCGCGATCTGTTCCGGCTTCTCGGCGTAGGCTGCAATCTCGTTCTTCGCCCGGCCTGCTACCTGGGCGACATCCATGCCCTGCAACACCACCTGCTTCAGCAGCACCCGTCCGCGCCGGAATGTGATGACCGTGTTGTCGTCACCAAACCGCGCTACGTCGATGCCCACCCTTAACCCACCTATCGGCTTAACGTCTGCCGGGCCGCGCGCTTGCGCAGCCAGAACGGTGTCAGCAGGGATGAACGCATTAACCACCGAGCTTTCGTAGTTCCTGTCGATCTCTTGGGCTACCACTACCGGGTCGAGCGTCTCGCACTGCTTGTCGTACCACGCCTTGTCTTTGCGCGGGTCTTGCTTCCAGTCAAACAAAAACTTCTTGATCTTGCCGCCGTGCGCTTTGCGGTAGAACGGATTACCTGCCCCGTTAGGTGTTGAGACGTCAATCTTGCAGTTCGATGTCTGGCTCAGCGCAGCATCAATCGCGTCCGGGCGCTCAAAAAATGCAGCCTCGTCCTTGAAATAAATGCTCGTTCTGTTGCCCCGGCCTATGTTATCCCCGGCCTCGCCGATGATACTGGAGCCATTCTCCGGGTTGAGGATGCGCATGTGCGGAGCGTGCTTCTGGTCGTCCCACCCTTTTGGCCTGAACTCCACCGGAAGCATGTTGATAAACTGTCTGGCCTTCCAGAATAGCGACTTCGGGTCGCCGATCTTATCAACATACTCCTCTTTCCTGCTGCCGACTCCGATGATCGTGCCGGTATGGAACAGCCACATCCAGACGGCTATCGACACACACAACCACGATACACCCATGTCGCGGGACTTCTCAACCAACCCATCCTCGCGCCCCTTCCATCGGTCAACGATGAAATCAATGAATTCTTCTTGGCGCTGGAACAGCACGAACGGGACAGTTGTCGGCATTCCGATCTCGGCCAAGCGGGGATCCACAGTCATCCCCCAATCAGTGATGAAATCTACCGGGTTTTCCTTGTAGAACTCCTTGAGCTTTGCCAGTATTTCAGGGTTTGCCCGGAGGTTCGCCAGCATCTTCGACCGCTCTGCGTAGACCAGGTCGTAGCTGGGATTCTTCCAGTTAAAATGTTCAATCATATTTATACTTTACGATTTGTTCTTTCGGGTTATAATATCGGCTTTACAGCCCAAAAGAACATTATGGAATCAAACGCGATAAAACCTCTGCCAAAACTACAGCAATGGGCTAAGACCATAAAAGCGCGCGACTGTAAATGCATGAAATGCGGAGAAACAAATGATTTACATGCTCACCATATCAAACCTAAATCAACCCACCCAGAACTTACATTGGTAATTGATAACGGCATAACGCTGTGCTATAGATGTCACAAAAAAGAGCACGAAACTACCAGGGCATCACGCATTCGCTCCAGCAACCCACAAAAAAACACTATCAAACGAAAAATGGAAGAGTTTAAGTTGTTAATCGAAAACCTTAAAATTCAACTAGGTGTCGAAAAAAACCGTAGTCAAAAAATAACTCATCTGCAAAAACAATTAAGTGATGCAAAAGCGTCTATGTGCCCGCACTGTTGGCTTGCTCTTAAAAAAAGAAATGAAAAAAACTTTTTAAGCCGAAAAATCAGCCATTGACCAGCCTGCGATACGCCTCTTCGGGCGTGATCGTAACATCCATCCTGATTGGTGGTGCTTCATCGTCGCCGCCATGCGCTACCTTGTCGCGGTACTTGTGGTTGCGGATAGCTGCACGCCGGGCGCATTCTTGCGCGATTGACTTGGCAACGCCACCATCAATGCCGGATTCCTTGCTCAAGGCGCTCTGCAACACGCTATAACCCTTATCCAGCCACGCTTCCGCGCTATTCTCGCGCGCGGAACTGACTTTTTTGTCGTGCTCGCGCGACTGAATCCAATCCCTGAGCTGTGTTCTTGCCATCCCGAGACTCGCTGCAATCGTCCCGTCATCCTCTCCCTCGGAGATGCGTGAGCAGATAACGTCAATGCCGATAATATCCAACCGTTGTGCTGTTGTGAGCTTCGGCTTATCAAACTCCACCCTAGCCTCACTCACCAGCCGGCAAGCCTCGGCGTACTCATCGCCAGTCTTGAAAGCAGTCCGCTTCGGCGCAGGGTGCGCTTTGGTTGCGGCTTTGGAATGTTTGGGTGCGGGCATTATGGTTCTTTCGTTGTTTGGTGCTGCTTTGCGCGTGAGTGACCGCTTACTTTACTTATGGGAAAATCCCATATGTAAAAACTTGAAGCGTGCGCTCACTTCAAAATTAGAGTGTTAGACAGGACATTGCTTTGCCCTCCTGAAAAAAAGCACTTACACACTCAACCACCTATCGGGTGGCGGGAAGCCGTGTAATGTTGTGCTGGAGGCATGATGTTAGTGAGTGCTCACATACATCAAGGATTGGCCGATAATTGTCAGGTGCGGATTACGTCCGCTACACGCTGTGGGCATTTGCAAGGAACCTGTTTTACGGTATTCGCCAATCGTATCTACCGGCCCCGTCCTGTCAGTAAAGGGCCATTGTTGCAGCATGTGTAGTGGCTGCTGCGCAACTATCCTGTATCGCCGGATTTACGCCCAAAAAAATACCCTCCGAAGAGGGTAAAGGTGAGGTGCTGCGGTGAAATCTTTGCGGTCGGCTATGCCTGCCATCGGCAAGCTACGCAGCCAAACTGTACGGGGGTCGGATTGTAGTGTGTGATTATCTACATATTTTTGGGGTTGTCAAGTTCTAAAGTAAGAATCCTCTGCTTTGCATAAAATCAACTGGGTGTTTGTCATTTTTGCTCAAGTTGCAATGTGGGCACAATAATTGGATGTTGTACTTGTCATTTCCGCCGCCCTTAGAGAGTGAATAAATGTGGTCTACATGATGGTTGTCTTTGATACTTACCTTACAACAAGCACACTTGCCTTTCTGTAGCGCAAACAAGGCTTTAATGTCTGCTGCGGTGTGTTTGCCTGGTGCTGCTTTTTTGCGGGCGCGGCGGTTGGCGTTATTGGCGCGAGCAGATTCTGGATTCGCGGCGAACCATTTATTTGCTGATACTTTTACCTTTTCTGGGTTAGCTGCTGCCCATGCGCGGTTTGCAGCATATTTATGGGAATTACATACATAAGTCCCTGTAGGTCAGTCGAACCCCTACAGCCTTGGCAAACAGGGCATCAATCCTGTTCATCGTTTTGACCTTGCAATTTCCCTCGTTCAGCCTGAATGCGACCTCATCCACGTACCGCTGTGTATGCTTTCGGCTGAACTGATGATACGTCCCATAGAATCCGCGCTTGAGTAGCGCCCAGACGCTTTCGATCCCGTTGGTGTGCGCCATGCCGTTCACGAATTCCTTGGCGCTGTGATTTACGGAACGGTGGTCGTAGGATGGAATATCAGTAAACAGGCCAAGCGGCGGCAGGCCGTGGTATGAAGCATGCTCGTCCGTCATGATGGTTGATCCTGGCGCTACGTTGGCGAAGATGTGACCGAGTATTTCTGGTGCGGTTGTACCGTTCAGCACCACGGCCTTGACGTGACCATTGCGAATGCTCCTGTGCCTGAAAGCCACACCCAGCCGCGTAGTCAGGTGCGGCTGGGTGGATTGGGAAGATTACCCTAACTTTTTGAGCAACTGATCCAGCATGATGCTGCGCTGGCGCAGCAGAGCGGCGATATCGACCCAGACTCCGGGCGGGATATTGCCGTGCTTGAGCCACTGCCGGAGGCGGGCGGCATCGGACAAATCCAGCGCCTCAGACATTGGGGCTTGCCAGTGTTCGCCGAATAGCGCTTCGCCACATTTTGTTAGGTCGTTAGCTCCGTATTTCTTGGCATGATCCATCGCGCTCAAATAATGGTAGTAACCTATCCAGTAGCGGCCCTGATCCTCATCGGATACTTTTTTACCAGGCATAGGGTCAGCAAAATCAGCGGGCAGGCGCGCCATCAGTTCGGCGAGTTGCTCTTGGTTGCAATCGCGCATTTCGGGGCGGCGCGATGCTAAACCGAGCGCGGTCATTGGGCGCGACAACATCATCTCCATAATGTTATTTGGCATGGCGTGTTCTCCGTTCGGCCACGGCCAGATGTGGCGGCAGATCATCCCAAGCACATACATGGGGTTGTCAGTGCCAGGGCGCACCTTTGGCTTGCTGTACCAGTACGGCTTGAGAGTTGCGCCTTGCGGCCCCCAGTAGGCCACTTGACCATCGCTGTCCCTGCTCCAGCGGATACAGCATTTTGTCCCGCTTGCCGCTAGTTCTGCGGCTTGTTTTTCGACTGCATCAAATTCGGTGTCGTCGTCGATTACGATTTCGCCGGTCAGCGGCACCATGTCGGTATTGTAGATTGTGGCTTGCATGCTCATGTCGGTCTCCTGGGTTAGTTGTTGGCAACGGCGCGGGAAGCTGCGGAAGTCCATTCCGCGTCCATTTCTGCGATAGCTTGCAATGGGTCTGTGCCGTTTTCAATGGCGCGCATGGCCCGCGTCCCTGCGCTGGATTTAAGATCGTTGTGCGCCATGCTGTAGCTTTCGGCCTTGGCGTAGGCTGCCGCCAGTGGATATTCCTGCGCCACCGCATCGAGCGCTTCGTCGGCGACATGCATCGCCGCCGCCTCTTTTACTGGGTATCCTCGCTCGGATGCGTAATCGTAAGCGCCGCGTGCGTTGATGGCTTTGGATTGCGCGGCCTGATAGGTTGGCCAACCGATGGCGGCGAGGCGCGCTTTTATGGCCTCTTCTTCGGCCTTATGTGCGGCAAGTGCGGCCTCAAGCTCCGGCTTGCCAGATATTTTTGCTTTAAGCGCAACTGTTTTTCCGCCTATTTGCTGATGCCCGAAATTAACTGCGTCAGGCTCTCCGCGCCAGTCGCCATCCACGCGGCAAAACTCGCCTCCGGTGAAGGTTTTGCCGCGCAATTCGGAAATGGAAAAATCGAGGGGGAATGTATAGGTGATTGTCTTCATGGTCGTCTCCTTAGACTGGTTCGGTCGGCACCATTGCCTTACCGTGGTTCCCATTATACAGATTTAAATCAGGGAGTCAAGTATATAATTCCCATATTTATGCTCTTTATTTGCTGCTCCCCACGCCTTTCTCCTGGCCTTGCACCTCTCTGGGTTTGCCAACGCCCAATCTCTTACTCTCGCTATCACCTTATCTGAATTCGCCGCATAGTATGCGCGGTAACGCGCATTTATCCTATCTTTGTTAGTAGACCTATACACCTTTCCGCGAGATCGTTCATAAATAGCCCTACACGGTTTGCATCTACCGCTATCACCACGCTCTGTTTCGGTGTTGCATCGCTTGCAGAATTTCATTTGGCATCCTTTCACGACAATTGATGGTTGTCGCTATTCCTTGGTGAAAGCAAGGAAAAGGCTGGCCAGCCCGTTCACGACGAATCAATTATACTATCATTTCAAATGCCGCATCATCCATTCCCTGGTTTCGTTCAAATGTGGAACTAGCCGATCTTTCGATACTCTCAGCTTCTTTGCTGTAGCTTGAGGATTGAGCTTCTTGAGATAAAAATATATAACGTGCCGTCCATACCCCTTTGGCGCTGACACAATCAAGTGCTCTATGGCGTAAACCAGCTTGAGGTCGGGGATTATGTGAGGCTCATTTGGGTGATACATCGGAGGTGGTTTGTAATTGCGCTCCAAGCTGCCGCAAGTGGCAGGATGGTGCCTCACGCGCGCCCATGATGCCCATTTAAGCAGGGACTCGTGAACGTCTGTGTGTTCAAGGCTAACTATTCGGTAATTTTCCAAACACCTTCTCCCCTAATCGTTTCACTAGTTCAACATCTACCCAGTTCAAACGCTCATCGTGAATTGATAGTACCAAAATACCCTGATTATTCCAAGCATCGCGCTTTATTTCTTCCGCATCCATCTGTACCGGCTGGATGCTACCTAAAAGGCAGCGCGGTGACATCGGCTTATCACCATGGCGCATTACTTTTTCTCCTTTACTCGCCTAGCCATCACTGCTTCCCTGCATTCCAAGCACACATTGCGCGACATCTTGCCATTGTCTGACCTGAGCTTGGTCATCTGGTCGCGTGGAACCATGTGCTGCTTGTGCTGGCAGAATGACACGTCTTTTACGTCAATTTTCATTTTCAGCACCCTTCGTTATGCGAATCACTACCTTGCCACCTTTGTGCGTCTCATCCTTAACGAACGGGTGATGCACAAACCTTCTGTCGTTCACACCGAGCGCGTCAGCAATCCCATCCAAATATGCCTTACTCGCACTCAGGCAGTTGTCTGCATCTGGATAGTTCCGCGTCTTGGCATAGTAGTCTATCCATAGGTGTAGCTTGCCGTCATAACCTTTGAACGTGTTTGCATTAAGTCCTGCCGCCAGCGTAATGCCATGCCCGTATTTGCGCGCAATCTTGACCGCTTTGGCCTTGGTAGCCCAATGGCATCTCGTATTTGGATTTAACTCCTTCGCAAACCACGGCAAAACAATCATATTAAAAACCCTCTTGACTGCATAAATTCTATGGGATGGCGCGCTTTCTTTTGCTGATTACATCTTGGTAGCAGGAGTTGAATATTGTCATCCGCATTACTACCTCCAAGAGCTAGAGGCATAATATGATCCAAGTGATAGTTATTTCTCAAATCTTTCCCACAACAAGCGCATTTTCCTTTTTGCAATATCAATAATTTTTTTGCCAATCCGCGTGATAAGTTGCCAATTGCAGCCTTTTCTCGCGCCCGCCTATTCTGATCTAAAATTCGCAAAGCATCTGGATTAGCCAATCTGTATGCCCTACTTTTTGCCTTTATTTTGGAAACATTTTCAGATCTCCACTGCGCTTTTTTTGCCTTTATTTTAGTGATATTTTTTTCACGGTATTCTTTGTCTCTTATTTTGATCTTTTCTTTATTGGACTGATAATGCTCAGTCCTTTTATCCATATTTCCCAATGCCCATTGTTTATTCGCAGCATCAATTCGATCTTTATTTTTGATGTAATACGCAGCGCTTTGTTTTTTTATTTTTTCTTTGTTTTCACTGCGATATTTTGCTTTTGCTTCATTCGCGCAGGCTTTGCACACAAATTTTTCTAGCACCCCACCGCATTTTCTACAATTCTTATTTTTTACTTTTACTATCTTCGATTTCTCTGCGTTTTTCCTTCTTGAATAATCTGCTGCACATACTTTGCAATGGCGCGTATTAAATAACACTCCGCATTTTCTGCATGTTTTCATTTGATACCCTTCACGGTAATTGAATTTTTGCCAGTAATTCGATAGTGAAGTATCGAAAAGGATTGCAATCCCTGTCCTGACAGTCTAATTATACCACAGTCTGGCGTTCGGATGTAATACTCTGTCTGGCCATGGTAAGGTAATCAATCCACCCTCTTGCTCTTGCCGCTCTATTTGGGGTGTCCATCCATCATGTATTGATTGTCTCATCTCAAATACTCCTTGCAGCCCCTAGCCGCCTTAAGTTCCAAT